>Ga0315899_10004396_pt1 | contig 15245 bp, 13 predicted proteins | sample LakEriMetagenome_2_FD_203518 | JGI IMG/M metagenome (GOLD analysis project Ga0315899, IMG submission 203518) | Freshwater fungal communities from buoy surface, Lake Erie, Ohio, United States - Buoy 4 MA112 | ecosystem: Environmental > Aquatic > Freshwater > Lake | place: USA: Lake Erie, Ohio... | reverse complement strand
GCAACGGATCGCCTACCCAGTCCTGTGACATTGCGAAACTCATCGTAGTTTTAACGTCGCGAGGCCAAGGAGCGAACAGAGGAATGAGACAATCCAAAACCGCACAATCACCGTGTTCTCAGGCCATCCCTTGAGCTCGAAATGATGATGAATCGGCGACATCATGAACACGCGCCTCCCTTCACCGTGAATCCGTTTGGTGATCTTGAACCACGTTCTCTGGATCAAGACCGATGTCGCCTCAACCACAAACACCCCCCCCACCAACACCAATAACAGCTCTTGCTTGCAGCAAATCGCAACCGCCCCCAAAAAACCCCCAATCGCAAGAGAGCCCGTGTCCCCCATGAACACCCGAGCCGGATGTGCATTAAACCAAAGGAACCCCACCGAGGCCCCCACCATGGCCATGCAGATAATCGAAATCTCTCCGACGAACGAAAAATACGGAATTTGAAGGTAGCTCGCGATTTTTACATTTCCCGCCGCGTAGGTGAAAACCGCATACGCAAACGCCGTTGTCGCCGTGCACCCCGAAGCCAATCCATCCAACCCGTCCGTGAGGTTCACGGCATTGGACGTTCCAACAATGACCATCGCGAAAAAAATCGCCGCAAACCAACCCATGTTTTGAATCAGCGGTTCCTTCAGAAAAGGCACATACAAGGCACGCGATTGCACTTCCGTTGCCGGATTTAAAAGGAAGTAAGCCGTCACCATAATCGCCACCAAACCCTGTCCGGTAAGCTTGGCGCGTTCGGAAATCCCTGCCGCATTCTTCTTCGCCACTTTCAGGTAATCATCCCAAAACCCAAGCAAGCCACAGGCAATGATGACCGCAATAATCAGCCACACGGCGGAGTTGTCCGGTCGAGCCCAAATCAACGAGCTAAGAATCACCGTCCCGTGAATCAGGACCCCTCCCATCGTTGGTGTGCCCGCTTTCTTGCCGTGCAACTCAAACAACTTGTTCACTTCCTCAGCCGTCCGAACCGGTTGCCCGATTTTCAGTGAAATCAGTTTTCGTATCACCCACGGCCCCAAAACGAGCGAAAGCACGAACGACGTAAAGGCTGCAGCCACCGCACGGAACGAAATGTACTGGAAGACATTGAATGCCTTCATCCACTCCATGGCGCTCCCCTCCGATAGCTCATGCAAGAAGTACATCATGACCCTAAACCCTCAATCACTGCCTCCATGTGCGCCGAGCGACTACCCTTCACCAAGAGCGTGTCGCTCGGACGCAGTTCCCCTCGCAGCGCATCCGCTGCAATGGTTGTGTTGGGAAAATGATCAACCCTCGCTACCCCCGCATCCCTCGCCGCTAAGGCAATCCAGCCAGCCTCCTCACCCCCCACCGCTACCAACCAGTCCACCCCGCACTCGGCCGCCTCGCGCCCGACACGAACATGCCCAGCCTGGGCGTGCGCCCCTAACTCACCCATCCGCCCAAGGGCTGCAATCTTTCGTCCCCGACCACGCCCCGAAAGAACGCGTAACGCCGCCCCCATCGAGTCAGGGTTCGCGTTGTACGAATCGTCCAGCACGTCAATTCCCGCAACTTTCACACACCGCAATCTCCCTTTTGCAGCCTCCACCCCTGCAAGCCGAGCAGCGGCATCCTGAGGGTTAGCGCCACAGACAACCGCGCTCACCAGACCGAGCGCAGCATTCAAAGCCATGTGGCGGCCCGGCACCTGAGTCTCAACCTCCACCTCCCATCCCCCCACTTGAGGCCCCGCTTTCAATCGGAAACGCGACCCCAAGGAGGTTTCTCCACATCCCACAAACTCGACATCACCACCCACGCCAACGCCAATCACCTTGCGCCCCATCCCCTCCAGTCGCTCACGCATCCACCCAAAAAAATCATCTTCGGCATTGAGAACAGCAGTCCCCCCAACCGGAACCCCCTCAGCAACCACAACCTTCTCCGCCGCAATCGCCTCGCGACTTCCAAGGTGCTCGATATGAGCGACTCCAACACAGGTCACAATCCCGCAGGTCGGCCGCGCCATCGCCACCAACGGCGCCAACTCGCCCGCATGATTCATCCCCATCTCCACAACGGCACCGGAATGCGATGCACCCAATCTCATCAACGTCAGCGGTACCCCAATGTGATTGTTTAAGTTACCTTGCGTCCGGAGAACATCACTCCCCCCAAGCGCCGCCGCCGCAAACTCCTTTGTGCTCGTCTTTCCGTTGGACCCCGTGATGCCAATCACAGGGATTTCAAACTCTCTCCGATACGCCGCAGCCATCCGCTGCAACCCCACCAACGGATCGTCCACAACCAACAAAGCTTTTCCAACGGGCACGCTCATGCCCGAAGCAGCCGCCCACCCCGCTGACACCAATGCCGCCGATGCACCGTGATTCAAAACCTCTTGGACGTACGCATGCCCGTCAAACCGCTCTCCCTTCAGCGCAACAAATAAGCCTCCCACAACGGGTTGTCTCGAGTCACTAAACACTGCCTCGGTGAAATCGGACTCACTGCCTCTCAGTTCTGCGCCCATCCAACCCGCCGCTTCCAACATCGAGATGGTCCTCATCGAGATACCCCCTCCCCTCTCGGCCCTCGACGAAGATCACCTCCGAGGTCGGCCAAAATCGTACGAACCACAGCGGAATCACTGAAATCCGTGAACCGTCCAGCCACTTCCTGCGTGCTCTCATGCCCCTTACCCGCAATCAAAACAATGTCGTCTCGGCGAGCGTTCCGGAGCGCCATCTCAATCGCTTTGCGACGGTCAATCTCCACAAGAATCCGATCTGCACCACCGCGCATACCCGCCACAACCTGCTTTACAATCTCTGCTGGGTCCTCATCGCGGGGGTTATCAGAAGTCACCGCAACAAGATCGGAGTACTCCTCCGCAACCGCTCCCATCTGAGGCCGTTTCAGGGCATCCCTATTCCCACCGCAACCAAACACCGTGATAATCCGCTTAGGCTGGAGCGCGCGCAACGTAATCAGCGCCTTCCGCAACGCATCCGGCGTGTGCGCGTAATCCACAATCACACGAAACCCTCCTTGAGCCCCCGCCAACTCCATACGGCCCGGCACCGGCGGCACCGTCTGCAACGCATCCAAAGACTCACGAATCCCAACGCCAATCGCGCGAACCGCCGCAATCGCCGCCACCACATTCTCAACATTGAACTGTCCAAGAAATGGCGTCCGAACCAAAAACTTCTTCTTCTCCGCAGAAAGCTCAAACTGCGTCCCATTCATCCGCAACTGAGGAATCCCCGCGTAATAATCTGAGTCATACGACCCTCCGTAAGTGATCACTTTCCGTCCCGTCCTACGAAGCTGGTCTGCCAGCTTTTGTCCGTAAAGATCCCCCATGTTCACCACGGAAACACGAGGCCGACTGAATCGTGCCTCATCCAAAAACCACGACGCTTTGGCGTCAAAATACGCCCCCATACTCCCGTGATAATCGAGATGATCCTGCGTCAGGTTGGTGAACACCCCGACGGTAAACTTAATCCCCTCGACCCGATCTTGATGAATCGCATGCGAACTCACCTCCATCGACGCAGCACGACAACCGTTGTCCCGCATTTGCACCAAAAGCTCCAAGGCACGCGCAGCATCAGGCGTCGTTCGATCCGCCGGCAGCACACCCGCACCCGTGTCATAACCAATCGTCCCAATCAAACCGCAACGCTTCAACACACTGTCACAAAGGTGCTTGATGACCCACGCAGTCGTCGTTTTACCATTTGTTCCGGTCACACCAATCACGTCCAGCTTCGACGAAGGATCACCCGCAAACTCACGAACCAGCCTTGCGTAGGCGCGACGCGGCGAATCACTGCAAATCACCCTCGCCTCTCGCCCCTGCACCGTCACCGATTGCCTCACGGCATCCAACTCCGAAGGCGCGCAAATCACCGCTAACGCTCCCCGCTTCACCGCATCGCCTGCAAATAATGCCCCCTGAGTTTTCGTTCCTCCCAACGCGACAAACACTGACTCGGCTGAAACCTCCCGAGAATCGCAAGTTACTCCAGAAACCTCGCGGTCATCAGAGCCATCGACACCAAGAATCGCCATCAACTTACCCACCTTCACGGCCTCCTCCTCTCCGTTGAAGACGCCGCCAAAGAAGCGACAGACGCAGGGTTGCCCGCTGAGGCCAGCGGCTTGAGAGGATTAAGTACCTTCATGAATTCCGGCTGGGGCTCCAACCCAAGATAAGTCGCCACACGCGCCCCAATCCTCGAGAAAATAGGGGCCGCAACCTGCCCTCCGTAGTTCAAGTTCGATGCAACCTTCGCATCATCCAGCAAAACCAAGATAGCTAACTCGGGATTCTGCGCGGGAAAAAATCCCGCAAACGAAACGACGTACTTCCCCTTCTCGTAACCACCTTTGCCCGGTCGCTGAGCCGTCCCCGTCTTCCCCGCCACCTGAAAACCCGGGATATGAGCTTTTTCCGCAGTCCCAATCTTACTCACCACCTCCGTCAACGCCGTCGTCAACTTGCCGCAAACCGCCTTGGGAACTACGTCCCGCACCACCAACGGTTCCGACTTCGAAAGCACTTCACTCCCTTCACCCGTCACATCCTTAACAATCTGAGGCGTCATCATCCGCCCCCCATTCGCCACCGTGGACAACGCATTAATCACCTGAAGCGGCGTTGCCCCCACCTCGTGCCCCATCGGAATGCGCGTAATCGAAATTTTCGACCAGTGATCCGGCGGATGCACAATCCCCTTCGCCTCGCCAGGAAGGGCAATTCCGCTGGGTGCTCCAAACCCAAACCGACGCACATACTCGTAAAGCCCCTGCTCCCCAACTTTTAAACCGAGCTTCGCCGTGCCGATGTTGCTGGATTTCACAATGATATCCTTCACCGTCAAGTCCCCGTATCCATGGTGATCGTGCAGCACCGCTCCTCCAAATGGGAACGCTCCATGATGGCAAAAGATGTAGCTCTCCGGGGTCACCAATCCCTTGTTCAATGCCGCCGCAGCTGTCACCAACTTGAACGTCGAACCAGGCTCCACCATATCCATAATGGCACGGTTTCGCTTGTTCTCCATCTCCACCCCGTCCCGCTGGTTCAAGTTAAAATGCGGCCGATTCGCTAATGCCAGCACCTCCCCAGTATCAGGCCGCATCACCACTGCAATCGCGGTGCGCGGACGATACTGCTTCACCGCCGCATTCAGCTCGTCCTCCACAATGTCCTGAATGTTCAGGTCCATAGTGAGTCGAACCGTCGCGCCATCGCGAGGCGGACGCTCCATATTCCGGAACATCAACAACTCGCGACCCTGACGGTCTTTCTTGGAATACCGAACGCCGTCAAAGCCGCGCAAAAACCCTTCAAACTGCCGCTCAATTCCATCCATGCCCTGCCCTTGCCGGTTCACGAATCCAATGAGATGACACGCCATGTCGCCATTCGGGTACACGCGCAAGTAGTCTTGTTCGAACGAAATCCCGCGAATCGATGCAGCCATCACTTCCTCTCGAATCGCTGCCGCATCTTTTTCAGAAACCTCCTTCTTAATGACGATGTATGGTGAAGGCCGGTCCCCCCCCTCCGCAGCCTTCGCTCGACGCCCGAGCTTTTCCATGACCTGGTCGTTGGACATCGCAAGATGCTTGGAAAGAATCTCCCCAAGACGCTCCCGCTGGTTGTCCCGAACCAATGTGCCATCGACTACCACCGTCTTAATCGGCTCGTTTTGCGCTAAAACCACTCCGTTCCTATCCAAAATCATCCCCCTCCGAGCCGGAATCGTCCGCTTGTACGCATGCTTCTCCGCAGCTTTCGCCGCCCACTTGTCATGCTGCTCGACCTGAATGTAAATCAGACGCCACGAGACCGCAGAGAACGCAATAGCGAACGCCGCTAGCAGAACAAAAGCGCGATTTGTTCCCGGTATCGTCATAGCCCTCGTTCGTAAAATCCGTTACGCACAGCTCCCACGCCCATCCAAAATCACTGAACGGATGCGACCGTCTCTTTGTCGCTCGTCGTAGTTCCGTTAATCCGAACCACCGCTTGCTCCGAAATCGGGACCAGACTCGCAAACGCCGGAGCCCCCGCGCTCTGGCGCCGCCGCAACGCCTCGTGCGAGGTCAACCTCGCAATCCGTGACCGAACAGCCTCATCCTGAAACTCCACCTCGCGGATTTTGTTCTCGAGAACTTTAATGCGCGCCCCAGCAAGGTGAACGCGATTTCTCGAACTGACGTAGTACACGCTCATCACGGCGATGGCCGCCATGAATGCGAGGCAAGCAGTAATCTGAGCCGGCTTAACGTAAATGGCGGCTTTCGTTCGATTCGACAACATACGGGGTGGGTTGGGTTAGGGCTTAGAAAGAACTGAAGAGGTAAAACGGCCACTGCTCGGAAGCTTCACAACGCTGCGCAGCTTTGCGCTTCGACTACGGGGGTTCCATGCCACCTCATCCGCTTGCGCTTCCTCGTGCCGTCCGCCGCCTTTCACGAAAACGTAGTCCGGATTCGGACGAGGCGCGGGCCATTCCGGACGATCAATCTCCGGGGTGCTTCCGTGGCGCATAAAGCGTTTCACGAGACGATCCTCCAATGAATGGAAAGAGATCACAGCAAGAGTGCCTCCTGGGGCGAGTAGCGCGAGCGCCGCATCCAATCCTTTCTCCAGTACCTCCAACTCCCGATTCACCTCCATCCGCAGCGCCTGAAAAACGCGGGTCGCCGGATGAACCCGTCCTCGGCGAGGAACCACCTCCTCAATGGCCGCGGCAAGCTGCGTTGTCGTTCCAAAAGGCCGATGAGTCCGACGATCCAAAATCATCCTAGCAATCCGCCTCGCCGACGGTTCCTCACCAAACTCGCGAAAAATCCGAACTAACTCAGCCTCCGCGTACGTATTAATCACCGTAGCGGCATCCATCCCTGCACTCGCGTTCATCCGCATATCGAGCGGACCCTCACGCATAAATGAGAAACCCCGCTCCGCCGCGTCCAACTGGTGCGATGACACGCCAAGGTCCATCAGCACCCCATCAAATCGGAGCGGCAAATCATGGTTAGCTTGTGAGTGCCGAGCTAGTTCCAGCAACTCCACCGCCGCTGCAAACGATCCGTGAATCGCCCGAAAGCGGGGCCCGTAGCGAGCCAATCGTCGGCTAGCATGTGCCAAAGCCTCCAAGTCTTGGTCTATCCCAACGACGGAAGCTCCCTGCTCCAGAAGCATCTCAGTATGCCCTGCCCCGCCCAACGTCATATCAAGAAACCAGCGCCCACCCGTAGGCGCCAATCTTGCCCCAACTTCCCTCGGCAAAACCGGTTTATGATAGTCCACCGCATAACGCTCCAGCGCGTTGACCTCACATACAGGATGGTTCTCTACCCCGCTTTTGATCTGCTCCTGACTGTCTACCGATACCTCACGCCGACTGCTCGAAATGGCAAATCCCCGATGCGAAGACCTGCCAAGAACGCGCCCCACTCGTCTCAGAGCGCGCACCGGAGCCGCAATCATCCGAAACGGAAACTCGCCCGAAAACTCTGCCGTCGGAACAACAACCGGAAACGCAGAACCAGCCGGCTTCAAATCCTGCTCGTGTAACAACGCCGCCGCTGCTGGCGTCACTCCCTTCCATTGCCGAATGCAATCTGCGCCGCCTTCCATCAACGGAGTCCCTGAACCGCTCGCCACAGATTCGGTCCCTACCATCTTCTCCATCGTTGCAGAGGTGTATGTTGCAACGCTCATAAGCCAAGCAGGTCTGCAATCCGAGAAACTGTCGAAGCCTCCTGCTCGCAAGCACTTTGCCACGCTAGCGGACTCCAAACTTCAAACGTGTCGTGCGCCCCAACAAGCACCACATCGCCCTCCAGACCGAGCTTCCGAACCATGACGTCCGGCAGCACCAAGCGCCCCGCCTTATCAACCACCCCACGCACCGCCTTGGAATAGAAATGCCTCAAAAATACCGCGCGATCGCGCGCCGGGATCGCCGGTTGCTCAGACAGTAACTTCGCAACCTCACCGAAGCGCTCCGGCGGCATCACTTTCAGGAAGCTTCCAGCCTGGCCTTCCATCAAAAATAGCTCATCCCCTCCCGCCTCATTCCGACGCCACGACGCAGGAATCGTGATCCGTTTTTTCGGATCAAGCGTGTGCCGGTATTCACCGGAAAACACGGGACTCTGGTCGACGGGCGGAATCATTTTCTCAGGCTTCTACTTAAAAAACGGAGGGTAAAAACGGGGGGAGTGGATCAGGTGTTTGGGCTCACGAACGGATAGGGCTCACACGCTCACATGCGTCACTCAAGAAATCACAAAACTCTTGAGATCAGCAGATTGCGAAACAATCAGAGTAATGCAGGGCTCTTGCACGGCCTCGACTGCATCACGCATGCAGCCCAGTTCCCGCCAATTTGCCCCAAATCACCCCAATTCGCCCCACTCGACCCCACCGTTGTGCCACCAAGGCCCCCTAGGGTCAAACCTTGCGCTCAACGGAAATGCGATTTTCACGTCGCTGCAAAATAAGGGGGCATTTCGGTCGTTTTATTCGCCATTTTTTAAATCAGAGCTGTTGACAAGCCCTCTCGCACCGCTTCTCACCGCTGCAGCACTATCGCCATCTGCCGGACCCTGCTGCTACCGTTAGCCCACATGAAACCCCTCATTGTGCTCAACTGCGTTGGCCTGACTCCCCGTCACATCGGGCCCGATACCCCTAGACTCGCTGCCATCGCCAAATCTGGGTACCTCTCGCCGCTCGAGACCACGATTCCCGCGGTTACAACCTCCTGCCAGACGACCATGCTGACCGGACTCGATCCCAGCCAACACGGCATTGTCGCAAACGGCTGGTACTTCCGAGACCTCAACGAAATTCTATTTTGGCGGCAAAGCGAATCGCTTGTGGAATCTCCCGCGTTCTGGGCGAAAACCAACCTCAAGGTGCTGAAGCACTTCTGGTGGTATGCAATGAACACTTCGACCGCTTGGACGGTCACCCCGCGCCCCGTCTACCATCACGACGGCACCAAGAGCCCAGACTTCTACGCAGCGCCACCTCAACTCAAGCAACTCATTGCTGAGCGTCATAAAACATTCCCTCTGTTTAACTTTTGGGGACCAACCGCAAACAGCGCGAGCACGCGTTGGATTGCAGAAAGCTTTGTAACCGCCTTCACGGCGACTCGTCCCGATGTCGCGCTTTGTTACCTTCCTCATCTGGACTACGACCTCCAACGGTTCGGGCCAATCGGCTCTCACCTTCCCGAAAATCTCGCTGAAATCGACCATTGCGTGGGATTGATTTTGGATGGAATTGCGAACACGGACTGCAACATCCTCATTGTCAGTGAGTACGGAATTTCAAAAGTCGAGCAAGCATGCTACCCAAACCGTGCCCTTCGCGCGGCTGGCCTTCTCGAGGTGAGTTCGAATGCAGCCGGAGAACTCATCGACACCGGCACGTCCCGCGCATTCGCAGTTTGCGATCACCAACTCGCGCACGTTTACGTCAGAAACCCGCGAGACATCCAGCAAACCCTCGAATGCCTGGCATCTCTACGCGGAGTTCAATCCGCACACACTGCCGACGATCACGCTGCACTCGGCCTCAATCATCCGCGCAGCGGCGAGATTATTCTTCTGTCCGATCCGCAATCGTGGTTCGCCTACGACTATTGGCTAGACGCCTCCCGCAAACCCGATTTCGCACAATCCGTTGAAATCCACAAAAAGCCCGGATACGACCCCCGGGAGCTGCTCTTCGATCCCTCAGGGGGACGTCTCCGGGCAGTCAAAGCACTGATTCGCAAAAAGCTTGGTCTCCGTTACATCCTCAATCCCTGCTCGTTAGACGATACCCTTGTGAAAGGAAGCCACGGTCTTCCAGCTTCGAATCCTCAAGATGGCGCGCTCCTTATCGCGTCAGCGCCAGAAGTGGAAAAACTGGCTCCACGTCATCAGCGAGACGTCGCTCAGATAGCCCGATCTTTACTCGGTCTCTAGCGCGATACCAGAGGCAGCGCGGTTCGCTGCACCATCAATCCAACTTGTAAAGGTGGAGCTTATTGCGAAGCGTTCGAATGCTGATGCTTAAAATCTCTGCAGCCTTGGTCCGATTTCCTCGCGTGCGCTCCAGAACGCCAAGAATGTGACGTTTTTCGACTTCGTCCAGTGGCTCATCCTCCACGGCCCCGCCAGTAACCGCACGCCCCCCCGCCGAACGCTTGCGCCCCGGCGCAGCCCCCTCCACCGGTTTGGTCAGACTCCGCTGCGCCGCCTCAACCGGCAATCCAAGGTCTATCGGCTGAACCGCGCCGCCCTGACCCACCAGAATCACTGCACGCTCCATCGTGTTCTGCAGTTCACGCACATTCCCAGGCCACCGATGCGCCAGCAATGCCCGCTCGGCTGCCGAACTTAGCGTGATCCCGCGCATCGCATGCTTACGACTAAACTCCTCAAGGAAGTGCCTGCTCAACGTGAGAACATCCCCCTCCCGCTCACGCAAGGGCGGCACATGCACTGGGAACACATTCAGCCGATAATACAAATCTTCACGAAAGTCGCCATCCTCCACGGCCTTCAGAAGATTCCGATTCGTCGTCGCAAAAACACGAACATCCACCTTGATCGTCTTCGTTCCACCAACCCGCTCAAACTCCCGCTCTTGGAGAACGCGCAAGAGCTTCGCCTGAAGCCGTGGCGAAATCTCACTGATTTCATCAAGGAGCAAAGTCCCCCCATTCGCCAACTCAAACCGCCCCTCTCTCCGGTCCGTCGCCCCCGTGAACGCACCCTTCTCGTGCCCAAAAAACTCGCTCTCAATCAGCGTCTCAGAAACCGCCGCGCAGTTCACCCTCACATACGGCATCCCAGCTCGATTGCTTCCATTGAAAATCGCGCGAGCCACCAACTCCTTCCCCGTGCCGTTCTCGCCCTGTATCAAAACCGTCGCCTCCGTCGGCGCAACCTTTGAAAGCATAGCGCGCAACCGCTCCATCTGCTCGCTCTCCCCAATCAAATCCTTGTTCCCAACCAACTCCTCCGTCAGGTACCGATTTACTTGCACCATCTGACGATAGGCCTCCACCTTTTTGACAAGGACGTCAACCTGACTGAGCGAGAAAGGCTTCAGCAGATAGTCGTACGCGCCCGCCCTCATGCAGGACACCGCAGACTCAATCGTTCCAAACCCACTCATCATCACCGTCACCGGCCGCGAGGGAAGTCGCGCAATCCGCTCAAGAAACTCAGTCCCCTCGCCATCAGGCAACCGCACATCCAAAAACATTAAATCAAACTGGTCGCGCTTGAGTAACCTCTCTGCATCCGCCAGCGTGCCGGCACTACTCACACCATACCGCTTACCCCTCAGCAACTCCTCAAAGTTCTTCCTGATGAAGGGCTCATCATCGACAACCAATATCTTTTCTACGGCCATGCTTCAGTCAGGGTAATCAGACCTGTCTATCTGAAGCCGACGCGTCGATTTGTCATGCCTTAATGTGCGCTTTGTACCGTTTCTCGACCTCGCCCGCGCGAGGACGGTCCACCACCTGAACCTTACCTCCCCTTGACGCGAGAGCGTGCTTCAACAGCAACTGCTCGTTCTCGCGGTCCAAGAGCATCGCCCGCAGAATCACTTGCTGCGCGCGCGCAGCCGCCTTCCGGACCATCACATTCTTCACCGGACCATCCGCGGCAGAGACGCGCCGCATACTCTGTAACGAATCGTCCAACGCAGACAGCAGTGAACGCTTACGATCCAGCATCTTCTGTGGAATCGAGCGTGACGTATTTTTCAAGAATCGGTTCTCCTCAAGCATGAACGCGTAGACATCCTCGCAAAGCGCAACATGCGACTGGATTGCATCCAATGTCTGACCTCTGATTGCCATGAAAACCGAAAACTACCGTGTTACTTTACTCGGCGCAGGGTTCACTGTAATCGGCTTGATTTCAGCACCTAAAAGCGAATTTAGCGTCCCCCCAGCCTTGCGACTCCAATCTAACTGACCGTCACGCCAATCCGCCATTTGAACGAGAACCTCTAAACTCTTCGGCATCTCAGTCCCCGCAAACTTTTTCGCCGAATCAGTGATGTGCTTGTAACACTCGTGAGCCCTCGGTTCCAGGCGAAGGCGCTCAAAACAAAGCCCCATCTGATAAACAATTGGCCACCGCCAGTCAGCCGCCTCGTTTAATGTCGAAAGAACCTGATAAATCGTCACCGCATTCACAAAGTCGGCTCGCTGGTAGTAATCGTTCGCAAACTCGTTTCCTGCTTTCTTCTGCCAAAAAATCCACTTCTCAGGGTCCGAATCTTTTTTGTCGCGCTGATACCGGAGCAAATCGAGCACAGTGTCGTAAGCCTCCTTAGTCCGCCCCTGAGCCCTCTGCGCCACTGCAAGCAGATACCTCGCTTCCGGCGCCGCCTCATGCCCAGGGTACTCGCGAATAAACTTTTCCAAAGCCACCATCGCCGCCGCCATGTCATCACGCATAAACGTGCAATGCCCCGCTTTGAACATGATCAACGGCTTTTCGTCCTCAGACAAATCCGACCGCAACATCAAGTTGTAAAACTTCTGCGCCTGCGCGAAGTCCCCCATGATGAAGTACGTATCCGCAATCTCGCGCTGCGCCTTCCTCGTGATTGCAACGTAGTTTTCAAACCCACGCCCGCTCACCTTCACGACAGAGTTCAACACCGCGTAAAAACGGTTCACTGAGAGAGTCATTGAGTTCGTCTCACGATAAAGCTTGCCGAGCCTAAACAACCACTCCGGAGCATCACCGTCGTTCTCCAAAAGCTTGAGAACCTTCTCGTAAATCTGAATCGCCTTGACCGGCTCTTTCTTCTCCTCATACGCCTCTGCCAACGAAATCAAAGCCTCTTTCTTGTCCGCATCCGTCAACTTGATGTTCGCAATCGACTCAAGGTAGTGACTCGCCAACTCCTCCTTCTTCTCCTCAATGGCTTTCTTCGCCAAATCCAGAAAACCCTGCACCTCCCCCAACTTCGTCGAGCGTTCCCGCTTCTCCGCCGCGCTCATCCCCGCCGCAGGATCCGTCGGACTCTCCCCAGCCGCTGGCTCTCCCTTAGCGTCGAGCTTGACGGCCTCAGAACCGCCATCCTTCATCAACGACTTCTGCAGCTCGTCCTTCGCTTGGTTAACCTTCTTTGCATCTACCTCGTCCTCAACAGCCAAGACAGAGCCTCCTAGGAGAAAGGCTCCCAGCATCAATGCCCTCATCCAATCCTGTGGCTTTTGACCCATCCGTTTCATAAGCATTCTCGCGTTTATTCGGGTAGGATAAGCGGCGACTCAACGACGCAACTCCACGGCCCCATTAGTTTTGATTATAGGTAGCCGTACTCGGCGGAGCCGCCTGAATCGGCTGCGGAGCCACCATCAAAGGCGCTACGCGAACTGGTGGAGCCGGTATGAACGAGGGATCCAACAGCAACCGTCGCTGCTGATCGGTTAACGCCTGAGGTTGGAAAAACTCCATCACCTCGTCCGGCGGACGATTGAAATCCACCCCGCCCGCACCCGACCCACTCGGCCCCCCTCCCGGCGGGTAAGCCCCGCCACCCGACGAATAGGTCGGCCCTGGGGGCTGTTGCGGAGGCTTCGTTGATTGCAATGTCACGGACGGGCGCTTGGGCTCAATCAACCGAGGCGGCGTTCGCTCGCTACAAACAGGTAGGGGCGGTCCCAACCTCATCGGAGCCGGACCCACCGTCGCAAGATAACCAACAGGTCTAAAAATGTAGGGGTACTCGCCGCTTTCTCGAAACTCTTTGCGAGGCTCTCCACCCTGCATACCAGCGCTTTGCGCACCTCCAGAACCCGCCCCTTGCCCCGCCTGCCCTCCCTGAGTGACTCGAGCCGGTCCAGATGCCTGAGCTCCAGTGGGAGCCTTGCTCACGGCCTTGCCTCCGCCAGCCTCCGCAACCTCCCCTGCCACCCCAAAAAACAACGCGAGAACACTCGGTAAAATCAAAGCCGTCATCGCGCCCTTTTGGGCCTTTTGACTGAGTGGGAATGCCATGAACCACCAACTTAGCAGAAGGCTTGCCAATGGGTATTCTTCAACAAAAAGGGCCGCCCCTTTCGGAGGCGGCCCCTTCAATCGATTATCTCGAACGACTACTTTTTCCGGCGCTCTTCAATCGCCGCCTGAGCCGCCGCGAGGCGAGCCACCGGCACTCGATAGGGCGAGCAGCTCACATAGCTCAGTCCCACGCGATGGAAGAACTTCACCGAATCTGGGTCCCCACCGTGCTCGCCGCAAATGCCGAGCTTGATGTCCGGACGCGACTGACGCCCCTTGGCCACCGCAATCTCGACCAACTGGCCAACGCCGGTCTGATCCAGACTCGCAAACGGGTTCTTCTTGAAGATTTCGTTCTCGGTGTAGGGCTGCAAGAAGCTCCCCATATCGTCACGACTGACCCCCAACGCCGTCTGCGTGAGATCGTTCGTCCCGAAACTGAAGAACTCTGCCGTCTGCGCGATTTCATCAGCCGTCAAGGCGCCGCGAGGCACCTCAATCATGGTTCCAACGGAGTACGAGAACTTCGTCTTGGTTTCCTTCTGAACCTCGGCCGCCACGCGGTGAACAATCTCAACCTGAAGATCCAACTCCTTCTTGAACCCGACCAACGGAATCATGACCTCAGGCTTTACCTTAATGCCCTTTTTCTGAACCGCTACCGCAGCCTCGAAAATCGCACGAGCCTGCGTTTCGGTAATCTCAGGATACGCAATCCCGAGACGGCACCCACGATGCCCCAACATGGGATTGAACTCATGCAACGCGTCCACCCGCGCCTTCACCTTTGCCGAGGTCACTCCCAGCTTCTTCGCCAGGTCAGCCTGCGCTTTCGCTTCATGCGGAACAAACTCGTGGAGCGGCGGATCAAGCAAGCGAATCGTGGCTGGATAGCCATTCAACGCCTTGAAAATTCCGATGAAATCCTCTCTCTGGTAAGGGAGAATCTTGGCCAACGCCTTCTTCCGGTCCTCCACCTTCTCCGCAAGAATCATCTCACGCACCGCGTCAATCCGGTCGCCCTCGAAGAACATATGCTCCGTACGGGTTAACCCAATGCCCGTGGCGCCAAAAGCGAGCGCCGCCTTCGTCTGTTCCGGATTGTCCGCATTGGTCCGAACCTGCAAGCGGGTCGCTTTCGCGCACCATGCCATCAACGTTTGGAAATGCTGGAACT
>Ga0315899_10004395_pt1 | contig 15248 bp, 10 predicted proteins | sample LakEriMetagenome_2_FD_203518 | JGI IMG/M metagenome (GOLD analysis project Ga0315899, IMG submission 203518) | Freshwater fungal communities from buoy surface, Lake Erie, Ohio, United States - Buoy 4 MA112 | ecosystem: Environmental > Aquatic > Freshwater > Lake | place: USA: Lake Erie, Ohio... | reverse complement strand
GGCGGACTTTCCCGATCTGCCGCTGCATGTCGTGCGCCTGCAGGCCGCTGGCCAGAGTTCGGCGCGCAATGCGGGCATTCACCATGTGCGCGCCGACTGGACGCTGCTGCTCGATGACGACATCGACTTTCCGCCCACGCTCATCGCGCAACATGTGGCCTTGTGTGAGGCCACCGGCGCCGACGTAAGCGTGGGGGTGGCCACCGAGGACGGGGTGGCGCCGCTCCCCGAGGCGCAACGCGGGTGGCGGTTGAGTCCGGTACTCATGGGGGGCAATTCGCTCGTTCGCACCGCGCTGTTGCGCGAGGTGGGGGGCTTCGATCTGGCCTTTGACGGGGGGAGTCGCGCCGACGGTGACCTCGGGCTTCGCCTGCAGCGCGCCGGGGCACTGATGCTCTTGGACGGTGCCAACAGCCTGCATCACCACCACGCGCCGCGCGGTGGGCTGCGGGTGCACAAGGCGCGGACGGTGACCCGCGCCAGCGCAAGGCAGCGCATCTGGGGGCGGCATCCAGTGGTGGCCACAGAACTGTATATTTGCCTTCGCCACTTCGGTGAGTGGTCGCTGCGGGAAGTCCGACTGCTGCGGTTGTTCAGCGGGCTGCGCATGGATGGTGGCCGGCTGGCGCAGGTCGCCCGGCTGACGGTTGGGGTGCTGACCCTTTGGCGGGAATGGCGCAGACAGGAGAAGGGAGTCGCGCAGGCGCGTGTGATGGCGGTCACGCACCCTTCCCTCGAGGATTTCGAGAGGTGCCAGATTCAAGGTCGATCCTGACGCCGAAGCCGTACCCCGACCGTGGTGGGCCGTGCAAGGTACGTCGCCAATCGTTACGGCGCTGGCATGCATCCCAATGCTTCACTTCAGCCGGGCGCCGTGCAAACCGACATTGATAACGCAAGGGTTACTTGGCCGGGACCGTGATTGTCGCAACATGGAAGACAACGAGGCCCCACGTGCACTGTACTTGCTCCAAACCCACGGGACATGACTAGCACCGACCGCCGAATCGTGATCACGACTGACTTGAGGGCGCGCGCCTACCGCTCGCTGCACGCGGCGCCCGCTCGTCCCCCCCGCGCGGTGGCGGCGGTCGTGTGGCTGCTGCTGGCCGGTGCGTGCGGTTCGGCAACCGTACCGGAGAGTACTCCGTCGGCATTGGCCGTCCAGGGCAGTGTGGCGGATGGCATCGCTTGTCTTCGCGGCGGCCGTCAATTCGTCGCGACGGTGGGCGACACGCTGCGACTGGGTGTCGCCGAACCGATGACCGGACGGGGGATCACCGATCGGCTCTCGGTTCGCCTCACCCCGCGGACGGATATCCTTCGTGTACTCCCGGGGGGGGCGTCGCTTTTGGCGAATGCACCGGGTACCACATGGGTCGTGCGCACCGTTCGTTCGTGCGTGGATAGTGTCGAGGTGGTGGTCTCTGCAGACAGCGCGGCCGGCATCAGTGCGCCGGTCACCAGCAGGGCGGCAAAATACTTCGTGAGCCCGAGCGGACGCACAGATAACGATGGTAGCGCGGCCAGGCCCTGGAGCTTGTCGCATGCCTTCTCCGCCCCGCCGCGCATTCAGCCAGGGGACACGGTGCAGCTGCTTGCGGGCCGCTACAGCGGCGTGTTCCGCAGCCGATTGACGGGTACGCGCAGTCGGCCGATCGTGGTCATTGGCGCCGATTCCGCGCGGCCGGTTCTGGATGGCGGTCTGATCATCGAAGGCAGCGACGCGAGATACGTCGACTTCGAGCTCATGTCCAGCGACCCGGTCCGGCGCACTTCAGTGGCCGGTTCCACGCCAGCCGGTCTGCCCCGCATCAATTACTCCATCGAGGTCAATGCCCCGCGCATCAACCTGCTGGGGCTGGTAATCCACGATCTTGGAAATGCCCTGTTCGCGGGCCTCCTTGCCGAGGACCTGGTTATCGAGGGGTGCGTTGTCTACAACAACGGATGGATCGGGCCTGATCGCGCCCACGGTCACGGCTTCTACCTGCAGAACCGGCGGCCCTCCAAGAAGCGGATCTCGGGCAACGTGGTGTTCCATCAGTTCTCCACCGGCATCAAGATCAGCGGGACCTCGCGCGCCTGGCTCGAAAATGTCGATGTCACGGACAACGTGACGTTTGACAACGGGGCGCCTGCGTTTCCTCTTCACGGCTATTCGTGGAATATCTTCCACCAAGGGGGAGCGGGGCAAAGCGGCGCGCTTTCGTTCCTTCGAAATGTCATGGTGCACAGTGCCGACGACACCCAGGGCTTCAAGATCAATGCCGATGGCAGCCCGCCAGGTACCGGTCAGCTGGTTATCGGAGAGAATCTCCTGCAGGGGCGGGCAGCAATCGGTCAATGGATAGGCACCGTCGTCCGCAACAACATCTTTGCCATGCCGTTCAGCACACCCATTCGCGGCACGCCAATTCTGGAGATCTGGGCGCCATCCATCTCGGCGCCAATGGTCGAAGCCTGGAGCGGCAACCGGTACATTGTGCAGGCGAGCCGTGCCTGGCCGTTCGGTTTTCAGGTGGGTGGTCGGTGGACGGTGCTCACCTTCGACGAGTGGCGTCAGCTGACCGGTGCCGATCGCACGGGCAGCATCGCCGTGGCCCCAACGCCCATCAGCGTGACGCGTACGATCCCGTTGGACAGCCTCCCCGGGCGCGCGGTGATCGTGCATTGGAGTGTGTCGCAGGCAGGCAGCTTCACGGCCGATCTGTCGAGAGTACTACGTTCCGGACAGCGTTTTGCGATTCGCCACGTGTTCGCATTGAACGGTCCTCCCATCGCACAGGGCGTATTCACGGGACAGTCGATCACCTTGTCGGCGGTTTCTCCGTCCGCGCCGGATCCGATTGGATTACCGCTGAATAGGTCTGTGCGTCGGCAGCCGCCCGCGGTGTACCTGGTGACGCCGCGCTAGTCGACACCTGATTGCGCCAGAGAGAGCCCGCAGGGGTTATCGCCGCCTCGTCTCGTTGAGCATGTTACAGCCGGAGGGCGACCGCATGCCGCTCACCGCGGCGGCCGGCTAGACTTCTGGATTCGGTAGAACGATATGTGTTCAGCCGCCGCAAAGTGGTCACTGAGGCACTGAAGCGGTGGAGGGGCTTCGCCGCGCGGAGTGCCAGCGGGCACGATAGCTTATGCTCCGCCTTTGCGAACGTGGACCTTTGTGCTGCCGGTACCCGCTTGAGTAAGGTGTCTCGCGGCCACACCATTCTCGCGACGGCTAGTTGAGGCTGAGCGGCATGTGCCGAAAGATACGGGTCCGTTCGCTAGGTTGTCCCTTCGCATCTCAGCGCCAAAGAGCGCAGTCTCGTCAAGCAACGTAGGGGATTCCTGCAATCGTGAAACCTCGAGTAGCGCTCATCTTCAAGGCTTTTGGTCATCCTCTCCAACGGGCGTGGGCTGAATGGGCGAGGGACCTTCAGGCGAGCCAATCTCTCGATGTGCGCATATTCGCGCACGAGAATATGGAAGCGCCGCCGACACTGTCGGTGAACCTCGTTGGGCGTGGGAATCGTGCGCATCGGATGAGAGAGTTCGTTGCCAGTCCGGCGGGACTTGTCCGTCTCAGCGCTAGCAGCATCCGTAAAGATGCTGGACGCCTCCGTTCCAAGGTCGCGATGGCTCTCGACTATGATCCGTTAATCGAGTTCTCGCCTGACGTGACCTGTCTTGTTCATGCACAGGTGTACCCCCATTACACCAGCCTTCTTGACTCGCTGGGGTGTGGCCTGATCAGCTGCTACCGGGGCTACGATGTTCAGGTCCGCCCTGGGCAGGATCCCGGCTGGCAAGACACCTTGCAGCGACTAGCGCTCCGCTCAACGCGGCTGCATTTCGTGAGCCGGGGCCTGTTGGAGAGCCACGCGACCCTCCTGCCACTTGAGGAGTTGACCAATAGACGCCGAGTCATCTATCAGGGCGTGGACACGGGCTTCTTCTCGCCGATCGCGCAGGAGGTCCAATCGGGCAGCGGGTTCCGCTTGGTGAGCGTAGGGCGCCTGATTTGGGAAAAAGGGCACATCTACGCGCTTCGCGCGCTGAAGGTTCTCGTCGACCAAGGGCGACAAGCGCATCTGTCCATCATTGGCGAGGGGGCCGAGCGGGAACACATCACCTACTGGATCAAGCGACTTGACCTAGTCGATCATGTGTCGCTTCTAGGGCTCATGAATGAGCAGCAGATTCGCGATCAACTGAGAATGTGCGATGCCTACCTGCAGCCCTCGCTCTCTGAGGGTCTTCCGGGATCGGTCGTCGAGGCTGCCGCCATGGGGTTGCCCATCGTTGCAACATCAATCGGTGGCTTCCCCGAAATCATCGAAAACGGTCGCAGTGGACTATTGGTCTCGCCAGGCGAATACCTTGAACTTGCAGCAGCGATCGCTCGCTTGATGGACGATGCAACCCTCCGTGGAACGTTCGGCCAGGCATCGCGCGAACGCATCATGAGCGACTTTTCGGCAGTACACAGTACACGCCTGTGGCACGACCTTATCAGCGAAGTCATCGCGTGTCGCGACCCCTGACGGCAGCGCGCGTCCGTATCCCCTTGTTCGATCGAGGAGTCTTCTGAGATCCTACAAAGTCTTGGGAGATATGCACCCGCTGCTGGGATGAGCAGCAAGTGACAACGCCCTCGATGCGAGATCTGATCGGCGCTGTGCAGTCGCGTATGCGGCATCAAGAAACACGCTGCATGGCTGGTCTCCTCGCACCACCCAAGCACTCGCTCCGCGTCTACTCGCAGTGGAAGCTCCGATGGTGAATGCATCTCCACCATGAAGCGCGCCCCCGTCCGCATGGCGAGCTCGCGTGCCCCCTGAAGCGCTTCAAGCTCGGCTCCTTGTACATCACGCTTCACCAGATCAGGGGTGACGCCAAGTTCGGTTACCACACGGTCGATCGTTTGCGAGCGCACCGATACCGACTGCCCCTCCGTGTCTGCGGTTGTCGCATGCCCCCCGTACCGGCTACCCGCAGCGCCCGTGCCCACCGTGAAAAACACCACGGCCTCGACGTCGCTGCCGGATGCAAGGCCCAGTACGAAGCATGCCTCCCACACACAGTCTTTGAGCGCAAGATTCTCAAAGCAGCGAGCCAGCGCCATGACGCTCGCGTCCCAGGCCATGACCTTTCGTGTAGGGTCGGGGATACTGGCGAAGAGGCTTCAGAATCCGCAATTGCACCCCACGTCCAGAAAGACCCGGCTGTCGAGGATGGCCGCTGCCATCCATCCGTCATCGTTGTCCGGAGTGGGGGGCATCAGCCCCGCAGCGCACGCGCACCGCCATTTCCCCAACTGGATGTCCACAAGCTTGGGGAGTCGGCCCATGCGGCTAGGTGCGTAAGTGGCAATGCGCTGTGCATGCGGCAGCCTGGCCGTCATCGCTGATCTTGCGAGTGAGCCTGCCTTCTCCATCTGGAGCACCGATCTTCAGCTGCGACCCAGGAGCGGATCTCGCATACTGACGCCGGGAAACACGCTCCGCGTCCGGTAGGGAGTCGGAGATGTTCTACAGTACCATGAGGGGGTCCTCCCGCGACCTCGGATATCCGGGTATACTCGATCAATACCAATGTGAGCCGTGTCGCATGGACGAACCCCCGGCAACTTACCCATGACCCCCCGCTGGCCCAACGGAAAGACGTTCGCCTTCACGCTTTTCGACGACACGGATCTTTCGACCGTGGCCAATACCGGGCCGATCTATGAGCTGCTCACGAGCTTGGGCATGCGCGTCACCAAGAGCATTTGGACGCACAACGCCGTGGGGAAACCGCACGTGGGCGGTGATACGTGTGAGGATCCCGCGTATCGGCAGTGGGTGCTCGACCTGCAACGGCAGGGACACGAAATCGCCCTGCACAATGCCGCCGACCAGTCGTCCGAGCGAGCGCGTACCATCGAGGCGTTTGCCCGCTTCGAATCGTGGTTTGGCGCCATGCCCCGTACCACTGCGTCGCATTCGGGAAACCGTGACGCGCTGTACCAGGGGCCGGAGCGGCTGAGCGGCATGCGGCGGGCGCTCTACAACATCCTCACGCGCAGAAGACACGTGGGCCGCTTTCAGGGGCAGGAGGAACGCTCCCCCTACTTCTGGGGGGACCTCTGCGTCGGGCACGTCGATTACGTGCGCAACTTCGTGTTTCAGGATCTCAACACCCTCAAGTCGTGTCCGCAGATGCCCTACGCCGACGCGACCAAGCCGTGGTCCAACGCCTGGTTCGCGTCCTCCGAGGCGGCAACGCCGGCGGCATTTCGCAAGCACGTGACGATCGACGCGGTCAAGCAGCTCGAGGCCGAGGGCGGCGCGTGCATCCTGTATACACACCTTGGCGCCGGCTTCTACCGCGCAGCCCAGGGGGGATTCACGACTGGCTTTCGCGAGGTGATCGAGTATGTCGCCAGCAGGCCCGGGTGGTTCGTGCCCGTTGCCACCCTGCTCGATCACCTGAGGCAGTCGGCGCCAGATGCCCGGCCGTACCCATTAACGGATGAGGAGCGTCGCCGACTGGAGTGGAAGTGGCTCCTGGAAAAAGTGTCGAGCGGCAAGACGAGCTGACGACGCCTCAGCTCATCGGGACCGTCATCCTGGCCTCACCGTGGAGCAGTTCCGCAATCTCGGTTGCGGATTGACCGATGCCGAACAGCCGTCCAAAGATCTCCACTGCCGCGAGCCGACCCACCATATTGCGCGACTCATGGGCCAGCATGTGGCGTATCGCAGCCGGGTGCAGGCCTGCAGCGTCGGCGAGATAGCCGTTACGGAAGAAAGTTTCGGTGAACCGGGCGTCACCGAGAGTGTGCATGTGAAAACCGACCTTTTTCTTGTCGATCAGTTGCCGTGGCACCAAGGGCGCGAGCATTGATCGGATCGGCGCCTTGGTCATGACGAAGGGATGTCGCACCTCAGTGATCCGTGGCACGAGTCGTGTCTTGAAGCGTGCGGGCAAGTTCAAGCCGAAGCGCACCACGTCCTCACTGAGAAACGGAAACCGCGCTTCGATGCTGGCCATCATCCCCATGCGGTCGTTCCGGTGGAGGAGCGAGATGAGGTGCTCGTACATCGCGATCGGGGATTCGAGTTCAATGGAAAGCGCGCGCCGCGACACGTCGGCGTACGCGTCCACGTACTCCCTGCGTGCAATGCCTCGCGAGAATTCGTGCGACAGACCGACCAGAAAGTCGGCGGCAGACTCCCGCTGCTTCCACGCCAGCGCATTCCGTAGCAGCGGGGTACGCCGGTAAAGGCGCTCGAGGACAGTGAACGGCACCATGGCCGCCCGGACGAATCGTCGGGCGTGTTGCACGGTATAGCCGCGGAACAGTTCGTCGGCCCCCTCGCCGCTGAGCAGGACCTTGACGCCGTGGTCGCGCGCCAGCAAGCAAACCTGCGAGAACGGGACGCCACTCAAGTTCTCGATGAGGGGGGACTCATGGTGCCACGTGCACGCCACGATGTGGTCGAGCAGGGCGGCAGGGGCGAACCGTGACGTGTGCAGAGGCAAGTCGAGGTGCGCGGCAAGCGCCTGCGCGTCCGCCAGTTCGGAGTACTGACCGACCACCTCGGATGTGTAGAGCGGAAGCGAGTGGCCCGCACGCCTGCTGAGGGCCGCGATGAGGCTCGAGTCGAGGCCACCACTGGCGAGCACACCGACTGGCGCATCCGACATGAGCATGGAATCCACACTTCGAGCCATCAGGCGGGCCAGCTCCCTGGTGATCTCCTCGTACGGCATCCCGTCGAGTTCCCGACGGTATGCCGCGTCAAGCATCGACGTGAGGGAGAAGTACAGGGCAACCTTGGGGGCCTCGCCGGCTCGGGTACTGACGTGACCACCAGGGGGCACGTGGACGATTCCCTCGAACACGGAGTAGCGGTGGGAGTTGTTTCCCCCACCGGCAATGCTCAGGATGGTCTTGAATGGGTCGGGGCGGCAGGGATGCAGTTCACGCAGGGCCTTGATCTCCGAGCCCCACGCCAGCGTGCCGGACCGCCACGTGTAGTAGAGCGGTTTGATGCCGAAACGGTCCCGACACAGATGTAGCTGCTGCTGCTCGTGCTCGTAGAACGCGAAGGCAAACATGCCGCGCACGGCCCGCAGCGTCTCGGGGACACCGAGTACACGGAGCGCATGAAAGAGGGTCTCCGTGTCGGAATGGCCGATGAATCGCACGCCACGGGCCTCGAGCACCGGCCGCAGCGACGCATGGTTGTAGATCTCGCCATTGTAGGCCAGCGTGAATCGCCCATCCGACATGGGCTGATATCCCGCCGTAGAGGGATCGACGATGCTCAACCGCGCGTGCGCCACTCCGAACGGCCCATCGGTGAGTACGCCGGCATCGTCCGGGCCGCGATGCCGCAGCGCCGTGGCCATGCGCTCAACCAGTTGGGGCGATGCCACGCCACTCGGGGCGTGCAGCACGCCCGCCAATCCGCACATGGGAGACTGTCCTCTTCATTGACATGAGGCGCAACGGCATGCCATTCACATGTCGTCGTGATAATGGTAAGCGTTTCTCACGGCGCCGTCTACTCGCTCGGCGTGTGGGCCCACCCTCCGGCTGCTACCCCGCTACGGTTCACCACCGCGCGGAATTTTCCGTGACGAGTGCGCTCCTGTTCCGGCACCGTACACACCTCCACCCGCACGGCGCCGCACCGTTCCTGCAGCCGGCTCACCAAGGCGCGCCGGCTCGGTTCACTCAACGCCCCGTCGGCCACCACGTTCAGCACGAATTCGTCCGGCGACTCCTGCACCACCTGCACGCTGCGCACATCCGCCAGCCCCAGCGGCAGGGAATGAAAGCGACGTACCCGCGTGCCGTCGCGCAGGATCACGTCGTCCTCCACCCGCCCCACCAGCTCCTCGATGACCGGCATGCTGCGCCCGCAGCCGCACGGCGCGGCCGACGGTACCGCCATGTCTCCCGTGCGATAGCGAATGAGCGGCTGGTCGAGGTTGAGCAGCCCGGTGGCCACCATCTCGCAGGGCTCCGTACCCTGCGGCGGGTCCCCTGCGTTCTCCAGGAACTCCACGACCCCCACATCGGGGTTGAGATGCAGGCGCCCATGCCCGCACTCGCCGGCCAGGCAGCAGCTCTCCACGCCGCTGTAGCCGTCGTACACGCGGCACCCCCACACCCGTGACAGCGTGGCCCGCATGTCGGGGCGCAACGGCTCGCTGCTGGTGAGCACTGCCGCCAGCGGTTGCGGCGTGCGCCACCCCTGGCGCTCCAGTTCGTCGGCCAGCGCCCAGAGCGCCGAGGCGTACCCCACCAGATAGCGCGGCGCGAAGCGCACAATGGCCGCGGCGTAGCGCAGCGCCGTATCGGGACCAATATGGAACGCCGACATGTACAGCTGGTGCTCGGCCCAGTTGGTGCGCCAGAAGGGGCCGCGACGGTCCTGCGCCGGCACAATGAGACGCCCGCCAATCATGACGCGCCGGTCGCCGTACCCCACACCCGCCCAGCGGCGGACGCGCGCCTCGTACGCCGCCATGAACCGCCGGTGCGTGTCGGCCGAGGCCATGATGCGAAGGGGCGTGCCGGTGGTGCCACTCGTGAGCGCGGCGCCCAGCCGGCCTCCCGGCTGCGAGGCCACGAAGTCGTGCGGCGCGCGGCGCAGCGCTTCCTTGTCGAGCAGAGGAAAGAGCCGCAGCGCCTCGAAGGGGCGGTTGCCCTCGAGCAGGTGCAGCGCGTCGGCCCGCATGGGGAGGCGGCGATACGCCGGGACCGCCTGCAGCGCGTGACGCAGCAGCGCCGCCAGACGGTCGCCCTGATACGCCTGCCACTCGGCGGCCGACAGGAAGTCGCGCGCCGCGTATTCGGCCACGTAGCGGTGAAAGGCGCCGCCCAACCGGCGCTGCCGCCAGAGCAGCCCATACGCCGACAGCAGCGCCGACTGCAGCACCGGCGGGGTGTGCGCGTACACCCGTTCCTTCAGCCCCACGGCCGGCCCCCCGCGACCGGCGGCATCAGGCAAGCCTCCAGGCCTTGATGAGCGTGCCCGCCAGGTGGTCGCGCCACGCTTCCAGCGTGAAGCGTTGCGCGTGCGCAATGCCGGCCAGCGGAAGCGCCGGGTTGGCGGCAAGGCGCGCTGCGCCGTGGCGAAATGCCTGGGCCAAGGCGTGCCGATCGCCAAAGGGCACGAGCGCGCCATAGGCTTCGTCGCCCGTAATGACCCGGTTGGCGGCGCTGGTGGTGACCACGGGCAGCGCACCACAGCCGAGGGCTTCCACGACGGCCTTGCTGAACCCCTCGGTGCGTGACGGGAGGGCAAAGAGATCGGCGCCGGCCAGCAACGCGAGCACCTGCGGGTGGGGCAGGTTGCCGTGAAAGTGCACACAGGTGGCGAGTCCGTGCTGGGCGGTGCGGGCGCGCAGCGCACCGCCTTCGGGGCCGCTGCCCACAATGTGCAGGATGGTCGGCACGCCCTCGTGCACCAGGTCGGCCACGGCGTCTATGACGAGCCCGTGGTTCTTGTTGGTGTTGAGCGCGCCCACCGAGGCAATGGTGAGGGGCCGGCCCGACCGTGCCGTAGACAGGGCGGCGGTGCGCCGGGCGTGGCTCTGCTGCAGGTCGTGCGCGCTCATGGAGGGGGAGAAGGTTTCCACCTCGTGTGGCGCGAGCGGGTCGTCTACGGGATACACGAACACCGGCCCCGTGAACAGGCGGCGCAAAAGCCAGCGCTGCGCGCGATAGGTGCGCGGTTCGCCGGCGTAGCCGGCCCAGTTGCCGGTGTACACCGCCTGCCTGTGGTGCCCCCGAAAGAGGCCGGCCAGCAGCGCCGCGCCCCCGATGTTGCTGGGGCAGCGCAGGTGCACGGCGTCCACGAGCGGCTCCACCTGCCGCATGACGTGCAGCCACGCGGGTACGGCGCGCGCCAATGCCAGCTTGTCGCGCACCGTGTTTCCGCCGGCGAGCGGAATGGGGTGAAAGACGACGTTGTCAAAGGGGTACGGCGCGTGATCGTGTCGCACGTCGCGCTCGTCAATGAACGGTGCCACGATGTGCAGTTCGCCAAAGAGCTCGGCCCACACGGCGAACTGCCTGAGCAGCGGAGCCAGCGTGAACACGGTACCCTGGGCATCGCGCCGGTGCAGTGCATCGCTGATGATGGCGCAGCGGAGTGGTGCCAGCGGTGAGTGCTTGGTCATGCCGCGGCATTGCGGCGCAGCGAGGTGTACAGCGCGGCCACCATGGCTGCCTGCTGTTCCACGGAGTATCGCTGGTCCACCAGTGCGCGGGCGCGTGTGCCCATCGCGCTGCGTTCCCCCTCGCTCAACGCGCACATGCGTTCGAGTGCGGCGGCGAGGTCCTCGGCGCGCCGCCCCTCGGCCACAATACAGCAGCGGTGGGCGCCAGCGGTCTCGAAGATGTTGCCCACGGGGGTGGACACATAGGGGAGCCCAGCCGCCATATACTCGAGCGCCACGACCGGCCCGGCCTCCGAACGTGAGGCCACAATGCCAAAGTCTGCTGCGGCGAGTAGCTCATCCACGCGATCGCTAGCGCCGTACAGCGTCACGTTGCGGCCCACTTCCAGCTTGCGAATGAGCGCGGCCACTTCCTGCCCGAGGGCGCCGTCGGCGCCGGAGCCCACCAGCTGCACATGCAGCATACGACGCAGCATTGTGGACATGGCAATGGCCCGTACCAATGCGAAGTGATTCTTTTCTGGGCGCAGGTTGGCCACGAAGAGGGCGCTCAGCTGTTCGCTGCTGTGGGTGCCCGCATTTCGGCTCATGGTCTGAAAACGGGACATGGGCACCCCATTGTTGATCATGGTGCAGCGATCGGCCGGCATGCCAAGGCGGCTCATGGCCCACTGGTGCAGCTCCTCGGAGACGGTGATGTAGTGGTCCACGAAGCGATGCACCAGCCAGCGGTAGCTGCGGCTGGCATCGGGCTCGAGCGCCAGTCGGCCGAAGTGATCGTGCATGACAATGCGGGGACGCGCCTGGCGCCCGGCCAGCGCGGCGGCCACGAAGGCCAGCGTGGAACGGCTGTGCGCATGTACCAGCGTCACTCCCTCCGCCCGCACGAACCGGCGAAAGCGCCGCAGGGCGCGGAAGTCCCAGCGCTGCTCCCGCTCGATGGAGAAGTGGCGCACCGCCATCGGGAGCTCGCGGACAAGGTCACCGGGCGCGCGCGTGGTGCAGGTGCCGATCCTGCCGTCCACCAGGGGGCTGAGTGCCGTGACCAGATCTACAAGAACCCGCTCCGCCCCGCCCCGGTTGAGAGTGTCAATGACGTGCAGGATCATCGCGGTGCTGTATCGCGTGCGCGGTGCGACAGCTGCGTGGCAAGCAGCGCCAGCATGAGAACGGGGGCCAGCGTGCGCAGCGCTGCGTGCAGCTGCGATGCCAGCGCCCACGCCGTGATGGACACGATCACGAACCGATGGTCAGCGTCGGGCGCCCGGCGCACCCGGCCCAGCACATACGCGAAGAGGCAAAGCATGGCTACCAACCCCAGGCTGCCATGCTCCGAGAGCATGCGGGTGAACTCGGTATGACTGGCGGCGCCTTCGAAGGTCACTCTGGCATGCTTCGACTGGCCGGGGCCCACCCCCAACAGCGGGTGGTCGAAGTAGAGCTGCAGGTCGTCCAGCAGCAACTCCCATCGGTTCGTGGTGCCGGTCTCCTGGAAGCGCTTGAGCAGGAAGCCACCGGTGAAGCCGTTGACGATCGGCAGCACCACGGCCAGCCCGCCCACCAGCGCCGCGGCGGCGGGCACCAACGCGCGGCGCACCACCGGGGAGCCGGGAGCCATGAGCATGCCCGCCACGATGGCCAGGACGGCGGCATACAGCCCACCGCGCGAAAAGGTCATGGCGCTCTGTACGGCCAGCCCCGCGGCCACCAACAGCGCCACCAGCGATACCAGCAGCCGCCGGTGCAGTGCCGCGACCAGGGTGCATGCCAGCGCTCCCACGCCAAGCACGGTGGACACCTGGTTGGGGCCAAAGCCCCCCGAGGTGGCGAAGTTGCTCTCGCCGGTGAAGACGATTTGCGTGGCGGTGAGCGTGCGGTGCCCCGTGAGTGCCGCAATGGACACGATGGGCAGGGCCAGCGCGAGCAGCAGCGTGATGGTGTTGGGCCGGTTGGCCCGCTCGCTGCGAAGGGCCCAGCTCATCATGAGCAGCGCGAATGCCGGTGCCAGCGTGGTGAGCGTGCCCTGCCGCAGCGAGCGGTCGGAGATGTCGGGCTGCCCGGCCGGCACGAGCACCGACGGCAGCAGCAGCAGCGCGAACGCCACCAGCAGCCATGGCGGCCCTGACGTGCTGCGGAAGCGCATGAGGGCCAGCGCCCCGGCCAGGATGCAGAGGTACTTGGCCGTTTCCCACGGGAGACCCTCGCGCATGAAGCGCCAGAGCACCTCGCTGCCGGCCACGTAGGCAAAGGCATACGGGAGGCGCGCCGCGCCGTCGGTGACCGCGGCCAGCAGCGTGGCGCCAATGACCAGAGCCCCGTGCACCCGCACCAGGCGGTCGTCAATGGAAACGCCCACGCCAAGCGCCAGATGCAGCAGCACAAGGCCGAGCAGCACGGGCAGCAGCGCCGGGCCGTCCATCGCCGACTCGCCGGGGCGTGTCTCGAGGCTACCGCCGGTGCGGTGGTCGGGGAGATACAGGGATCGGGGTGCGGGGCCCGTCATTCGGGGAAATCTACTTGCCGCGGGTCGCTCCACGCCCGGAGCAGGAGCGCCAGCAGCGCATTGCCCAGGGCGTTCAGGTCGTACGCAGCGGCTCCCCTGTTGCCGGACACGGCTATCCCGTCCGGTGGTGCGTGCGCAATGGCCCGCGCGACGTCGGTAGCGGTGGGCCGCGCCGTCGCGGTCGGCGCCCCGGCAGGCCGTGCGGTCTGCCCCGCCTCCCCGTGCGGCGTCACCACCCGCAGCCCAAACGCCCGCGCCTCGTGGACCACCTTGGGCCACCCTTCGGTCTCACTCACCAGCACCAGCACGTCGTGCGTCTCGTACTGCGTCAGCACGTCGTCCAATGGCAGGGCGCCGGTGAAGCGTACCCGCGGGTCCCCCGCTGCCTGTGCCTCGAGACGCGCCCGCTCGGGGCCGTCGCCCACAATGGTGCAGGCGCTCACCACGCTGGCGGGCAGCTGCGCCACCGCCTCGAGCACCACGTGGGCCCGCTTGGCCGCACTCAACCGCCCCACGAACAGCACACGGTACGGCGGCACCGGCACGGCGGCGCGAGCCGAGGCCGCGCGTTGCGCCCGCGCCAGCTGCTGCGGGGTGAACGACGCCGTGAAGAAGGGCACGATGTGCGCCGGGTCGCCGGGCTGGCGCCCGTACACGGTGACCGGGCCGCGCCACCAGCGGGAGCGCAGCAGCCAGCGCTGCCAGCGCACCGTGGCCGCCTCGCCCGCATACCCGCCCCACTGCCCGGCATACTTGGCCACCAGCCGGCGCGACCGCAGCGGCGCCACCAGCGCCCCCAGCAGCCCCACGTTGCCGGGGCAGCGCACATGAATGGCGTGGGCATCGCCCAGCAGCCGCCAGAGCCGCCACGCCAGCCAGGGCGCCCGCACCGCCTGCCAGAGCTTGGCCGCCGTACTCGTTCCCCCCGACTCGGGAAAGGCCCGCACCGCCACGTTGCGCGCCCCCAGCGGGGCGGCATCGGCGGGAGGCGGCGCGTGCCGCAGCGGCGACACGATGACCACCTCGGGAAACAGCGACGCCCACACGTCGATTTCCCGCGCGTACGGGCCGTAGGCAAAGAGCCGCCCATCGTGCTGGTAGTGCACCACGTGCGATACGATGGCCAGCCGCAGTACGCCGCCGGGGCCAGCGCCGGCGATTACGTCATCCATCACGCGCCTCGGCCACACAGCGCGCGTAGAACGCCTCGTTGCGCGGCGCCAGCTGCGCCAGATCGAAGTGCGCGAGGCAGCGGGCGCGGGCGGCGGCGCCCAGCTGTGCGCGTAGCGGGGCGTCGCCAAGGAGCCGCGTCATGGCGGCCGCCAACGCCGGCACATTCGTGGGGTCCACCAGCAGGGCGCTCTCCTCGTGCACCGCCGTTTCGGGCCCCGGGCCCCGGGCACTGATGATGCACGGGGCGCCGGTGGCCATGGCCTCGAGCGCCGCCAGCCCCTGCGCTTCGGCCTTGGAGGGAAACACGAACAGCGTGGTGCGCGCGAGCGCCTCGGCCACCTCGGCGTTCGCCAGTACGCCGGCAAAGCGCACGCGCGAAAACAGCGCCGAGGGCACGAGC
>Ga0315899_10004394_pt1 | contig 15248 bp, 13 predicted proteins | sample LakEriMetagenome_2_FD_203518 | JGI IMG/M metagenome (GOLD analysis project Ga0315899, IMG submission 203518) | Freshwater fungal communities from buoy surface, Lake Erie, Ohio, United States - Buoy 4 MA112 | ecosystem: Environmental > Aquatic > Freshwater > Lake | place: USA: Lake Erie, Ohio... | reverse complement strand
CTTGGCTGAGCCACGCGTACTTTCCAGGCAAGGCCCGAACATCTGGTTGTATTCAAAACAACTACCGGAAATCAGAATTTTTTTGCATGCACCGGCCGAAATCACCTCATCTGCCAGATCAACTGACATTTTCAGGTTGGCAGTGCATTGCGCTGGAGAAAAATCGGGTATGCCTTGCCAAGCCAGATGGATCAAAACCTCTGGCGCGAATTCTTGCACCGTTTCCTTGTAGGACCGAACATCACAAAGATCAGCCTGATGGTGAGAAATGGGCCCATGCCCTGGAAAATCCCCATAAGGCGTCCGACCAATCAAAAGAATTTCATAACCTTTCGGAGCCAGCAAATCCAATAAGGGTTTACCAACAAAGCCCGAGGAACCGGTGATCAAGATCCTTGTCATCGGATCATAAAATCCGGGTGGCTCTTGTCTTTGTCAGATATCACCTTAGGCTCAACCGGCCATTGGAACCCAAAGGCTGGGTCATCAAAACGAATACCCCGCTCAGCCGACGGGGTGTACGGCTGAGAACAGTAATAATGAATCAGGCAACCTGGCTCCAATGTCAGGAACGCATTGGCACAACCCGGAGCGATATGGATGGAATGGCGGTTTTGGGCATTCAATTCGAACGAAACCCATTGCATGTAAGTTGGGCTTTCTGGACGAACATCGACAATAATGTCGTAAATGGAACCCTTCAGGCAACAAAGGGTTTTACCTTCACCGTGCGGCGGCAATTGGTAGTGAAAGCCACGTAGCGTGTGGGCAAAATGATTTTCTGAGATATTGCACTGCGCGACATGCGTGGCAATGCCATGTTCCCCAAATTCCTTTTCACAGAAATGCCGTCTGAACACCCCGCGCTCGTCGACAAACGGCGTTGGTTGAATGAGATAAACACCGGGCAATTTTTGGGCATGGAATTTCATTATTGATTCATTCCCTTCAAGAAACGGTAGCTAGTGTCCAAATGACCACCTTCAACAAGTTGGTTCAATTTTTTCAAACGAATAGTCTTGCTTCCCCGGAAATCATCTTCGGTGAAGCCAACTTCCTTGAAAAATTGGACCAACTCTTGGGCCCCCTTGTCCAGGTCCCATTCGGGTAGGAAGTAATCCTTCAATTCAGTCAAAATCCGTTTGAATGAAACTTGGTAGGTTCTCGAGTCCTTGCCATGTTCCCCAGTAAATACAAGGGAACTTCCTGGAACCGATCGTTGGGCGGCTTCTGCAAGTTGCCGTACCGTGAAATTGCCGTTGGGAATTCCAACATTGAAGGACCGACCCGCAACCAAAGCCTCGGGGGCTTCCAATCCAGCGATAAAGGCTGAACAAACATCCCGCACATGCACGACGGGTCGCCACGGGGTGCCATCACTCTTGATCTCGATTTTTCCGGTGGTATAAGCGCAAGCCACCAGATTGTTGAAAACGATATCACACCTTAGGCGAGGGCTCACCCCGAAAACGGTCGATGGTCTGAACGCCGTTACCAGGAATTGGTCCGTCGCCATCTCTTTCAGTTGCAGTTCGGCATCCCACTTGGTCCGGGCATACGATGTAAGGGGATTTTTGTCACTCAGGTCTTCATCCAACTCGTCATCTCTGGTGGAAACCCCGTACATGCTCTGGGACGAGGCATAGACAAACCGCTTCACACCCACTTTTTTCGAAATCTCAGCCAAACGTATCGTTCCACCAAGGTTAATCTCCTCGGTAAGTCCAGGAGCCAGTTCGCCCAAGGGATCATTCGACAAACCCGCTAAGTGGATAACAGCATCATGCCCTTCAACGTCCTCATGACAAACATCTCGAATATCTTTATTAATTTGATTAATCGTAGAAGGGGTAGGACAAAGCAAACATTCTTGAAAGAAACTTGAGTCTAAACCGGTAACTGCATAATCTTTTTCAGAAACCAATTTTGAAAGAACACTGCCTATATAACCAAGATTGCCAGTAATTAAAACACTTTTCATTCTAAAATACCCTTATTCACTTAAAGTCTTGTGGTTTGAAAAAAGTCAACCGATTAAACTAACGAGAAACCAAAATCTTTACTGAAATTGATTTAAATTTAACGTTGAATTATTTCTTTTACTACTTGCACAAATTTCGATTGGTGAAACTGTTCTCTCCAGATTTCTGAAATTCGTTTTTCATTCCTGAGTCCCTTATCCCACATTTTAAGTTCACAATTAACCGCAGAAACTAACGACCTAACAGAGAAATTAGGAGCCACAGTTCCATATTCATTTCGCCCGACTAATCCAATTAAACCAGGCAAAGGGCCGCCTACCAAGGTACCCCCGAGTACCAACATCTCGTTGGCAACTCGAGGACTACCTTCATGGCTGGAGGAAATAATTAAAAACCTAAACCTTTTCATTAAATCACAAATATTATTGTTTTCGACATGTTCATATAATTCTACATTTTTCTTAAACTGACACCATTTGGAAAATAATGCCGCAGTACCCTTTCCAATAATTGTTAATATAAGATCTGGATGCTGCTGTAAAACGACATCAAAAACACCCCGAACAAGATGGGGATTTTTATTACACCCCGTATCACCTTCCCAATTAGCAATGACACCAATTCTTTTTTCTTTTTTAATATCAACACAATCAAAAAATTGATCTCCAACTAAGTAAGGAACAAATTTATTTTTACCAATTAAATCCCCCCTTTTTTCCTTGCTTAAAAAATAATTAAATTCACTGACGCATCCAGGACTTGGGAATGCCAACAGGGTGGATCTCTCACAATTTTCAATAACTTCGTTTAATTGTTTTCTGGTTTCGAAAATAAGTCTTTGCAACCAATATTTAGTGCATCGCAGTTTATTGATTATTCCTTTCTGCTGTAATAACATTTTTTTTAAGATAGCAATAGGAAAATATTTTAATACGACCCTTCCGTCGCTATCTGGCCTATTCAAAATCGGAACACCTGAATCAGAAATAAACTTAAATTCTGGCAAAACCTTGTGGAATGAATAGAAGATCACTAAACTTGGCCTTGAATCAGAAGACATTGTCTGAATTTCAGATAACACATTCAAGCCTTTTGCTTTACAAAATTCTGGACAAGAACTATTTCCAAAAAACAATGATACCTTGTATCCAGATTTTTCTAAGATACTTTTATATTGATAAACGACACCATAAGGATTCCTCAAGGAGGCATTTTGTTCACAAACTATCCAGATATTCTTCAAAGCACAAATTTCCCATTAATATATTCTTGTTGCTTTTTAAAGATTCCATCAAGATATTTTTGATCAAACAAGTTTGGCGAATCTTCATATTTATCTAGGTTTAGGACAGGAAAAACTTCATTTGGCAATCTCACATAGTCTTCCATAAAGGAATAAGATTCGTTAAATTTCACACCAATAACGGGTAAACCATAAATCACACATTCCAAAACTGCAGAAGACGGTTGTAAATATATAACCAAACTACATTTTGAACAAAATTCTTTCAGTTCCAAAAAATCGTCTAAATACCACTCCTCGCCAATCTTTAAAATCTCATTTTTAATATGCGCCTGGAATCCATAACCGGGTTTTGTTCGTACAAGCATCTTCTTTTTTTTATCACAATTGATTACATTATCACGAATAAGACAAAGAACCCTAGAAACCAAAGATGGATCATTATAAACCTCAAATACATTAATATCCGAATTGTGGATAAAGCCCATCATATTACAACTTTTTATTGTCTTTATTTTGTCCTTTTTTTCTTCTATATAATCGTGGCGCAACCTTAATCTATGGAGAATACTTTTCACATATTTTTTGCACCTACCAAATAAATTAAAAAAAACCGCTTGATGTTGATGATAATAGTGACAAATTTTATGAAGTTTAACTTTTTTCCTATCCATGCCATTTGGAAAATTGTTGAAAAAACAATGAATTTTCCATTCAGGATCCATAATTGTTTGTGTGTTGTTGGAAAATGAGTGCGGCAAATATTCAATTTCAAAAGAATTTTTTTTTGCAAAAACCTCCAACAATAAAACATCAAATATGCCCAGAAATGGCAAGTAAAACTTTGGCCCATGCTTCTTTAAGAAATTAAGATTACTTGATCCTATGTTTATGGCTTCAGCCAAGGCTTTAGAATAACAAAAAATAGAATTTTCAAAAATTGTGTTAACGCAATCATTCGAATTTCGAATTTCATCAAAGTTCTTTATAAAGCGTTCAACGATTAATCTGTCATAAGAAAAATTGAGTCTGGGAGCGTTCCATTTTTCGTCTTGAACGACAAGTGGATGTTTTTCTCCTATTACATCCTTCCAATATTCAATATTTTTAACACCCCGAACAAGGAAAACATTTTTAAAGTCACCTCCCTCATAATTCAAATAATCTGGATTAACAATTGAGTTTAAAAACCAGTCCTTGTCTTGATGTTTTTCTAATTCTACTAGCGAACCATTGCATTCAAAATTAACCTCAACCTTGTTGGCGCTTTCCACAAATCTAAAAATAACATAGGATATAATTGCTTCTTGAAAGGAGCTCATTTTTCCGAATAGTAGCTTTATTTTTTCAATATTTCCTTTTTTGGAAAGACGATTAAGAACCAGTAGATTTTGTGTCAATCCATAAAATCCGTTATAAATACCATTACACGTAGCATATTTCCTTTGCGGATCTTCCCAAAATTCTTCCGATATGTTTTTTTCAATAACACTATTTAAACTTGCCCTAGATTGCATCAGCCAATTAATGTCATCTTTACTTGTGACTGATAATATACTCTTGATTTTATTTACAGAGTCTTGCTTGTTAAATAACTTCATCCCATTTCCGATTAAATAATCCCAATTACGGTCTAAAAATTGATGGTAATTTAATTGATCCGCCATCATGGATCTGTAATCAATAACAATTTTAGAGAGCATCAATGTATTTAAATGCTTATTTGCTTAACGCCTGCCGAACAATTTGGCTAAAAAACCAAGCTACCAACTTCATCGTCTGAAATCCACCTTGATGTTTGTCTCAGCCAGTAATCGGTATTCCGCGGCGGCCTCGAGGTACCGAAACGCTACCCACAAGGAGATTAATATTAAAACCCTTACCCAATAAGAGGCTACCAAGATGGTCAAGGCATGAGAGGCTTTGATTAATTAGAACGATCCTGGCATTTCAATGTCACCAAAAAATATGCACAAAATACCGGACAAGTTCTAATAAAAAACCGACACAACCTAATCTTTCCGGCAGAGGCTACACTGAGTCTATAGCAGTAATTTTATGAAATTTATTATGCTTCTCAATCCAATAGTAACAACTTAACTGTTGGATAACATTGACTCAGATTTGTGAGAGTCTTCAAATGTAGTCAAAACTTAAAGGTTGTCCTTTTGCTAAGTCTGTCATTGCCTTCTTCCCCAAAATTTTTTCATATAAGTTTGGATGCAATCCCCTCCCTGGCCTCACCACCCGAATATTCTCCGGCGTGAATACATCACCAGCTTTCATATCCTTCGCAACATAAATCGACCGCCGAAAAACCAATGATTTTTCCTCAGCAGGCGTTGGACCATATTTTATTCCACCCAAGGCAAGAGAAGCAGCTTCGCACTCCCTCACCAATTGAGCCATCTCAATTGGTTCAATGGAAAAGGCGCTATCCACCCCTCCATCAGCCCTGCTCAATGTAAAATGCTTCTCAATCACAGTAGCCCCCAAGGCAACCGCAGCTACCGACGTTCCAATGCCAAGGGTATGATCCGACAAGCCCACCTTGCATCCAAATAAATCGCGCAAGTGTGGAATAGTTAGAAGATTGCTGTTCTCAGCAGATGCCGGGTAAGTGCTGGTGCACTTGAGAAGGGTTAAATCCTTGCATCCATTTTTGCGTGCAGTTGTAACGGCCTCATCCAACTCGGCGATAGTTGCCATACCGGTGGACATGATGATTGGCTTGCCTGTGCTCGCTACCTTTTTGATTAAAGGCAAATGATTGTTCTCAAAAGAAGCGATCTTATAAATCGGCACATTCAACTTCTCCAGAAAATCGACAGCCGTTTCATCAAAAGGCGAACTGAAACAAATTAGCCCTAGTTCCTTGGCCCTACGCATTAAGGGTTCGTGCCATTCCCAGGGAGTATGAGCCATCTGATAAAGATCATGGAGGTTCCTTCCAGACCACAGGGATTCCTGGTCCTGGATGTCAAAGTCACCTCCCCGAACATCCAAGGTAATGGTATCGGCAGTGTAGGTTTGCAATTTGATAGCTTGAACACCACTTTGAGCGGCGGCCTCTATGATCTTCAGGCCGCGATCAAGCGATTGATTGTGGTTTCCAGACATTTCTGCAATAACAAATATACTCATAATATTCTCAAATTGAAATTATTTCCGAATCCCAATTATTTTTCCAGGAACTCCTTCAATAATGCTATTATCATCGACATCAAATACCACAGAGCTACCGGGCGAAACAATACAATTTTCACCTAATGTTATATTAGTACCTATAGAAGAGCCTATTCCAACAATTGACCATTTTTTGACTGTTACAAAACCACCTGTCGATACACCGGGTGCAAGATGAACTCCATCTTCTAGTTTAGAATCGTGCGCTAGTGTTACATTATTGTCAATTATGCAATAATTGCCTACATAAACATTTGAATCAATAATTGCTCCTGCCTTAACTATGGAACCGCATCCAATGATGGCGCTATCGGAAATATAAGCTCTAGGATGAATAAGGGTGATTAAATCAATTCCTGCTTTTTCCATTCGTTGCCTAATTGACGCCCTTATTTGTGAAGAAGCGATAGCGATAAAAATACCTTTTATTCCACGATTAGCCAATCCTTCAAGATTCTTGCCGTTATAAATTGGCAAGGCCATGTTATTATTGATTAAACTTGGGCTATCATCTAAGTAACCGACCAAATCAAATCTTTTATTTAAGTTAATAATCTCTCTTGCTACTTGACCACCTGCCCCTGCTCCGTAAATCATTACCTTTGGTTTTTGACTATTATCCAAGAAACTATCTGGCAAAAAACTCTCATTATTTATTTCGTCAAAGTATTTTTTTATATCAATTTCTCGAATTACTTTTCCGTCTAACTTTTCTCTTATAGTTTTTTCATTTAGGTTAAGTCTTTTTATAAGTTCTTTTGCTTTTTCAGTAATAACTTTTCGGTTAGTGCTCTCTTCCTTTTCTTCACTAACTAGCTTTAACCCATCCTTTAAATCTTCTAAATTATCTGAGCAAATGGCTATTGGTTTCTCAATCTTTGTCTCTTCCCCATCAGATGTCAATGGATACACAAAGACATCCGCCTGGACATCCACTTCGTATACAGATTTTGTTGTTTCAATTTCTACAATTTTTTTACCAGCATTACATTTTTCAAAAGGTTTTATTTTCCAAGCAACTGTCCTAATAGTACTGTCATTTACACCCAATTGAGGAGCATAAATAAACCGAAAATTTTTATTTTCCATATCTGTTTTTTCCAAAAAAACATAGCTCTTTCGCGACTGTAACAATGTCTTCAACCGAAGGTAGTACGTTAATTTCTTGTAATTTTGAGCTTGGAATAATTGTTTCTTTTGCAGCAATTCTTCGAATAGGGGCGTCTAGTTCTCCGAAAAATTCTTCACCTATTCTGGCGGATATTTCAGCCCCCCACCCATGCGACAGATGTCCCTCTTCGACTATTAAAACTCGCCTACATTTTTTGATAGATGATTTAAGACTTTCCAACATAAATGGTTTTAAAATAGAAACAACATTAACTTCAACAAGGATTTCATTTTCAAGGAGCAATCGTGATGCTGCTTCAACAGCCAAGCTAGCCGCGTATCCGTATGAAATAATTACTATTTCAGCTTTTTCTTCTAAACAATACCCAACTACACTTGTGCAGGATTCGGTTAATTCACAAATTTGGATTTCCGTTTTTGAAATTGCTTCTTCCGAATTGAGCATATTTTGGGAGTAAAGAACTTTATGTTCAATAAACAAAACTGTTTTGTCTAAGTTGAATGCTTTTTCTAATAAAGTTCCAGGTGAGAAATATAGACTTGGCGAAATAATTGTCAGTCCAGGAGTACTTAAAAAAATCGTTTCCAATGATTGAGAGTGAGTAGGACCGTAACCTCGATAACCGCCACTCGGAATTCGAATTACAAGAGGAACCTTGACCTTATTATTGAACATTTCGGAAAATTTAGCTGCGCTATTTATTATCTGATCAGCAGCCAAGGTCACAAAATCACCAAACATTATTTCGACTAACGGTTTAAATCCACGTAACGCCAACCCTATCCCGATTCCTGTAATTGCAGCTTCAGATATTGGAGTTGACATGACTCTTTCTGGAAACTTGGTTGATAAACCTCTAGAAACCTTGAAAGCACCTCCATACGGATCGATTATATCTTCCCCAATAAAGACAACTCTGTCATCCTCATTCATAATTTTTTCAATTGTATTTCTTAATTCTTCGACGTATTTCATTTTGATTCATTGAAAAGTGATTCTTCAATCAGATACAAATCATTTTCGATTGTCTTTTCCAAGTTAAACCTTATTAACGGATCTATTTTATCTCCTAATATTTTTAAAGGGTCGCAATATTCCCTTAAATTCCTTATTTCTTCCGATGCCCTATGGTCATCTCCTTTTGAATGTGCGTTAAAACGATTTGTTACAACAATTTGGACTATCGTTTTTTTAGAATTTCTTACTTCCATTACAACGCTTGCCATATGCGAACTAAATTTTTCGACATCAAGGGAGTCAATTTCATCACATTTCAATCCAAATGCTTTTGGCCTATTTTTTAGCAAGCCTGCAGTATTGATTTTTTTCTCTGTACTTTGGGCATATCCATTGTCTTCGCAAACAATCAATAAAGGTACCTCCCATAAAGAGGCAATGTTTAATGATTCATAGACCACGCCTTGGCCCCAAGTCCCATCACCAATAAATGCAACAACTATTGAATTTGATTTTTTCTTTTTTTCGGCTAAGGCCATCCCAACTACAATCGGTAGGAATGATCCTTGAATCCCATTTGAGAAAAAGTTGTTCTTGTGTAAGTGCTGACTACCTCCACGTCCGCCACAAACCCCTTCCCTTAATCCTAATATTTCTGCCAGTAAACCTTTTGGATCGTTCTCCATTGCAAGGAAATGCCCGTGACAGCGATGATTTGAAAAAATTACGTCATTCTTTTCTAAGTTTTCAATTACTCCAACTGCTACGGCCTCCTGCCCCACGCATGTATGCGTTGTTCCCGACAATTTTCCTTCAGCGAAAAGTTCAAGTAGACGGCTTTCAAATTTCCGTATTAAAAACATTTTTTGATATAAATTTATTTCTTTCAAGATCTTACCCTAAATTCCCATTCTTTGTTTTAAACGATTAGTTCCTAATCCATCAACTAAACTAAATGATTTTAAAGACATACTTTTCAATTTTTTACTTCTTGAGCTAATAAAAAATCGGAAATTTTTTTCCATTTCGTTTTTGCACGGAATTAATGTTGCTATTGCATTTATTTTGCTTAAGTATTTGGTTAGTTCAATTTGATTATGGGAAATTGGAACAACAATACTTGGTAATCCTAAACAACATCTTTCCCAGGATGTCGCACCACCTGCTCCTATACTTAGATCAGCATTGATCATTAAAGGTGCCAAACTAGGTAAATTTTCATGGCAGGTAATATTTTTTTCCCTTTTAGTTTGATTTTTTAAGGCCTCGGCGTGTGGACTTTTTGGATTAATTACAACATCAACAAGAATATTGTTTAATTGAAGCGATCCAAATGCTTCTAAAGCCATGCCAGAAAGATTATCTATATCGGCCCCACCAAAATAAATGAGAATCCGATTCACCGTTCCTTCTCTGACTTTTGCTTTTTTTCGTAATTCGGCATATTCAGGTTGAAGAATGGCATATTTGGGACCTAGTAGGCGCACACTTTTTTCTGGAAGCAATCCCTCATACCGTTGGTCTATATTGGCGACAAGGTTTTGATCCAGCAATAAATCACAATCATGTTCCCGGTCAGCCAAGTCATCAATTACCATTATTTTTTCAACGTGCGGTCGAAGGACTTTCTCCCATCGAATGTCAATTCCATAGTGATCGACAATTAGCCAGCTTGGCTTGTTTGACCCTATCGCTGCAATCGTTTGCTCGGCATCGTCCTGCCAACTGCCTCCCAGCCAAGGAAAGTGTTTGGGCAGATTAGATTCTTTCTGGCCTTTGTCAATTTCAGCCAAAGCTGGTGGCAAAAATACAACCTCAAATCCATCTTGTTGGATTCGATTTTTCAGATTTCCTGAAAATTCCTTGCATACGAACCGACAAACCGAACCCTGCAATCGAAGGGCATTCGCCAAAGTCAGGCAACGCATCACATGCCCGGTGCCTATTTCCAAGGAGGCATCACATCGAAAAATAACCTGCGCTTTTTTGTTCGAATCCATCAGTTGAGACGCTTGAATCCGCTATGGCAAACAGGTCCATGCAACAAACTCATCACATCGCGGCCTTCTTCACATTCACGGATTGTCTTAAAGATCGGATCGATCGCGTCGATGTAACCATCAATCACATTCTGATTATGCTCTATACAGGCGTACAAACTGTTTCCAGCCAAATATCCCTTGGCCAGCATTTCTTGGCTGATCAAGGTCTTGTAAGCTAGAGCGTTGGGGCTGGTGAAACTAAACCCTGCGAGAGCAGGCAATCCCCAGTGGGTGATACTGAGGTGGTGTCTCTGACTCATTTGGCGCCACAACTCACGAACAGACAAACCAATGTTTGTGATCTGCTCCCAGGATCGCTCCCTTTCCATCACTTTCAGCGTCGCTAAGGCGGCCGTGGGTCCGATGCGCTCTGTCCAGAAGGTGCTGCTTATAAAGCTGGTTTGGGCAGCTTCCATCACTTCACGACGGCCTATCACTGCCGTGATGGCATAGCCATTGCCCAGCGCTTTACCAAACATGGCCAAGTCCGGTTCAACGCCAAATTGCTTGTGCAAACCACCAAAGGTTTGCCGGAAACCCGATGTGCATTCATCAAAAACCAAAACGATTCCCTTTTCCGTGGCCAGCTTCCGAACATTGTGAAGGAAATTGTTCTCAGGCCCATAATTCCTGGAAACCTCCATCTGGATCACTCCGATGGAATGATCTCTGACCAAGGCTTCTAGTTGTTCAAATTGGTTGTACTCAAACGGATGGACCGTGCCTTTCAATGCCCTCGGAACACCATTGGGTTGTAAGCCTGGTAGCAGATGACCATCCAGTCCTTTTTCATCACCCACATTGGCGGCCAAATACCAGTCGTGCCATCCATGGTAACCGCAAATAGCTACCCCATCACGTCCGGATGCCGCCCGGGCGATACGCGTGGCTACGGCGTTTGCTTCCCCGCCGCTGCGACATAAGCGCACCATATCAGCCCAGGGATGCAATTCCACCAGCTTTTCAGCCAGCAATACCTCCTCCGGACAATTCAAGGTAGACATGTTGCCGGCATCCACCGTCTTGCGCACCGCTTCATCCACCTCGGGATGGCCATAACCCAAAGTGTTGGTGCCAATCCCCATGATGGACATGTCGGTGTAACAGTTGCCATCAAGATCCCACACCTGGCAACCTTTGGCCTTGCTGAAATAAGCGGGCCATTGTTCTGGCAAAAACATCTCCGGCCGTTTCGACAGCAGCATGTTTCCGCCAGGGATCACCCGTTTGGCGCGTTTCCATAATTTCTGGCCGGTACCCATTTTCGCGCCTTCATTGCGGCCGATGTTTTGATTTGCCTCGAACAGCTCTGGCCTTTCCTGAAACAGGGAAAGAACCTCCTTCCACGAGAAATCCACTCGGGGATGGAATTGGTTCAACACATTGCGAACCACATCCAGATCTTCCGGTTCATCCACCGTCCAACGCAAATGGCCCCATCGTTCCGGGACTCGAAAGTCGCCTTTCTTGAGGGAATTATTTTTCTTGAGGAAAGGAGTGACATGCTCCCGATCATAGGCGTCGGTCGCATTCAGGTAAGCTTCTTCCAAAGCTCGAAAACTGAAAACTTCGGTGTCCAATCCATCCGGGAAGCACCCTTCGGCGGTGCCACAATATTCCAAACCCCGGCTGAGGCAATCCTCCACCACCTGATCCACTAATTGCGGATCAATCAGCGGACAGTCCCCGGTGACACGAACAACCCAATCCGGCCGGTAAGGTTTGGCAGCCTGGTAGAACCGGGCCAGCACATCCCTTTCGGATCCACGAAAAACTGAATAACCCAGGTTCTTGACCAACTGCTCCAGCGGATCGTTGGCTACTTCGGTGGATGTGGCCAAAATAATTTGATTGATGTTTTTAGCGAGAACCAATCTCCCCAGCAATGTTTGGATAAGGGGCACACCACGAACCTGCCTCATCACTTTCCCAGGCAACCGCGTGGACCCCATGCGAGCCTGGACGATGGCAAGAATCCTTAGATTTTTTATTTCCACTGACGCGGATCCAAAAGCCTTTCAGGTATTTGTTCACTCAAGCGCTGCCGCAAATCAAACAAAAACTCCTCCGCGATTTTGCGGTTGTAGTCACAGGAAAACCAATCTTCAATATCGGTCGGAGAATCGGCCCCTAGAACAAGCCTGCCTTTTTCACCCAATAAATAAAGAACCGACAAAATAAGACCGTATAGAGGGGTAATTTTCAAGCTACTTGCTGTTTCTATGACTCCCTTTGAGAGGGCGCCGCCGCCATCAACACGGGTTTCGGCGATAAATGGCTCTTCAAGCAATAGGCCCTGTAAAAAGACCGACCGGACATCGAGGGACACACCAAAATCTTCCGCTGCCCTTATTTGCCGGTCATCGATCGCGTTGCCAGGAACCTGTATCAGTTCGCAACCCAATTGGCAGGCTTGTACTACCTCGTTAGCAGAATAGACACTCTGACCGTAATTTATTCCGAGTGATTTAGCAAACTCCCGGAATTGCCTCCATGGCCTGTCATCTTGGACTGCGCCATGGGTGAGAACTGTGATGCTTTCGGCACCCAAGAATTGGGAAATCAGGTCCGTCAAAAAATCTTTATTTCCCAAAGCATGTATCGGGCTTTTGGTGACAACACTGGCACGCGAAATGTTTCCAGTTTTTTTTAGCCACTTGGAAAGTCGGTGGGAAGAATCACCGTAGGAATGAGCGGTATCAAAATTACGAATTCCAGATTGCCATGCTTTTTCCAATATGGCTTCCGCCATTTCGATGGAACAAACAGGCAATTGGCTATTCCTGCCATATGGCAATCCTAATTGCACAGTTCCCAATACAATCCTGTTTGGTTGCACAGTCAAAATTTGCCTATTCGGCTAACTCAATTACAGCAGAACAGACACGACTAAAATCCAGATAAGTCATGGATGAATACAAAGGCAAACTCAATAGGCGAGGATAAAGCGATTCGGCTGTCGGACATTTACCAATGTCGTATCCGAACGACTGGCGATACCAAGGTTGTAAATGCACAGGGATGTAAAGGACCTGTGAACCCACCCCCTTGCGACGCAACTCCTCGATCACTTGGGTTCGTGTCTTGCTTAGAACGCCGAAATTGATCTGAACCGTATACAGGTGCCAACCGACTAAATTTTTGTTCTTTTGGTTTTTGAGTGCCGGGGTTTCTAGCCATTCCAAACCTTTAAATGCTTTGTTGTACTCGGCAACAATTTCCTGCCTGCGATGAACCATGGCGGGTAGCCGGTTCAATTGGCTCAAACCCAGTGCCGACTGAATATCCGTCAACCGATAGTTGAACCCAAGGACCTGCATCTCGTAATACCATGGCCCTTTTTCAGAGAAGGCGGCATCTTCTGATCCAATTCCGATAAATTGAGACCTTTCCACCCCGTGGGAACGCAGTAACCGAGCTTTTGCTGCATACTGATCGTTATCGGTTACCAACATTCCGCCTTCTCCGGTCGTCATTGTCTTGACCGGATGGAAGGAAAAAGTGGTCATGTCGGCCCAAGGGTGCCCTCCTAATTTCCAAGTTTGGCCTTCGTGCTCAAAGCCACCACCAACACCGTGGCAAGCATCCTCAATGACCAAGGCTCCTCTATCCCTGGCAATTTTAGCGATGTTCGGCATATCCGCAGCTTGCCCGGCATAATCCACCGCGATTACCGCCTTGGTGTCCGGCTTCCAATTCCGTTCCAAAGCTTTCGGGCAAAGATTGAGCGAGACAGGGTCAACATCACAAAAATCTGGAATAGCACCCACGTAAGCGGCGCAATTGGCGCTAGCAAGAAAGGTATTCGGGCTGGTGACCACCCTATCCCCAGGTCCGATGCCCCCAATCAACATAGCTAAATGCAAGGCGGCGGTCGCATTGTTGACCGCCACCGCATGCTTTGCTCCAACCATCCGGGCAAAAGCCTGTTCAAACTCCTGAACCACGGGCCCCTGAGTCAAATAATCAGACCGGAGACATTGCGTCACGGCAGCAATGTCATCCTCGGTGATGGTTTGTTTGCCGTAAGGAATCAATGTACTACAGGCCCTTCATTAGCACCACTTTGTTGCTCTTTTTTAGCAAGGGAATTCCCTCAATTTTTGGGTAAGCATGATATGCTTCTGGCGAGTAATAATATGCGCCCATGTCAACTAGCTTTGCTTTAGAAATCGGGCATACAAGCGCTGCTTTAAATTCCCTTGATTCATTTCCGCTATTCGGTTCGACCAAATAACAATAGGTGGGATTAACTTCGCTAATCATTTTGTAAAGCTTTATCTTGTCAACAAGCCTGCCTCCAGCTTCAGTTATCGATTTGCGCAAATTTCGGATATAGCCAAGTTCATTCATTCGTTTTTTACCAATTTCTGAATTATCTTCAAATGAAGGTTCAAACAATACGAGGTACCGCCTTGCAACTCTCAGAAGCTCCCTAAGAATTTCAACTTCCCGTCCATGATTAGGTTCCATTGCATGAAATGTTGTCACAATATCGATTGAATTATTTTGAAATGGTATCGCACCCAGTTCGGCAACAAATAAATCCATAGGAACGCAGCCACTAAATAATTCCAAGGTTTTTTTCCCATTAAAATCCTGCTTAACGATATATCAAAACCAAACAACTTGACTTTTTTATCTAGGGCAGAAAAAACACCGGCAAGAGTGGTACATTCTCCAACACCGCAGTCTAAAACCACATT
>Ga0315899_10004393_pt1 | contig 15250 bp, 14 predicted proteins | sample LakEriMetagenome_2_FD_203518 | JGI IMG/M metagenome (GOLD analysis project Ga0315899, IMG submission 203518) | Freshwater fungal communities from buoy surface, Lake Erie, Ohio, United States - Buoy 4 MA112 | ecosystem: Environmental > Aquatic > Freshwater > Lake | place: USA: Lake Erie, Ohio... | reverse complement strand
AGTTGTTCCTCCTCCTCCTCCTCCTCCTCCTCCTCCCGCAGCCCCCGCAGCTTCTTGTCTAGTCTGTTTCCCCCCCCTATTATTGATCTATATGTTCATTGTCCTTTTCTTTATATATTTGCTGATTATTGACCTTTGCATTTGTATCTCAAGAGAGAAAAAGAGAGAGAGAGAGAGATAGAGAGTGTGTGAGAGTGTGTGTATGTGTGTGTGTGTGTGTGTGAGAGAGAAAGATGGAGAGAGAGCGCGCGCGCGCGCACGCGCGAGTGAGCGAGCGACAGAGCAAGCGAGAGAGAGAGAGAGAGAGAGAGAGAGAGAGAGGGAACCTGGGGGTGAGATGCTGCTGCTAATGTAGGTTTATTTTTAGTGTAGGTGTAGTTGAACCTGGGGGCGAGATGCTGCTGTTAGTGTAGGTTTAGTTTAGTGTAGGTTTAGTTTAACCTGGGGGTGAGATGCTGCTGTTGCGCGCCATCTAGGGAGGGGGTTTAGTTCAGTGTAGGTTTAGTTGAATGTAGGTTTAGTCTAACCTGAGGTTGAGATGCTGCTGTTGCGCGCCATCTAGAGAGGGGGTTTGAGAAAGAGAAGAGGCGATCAAGGAGGAATCCGCGTGCTGAGCAAAGCGAGACCGAGCTTCCTGCTTTTCCGCTTCCTGCTTTTCTCTCTGAATCTGCGGGGGGGCGACTTCTAGTAGCTGCTGAGCTTCTTCTACTTCCTGCTGCGCTTCTTGTAGTTGCTGCTGGGCTGCCGAGACTGCTGGAACTAGCCGCCGCTGCTCCTGATCCCGCGCTTCTTCTGTTTCAATGCCGACGTCATAGTCATGATTCTCAGGCGCAGGCTCAGGAAGGAGGCGCTTGGAAGAGGTCTGACTCTCTGAAGGCGTTGAAAGAGGTCTGACTCTTTGGTCGCGGTCCGCCTCAGCCCTGTTGAGCGCGTTGTCGAGCGCGGTGCATCGCTGATGCTCCTGCGACCTGAGATGCTCCTGCACCCCGAGCATAACCCCCCGTCCTCCTCGAGCAGAGGCCACGCGGTGCCATTGAAGAAAGCAGACGCGTTTCAGCATTGCAAACGTCCTGCTAAATACAACAAGAGCACTGTGACGCAGCCGCCTTTGATTTTTCCCAAAACCCCACCACCTGCGCACATTGCATTATATCATATTATCACACACACACACACACACACGTTCTTACACAGCCTCCTTTGATCGGTTCCAGAACCCCTCCACCTGCGCACGTTGCATAACAAGCCTCGAAAGCCGAGACTGGCATACACGCGAGCATGCAAAAATGCAATCTGAAAAAGGATCCCATATCATAAACTCTCCTGAGGCAGGCTGGGCCTGTCACCCTAAAGCCTAAAGCCTAAAGCCTAAACCCTTCCTCCCTTTCCCCTCTCCTTCCTCCCTCCCCTCTTCTCCCTCCCTCCCTCCATTTCCCTCTCCTTCCTCCCTCCCGGCCATCTTTCCTCTTTTCCTCTCCTGTCCTTTCGCCCTACTCTTTGCTTAACCTGTGTAACATCGTCATCTTGTGTCGTCTGCGTCGATCGCGAGTGAGCCAAACGATCCGCATCGAATCATATCGCTCTTTCACCTCTTCACTTTCCCTCTCCTGCTCCTCCGCGCTTTTTTTGTTTTTACGCCTCGGTCTGTCCTCCTCCTCAACATGCGGCCTCCCTCCTCCGTCACTGACGCCGGTACTGCCGCCGGCGTGGCTGTCAGACTCCTGAGCTCTGGCCCACAGTCGTTCATTTTCATCTTTGAGGCGCTCTACTTCGCTGGCCAGCCTCACGCGGTCCTGCAAATCATGTTCGCGTACATTCACAGGGCAGTTATTCGCTGGGTGCGGGCTCAAATGCAACGCGTTGCATCGTATGTCCTGAGCGCGTCGGACATGCGACGATGCGATCTACAACACAGAGCTTCGCGCACGGAGAGGTGCACCTCGAGGAGGCCCGCGGCCTGCCCCCCCGCAAGCTGTTCCACGCTCTCTCGCTGCTTACGAAGCTTGTCGTTTTCGTGCTGAAGCCCTTTAACCTGCAGCGTCAACTGCGTCACCTCCAAATCTCGTTCGTCCATCTCCCGCTCACTGCCATCGCTCCTGTCATGCCCGCGGGTGTGCAGCGTCTGTTCAAGGTGGTGGAGCTTGGCGTAGGCGTCATCAAGCTCCTGCTGCAGGTCGGAGCGCGCGAGGCCATCAGCGCGCGCAGCGTCCAGTGCGATGCTGAGAGAGCGGCACTTGAGTGAGTAATAAGTCTGTCGGGATTGAGCCTCCAGGGTGCTGCGCCGGGCCTCATCGCATGCCTGCTTCAGGCGTACTTGTAGCGCGTCAAGCTGCCCACAGAGGGCCAGCACCTGTGGATCTCCCAGCGTGCCCGCGTCGTGGTCTCTCGTGCTCACGGCGGTCGCGGCTTGCAGCATGAACGCCGTAACCATGTCCTCGATCCGGGCCAGCCCTTCATTTGCGCACTCTTGCTGCTCGGCGACTTTGCGCGCCAGCCGCGCTACGCCGGCCCACTCGTCGCCCGGCGCGCCCTTCGCTGCATCCACCACAAAAGACTCGAGGCCCTGGATTTGCAGCCTGCTGCCGTCGCGCGGACATGAGATGCGCCCACGCACGGGACCGGACCAAACCCGGTTTTGGGGCGCCAGTCACCGAGAATACAGCGGGCACCGCATGGAGCACGGCGCGGTGCCGCGCAGCATGCAGACTGCGCGGCCGCCAGCATGCGCGGGCGCAAGCAGCGGAAGGACCTCAGGGCATCCTGTTCGGAGAGGGCAGCGGCCGACGCGCTGAGCACCTCCGCTAGCTGCCGCTGGAAGTCATGATGGCAGCGCAGGACATCATACATTTCCTCCCAGGGCTCCGGGCGCTCTCCCGCCCGCCGAGCGCCGTCCGGGCGTACGGCAGGCGCGTGCTCGCACACACACACACAACCTCCTGCCGGCTCGCTCGAAAAAGAGGTGACGTGACCACGAACCCGTTCGTGGCGAGACGCCTCCTCGACGTGGTGCACAGCGCACGACAAGATGGGGCGCGGCGGAAGCGCAGGCGGCGGCGGCGGCGGCGGTCACGGCATCCCAGATGGTGAGCGGTTGGGCACGCTCGCGCTCGTGGGCCTCATCTACTTCACGGCGGCGGGCGGCGCGTACGGGAGCGAGAGCATGATCAACTCGGTGGGGCCGCTGCCGGTCATCATCACGCACGCCATCTTCCCGTTTTGCTGGAGCCTGCCGATCGGGCTCGCCACCACCGAGCTGGCGACGGCGTACCCGTCTGATGGCGGGATCGCCGTGTGGGCGGCGCTGGCCTTCAACGACTTCTGGGGCTTTATGGGGGGGTATTTTTCCCTGGTGGAGGGGTGCGTGAATCTGGCTGTGTTTCCGACAGTTACCCTCGACTACATGATGGTGCTCTTCAACGTGCAGCTCGATAAGTACACGGCCTACCTGTGCAAGGCGCTCATCTCGCTGCTGGTCGTGTACCTCAACATGCAGGGGGTCAACTTTGTGGGGCGCTCGTCGTATATCCTGTCGATCCTCATCAACATTCCGCTGCTCTTCATGTGCATCGGTGCCATCATGACGGTGAAGGACTACTCACCCTGGCTCGAATCGCGCCAGAACGACTACGACACCAACTGGGCCTTCTTTATCGGCATTTGCGTCTTCAACCTGTCCGGGTACGATAACGTCGGCTCCGTGGCGGGGCAGGTGAAGGACCCAAAAATCACCATGCCAAAGGGCATGATCATCGCTATCATCGTCGGCTCCTTGTCCTTCCTGGTACCGCTCATGTACGGCGCCGTGATCGAGACCGACTTCGACAAGTGGCAGGCCGGCTACTTCGCAATCGCCGGGCGCAAAGTTGCGGGCGACTGGCTTTTCTACATGCTGGTTGTTGCTGCTGCCATGAGCCGCACTGCGCATTTCATGGCGGAGCTGTGCACCAACGCCTTCTTCCTCCAGGGGATGGCAGATGAGCGCATGGTGCCCCCCATCTTCGGCTGGAAACACCCCGCCACTCGCTCGCCCTGGATTTCCATTATCGCCAACTGCGCAGTGGTGCTGGCGATGGTGACGCTGTCGCTTCCGGAAATTTTCGAGTTTTCAAACGCGTTCACGATTTCTGGGGTTCTTTTGGGGCTTGTGACGACGATTAGGCAATTTTTTCTCTTTTTCCCACAAGTCAGTTAGTCCAAGAAGGTTTCGTTTCCTCTGTGAGCTCGCTGTATTCTGAATTTTTTTCTTCTTTTTTTTCCACAAGTCAGTTAGTCCAAGAAGGTTTCCTCTGTGAGCTCACTGTATTCTGAATTTTTTTTTTTGCTTTGAGAACTTGCGCTCGCAGATTATGATGTTTGACGCCAAAATTCTTGTAGGTGAACGTGACAATTCACACAAGCATATATCATTTAATTGATTTTTTTTATTCTTATAGGTTAACGTGACAATTCACATAAGCATATATCATTTAATTGATTTTTTTTTAAATTCTGATAGGTTAACGTGACAATTCACATAAGCATATATCATTTAATTGTTCAAATAAGTATGTATCTTATAGGTCACTACATACTTGCGAGAATTTTCGAATTTATTTAGAATTTTCGAATTTGAGAAAATTCTCACAGGCATGTAGTGAGTTCTCAGATGAAATGAACGAAGACACCGAAACCTATGAGAATTTACGGAAAAGATTATGGTTTACATCGTAACGTGCCACGCGCCCCCTGTGTGTGTGTGTGTGTGTGTGTTTGTGTGATTGTGTGTGTGTGCAGATTACGGTTACGGTTGACACATCCCACGGATGATGTGGCACTGTGTATGATGATGTGACACTGTGTATGATGATGTGACAATGTGTATGATGATGTGACACTTATGTGCAGATTACGGTTGACACATCCCAACGTGCCACGGCCGTTTGCTATTCCCGTGGGCACTTGGGTGCGTGCCTAAACCCTGGCCTAAACCCTAAACCCTAAAACCTTAGCCCAACGTGCCACGGCCGTTTACTATTCCCGTCGGCCTTTGCTTTGGTGCGTGACTGCAGAAAACCCTAAACCCTAAACCCTAAACCCTAAACCCTAAACCCTAAACCCTAAACCCTAAACCCTAAACCCTTTGCTTTAGTGCGTGACTACAGACAACGTGAGCCCGATATGCTTGATAAGTTAACCCTAAACCCTTATTTAAACCCTAATTCAAACCCGTCTAATACGTACGACACATCTTCACGTGCCATGCGGCCCTTTTTAACTTTTTTTATGTGTGGGGGGGTGTGAGTGTCGGTGCCTCATTTTTTAGATAGATTTTTTTTTAAAAAAAAACAGGGCTTATGTGTGCTCTTCATGCCATCTTTCATCCTGTGCTTCTACGTCCTGGCCTGTCTCTCAACTTTGACATTTTTTTTGAAAAAAAAAACAGGGCTTATGTGTGCTCTTCATGCCATCTTTCATCCTGTGCTTTTACGTCCTGGCGTGTCTGTCGACGTTGACTGTCAGCATCTGCATCGGCGTCATAGGCTCGGGCATGCTCGCGTACTATGCCTTGGCGGAGGCGCGGGCAGTGGGGTATCTCTTTCTTTTCTTTATTTCGTTTTGCATTTTTTTTTTCGGCTGAGGCGCGGGCAGTGGGGTGTCTTTTGTTTCTTTATTTCTTTTTGCATTTTCTCCTTTCTTCTTTTTGTGCCTTGGCTGAGACGCGGGCAGAGGTGTTTCTGTTTTTTTCTTTTTTCCCTCGTTTTTCAAATGAGCTTGTTTTCAGTCGCGTACTGTGCAGGGGTCTGTGAAGGATGTGGAAAGTTTTTTAAACTTTGCCACTCTAATTTTTTTTTTTTGCAGGTTGGAGGGATGCAGGGGTCTGTGAAGGGTGTGGAAAGCTTTTTTAATTTTTTTTTCGTCTAAAAAATTAATTCTTTATTGCAGGTGGGAGGGGATGCAGGGGTCTGTGGAGGAATGTGAACTCTTTGGGGCAAAAAGGTATCAGTTCTCAAAGGTGTTCCTTCCTCTATACACTGACTTTCTGTCGTAAATATACAAGGGCACTGACTTTTGAGGATGTGGTAATCTTTGGTACAAAAAAGCTTCTCAGAGAAGGCGTCGCCTGAGAATTTCGACAAGAATAAGTCCACGGTCTAAAATGGGGGGGAGTGAAAAGCCTGTCAGAGCGCACAGAGACCGAGGACTTGAAATTTCAGGTTCGATTTCAATTTTATTTGGAAATATTCGGGGCAAAAAGCTGCATAGAGACCGGGGATTTGACTTATTGATATCAATAAGATTAAGGGTTTAGGTTAGGACCAAGGGTTTAGGCACACGTTTTATCCCAGATTCAGGGCAAAAAGTGTCCTATAGGCGCAGAGACCGAGGATTTAGCTGATTTTGACGTATTGATAAGTCCACGGTCTAAAAAGGGGAAGAGAGAGACAGAGGTGTCACAAGAGGAGGGGGGGAGACGGGGTGCGGGGAATAGAGAGAGAGAGAGAGAGAGAGAGAGAGAGAGAGAGAGAGAGAGAGAAGTTTGAGAGTTGTGGTCTTGTGGAGTCTGGGGGGATATTGTTTGTTTTGAATTTACTTTCTGGGGATAGTGAACGCATACGCGACACGTTTTGATCCGAGTGAGCGAGAGAGAGTTCTGCGAACGGGAAGAAATGAGAGGGCGAGTGATGAGGGACGGAGGGAGGGAAGGAGGGAGGGAAGGAGGGGGAGGGAGAGAGAGATATATTGGACAATCAAGAAGTGACTGAAGGTCGGTAAGCACAACGCCGTGTCGAGTAACACCGCCTCTGGGCGCACGGGCCCAGCATATGACGGCAAAAGAAATGAGAGGAAGGGGGGAGGAGGAGGTGGTGGAAGGGTCCAAGTGCACAAAAGCACCGGTGCCCCGGTGCTCGAGTCGCACCGGTGCCCCGGTGCTCGAGAGTGCCCCGGTGCTCGAGTCGTGCGTCGCGTTTAAACAATCGCAGTACCTACAGGTGAGATGCCTGGGGCCGGGTGAGATCCTACCCGCAAACACACGCACACATGGGGGAAGGCTCAGCCGTCCTCGCCGCAAGTGCGCTTCGGGTTCGCGAGTATGTCCGTGCTGATGAGCAGATGCGCGCGCACAAGCTCGTGCGCGCCGGCCGTCTCACCGCCGCCCCCCCCCCCGAGGGGCCGGGTGGGATTCAGTTGAGTCTCAGACTCTCAGTCCCTCAGCCCATCACTAAGAGACTTCACTACAGTCATAGTGACTTAAATAAAACAACAAAACAAAAAATCAGGCCTCCGGCGGATACAGTCATAGTGACTTCAAGCGGAATCACGGCCCGGGAGCCCCAGCAGAACCCAGTGCTTGTCTTTTTCCATAACCCTCACGCAAAAGAGAGTGCGTCCACCAATTTGGATCATCCTTGTACTTCACGCTGAACTTGCCAGCGTGAGGGCCCTTCTTCAAAGGCCTTTATCACTCCAACCTCCCATCCACTCTCGAACTTGTGTGCGATGTACCTTCCCTGTTGCATGCACACACACAAACAAAAATCAGAAAATGCAAATACAAATTCTCACGAACCCATATCGACGTCGCGCGCACGCACACACACACACTCACACACACGCAAACACCAACACATGAACACATGCACACGACACCTTCAGATACTCGCTGCACCACATGAATGCGCCTTTGTCAATCCTGGACAATTTTTTTTATTGTCCAATTTTTTGACAATTTTTTTTATTGTGAGACACACACAACCGCCGTGACACCCGGGCCGGGGGTCACAACCGCCGTGACACCCGGGCCCGGGGGTCACAACCGCCGTGACACCCGGGCCGGCTGAGATCTTGGTCTGGGCCGGTTGAAACTGACTTTCAGGGCCGGCCGAGATTCAGCTAGGATAACAGGCCTGGGCACGACCACGTCCGTGCATGTTGCCACCGCGATTGGTGACACTAGCACTCGACACGTCACCGGGTATGCACGCCTACGCGAACACAGGCATCGTGCCCTTGTTCGGTTGTGCACACACACACAAACATACATACAATGGTATGTTTCTTTCAGACGTGAGCGTTGAAATGGCGGCTAAGGAGACACTTCCGATGGACAATTTAGGGCTACCTCTCATGCTTTGTCATCCACTGCGCACAAACTTCTGAAAGAGGGAAGGGGCAAGGAGAGGAATGGAAAGGGGGAGGGGGAAAGGAAAGAGAAAGACACAGGGGGAAAGAAACGGTTCGTTTGCACGCAATTAACGAATTTACAAATTCAATTTCGGATTAAAATGCACAAAATCACAAAGATAAAGTGTACTAGCTGTACAATACTCTCGCCGAAGCTCGTTTCTTTCCAAGCCGTATCCACATGTGTCGTAGTCTACATGTGAGCATCGAGTAGTTCCAGCTCCTCACGAGTAAACAACCTTGTCCGAGCTAACAACAAGCGGATCGGGTGCAGAAGCGCGATAATGACAGGAAAGACCACTCCCGCCGGCGAGTTGATAAGGACGCAGATCAAGACTAGGAAGATGACCTGGATGAGTGTGAAGACGTGCACTTTCCACATAGGCTTCACCTGTACATAGCTCTTGTTCGGATACTTGGCAGAAAGTCTCAAAGTCAGTGCCCTGATACTTAATATTATTATTAGAAACCAAAGTTTTTACAGCAGACTTGCGAGAACTTGTACCTTAGTTGGATCCGTGATCACAAGCCAGACGCGCTCCCAGAACTCGTTTCCGCCGAGGTTGACATATCCATTGTACAGGAAGAGGCCCTGCACACCATCACGTCGGGTGATTTTCATCGTCGTCACCAGTCCAAAGAGATAAAGCGCACAGTGTCAGCACAAAATTCGAGCTACAGACACTGAAGGAGATGGTTTACCCGGAGCACCGACATCGGGATCTTTTGGAGGACAGGTCGCAGGAAGATAAGGCAGAGTAGGATGAGGAGATGGATCGCGAAAGCTGATACTCTCTGCTCGAGGCAGCCTGTTAGGCCCGTGCCGGTCGGTGACATACTGTCCACAACCGATTTCGCCTCCTTGTGCACCTCCTTCACCAGATCCACGTGGCTGTTGACGCGATGGACTTGCCTTGACTCAGGCCCGTTCTTCCCGATCGTCGATTGACCGCCCTCAATATCCCCGGCCAATCTCATCAAGTTCTGGATGCTGTTCAAGGCCTGCATCAACGCTCTTCAGGATCCTGGTCTCAAGCAACCACGGGCCAAAAAAGGTAGGGAAGGAGGGAGGGAGGGATGGGGTCATTGGAGGGTCGACTGACCTTCTTAGATGCTTCCTCCTTCCTGTGATCCTCCTCCGGGTCCTCATCGTCCCTCTTCTTGCCGTCGCCGTCGTGGTAGCCCAGAGATTTGACATGGTTGAGCGACGGCACGGTGGCCGACACCAGCCAGGGGCAGCCCACGAAAGAGAGGAGAAGGGTGCAGATTGCGAGCGCCATGCAGTCCAAGTCGTAGCCGTAGCCCTTCTTGAGCTTGTGATCCGAGGCGTTGACGAGGATGATGGTGAGGTTCTGATCAAAAATCATGACGATGAAGGCCAGGAGCCCGCCAACCACCGCTAGAACAAATTCTCAAAAGTCAGCGCCCAAGTAAATTTGCTATATAAAGTCACTCAGGATGTGGAGGACTTTTGAGAAGTGTTGCCCAGGCCGAAGCCTTTTCCACTGATGTCGCCGAGGTTCACAAACCAGGGCCGGACTTCCAGGCCCAGCGTGGTAGACGCGACGCCTTCTTTGCTCACCTCCAGGAACTCGAGGTCCACCTTCTCGGACCCGTAGTGCCCGATCAATGCCCTGTCATCCCAAATCATGTGCGTGAACGCGACGCATGCTTCCTTTGACGCGTGCGAATTGAAGATCCGCAAGCAATGCCCCAACAAAAACAGCAAGCACAAAAATTTCTCACCACGCGACGACATGCCCCCAGAAGATTGCAATGACCGGTGCGAAGTCGGCCACTGTGTTGCGGATCGACCTGGTGAACAGGACGCTGGTGCGGAAGCCGCGGAGGTTCAGGGCCACGAAGAAGACGGTTAAGCCGACCAAGAACGCTGTCTTTGCCCCGCCATGGCCAGTCTTGTCTTTATTATCAAAGAGCATGACGAAGTACTCAAACGCCGAGTAGATGAAGATCACCGAGATAAGCAGCGAGAATGTTTCCTCGGTGAAGCGCGAAACTTTGCGGATGATGTTGTTTAGGCTGAACATTGCGGTGAAGAACAGGTAGATGGACAGGAAGATGCCGCTCCACGCGTACAGCGGAAGAAACTTGACTCCAGCGGCCTTGGCGATGTCCTTGAGCGCGACCATGAAGAGACACAGCGGGCCCGTCGGGCCCATGATGGTGAGGGGCTGCCCACACAGAAGAGGGTAGAGCATTCCGAGGACAGCCGAAGCCAGTAGGGTCTCAGTGGCGCCAATGTAACCATCCGTGGCTTCACCGAGGAAAGAGCCCCACGCGACGGCATTCGCAATGCAGCCCCAGAACAGGTACAGCACGGTAGTAATGGTCTTCAACGCGAAGCCGTCTTTGATGTCGCTCAAGTAGAACGGCAGCTTGTTCCTCACATCCTCCATCAAGCCCTGTCCGAACGGCCTCCAGAAGGGGAGGTTCCCTTGCGCGTGCTGGTCGTGCTGGATCGAACCCGCGACCTCGTGTCCGCCGTGGACTGCATCAGGTTCAGAAGGGGTGGACGAGGCCGTTGTCCAAGACGAGGCCTGTGGGTTATCGTGCGCGGAGGGTTGAAAAGCACCCGAGGCTTGCGCGGGGAAATCTTGAGGGACAAGGTAGAACGGAGCAATCGGCTGCGTGGAGACCACCGGGTAGAACGGAGGTATGCCTCCCTGCTGCGAGGTCATCGTTTCTACCTCGCGCGATGCTCTTGCGATGGCTCCAAGGTTTCGTAGAAGTAGAATTTAGAGAGAAGGTTTCGAATTTAAGTGTGAGGGTGTGTTTATTACTGCAGTAAGAGGATGAGCGAAAATTGGGGGAAGAAAGCGCTTGGGGAAGGCGAATGGTCGCAAGTTTTTGGGGAATATGCGAAACAATCTGTGGTAAAAGTGTTTCTCCGGTGTAAGTCCTTTCTTTTTTAAACGCTCCGGAGTGGATTCCTGCGTTTTTTTGATCTTTACGAGAAGAGTCGGTCTGAACACCCAGACTCAACGGGGTGAAATTGATTCTTTTCGAACAATCTCGTGTTGTGGAATTACCTTCCAAACAATTCGATTTTTAACAATTCGATTCCAAAAAATGCTGGAATGGAATCGAATTCTTTTTTCATGACGAAGGCATTTTGGATGGTGTTTGTTTAGAAAAGGGTTTGTTTGGAACACGAAGGATGGCCGTGATCCACATGGTGGTGCGCTCGCTGGTGTCGCTGGTGCGCAGCAGCGGCATCCGAAAGGATTACCAAATGGATGACACGCTCGAGATTGGGAGGGGGCGGTACGGCGTTGTTCTCCAGTCCAAGCGAAACGCCGATGGCGAGACCGTGGCGATCAAGAAAATCTCTAAAAAGGGCCGCAGTGCACAGGCGATGGAAAGCATCCGCAATGAGATCGAGGTGATGAAGAGGGTCAAACATCCTCATTGCATTTCTTTGAGCAGCGTCTACGAGTCGGCGAATCACGTTTATATCGTCATGGAACTGGCGCGCGGCGGAGAACTGCTAGATCGGATTATCAACAAGGAGCATTACACGGAATCCGAAGCTGCCAAGTGTTTCATCCAAATTGCTTCAGCGATTCAGTATCTGCACAGCCAGGGCATCGTGCATCGAGACCTGAAGCCCGAGAACATTCTCTACACTGAAACGAGCAAAGACTCCGCGATCAAGCTTGCAGACTACGGCCTGTCGCGGTGCTTCGATGCCGATGATCTTAATAATGGCCGCATTCGTATGATGTCCCGGTGTGGGTCATCCAACTTTGTTGCACCAGAAGTTGTCTGTGGGTCGGGCTATGGCAAAAGCTGCGACATATGGAGTGCCGGTGTTGTCTTGTATATTCTACTGTGTGGTTTCCTGCCCTTTGACGCGGCCGAGCCAGGGTCTTTGCCGGTGATTTCACTTGAAGTGGACTTCCCGAAGCCATACTGGGATGACATGTCAGACGACAGCAAAGACCTTGTCCGTCGCATGCTTGTCATCGACCCCAAGGCGCGCATCACGACAGAGAAGGTGTTACAGCACAGTTGGACCGAAATGTATCGCCAGGGCACGTTGTCGCACCTTCATATGCCTCAAATGCAGCAGCGCCTCAAGGACCATGTCTTGACTCGGAAGCTGCTGGGTGCCATCAATTCTCTCGCGGCTCTGCGCAATATGCAGCTCGCTGAGGTCGACTGGGACCGTATCCATAGAATAATGCGGAAAATGGCGTTAGGTTGTCTATCAAAAATCAAGCTCGACCCTTCGCGCGAGGCAGAGCTGCGGGAGGGCTTTGGCCTGCTAGATAGGGATAATACCGGCAAGATTTCGCTCTCGAACTTGGAGGATTCCATGCGGGCACTGGGGCACCTGCGGAGTCAGGAGCAGGTGGATTTCATGATGAAGCGTTTTGATCTGTATCAGACCGGGGACATTTCTTTTGAAGAATACTGTGTCATGATGTCCGTGCCACCAGACTTCCTTCATAACAACTGGGCGCCTGAGCTCATGATGACTGAAAATGTGTCCGACGACGCGACTTCGGATTATAGCATCGGACTCCAGAAGCCAAGGAGCTCGGAAGATTCCATTGCGACAGAGTGTACAGTGTTCACGAAGAGGTGCCTCTCAGATTCACCACGCCTGTCGGACCTGCAGGAAAAAAAGTCATTGGACCAGTATTTCTCAGACCTGCACAAAAACGAGCTTCTGGAGTCATTCAAGGCCCTCGACCTCGACGGTTCAGGTTTCATAGACCCGCAGAATATCAAGGAGGTCTTGTCTCGATTGGGATCCTCGCTGACAGACGAAGAGGCACGTAAGTTGGTGGAGATTGCTGATGACAACCAGAACGGTGTGATCGAGTTTGATGAATTTGTCGCGCTGGTGACCTCACCCTAACCCTGATAAACTCTTGGATGACGCAGCGGCTCAGAAAGTCGAGGGTTACCGCCCGGCATATATGTTAATGCGCAATCATACTGTCGCTTGCCTGCCCACCTGCATATCCACGCCTGGACGCATCCACAGCGAGTTGTTGCGGTGGCTCTAAGTTGTTCTGTAATAAACAACAATCCCCTCTCCCGCTGCTCCACCACTATGGCGGCGGCGGCGTATCCGTCGCCCTGTGCAGTGGTTAGAGATTGCGCTGGACAGAGGAAGGGTTTGTTAAGGACTACTAGACTCTTGCAACCGTGTGACGTCAGGCAGGGTTTTAAGGATTAGGGTGTCTAAGCTCAGCCAAACTCCGTCGACAGATAGCGTAAACCCTCGGACTGTGCTCTCGCGAGCGTGCCCCCGCTGAAGGCATTTACTCTAGTCACATAGACGGCAACGGTTCCCTTGTGCGAAAAAAAGAGGACAAAAAGGAGTTCGTTGTTATAATACATGGAGAGAGAGAGAGAGAGAGAGAGAGCTTTATTAGGAACTATGGTCCATAACGGGGGGTCTAGGGCGGCGCCCGCGCACGGACTCCGCATCACCACGCGCTTTCCTGCTTCCCCACCTACCCTTGGCGGAGTAGCAACCTACATGGCGAAGACTGAGTCGTTCCTTCCTTCATGTCTTCGCAGCGCGTCACCACCCCAGCACAGAGCGTCGCCGCCGCCCCAAGGATGCGTCAGGACGGTCCGGTAAGTCGGTACACCCTGTTCCCTAAGGCAGTTAAGCAATGACGCAAACCCCTGAGGCATCTAGGTGTGTGGCTAGCTAGCGGGACGTGAGGGGAATACAGTACATTGTTTGAGATCGGTAAACGTGTACTCAAATGACGCTCGTAAAAAATCACTGATAAAATAAAACCATGAACAACCTACGAACCAGGTCGTCGTTTTAAGTGCCCTCCAAATCACAAGTCTACATACAGGCTAGCTGATTTCAAGTCGCGAGTCCTGGTAGCGAAAAGAGGTTGTGAGGGACGTGCCCTCCACGTATGAAGCCGGAGGAAACATAAAGAGAAACAAAAAAAACAAACACCCTGTACGCTCCCCACTAAGGCAAAAAGAAACTCAGTGGCTATCATCAGAGTCAGAAGCAGCGCCGGCGGCATAGCCATCATCGTCGGATGGTATCAGCTCGGTGCCTGAAGAATCGACGGACAGCAGGCAGGAGGAGGTGTTGCCTTTGGGGCCTCTACGAAGACCCGTTTCTATGCCGAGACCGGAACCAAGATCAAAATCCTTCGCACGGATGATGACTAACGACCGGAAGCCGCCGCCACGCCCTTAGCTCAAACGAGCCGTAACAGTGGAAGTCTCTTCTATCCCACGTCGTCATGCAACAATCCTCGCCATAGCCTGAGCAGTGGGAGTCTCTTCTAACCCAACGTCATCCTGCAATAATTATCGGGTAATTCAAGCTTCATTGGTGCATGCCATCAACCACTAGATTGGTATTTAGCAACGATACCGTTTATGATGAAGGATAATATCTTATAATTGTCATAATAAATTGCTGAGATGATCTCGAATGCAAACTTATAGCTCGTCATGGGCTCAGATCCCCAGACGGTCCCCTGCAGTTATTGCAGCCTCCTGGCGGGCACACGACGGCAGCCGGCAGCGGGGGACGGCGTGCCCCCTTCTCTACAGATACCGCCTCTCACACACATACTGCTCGCTCGCTCGCCTGCCCCCTACTCACCCTTTCGTCTGCGCGCCCACTCTCCAACGGCATTTTCAGGTCCGATGGCGCGCCCGCCTCCCTCACCCCCGCGTCCTCCTCCCTCACACATGCACGCTGGATGGATGGTTTCTGCAACCAAAACGCCGACCAGCTCGGTACACGCAGCCTCGAAGCCTTGAGAACAGAACCAGACTATCTAATGGCTTCAGGGGTTTAGGCTTTGGAGTAGGAAAGATCATCCCTGGCTATAGATTCTGGTAACAGTAAATGTTCGAATTTTATTGTGAGGGCTAGGGCTCAGTGAAACAAGCACCGTTGCGTTTCGTTAGCTTCCGCCAGCGTTGCGGCCACCACCGCATGATCCGAGGGAAAGTCGAGCGCTGGAGTAGTGTCGAGGAAGAGGGGAATCAGGATGTCGGCGTGTGGCAGAGGCGGGAGGCGGGGAGGACCAGTGGGTGGGGATCGGGGAGCAGAAGA
>Ga0315899_10004392_pt1 | contig 15252 bp, 13 predicted proteins | sample LakEriMetagenome_2_FD_203518 | JGI IMG/M metagenome (GOLD analysis project Ga0315899, IMG submission 203518) | Freshwater fungal communities from buoy surface, Lake Erie, Ohio, United States - Buoy 4 MA112 | ecosystem: Environmental > Aquatic > Freshwater > Lake | place: USA: Lake Erie, Ohio... | reverse complement strand
TAGGTTTGAAACTTATTTGTATTTGGCTAAAAAGAAAAATAATTAATCCCATTGTAACTGTTAGATTGACATATTTGAATACCAAGTGCTTGTTATTTACATAATTTGGCATAAATAGGTAACCCAGCCCTCCTAGGGTGAATTGCCAAATACGAGTAACTGGTGAATAAAAATCGATTAGAGAAGTTAGTTGTATATCAAGTAAAGTGTAGATTGATGCTAAAAAAGATGTGTAATAGAATAAAGTGAAGCTCGCTAATGTTATAAGTGTAAATATCAATTTAAATGATCTTTGGATCCTATGAGATTTATAAAGAATTAAAAACAAGGCAATTGGTAAAAAAATATAGATTTGTTCTTCAACAGATAATGACCAGGTGTGAATAAGAGGGTTTGGATTAGGTGAAAAGTAGTCTCCAGAGTATTTGTATGCACCAACATTACCTATAAGGAAGAGTGTTGCGATGCCTTGACGAGCGAATCTTTTGTGATCATTTGGGTCGCCAAATAGCATTACAATTATCGCAGAAACCATTAATACAAAAGCCAGTGCTGGAGCTAACCGATAAAATCGAAATTTAAAAAAAATTTTTAAATTAAAAAAGCGTTTTTTTATGTTGGGTTCAGTAAATATCTGTAAAACCAAAGGAGTGACAACAAATCCCGAAATAACAAAAAAAATATCAACACCCAAGTAGCCCAGTGGGAAGATATCCTCATTTGCGTGGAAAAGAACTACTGAGAGAACAGCTAAACCTCTGAAGGCCTGAATATCCTTACGATATTTTTTTTGGTTTTTCATTTACAACCTTAAATTTAAAGTGAATTTGAGAATAATTATCTTAGTGATAACTTGAAAAAATTGATTGTTTTCAAAAGACCTTCTTGCCGACTTATTCTTGGTTTCCACTGTAGAGTCTGCTCAGCTTTTGATATCACTGGTTCTCGCTGCTTTGGATCATCCATGGGTAATGGTTTCATTACTATTTTAGATTTGCTTTTAGTTAAACCAATTATTTCTTCTGCAAGGTCCAATATTGTAACTGGCTCTGGGTTTCCTAAATTTACTGGTTCATAAACTTCCTCAGCAAAATAGAGTCTCACTAAGCCTTCAATTAGGTCATCTACATAACAAAAACTTCTAGTTTGTGTGCCGTTTCCATAAATTGTGATTGGCTCTCCAGTTAGAGCTTGAACTATAAAATTACTTACTACCCGGCCATCATCTAAAGCCATACGTGGCCCATATGTGTTAAAAATTCTCGCTACTCTAATGTCAACACCAAATTGACGGTGATAATCAAAAGTTAAGGTTTCAGCTGCACGCTTTCCTTCGTCATAACAAGAGCGAAGACCGATTGGGTTGACGTTGCCCCAATATTCTTCAGGTTGAGGGCTAACACTTGGATCACCATAAACTTCTGAGGTAGAAGCCTGAAGAAATCTTGCAGAAGTACGTTTAGCTAATCCCAACATATTGATTGCACCGTTAACATTAGTTTTCAAAGTTTGAACAGGATTCTTTTGATATTGAATGGGGCTTGCAGGGCATGCAAGATTAAAAATCCCGTCTATTTCCAAATACAAAGGGAATGTGATGTCATGCCTTAAAAGCTCAAAACTTTTAAAGTCTCTTAGATGCGAAATATTTTTTCTGCTACCAGTACAAAAATTATCAACGCAAATTACCTCATGATTTAAGCCCAACAATTTCTCACAAAGGTGAGAGCCTAAAAATCCAGCACCTCCGGTGACTAAAAGTCTAATGCTTACTTTGACTTAAGTTAAATTTCATTAAGCCCGCCTCAATTCTGCCTGGGTGTGTATAGTAACATGGAAATATTTTAATCAAGCAACCCTGCATTTCTGCATAATTGAAATGATTTTAAAGAGGGCGTTAGATCTGATTAGAACTGTTACATGCGCCAACAACCTTATGCGAACTTGTCAATTAGTGTATTGCTTAATCTCAACAAAAGCAGATAAACTTATTTTTGTCCCAAAAGTTAGGGTGTGCCTTAGTGGAATTTAGTAAGGTGTTAATAGACGAGTACTTGAGTCTCAGACAATTAACAAGTCATGATGTGTCTCTAAAATATTTAAGTTGGTTACATGATTCGAAAGTCAATAAACATTTAGTTGTGGGTTTACATCCACCCAGCCTTGCGCAACAAATACAGTACGTACAAGAATGTCTAGAATCAAACGATAGAATTTTGTTGGGAATTTTCACTTTGGATAACAACTTCATTGGCACTCTAAAGGTGACTATAAAAAATTCACGCAATGCGGAAGTTGGTATCATGATAGGAGACTTAAACCACCAAGGGAAGGGATACGGAAAATTAGCTATAAATTTAGTCAAAAATTGGGCTCGGGATAATAAAATTTTGAAGCTTGAAGCTGGATACTTTATTGAGAACTTACCGAGTTCTAAGTTGTTTCAGAGCTGCGGATTTATCGAATATGAACGTAGAAATTTTCAATTGAATGAGAGAGAGTCGACTGTCGAGATCCGAGTCCACTTCAAATTTGAATAGGATTAGTTTAAAATAATTTTATTAGTTAGAAATACAATCAAAAGTAAATGATATTCCTGAATTCAAATCAAGTTTATTTTTAGATAACAATACTGAATTCTTAAATAAGTTTAAGACTAAATATTTTTAGTTAAAAAAAAGTTCCCCAGAACCAAACAGTCTAGATCTGTGCTTGTAAATACTTTTAATGCTTCGGTTGGGCTTCCTACAATTGGCTTACCATGCACATTAAAAGAGGTATTAAGCAGACCAAAAACGCCGGATTTATCACCAAAAGTCTTAATCAATTTATGATACTCAGGATTAGCAACGTGATTAACTATTTGAGGTCTACATGTGTTGTCGTAAGGGTGTATAGCCGCAGCTAATGCTTCTCTACCAAGTAGTGTCGTTTCGCATGCATTTGTCATATATGCATAACACTCTGGTGGGCTTTGCAAAATCAAATACTCTGTAGCATGTTCTAAAATTACGCTTGCTGCGAATGGCATCCAAAAGTCTCGACTTTTTATCGCTTCATTTATCTTAATTTTAATTTTTGGATTGCGTGGATCTGCCAAAATTGATCTATTTCCTAGCGCTCGAGCCCCAAATTCTGCGCTACCCGAAAACCTGCCCACGATAGAGCCTGTCAACAACATACCTACAACTTTTTCATAATCTAATTCGAAAACTTCAATATTGCCCAGGTCTTGATCGGTTAAGAAATCTATTATTTTTTGCTTCTCTATATTGTACTTTGGCCCCAAATATGGTGATCTAACTGGTTGCAACTTATCATCAAATGTGTAAGTTTCTATAGGCCCACTTGCTGATATGGCAGACGCAGCATATAAAACTCCCATTGCTTGTGAAGAATCATCAGGGCTTGGTGGTACGTTAACTGCCTTACCTTTCATAATGTTTGAAATAACACTATTCATTTTTACATTCATTGCAACTCCTCCGCCCAAGGCAATCGCTTGAGGCTTGAACTCCTCAACTAGATTTGAAACCCATTTGGCTACGAGTCTTTCCGTGTACAACTGTAGTCCCCCTGCAATGGAATCAAATCTAAATCCCCTTAGTTTTTCAAAAACTGAAAAATACAGATCTTTTGGCCGGATGCCATCCTTAAACTCGCGCCCATCAACATATTGGAAATCAGCCAAAACTTTATAAACCTCCTCAGCATATATTGATTTACAATATGGAGCTAAGCCCATAACTTTATACTCGTGCTCATTTGGTTTCATGTTTAAAATTAGAGTTGTGTATCGATATAGATGTGCAATTATAAAGTTGGATCCCTTAACAATTTTTTCGAATTTATGCTTACCTTCTAAATTTGTCACCAGCCATGCAGAATAGTTGGAGCTGTCTCCAAAGGCATCAATTGTTAGCACCAAAGTTCTTTCTACTGAAAGTTCTTGTCCAAAAAATGCATACGCTGCGTGACCTAAATGATGATCGATAAACTTTACTTTATCACTCTCAATTTCTAGATGCTCTTTAACTACGTCAATTCGTATTTGTTTTCCTATTTGCTCTAATTCAGAATTTGAAGTGTGATCATTCGCAATATTCATTTGTTTTAAAACTGTTTCCCAAAAATCACGTCCTGGATACTGCTGTAAATCAAGTTTGTCTTGAAAGACATTCATTGTATTTACAATTTTTCCCTCTAGCAATCTTGGTTTCCATACTAAGTCTTGTTCCTTAAGATGGTCCTTAATATCGAAACTTGAATAATGCCGAATTAGCGAATAAGTAGGACTCCATTGTTTTGAAATAAAAGCAACGCATGTGATGTCATTAGGGGAGACTTTAAATTCATTAAGTAACCAATTTATTGCATTTAAAGGATATCTCTCGTCATTTTTCACTCCAGAAAAACGTTCCTCGCTGCTACATCCTATGACTTTTCCATCAATCATTAATGCAGCTGTTGAGTTCTGTTCCCAATTAATTCCTAGAATTATCTGCACTCGATTATGGTACACAATTATTTGGAGATAAATCATCATTTGGAATCCATATTTATGCGGCTGATCACCTCAAAATACTAAGGAATACGACTCAAGGCGTGACGCTTTAGCCCAACGCTTAATAATTTTTCTATATTTGCAACTTTACAAGGCTAAAAGCTTAATTGGCGCTTTTTTTCTACTTAAAAATTTTCAGTCTGATTAGCGAACTTTAAATAAGGGCGTGATAACCTCTCCTTTCAAATGTTTGGCAAAATTATTTTCATTATGTGCCTCTTGAATCACATCTAGAGTTTTATTGAGGTTGCTTAAAAGAAAGGACCTTTCCTTTTTTTGCAAAGCCGTGGATACATTTATTGTTCCTAGCATCAGAATTCCATTTGCAATATTATTTTGTAAAAAAACTGATTTTACAATACTTAGATTCTCTTCAGATAATCTCCAATTCCAAAACAGCCAAGATGGATGACCACTTAAGCTTAGTAATCTATCCAAGCCTTTTGAGACCAATAAGGAATCTATACCTTTTTTAATTGACTCTCCAATTGAATTTAACTCCGGGCAAACCTCACCTTTTAAATGTAAATCTAACACCACATTTGCAGCAGATAGTGCAATTAAATCTCCGCCAAAAGTTCCTGAGAAAAAAATGTCTTCCATATATTTCATTATTTCTCTATTTCCGCCAACGACAGACAAGGGATATCCATTTGCAATTCCTTTACCAAATGTGCTTAAATCTGGCTTAACATCAAAAATTGCTTGAGCGCCACCTTCAGAAACTCTGAATCCGCTGATAGTTTCATCAAATATAAGCACGGCACCCTGCGTATCACATAGTTCTCGGAGTAATTTAAGAAAATTTCTTTCAGGTAGTTCTGACCCTATGGGCTCAATAATAACAGCAGCAATTTGATTAGAATATGACTCAAATATAGTTTCAAATGATGAAATCTCGTTGAATGTAGCCTTGTGAGATAATTGAGCAACAGATTTAGGGACGCCAAGATTCCTAGAAGTTGTCCCAATATACCAGTCTTGCCAACCATGGTACCCAGAAATAATTACATGATCTCGCTTTGTGTAGGCTCGCGCTAATCGAACCGCTGCTGCTGTTGCATCAGATCCGTTTTTTGCAAATCGCATCATCTCTAAGCTTGGCACTAATTGGGATATTTTCTCAGCTACAACTGTTTCTAGCTTGCCTGGTAAAGAAAATATACTTCCTTTTCGAATTTGTTTCTTAACACCAGCATCAACCTTAGAATTCTGGTATCCAAGAGTTATTGATGCTAATGCATTTACTACATCTAGATAACGATTACCATCTATATCAAATGCAAAAGCCCCTTTAGCTTTTTCTATAAACAGCGGTGAACAATCCTTAGGGTATTGTGTAATCGACTTACTAAAAGTTTGCGATCCGAGTGGAATTACCTTTAACGCTCTGTCAAGAAATTCTTGCGAGTTCTTAAAATTATTTTTTTGGCTCATAAAAGTTGGTTAACTGAGTATGTGAAATTTGAATTCAAATTTAAATCAAGTGCACCTTGACGCTTATTCATGAACTTATTATACAGAAGTAAAATTTGTGAATAAGACATATAATTCTTGTCACCTTGGCCCATTCGTACTATTTCTCTTATTACCTCAAGATCGTTGTGATAGTCTACCGTTAATCTAATATCGGAAAAATCAACGCTGGCCACGAACTGACCAATCAGATACTCGCCACTGTGGTTATAGAAGTAAGATGTCACATGTTCTCGGTCATAACTACTTAGTTGATTAGAAGGTTGATTCAGATATGATGCAACATTGAATATTTCAAAATCTAAACCATCTGGAAATGTCCGCTGTACTGTGTTTGAAAGATAATCCCAACTATTTTCATTTGATTTTTTAATTCCTAACTCTAAAATTTCAGGACACACTAAGGGGCAATCGGCTGTTAAACGCATTACATATCCCTGACTTATATTTAAGAAATCTAGAGCTTCTCGAAATCGAAAATTGACATCACTTAAACTTCCCCGAAAAAAACTGATACCTCTTCTTTCCAAAGTTTTACACAAATCATCATCTGACTCTTCATTTGATGTAACCACCAGCAATTGACTCAGGGATCTGGTAGCTAGGATTCTATTAATTTGAAATATGATCATAGGAATTCCGCCTAGCTCTTGTAGCACTTTTCTCGGAAATCTTTTCGAACTACTCCTAGCTTGTAAAAAAACTAACATGAATTTACCATCTCCTTACATCATATAAATTCTTATCTTGAGAATCAAAATCTGAAAAATCAAGTTCTGAATTTTTTGTACCATTCCAGCAATAAAAAAAATCATTAATTTGTTTAATCGTAGCAAATCCAAATACACAGGAATTTACATTCAGTTGCTTTGCAAAAATCACTGCCAATTCGATGGGTTTTAAACCTAAGAGTGTGCCTAAATGCTTGAGCTTCAACACTGAAGGGTGGCTTTTGAATGGATTTTTTTTACTTTCCCAATCCAAAGCCCCTTGCAGCATGAGACTTCTTGCAGTAAAACTAAATAATTGATTTTCTGGATTCTTTACAGTTTTTACTAAAGTTTGATTTAGTATGCTTATTGGTAATTGTATTGGAACATCTAAGCCAATATATTTTTTGACTAAACTGAGTTCTTTAGATTCATAAATAGAAGCGCCAATAAGATATTTTTCTTTAATTTTTTGTAAAATCCGTAGCTCTTCCAAATTTAAGGAAGAAAAATCATGAATCAGCACTCGGTGTAAGTTATGAAATTTGCAAAGTCTATCTTCTTGATTTTTTATTAAGTCAACTATATTTTTGGTACTAAGTCCTTTTGTCTTAATCTTACTTGTTACATTAAGCCTTCCGCCTCTATATTTGGCCAAAATGTCCATTGCATCCCCATAGGTTGGTGACGTATCTACTTCATTTACCCCATTTTCCAATGCTGTATCAAGCATCTGCCAACACAATTTGGGGCTAAGTTTGATATTTTCATTTGTTATGCCATACACATTCCCAAACTGCGCTGTGCCTACTTGAATTCTCATGCAGTTATCCTAATGTGACGTCGCATGGTCATATTGTTGATTTTTGATTACACTTAACCTATGGCTTTTGAGAGGTCTTTTGGACGGTCCATCTTGATAACTGGTGGCACTGGCTCTTTTGGTAATGCACTTGTTTCACATTTACTGAACGAATCCAGATATAAGAAAATTATTATTTTCTCGCGCGACGAGCTAAAGCAATCAGAAATGAAGCAGAAATTTCATAACGATGAAAGATTAAGGTGGTTCTTAGGGGACATTAGGGATCAGAATAGATTAAAAAGTGCTTTTCATTCAGTTGATACCGTTATTCATGCGGCAGCGCTTAAGCAAGTAGAAACCGCAGAATACAATCCCATTGAATTTGTCAAAACAAATGTTTATGGTAGTCAAAATGTAATTGAGGTTGCCATAGAATGTAGTGTTGCTAAGGTAATTGCACTTTCAACAGATAAGGCATCCTCACCCATTAACTTGTATGGTGCAACAAAGTTGACTGCTGACAAACTTTTTTTATCTGCCAAAAGTTACTCTGGTGCAAATGGAACAAAGTTCAGCGTGGTGCGTTACGGTAATGTGGGGGGGAGTCGTGGGTCAGTAATTCCACTTTTCATCAATAAAGCAAAATTAGGGCATCCATTACCGATAACCGATTTAAGCATGACTCGTTTTCATATTCGCTTAGAAAAAGCTGTGAATCTTGTAGCAATAGCCCACAAGCAAATGGTCGGTGGAGAACTGTTTGTCCCGCAAATTCCTTCCTACAAAATCAGCGACTTAGTAAAAGCAATTGGTTCTAAAAATAATTTTAGAATAATTGGGATTAGGCCTGGCGAAAAATTGCACGAAGAAATGATATCTGTTGATGAAGGCAGAAACACTTATGCGGCGAGGAATTATTACTTGATTCTCCAAGAAGGTCATCCCTTAACTAAAAAGTTAAAAAAAGTTCCCACAGGGTTCAATTATAATTCTAAAACAAATCCAATATTCTTAGATCTAGCTGAGCTTAAAAATGAGGTAAATAACATTAAGTTAGAGTTAGGTTTTTGACCACCTTAATTTTGGGAACTGGTGGTTTCCTTGGCAAAGAAATGAGTTCCTACCTTCAACAAAAAGATAACAAAAAAGGTACTTTAATACTTGATGACTCAAAGTTCAGTAAATTATCACAGTTAAAGAAATTACTTCAAGATTCTAAGCCAAATGTGATAGTCAACTGTATCGCCATGACAGACGCAAGAAAATGTGAAACGTCTCCAAAACAAGCTATTCAAGTGAATTCCGAGATTCCCGAGTTGATTAGCCAATATTCCAGCCAGCATAATTCTACTTTCATACACATATCTAGTGATGCTGTAATGGACTTAAGCTCCTCACTTAAGTGTGAAAGTGAACTTCCAAAGCCATTCAATGTATACGGCATGTCTAAGTTGATGGGAGAAAATGCAATTGTGTCCAGTAATTGTGACTACTTAATTTGTCGGGTAAATTTCTTTGGTAACTCACATAAAAAGAATTCTTTGTTAGATTTTTTTGTGACAAATATTCGATCAAATAGTAAGTGTCCCGGATACACCAATGTTTGGTTTAATCCGCTTGGCATCCAGACTCTAATCAAAAGTGTATTTGAGCTTTTTAGATCGAACGCAAGAGGAGTATTTCATGTTGTCGGTGATAACAGGATATCAAAATATGAATTCGGCAAGGAAGTGGAGCGATTACTAAATCCTATCTCAAACCTTGTATATCCTACCGAGGTTATGTCTAGTATGATCGATAAGAAAGGTATGGACTTATCACTCTGCAATTGTAAACTTAGAAGTTACATAAAGAGATTACCAAGTTGGCAAAATGATCTGGAATCTGTATTGAGCGAAAGGGTATTGATTTGAGCATCAAGGCTAGACATAAAACAATTACGACAAAGGGTCCTACTTATTTTATTGCAGACATTGCTGCTAATCATGATGGGGACTTGAATCGCGCTTTGCAGCTTATCGAACTGGCTGCCGAGGCTGGTGCTGATGCAGCAAAATTTCAACACTTCAAGGCAGAAACAATTGTTAGTGATGTAGGCTTTGCAGATTTAGGTCAGGGTTTGGCACACCAAAAAAGCTGGAATAAGAAAGTTATTGATGTATACCGAGACGCAGAGTTACCATTAATTTGGACAGAAAAATTGAAAGAAAAATGCGATGAAGTCGGTGTTGATTTTTTCTCTGCAATCTATGACCTTGATTATTTAAGGGTACTTTCTGACTTTATGCCGTTTTTTAAGGTTGGATCAGGCGATATCACTTGGGCCCATATGCTAGAACAACTCGCCGAATATAAGAAACCAATATTTTTGGCAACTGGCGCATCAACTATGAGTGAAGTTAACCAAGCTATGAATGTTTTACTAAAGAGAAATATAAGTGTGTGTCTAATGCAGTGTAATACTAATTACACAGGTGATGATCAGAATCCTAATTATGCAAATTTAATGGTTTTAAAAAAATATAGGCAAACATACCCAGACATCGTTCTCGGTTTGTCTGACCACACTACAACCACAACTACAACTCTAGGCGCGGTTTCACTAGGAGCTACAGTTATAGAAAAACACTTTACAGACGACAGAAAAAGAGTCGGTCCGGATCATTCATTCTCATTAGACTATAAAATGTGGAATGAAATGGTTACTGCGGTACGTGAACTCGAATCCTCTTTAGGTGATGGCATCAAGAAAGTAGAAAAAAATGAAACTGAATCTCAAATTGTGCAAAGGCGTGCAGCTAGAGTTAACAAAAATATTGAATTAGGTCAGACTATAACGATGCAGGACATAGTATTTCTACGGCCATGCCCGCCCGGTGCTTCAACCCCATTTGATATTTATAATCACGAATCGATCGTAGCGCTTGGGGCTTTAAAGAGAGGAGAATCTATTCCTTTAAATTGGTTGAATTTATGAAAAGGATACTTTACTGCTGTTGGGAAAAATCCATACATGATTCAAGGATTATTAAACTTTTAAATACACAAAATTACACCGAAGTGGTTGAGCTAAAGCATAATCCGGTAAGGTATAAAAATGTTAAATTTGATCTAATAATTAAAACACCCTTGTGGCTGAATACTAAAATTTTGGGGCTTGATTTTTTACCTTCAATTTTGATTAGCATGGGTTACGATTTAAATGATTCAAATAACCACACCTACCAAAAGAATATTCGAGACAATATCGGCGAGGCGCAACTAGTGGTAATAGATAACCCCGGCTTTGAACCAATTGTACGGAAGAAATTCAAATTTACTAATCAAATTTTTTGTATTCCTTATGGTGTAGATTTAGAAACTTTTCGTGTAATAGTGGAATCACCAAGATCTGTTTTGGGCACTAACCGTGGATTTTCAGACCGCTATAACAATGAATTGATCCTTAAGGCAATTTCCAAATTGCAAGATATAGAATACGCAAAATTTATAATGATGCAGCATGGATCTCTCTACAATCAATTCATGGTTAAGAATCAAGAGCTTCTGCGAACAATCAAATATGAAGTTGTCTCGGGTGGGGAGCATAAAAAAGTAATAGATTTCCTTAAAAACATAACATTCTATGTTTCTGCGTCAAAGAGTGATGGTAGTTCGGTTTCAATGCTAGAAGCAATGGCGGCAAGAAAAGTTTGTATTGTGCCTGATCATAAATTCAATGCTTATTGGATACAAGATGAAGTAAATGGTTTTTTGTTTAAGAATGGAAGTGAGCGCCACCTATTAGATAGAATAAAAAAAGCGCTTTCTTTAACAGATTCACAAACTACACAAATGGGTAGCGCTGCGCGTCAGAGAGTTGAGAAAGAAGCCAATTGGAGTTCTAACTCAATAAAATTATTAAATGTGATTAATTCTTCACTGTAACCAAATTAGATTTAATAGAAAGTCAATGTGGTGATATTAAAGAGTTACTTTTTTAGAATAAGCAGTAAAAAATGTCCCGTTAGACAATTTATTGACGTTATTTGGGGAGTACTATTAAAATAAAGTTTACTGCTATTTGTGATAAGGATAGGTTTAATTTTGTATGTTTCAGGAAGCATCAGGCATGCAATAGCAATGTGTGCGCATAAACATATGAATGCTTAGTTTAGTCAATTATCTATACGTATATGAACACCAAGTGAGTTTAAATGGGATCTGATTTGTTTAATACTTTGATCTGTATTAGATAAGAATGTGCCCAAGGTTACAGCGTCGGCGCCCTTTTCAAAGCATTCTGCGATTTGAGATGCACTACCAGCGCCACTTCCTACAACTAAAGGCACATCAATAACTTTACTAAAAATATCTATAAGTTGTAAATCAACTCCCTGTCTCGAACCATCTAGCGAAATATTGTTGATCGATATTTCTCCGGCTAGATTGAAATATCCTTTTAATGATTCCATTCTTATAAAATCATCAATTCCATTCAGTAAATCTTCTGGTTGATAGTCCACCGAAATAACGAGTGATTGCTTGCCATAGTTATCTACTATCTGATTAAGCAATCTCTGCTGATCTCGATTTCGCCCTATGACAATTTTGTCAGCTCCTCGTTCAAATATACTCTTAGCGTCATTTATACTCGCCACTGCCCCACCTACTGTTAGCGGCGTCGACAAAAGTTTGCTAATTTCAGATACCAAATCGAGAAACAAGGAGTCAAAGTTTCCTTTGTTTCTATGGACTAACATTAACTCATCAATGAGATTTGATTGCTGAATTTTCACTTGTGAAAAAGGTTCACCAATTACCCTAAATGGTATAAAATTTCTAGTTATAATTGCCCTAAAACTAGATTTAGAAGTAGTAGTTGAGCGCTCCACAACTATTTTTGGGATTAGTCTTTTGTAAAGCAAGATTACCAGTTTGCAAAATTTACTAGTGTTTTTCTACCATTTTTTTGACTTCGCTCTGGGTGAAATTGCACTCCTACAATATTTTCGTATGCAACAATGACACTTATTGGCTTTCCATATTGTATTTCAGCTTTACTATACACAGGATTTACAGGTAAATAATATGAGTGAGAAAAATATGCAGAAAATATTGAACTTAATCCTTCGGTAATAGGGTGCTGGCTAGAAATAGAAATCTCGTTCCATCCGGTATGAGGTACTCTTACATTGGTGTTATCAATCTCAACGCAATCTAGATTTATAAAGCCAAACCCTTTGTGGCTAGGTGCCTCTTCAGATGTATTTGCAAGTATTTGCATACCAAGGCAAATGCCAAGAATTTTCACATTATTTTCTACTGCATTTTTTATTGGAATTGTAAAACCTGAAACTGCTAGGTATGTAGAGAGTGATCCAAAGGACCCTACACCAGGAATTATAATTTTTGTAGACTTCGAGATTTCAGATGCGTCGGATATAATTCTACAATCTATTCCAAGGTCTTGATAGGCATGATAGACGGCAAGTGCATTACTCGAAGGGCTATTAAGTATATCAATCAACCGCTAATCCCCCCTCCTTGAAATGATTTATCATTTTCTCAGACTCTTCTTTTGGCATGAGCGGTTTTGGTTGCCATAATCCCAAATCGTGAGTCGGTTTTCCAATTTGTAAAAACACCTTATCGCTCCAAGGATCTACGCGATGATTTTTTATAATGTCTTCAAACTGGTCTTCAGTAATTCCCAGCATGTCTAAAAAAATATCTAAAGAGGCAGGCCGTTTTCCCTCAAATTCTGCAATTCGATTTATCGCGTCATCTTTAGATACGTTTCCCTTCCTAAGTTCCAATGCCATTAGATGAGTGACGCGAGAGTAGCCACGTTTTCTAAATTTTAAATAATCCCGTACCCCCTGCATATAACATTCAATTTTTTCGTAACTAAACTCAGGTGGTACGCCTTCTACTTCATCACCGTTCCAGCCCAAATTTTCAGCAATGATTTTAGATTGAGAATTGGTGTCCCAAGGAATGAAATATCCAAGAGCTAAAGATTTAACCTCCAAATCTCTTAACAATTTTGCTGATGGAAACGTGTAAGGCTTGAAATCTCTTTTATCAAAATTACTGTCTAGCCTTAGCTTCATATCATCAGCAGCTATCCCCAGGTTTACAATTTGATTAAACCTAACCTCATCAAATTCTTCCGAATCTTTGTATGAGTAATATGAAGCGTATTCGGATGATGTTTCACCCCAAAGCACTAGTGGGATTTTTTTTTCAACTGCAATCCACATTGGATATGAAAAAATTCCCGTGTGGCAATGCCAGCAAAAGTCCCCTTTCTCTAGTAGTGACTGAAGCATTAGTTTTCGGACCAATAGCCAATTAGGTTTAAATGTTAGTAAGTCCACTCCAAGTGTCTCTACTACTTTATTGCGATTTAATATCATATTTGGTCGATAAAATCCGTGGTCGAAAGATACAACTAATGGTTTTAGTTTCAACTCTTTTACAACATAATACAATGTGAAAGTTGAGTCTTTTCCTCCACTAAATGGAACTATGCAATCGTAGTCTGCCTTACCTTTTACACTTTCTATGATTTGGTTCAATTCTAAACGCCGATTAGGCCAATCTATTTCTTGGTCTCTATATTCTCGATTTTGACATACGGAGCAGATATTTCTTGAGTCAAAAGAAATAGTTTCATGGGTTTCTGGAAGAAGGCACCGAGTACAGACGCGCATACGCAAACTATAGCATCATATTTTTTAGAATTAATAACTTTTCTTAAATTTTGAATTGGGCTGACTTCTCGGGTAGATTTTGAGAATTACCACATTTTTATTTTATCAGGTGGTATCCGTCCATCATCCTCAATAAACTTTAACGCTAGCTAGATTTAATAGTAGGTTGATTTTGATATGTCACTCTGTAAACAAGATTTTAGTGATTTTTGTTATAAAAAACTAAGATTTTTGCAGCAATACAAATAGAACATGGGATTTTCTTCGTAAATTACATTTTGGCAAAAAATCTAAGATTCCATGCCGATGTACTTAACTTCTAAGAACTCTTCGATTCCAGCAAAGCCGCCTTCTCTACCTAAGCCTGATTGCTTAAATCCACCAAATGGCGCAGCCGGATCTGAGATAACACCTTTATTTATCGCCACCATGCCAGATTCTAAAGACTCTGCAACCTTCATTGCCCGCTTTAAATCTGCTGAGTAAACATAAGCAATTAAGCCAAACTCGGTTGCATTTGCAAGTGAGATCGCTTCTTCATCAGAGGTTGTAATAACAATTGGTGCAACTGGACCAAATATCTCTTGCTTTAATATTGGATTATCATTTTTAACAGTAAGCACTGTTGCTGGATAAAAAGCACCAACACCAGCAGGTGATTTACCGCCAGTTTTAACCTGCCCACCGGCTGTAACGGAAGTATCAACTAACTCTGCAATTTTATTACGCTCCTTAACTGAAACACTTGCTCCTAATTGCGCACCCGCTGTTACACCTGGCGCCATCTTTAAATCACTCATTACTTTAGCTAGTTTTGTTGTGAACGCATCCGCCACCTCTTTTGCAACATAAAAACGATTTGCTGCAGTGCAAGCTGCGCCACCATTTCGCATCTTGGCAAGGAGTGCGCCAGCAACTGCCTCATCTACATTGGCATCTGATAAAACTAAAAATGGTGCGTTACCACCTAACTCCATTGAGCAGCGAATAACACGTTCT
>Ga0315899_10004391_pt1 | contig 15254 bp, 13 predicted proteins | sample LakEriMetagenome_2_FD_203518 | JGI IMG/M metagenome (GOLD analysis project Ga0315899, IMG submission 203518) | Freshwater fungal communities from buoy surface, Lake Erie, Ohio, United States - Buoy 4 MA112 | ecosystem: Environmental > Aquatic > Freshwater > Lake | place: USA: Lake Erie, Ohio... | reverse complement strand
CTGAGGACCCCGAGTTCGAAACCTTCTACACGAAGAACATTCTTCTCAATGAAGGTCTGCGTGCCTGGATGGCACCGGCTGACCAGCCGCACGAAAACTTCGTCTTCCCTGAAGAGGTGATGCCCCGTGGTAACGCTCTCTAATCCCTCCCTCTCCGACATCGGCGGGAAGGATCTCGACTCCACCGGCTATGCCTGGTGGTCGGGTAACGCCCGTCTGATCAATCTCTCCGGTCGCCTGCTCGGCGCCCACGTTGCCCACGCAGGCCTGATGGTCTTCTGGGCCGGCGCCATGATGCTGTTCGAGGTGAGCCACTTCACCTTCGACAAGCCCATGTACGAGCAGGGCCTGATCCTGTTCCCCCACGTGGCCACCCTCGGCTACGGCGTGGGCCCCGGTGGCGAGGTCGTCGACCTCTATCCCTTCTTCGTGGTCGGTGTTCTGCACCTGATCAGCTCCGCCGTGCTCGGCCTCGGCGGCCTCTATCACGCCCTGCGCGGCCCTGAGATTCTGGAGAACTATTCCGCCTTCTTCTCGCAGGACTGGCGCGATAAGAACCAGATGACCAACATCATCGGCTACCACCTGATTCTTCTGGGTGTTGGCTGCCTGCTGCTGGTCTTCAAGGCGATGTTCTTCGGTGGCGTTTACGACACCTGGGCCCCCGGTGGCGGCGACGTGCGCCTGATCACCAACCCCACCCTCGATCCGGGCGTGGTCTTCGGTTATCTGTTCCGCGCCCCGTTCGGTGGCGAGGGCTGGATCATCGGTGTGAACTCGATGGAGGACATCATCGGTGGCCACATCTGGCTGGGTCTGACCCTGATCTTCGGTGGCATCTGGCATGTCGTCACCAAGCCCTTCGGCTGGGTGCGCCGCGCCTTCATCTGGAACGGTGAGGCCTACCTGAGCTACAGCCTCGGCGCTCTGAGCTTCATGAGCTTCATCGCCTCGGCCTACATCTGGTTCAACAACACCGCCTATCCCTCGGAGTTCTACGGCCCCACCAACGCCGAAGCCTCCCAGGCCCAGAGCTTCACCTTCCTGGTGCGCGACCAGCGCCTCGGCGCCAACATCGGTTCTGCCATGGGCCCCACCGGCCTTGGTAAATACCTGATGCGCTCCCCCACCGGCGAGATCATCTTCGGTGGTGAAACCATGCGCTTCTGGGACTTCCGCGGTCCCTGGCTGGAGCCCCTGCGTGGCCCCAACGGTCTGAGCCTCGACAAGCTGCAGAACGACATTCAGCCCTGGCAGGTGCGCCGTGCGGCTGAATACATGACCCACGCACCCAACGCCTCGATCAACTCCGTGGGCGGCATCATCACCGAGCCCAACTCGGTGAACTTCGTGAACATCCGCCAGTGGCTGGCCGCGACCCAGTTCGTGCTCGCCTTCTTCTTCCTGGTGGGTCACCTCTGGCATGCAGGCCGCGCTCGCGCCGCCGCTGCCGGTTTCGAGAAGGGCATCGACCGCAAGGCCGAGCCTGTACTCGCCATGCCCGATCTCGACTGATCGTTCAGCGCTCGCCAACCGGCGACACCAGGCTCCTGCCTCCGGGCAGGGGCTTTTTTCATGGCTGGCGAAACGCCGCTGGAAAGGTGGATGACGGACGACAGATGACGGGTGTCGGCGACGTTTCTAGGTTTGGCCTGAGCCTCAACCCCGTGCCTCTCGCACCATGCGCACCTCAACGCCGGGCCTCTGTGGAGCCGTGCTGGCCCTCTCCGTTGCAGCCCTGACGCCGGATGTCGCCCGCAGCCAGCTGGGCGGAGTGTCTTATCCACGGGCGGGCGTGGTCTGCGACACGGCCGGTCCGGTCTGTTACGACGGCTATGGGGCCTCGATCGCCTTCACGGAGCAGTATTTCGGTGCTGCCGCGGCGAACCGGCTCAGCCAGGCCCTGCAGCAGTCCAGCAGCCGCGACTTCCGGCTGAGTACGGGTCAGGCCTGCGTGGTGGCCCGGCGCACCTGCTTCGACGATGGTTGGAACCAGACTCAGGTGGCTGCGGCCCTCAGCCGGCAGCTGTACGGCACTGCGGCCGACGGCAGCAATGGCAACGGCAACCCGCCGAACGCAAACGGCAGCGTGAGCAGCGCCCAGAGCCTCTGCAACCTCAGCCAGGCTGGCCGGAATCTGTTCAACGGCCCCTGCCAGCTTAAGCAGGTCAGCCAGGACGGGCAGACCAACTACCGGATTCAGCTGCAGAACGGCAAGACCTTCGTGTTCAAACAGGTGGGCGGCGGCTACCAGATCCGCGATGGTTTCGGCGGCAGCTGGCCAGTGCAGTTCGTGAGGCAGGGCAACAGCGGCGTGTTCAGCTTTGCGGACTACCGCCTGCAGGCCACCCAGCCCAACAGCAGTCCCACCAGCAGGGATGCAGCGCTGGGGGCCGCGATCGGCAATCTGCTCAACACTCTGTTCAGGAACTGAGCGGGTACCGGGCGATCAACCGGCCAACCAGCGGCGCAGCAGGGGCAGGCTGAGACCGATCACATTGGAGACGCAGCCGTCGATGCGCTCCACCAGGGCACCGCCACGCCCCTCCAGGGCGAAGGCACCGGCGCACTGCAGGGGTTCACCACTGGCCACGTAGGCATCGATCGTGACGGCATCGATGGCCGCGAACTGCACCCGGGTAGTGACGCAGGCCAGCTGTGCCATCGCCCCGGGAGGAGCCGCCGGACCCGGCAGCAGGCAATGACCCGTGTGCAGCTCACCCCAGGCGCCGGCCATGCGGCGCCAGCGCTCGCGGGCCTCGGCGGCATCCCTGGGCTTGCCGCAGACCTCACCGCCCAGCACCAGCAGCGAATCGCAACCCAACACCCAGTGCAGCCCAGCGGACTCAGGTACCGGCAGCGCCGGATCCCGCAGGGCTTCACGCACCGCCCCGGCCTTCGCCCGGGCCAGCCGCTGCACCAGCTGCTGAGGGTCGTCGTCGTGGATCGCCTGCTCATCGACGCCGCTCACCCGCACCCGGTGGGGAATGGCGGCCTGCTCCAGCAGGCGGCGGCGGGCCGGAGAAGCGGACGCAAGCAGCAGCATCGGCATGGGGGATCGCCCCCTGAGAATGGCAGCGGCAGCATCCCGGCGTGACCAGCACGACACCCCCCATCAGGCCAATCCCACAGCCAACCCGCCAGGACCTGCACGCGCGGCGACGGGCGCTGCAGGCCCTGCGCTGCCTGCCGTTCCGGCGGCGCTTCTACCAGGAGCTGGAGCACGGCGCCCTGAGCAGCAGCGAACTGACGCGACGGCCCGACTGGAGCCAGATCGCCCGGCGGCCCCTGAACACGAGCCGTTGCGAGGATGCGCTGATCTGGCTGATTCAGCTGGGCGTGCTGCGCCGCGAGGTGGATGGCCAGGGACTGACCGAACGGGTGCGACTGACGCCCCTCGGGCGTGAACTGCTCGCAGGGATCGAGGGGGAGATCGAACCAGGTGGACCGCTGCAACGCCTGCAGCACTGGATCAGGCGCCACCGGCCACGGCGATGAGCGGCCGATCATCCCTCCCGCCGCTGATGGTGCTGGGCACCAGCAGCGGTGCCGGCAAATCGTTGATGACTGCGGCCCTCTGCCGGGTGCTGCGCCGCCGCGGCGAGATCCCGCTGCCCTTCAAGGGGCAGAACATGAGCAACAACGCCTGGGTGGATCAGGCCGGTGGCGAGATGGCCTACTCCCAGGCTCTGCAGGCCTGGGCCGCTGGCCTCGAACCGCAGTGCGCCATGAACCCGGTGCTGCTCAAGCCCCAGGGCGACAGCACCAGCGAGGTGATCCACCTGGGCCGGGCCGTGGGTACCGCCAGGGCCGAGCACTACTACCGCGACTGGTTCCGCCCCGGCTGGTCGGCGATCCGGCAGGGGCTGGAGTCGCTGCAGCTGGCCCATCCGGACGGGCGGCTGGTGCTGGAGGGGGCCGGCAGCCCGGTGGAGGTGAACCTGCAGCCACGGGATCTCACCAACCTGCGCCTGGCCCAGTACCTGCGGGCTCGCTGCATCCTGGTGGCGGACATCGAGCGCGGCGGCGTGTTCGCCCAGCTGGTGGGCACCCTGGCGCTGCTGCGACCGGTGGAGCGGCCGCTGATCGCCGGCCTGCTGATCAACCGTTTCCGCGGCCGGCGCGAACTGTTCGATGAGGGTCGCCGCTGGCTGGAAAACCACACGGGCATCCCGGTGCTGGGGGTGATGCCCTGGCTGGATGAGCTGTTCCCGCCTGAGGATTCCCTCGACCTGCTGGAGCGCCGCGGCCGCAAGCGCGAGGCCGAGCTGGAGATCGCCGTGCTTCGCCTGCCCTCCCTGAGCAACTTCTCCGACCTCGACCCGCTCGAGGCGGAGCCGAGCGTGCAGCTGCGCTGGCTGGCTCCGGGCCAGGAGCTGGGCTGCCCCGATGCGGTGGTGGTGCCCGGCAGCAAGCAGACCCTGCGGGACCTGAAGGCGCTGCGGATCAGCGGCCTGGCCGGTGCGCTGCAGCGCTACGTGCGCGATGGCGGCCAGGTGTTCGCCATCTGTGGCGGCCTGCAGATGCTGGGCAGCGAACTGCACGATCCAGAGGGGCTTGAGGGGGAGAGTGAACAGCCGCAGACCGGCCTCGATCTGCTGCCCCTGCGCACGGTGTTCGGCGGGGGCAAGGCACTGCGCCAGCGGCGCAGCCTGGCCCTCTGGCCGCCGGCAGATCCGTCCGCAGACGCCTCGCTCGAACTGGAGGGCTTTGAGCTGCACCGGGGCAGCACCACGGCGCTGGCCCCCTGTGAAACGCTCTGCGCCGACGGGCAGCTCGGCTGGTGGCAGCCGCAGGGGGATCTGGGCGGGGAGGTGGCCGGCACCTACCTGCACGGCGTGTTCGACAACGGCCCCTGGCGGCGGCGCTGGCTGAACCGGCTGCGCCGGCGCCGGGGGCTGCCGATGCTGAGCGAACACCAGCCGCACCACAGCCAGCAGCGCGAGCTGCTGCTCGATCGCCTCGCCGATGCCTTTGAGGCGCACGTCAACCTGGAACCCCTGCTGAGGCCGCGATGAACGGGAACACCAAACGGGTGTGCATCCACTGGGCCGGCGGCCAGAGCAGCGATGCGGCGGTGGGCAGCGACTGGCTGGCGGCGGCCCGGGCCGCCGGCTTCGCCATCCCGACCGGCTGCCTGGGGGGGAGCTGCGGAGCCTGCGAGATCGATGTGAACGGCACGACCGTGCGGGCCTGCATCGCCACGGTGCCAGCCAGCCGCAGCGGTGCGCTCACGGTGGAGCTGAGCTGCGATCCGAGCTGGTGAAGCGGGGCCAGCGCCGCTGATCAGCGCTGGATCAGGCCGCCGCCCAGCACCCGTTCGCCGGCGTAGAACACCGCCGCCTGGCCCGGGGTGATCGAGAACTGCTCCTCGGCGAACACCAGCCGGCAACGATGAGGACGACCGGCCGCCGCATCGGCCTCGGTGGCCGGCACAGGGGTGAGCCGGGCCTGCACCGGCTCGCTGCGGTAGCGCACCTGCACCTCAACCGGCAGCGGCTGCTCGGGCGGCTCGATCGAGACCCAGTTCACGGCGCCCACCAGGGTCTCCGCCCGGGCCGCCTCCGCCCGGGGTGCCACCACCACCCGATTCATCGCCGCATCGAGCCGCACCACGTGCAGGGGCTCGCTCCAGGCCACACCCAGACCGCGACGCTGGCCGATCGTGAAGTGCTGGATCCCTTCGTGACGGCCCACCACACGACCATCGTTGAGCACGATCTCGCCGGGGCGGGGCGGCAGGTAGGCGTCGAGGAAGGCCTTCATCGAGCCGTGGTGATCGGCCAGGCAGAGATCCTGACTTTCCGGCTTGGCGGCGGTGCGCAGGCCATGGCGGGCCGCTTCGGCGCGGGTGTCGGGCTTGGTGAGTTCACCGAGGGGGAACACCAGGCGACCGAGATCCTGCTGGGGCAGGTCGTAGAGGAAATAGCTCTGATCCTTGCGAGCATCGAGGCCGCGCAGCAGCTGGTGGCGGCCGTTGTCGCTCTGATCGGCGTGGCGCACCCGGGCGTAGTGGCCGGTGGCGATGCGCCCGATGCCGCGCTCAGCCAGCGCCCACTGCAGCATCGGGCCGAACTTCACCTCACGGTTGCAACGGGAGCAAGGCAGGGGCGTGGTGCCGGCGGCATAGCCCTCCACCAGAAAATCAACGATCTGCTCGCGGAAATGCTCGCGGAAATCAACCACGTGATGGGGCACCCCGAGCTGCTCGCAGATGGCGGCCGCATCCACCAGGCCCTCAGCGCAGCAGGCCCCCTTGCCGCTCATCAGCCAGAGGGTGAGTCCCTCCACCTGCCAGCCGGCCTCCACCAGCAGGGCCGCGGTCAGGGAGCTGTCGACCCCGCCGGACAGACCCACCACCACCCGGTGTTCACCGGGCCAGGCCGCGAGATGGGCCAGGGCTTCAGCCCCGGCCGGCGTGGCGGCGACAGCGGCGGGGCTGGCGGCGGGAACAGGAGCGGCGGAGAAGCGGGCCAACGGAATGCGCCCACGCCGTGGGCCGGATCAGGACCGACGCCACGGGAGGACAGCACAACCCGGACGCTGTTCCCATCATGGAACTGCACCCCGACCTCCGCTGCACGGGCGGCTGGCGGGACCGGATCGCCGCCACGACGCCATGGCCCCAAGTCACTGGCCATCCCGGCCTGCCGCTGCCGCCCCCTGGCCCGGCCGCGATGGCGACCACCTGCTGGTGAGCTCGGCGGAGATGGCCTGGCTCGAAGCGCAGCTGTTCGCCAGCGGCCTGCCGGTGGAAGCCCTGATGGAGAAAGCCGCCCTGGCGGTGGTGGCACGGCTGCGCCAGGAGGACTGCTGGGGCAGGCTGCAGCGCAACGGTGCCGTCGTGCTGGCGGGTCCTGGCCACAACGGCGGCGATGGCCTGGTGGTGGCGCGTGAACTGCAGCTGGCGGGTATCGCCGTGCGGATCTGGAGCCCGTTCGAGCACCCCAAACCCCTCACCGATGCCCATCGGCGCCATGCCCGCTGGCTGGGGATCCACGAACTGGATCACCCCCCTGATCCAGTGGATGGGGCGGTCTGGATCGATGCCCTGTTCGGGATCGGGCAGCGCCGACCCCTGGAGCCGGAGCTGGCGAGCCTGCTGGAAGAACGCCGGCTGCAACGACGGCAGCACGGTGCTGCCGGTGGCCTGATCGCCATTGATGTGCCCAGCGGCCTCTGCGCCGACAGCGGTCGTCCCCTGGGCTCCAGCGCGGCCTGCGCCGACCTCACCTGCTGCATCGGCCTGATCAAGCGAGGCCTGGTGCAGGACAGTGCCCTGGCCTGGGTGGGGCAGCTGGAACGCCTCGATCTGGCGCTGCCCGCCACCCTGTTGGCGCAGTTGCCGCAAGCGACGCCCCTGCTGCTGCAACCAGCCGATGCCGCCGATGCACCCTGCCCGGCCCTGCCTGCGGCAGCCGGCAAATACGCACGCGGTCGGTTGCTGGTGGTAGCCGGCAGCGAGGCCTACCGCGGCGCCGCAGGGCTGTGCCTGCAGGGTGCCAGCGCCAGCGGTTGCGGCAGCCTGCGCGCGGCCCTGCCGCGGGCGGTGGCGGAGCAGCTGTGGCAGCACCAGCCCCATGTGGTGGTGGACGCAGCGCTGGCGAGCAGCCCGGATGGTGGCCTGGAGCTGGCGGGGCTGGCGGGGCTGCAGCGGCTGGATGCCCTGGTGCTCGGACCCGGCCTGGGCCCGGGTCCAGGCCCCGATGCAGAGCCTGCGTGGCAGCACCTTCAGGAGCTGCGGGCACTGCTGCTGCTCGATGCGGATGGGCTCAACCGTCTCGCCGGCGCCGGTGAGGAGCGGACCCTTGCCTGGCTGCGGGGCCGGGGCGGCCCCACCTGGATCACCCCGCACAGCGCTGAATTCAACCGGCTGTTCCCCGCTCTCTCCGGGCTGGAGCCGCTGGAGGCGGCGGCCGAGGCGGCGGTGGCCAGCGGCTGCAGCGTGCTGCTGAAGGGGGCCCGAAGCGTGATCGCCGCACCGGATGGGCGCCGCTGGCAACTCGGCCAGGCCGAGGCCGCCGCCGCCCGCACCGGCCTGGGGGATGTGCTGGCGGGCTACGCCGGCGGCCGTGCCGCAGCGGCGATCGCGGCCGGCACCGCCGCCGATGGGGCCCTTCTGGCGGCAGCGGCCCTGGAGCACGCGGTGGCGAGCCTGGAGGCCGTCCGCCGGCGCGGAGCGGGCGGTGCCACGGCAGCGGCCGTGGCCATCGCCCTGGGCGAGCGCTTCAGCAGAACAGAAGAGAAGTGGTGAGTCTCAGACAGAAGTGTGTGGTTTTGCAGCCCAATACCGAAGCGTTGGTGAAAGAAGGCCGGCGGCTGCCGAACCCATAGGAGATTGCTTGCACTTTCCAGGCCCGGGTTTATGACAGCGTCCAGCCTCCCCGGCAGCAGTCGGCCGAGCAGTGGCTCACGCCGGCGTAGCAGTGATCCGATCAGCTGGTACCTGGCGAGCATCGGGCGTGTGCCTCTGCTGACGCCAGCGGAAGAGATCGAACTGGGCAATCAGGTTCAGGCGATGATGCGCCTGGTGGCGGAAGAACGGGGCGACGCCTACAGCGACCACGAGCGCAAGATCATCCGCATTGGTCGGCGCTCCAAGGAACGGATGATGAAAGCCAACCTGCGGCTTGTGGTGAGTGTTGCCAAGAAATATCAGGGTAAGGGTCTGGAACTGCTCGATCTGATCCAGGAGGGATCGCTCGGTCTTGAGCGGGCGGTTGAGAAATTCGATCCCACCCGCGGCTACAAGTTCTCCACCTATGCCTTCTGGTGGATCCGCCAGAGCATGACCCGCGCCATCGCCTGCCAGTCGCGCACGATCCGCCTGCCGGTGCACCTCTCCGAGCGGCTCACCGCCATTCGCAAGGTCAGCCTGGAACTGGCCCACAAGCTCGGGGCGATGCCGAGCCGCCGGGAGATCGCTGAAGCGATGGCGATGCCGATCGACGAGCTGGACTCGCTGTTGCGCCAGGCCCTGACCACCTCGAGCCTGGATGCGCCGGTGAACGGCGAGGAGGGTCGCAGCTTCCTCGGTGATCTGATCGCCGATAACAGCCACGCCGAACCACTCGACCAGGTGGAGCGGGGCATGCACCATGAGCAGCTGGGTCGCTGGCTCACCCACCTCACCGACCAGGAGCGCCAGGTGCTGGAGCTGCGCTTCGGGCTGGAGGGCGAGGAACGCCACACCCTGGCCGAGATCGGCCGGATGCTGGAGGTGTCGCGCGAGCGGGTGCGGCAGGTGGAGCTGAAGGCCCTGCGCAAGCTGCGCCATCTCACCCGCAGAATGCCTCCGGCGCTGTGAATCGCCCGCTCTGAGGCCCCCTTTCGTCTACCACCCGGCCTACTCGGCGCCGCTGCCCAGCAGCCATCGCTTTCCGATGGCCAAGTTCAGGCTGCTGCACGCGCTGCTGCTCCAGCAGGGATTGGCATGGCCTGAGCAGATCCACCAACCCCTGCCGGCACCGCGCCGCTGGCTGGAGCTGGTGCACGAGCGCCGCTACCACCAGGCCTTCGCCCGCGGCCAGCTGAGCACCGCCGAACAGCGGCGCATCGGCCTGCCGGCCACCGGCCCGCTGGTGCAGCGCAGCTGGCTGGCGGTGGGCGGCACGGTGCTCACGGCGCGCCTGGCCCTGCGCCATGGCCTGGCCTGCCATCTAGCCGGCGGCACCCACCATGCCTTTGCCGGCTACGGCAGCGGCTTCTGCATCTTCAACGACTGCGCGATCGCCGCTCGGGTGCTACTGGCGGAGGGTTCCGTGCGACAGCTGATGGTGATCGACCTGGATGTGCACCAGGGGGATGGCACGGCTGCGATCTTCGCGGCCGATCCACGGGTGTTCACCGTATCGGCCCACTGCCAGAGCAACTTCCCCCTGCACAAGCAGCGCAGCGATCTCGACATCGGCCTCGCCGACGGGCTGGAGGACGACACCTACCTGCTCGCCATCGGCGATCCAATTCCGGACCTGCTCGATCAGGTGCGTCCGGATCTGGTGCTCTACAACGCCGGCGTTGATCCGCACCGGCAGGATCGGCTCGGGCGCCTGTGCCTGAGCAGCACGGGCCTGCTCAACCGTGACCGCCTGGTGCTTGATGCCTGCCTGCGGCGCGGCATCCCGGTGGCCACGGTGCTCGGCGGCGGCTACGACGGCCTTGAGGCGTTGGTGGAGCGCCACAGCCTGGTGTTCCGGGCCGCCAGCGAGCAGGGCCGCCTGCACGGGCTCTGAGCCGTGCAGGCGGGGGCCGGTGCTTCAGTCTTCAGCCCAGATGTAGCGGGTGAGCTCCTCGGGATTGGGCTCAGGCGCGGCCAGGGCGAACTCCACGCAATCGGCCACCACGGCGTCGATCTCCTTGTCGATCTCCTTGAGCTGATCGGCCGTGGCCAGGCCACGCTCGATCAGCTGAGCACCAAGACGCTTGATCGGGTCGCGCTGGGCCCAGAACTCCTTCTCAGCCTCGGCGCGCAGCTCGTCGGGGTCGGCCAGGGAATGGCCGCGGAAGCGATAGGTGAGGCACTCCAGCAGGGTGGGACCTTCCCCGGCGCGGGCCCGCTCGATCGCACGCTGAGCGGCGCCGCGCACCGCCAGCACGTCCATGCCATCCACTTCCTCACCAGCCATGCCGAAGGCAGCCGCCTTGCGCCAGATCTCCGGATCGCTGGTGGCACGGTTGTGGTCCATGCCGATGGCCCACTTGTTGTTCTCCACCACGAAGATGATCGGCAGCTTCCAGAGCGCCGCCATGTTCAGGCACTCATAGAACTGACCGATGTTGCAGGTGCCATCGCCGAAGAAGGCGGCGGTGACGGCATCACTGGAGGCGTCGCCGAGGGCATCGCGCTTGTAGCGGCTGGTGAAGGCGGCACCTAGTGCCACGGGAATACCCTCACCGATGAAGGCGTAGCCGCCGAGCAGGTGATGCTCCTTCGAGAACAGGTGCATCGAACCGCCGCGGCCCTTGCTGCAGCCGGTCTCCTTGCCGAACAGCTCGCTCATCACCTCGCGGGCCGGCACGCCGCAGCTGAGGGCATGCACGTGATCGCGATAGGTGCTGCAGAACCAGTCGTGCTGCATCTTCATCGCCTTGATCACCCCCGTGCTCACGGCTTCCTGGCCGTTGTAGAGGTGAACGAAGCCGAACATCTTGCCGCGGTAGTACATCTCGGCGCACTTGTCCTCGAAGCGCCGCCCCAGCACCATGTCGCGGTAGAGCATCAGCCCCTCATCGGCCGTGACCGTGGCGGGGGTGCTGGGGTAGAGATTGAGCAGACGCTCGGCGTGCAGACCGACGGCGTTCTGGTCGGCCGAACAGGAGGGGGCACCGCCATTAGCCATGGCCTGACCCAGACCCTGTCCGAGTCCCTGACCGAGATCTGCCTGTGTCATGACCGAAAGCTGGCGTCTGCGCGCGTCGGATGCTGCAGCGACTGTACGGGGTCTCATCGCGATTGCCGTGCTGAATACGGCCAAAACCGGGGAGGCTGCCTACAGTCCGGCATCAGACAACGCAGCGGCTTGGAACTGCCGATCGACCATTTCCGGTTGCTGGGGGTGAGCGCAACCACCGATGGCCAGACCGTGCTGCGCGTGCTCCAGCAGCGGCTTGAGCGCCCACCGGGCCAGGGCTTCACCCACGAGACGCTCCAGGCCCGGGCCGAACTGCTGCGGCAGAGCGCCAACCTGCTGAGCGACGACGACCGCCGCCAGGAATACGAACGCAAACTGACCTCGGTCCCGGCCGGGGGCTCGCTCGCCGGGCTGGAGATCCGGCCTTCCTTTGAGGTGGGTGGGCTGCTGCTGCTGCTGGAAGCGGGTCAGCCCTATGAAGCGTTCGAAGCGGCCCGGCGAGCTCTGCAACCACCGCAGGCCCCCTCGCTCGGCAGCGGCCGCGAAACCGACCTGACCCTGCTGGTGGGCGTGGCTTGCCAGGCCGCTGCGGCTGAATACCGGCAGCAGCGGCGCTTCGAAACCGCAGCGCGCACGCTGCAGCAAGGGCTGCAGCAGCTGCAGCGCATGGGTCAGCTCACGGAACTGCGCCAGGAGCTCGACCGCGATCTGCGCGCGCTTCAGCCCTATCGCGTGCTGGATCTCATCTGCCGCGATCTCTCCGCCAAGACCGAGCGCCAGGCGGGGCTTGAGCTGCTCAACGACCTGGTGAAGCAGCGCGGCGGACTGGACGCCGAGACGGACCACCTGTTCAACGCCGGCGAGTTCGGGGCGTTCTTTGCCCAGATCCGGGCCTTCCTGACAGCCCAGGAGCAGGTGGATCTGTTCAGTGGCTGGGCTGAAGCGGGCTCCGCCAAGGCAGACCTGCTCGCGGCCATCGCGATGACAGCGGCGGGGTTTGTGCAGCGCAAACCCGAGCGCATCCAGACGGCACTCCAGCGTCTCCAGAGCGGCGCGCACTCCGGCGCCAGAGGTGTGATGGCCTGTCAACAGCTGCTGCTGGGCCGGGTCGATCAGGCGCGGCAGCTGTTCGGGGATGACCACCAGAGCATCCCGGCAGACGGTGCCCTGAGCGATGAGGGACTGGCCGACCTGTGCGCAGCCTGCCAGCTCTGGCTCAGGAACGAGGTGCTGCCGGGCTTCCGGGACATCGAGGCCGAGGCGGACCTGGAGGCCTGGTTTGCCGACCGGGATGTGCAGCTCTACATCGAGCAGCAGGACAGGATCCGCGGCCGCCAACCACTGGAGCCCGGTGCTGCCGGTGTGTCCACACCCGCAGGTGCCGGCCTGAGCGTCGACGCCCCTGCCGGGCCCAGCAGCGCACCGGAGCGAGTCGGCAGCGCGACTGAGGAGGTGAGGGCGGAGGCCATGGCGGATGACGGGGAGATCCCCTTGCTGCCCTGGCACGACTGGAACCTGCAGGCGCGGCTCGAGGCCGGCCTGAGCTGGCTCAACGATCGACGTCGCAGCCCCATGGCCCCGAAGGTTGCCCTCGGCGCCGCAGCCGTTCTGGTGGTGGGCAGCGTGGCCTGGCTGAGCCTGCGCCCGCGCGAACGGGTGGCTGCGCCCACAAGCGCCAGCCGGCCGGTGCAACCGGTGCCGCCAGCGGCGTCCCGCCCAGTGCCGCCAGCGGCAACGCCGACCCTGCCACTCACCCGCCCCGAACCGAGCGCAGCCGAACTTCAGGCGCTGCTCGAAGGTTGGCTGCAGGCCAAAGCGTCGCTGCTGGCGGGGCGGCAGGCATCCACGCCGCTGAACACCCTGGCCCGCCCGGCCCTGATCCAGGAGCTGGAGCGGAAGCAGGCCGAGAACCGCCGCGACGGCATCAGCGAGACCATCACCGCGCAGGTGGAGGGCTTCGAGATCCGCTCGCGCGGGCCGGGCCGGATCAGCGCGGTTGTGCGTCTGCGCTACAGCGACGAACGCCGCAACGCCGCCGGCCGGGTGCTGGCACGCACCCCTGCCGACGAGCTGCGCAACCTCTACGTCTTCGCCCGCGACGGCAACACCTGGTACCTGGCGGACTTCCGCCCCGAGCGCTGAACCGCCGCTTTTTACGATCCCCCCAACCAGGGGCCGCCGGCCCCATGCCAACCCCCGCATGTTCGACGAGCTTTCCCAGCGGTTTGAAGACGCCGTCAAGAACCTGAGGGGCCAGGCGGCCATCAGCGAAACGAACATCGATGGCGCCCTCAAGGAGGTGCGCCGCGCCCTGCTGGAGGCCGACGTGAGCCTGCCGGTGGTGAAGGAGTTCGTCGAGGAGGTGCGCGGCAAGGCCCTCGGCGCCGAGGTGGTGCGCGGCATCAGCCCGGATCAGAAGTTCATCCAGGTGGTGCACGAGCAGCTCGTGGAGACCATGGGCGGCGAGAACGCGCCCCTGGCCTCCGGCGGCAGGGCCGGAGCCCCCGCCGTGGTGCTGATGGCGGGCCTGCAGGGCGCCGGCAAGACCACCGCCACCGCCAAGCTCGGCCTGCACCTCAAGGAGCAGGGCCGCAGGGCGCTGCTGGTGGGAGCCGACGTGTACCGCCCAGCGGCGATCGATCAGCTGAAGACCCTCGGCGGCCAGATCGGCGTGGAGGTGTTCAGCCTCGGCACCGACGCCAGGCCGGAAGCGATCGCCGCCGCGGGCATTGAGAAGGCGAAGGCCGAAGGCTTCGACATCGTGCTGGTGGACACCGCCGGTCGCCTCCAGATCGACACCTCGATGATGGAGGAGATGGTGCGGATCCGCGAGGCCGTGCAGCCCGATGAGGTGCTGCTGGTGGTGGATTCGATGATCGGCCAGGAGGCGGCTGAGCTCACCCGTGCCTTCCACGAGCAGGTGGGCATCACCGGCGCGGTGCTCACCAAGCTCGACGGCGACTCCCGCGGTGGTGCCGCCCTCTCGATCCGCAAGGTGAGCGGTGCGCCGATCAAGTTCATCGGCACCGGCGAGAAGGTGGAGGCGCTGCAGCCCTTCCACCCCGAGCGGATGGCCAGCCGCATCCTCGGCATGGGCGACGTGCTCACCCTGGTGGAGAAGGCCCAGAAGGAGGTGGAGCTGGCCGATGTGGCCCGCATGCAGCAGAAGCTGCAGGAAGCCACCTTCGACTTCTCGGACTTCGTGCAGCAGATGCGCCTGATCAAGCGCATGGGCTCGCTCGGGGGCCTGATGAAGCTGATCCCGGGCATGAACAAGATCGACGACGGCATGCTCAAGCAGGGCGAGGAGCAGCTCAGGAAGATCGAGGCGATGATCAGCTCGATGACCGAGGCCGAGCGCCGCGACCCGGATCTGCTGGCCGCCAACCCCTCGCGCCGGCGACGCATCGCCAGCGGCAGCGGGCACACGCCGGCCGATGTGGACAAGGTGCTGCAGAACTTCCAGCAGATGCGCGGCTTCATGCAGCAGATGACCCGCGGCGGCGGCATGCCCGGGATGCCTGGAATGCCCGGCTTCCCCGGCATGGGCGGCGGCTTCCCCGGCATGGGCGGTATGCCCGGTGGCATGCCGGGCGGCCGGCCCGGGCGCGGCGCTGGGGGCGGCATGCCCAGGGCTCCGAAGCCGGCCAAGAAGCGCAAGGGCTTCGGCGAGCTCTGAGGCCGTCAGCCCGCAGGGTATTCTGTTCGTTTGGCGCGCGATTCATCACGGATCACGCCAGACCCACCCAGTCAGCAAGGCAAGGCCACAATGATCAAGCTCCGCCTGAAGCGGTTCGGTAAGAAGCGGGAAGCGAGCTTCCGCCTGGTGGCCTGCAACAGCACCAGCCGCCGGGACGGTCGTCCCCTGGAGGAGCTGGGCTTCTACAACCCCCGCACCAAGGA
>Ga0315899_10004390_pt1 | contig 15256 bp, 13 predicted proteins | sample LakEriMetagenome_2_FD_203518 | JGI IMG/M metagenome (GOLD analysis project Ga0315899, IMG submission 203518) | Freshwater fungal communities from buoy surface, Lake Erie, Ohio, United States - Buoy 4 MA112 | ecosystem: Environmental > Aquatic > Freshwater > Lake | place: USA: Lake Erie, Ohio... | reverse complement strand
TTACCCTTCTGCTATTAATTGGGATGCTGCCGGTTGGACCAAGACCAACATGAACAATGCTGTGTATGTGTGGAATGCCGCCTTGGGCCAATACGCAAGTTACATTAATGGCGTAAGTACTTATGGTGGCAGCCCGATTATACCAAGTAGTCAGGCATTTTATGTCATTGCAAATGCGGCGTCTCCTCAATTAATTGCTACAGAGTCAGTAAAAACCTCAACGGAAGGCACATTTAAATCCAGTGTTGACGTAGCCCGTATTCAATTGACTAATGGGCAGGTTGAGGATGAAACAATCCTTGTTTTTGATGATCAAGATGATTCAGGTTTTAATGGTCAACGCGATGCACTAAAGATGCGCTCTCCACTGAATACCGTTCCTGTTTTAGCTACAGTTGACGCTCAAGGTAATGAATATGCTATTAATAGAATAAATACCCAAGAGAATCAAGAAATTTATGTGATTGCCTTTGCACACGAAGGGGGTGCATATGCTTTGAATTTTGAAGGTCTAGGAAGTGGTTGGGAAATGTTCGATCTAGTTACAGGAGGATCACAGGTTATAGGAACGAAACCTATCTATGTAGATTTAACTTTAAGTAAGAATGACGAACCTCGTTTTGTTTTGCGAAGAAGCGAAGTGTTGAATGCACAAATTGAAGAAAATGTTGTTGCAAATTATCAAGAAGGAACACTTACGTTATTTGGAAATTTTGATGATGAAGAAAAATATCATGTATCCATTTATAACGCATCAGGTCAATTGGTTGAATCTATAACACGTGTGGCAAGTATGAATAAATTGAGCACTACTACCGCGGTTGCGAAAGGAGTTTATTTCGTGCAAATTGTTAATAACAAGAATGAAATTGTAGGAACCAAATTTATCTACTAACGTAGTGTAAAATGTTAGGGTAGAGAGGGGGTCGCTCGGGAGAGGCGGCCCCTTTTCATTTAGAATCCCTTTGAAACGTCAATAAGGAATTTTTTTCCAATGGTTTTGCGTCCAATGAGAATTGGGTATCGCATTTCCTTCCGAATAGAAAATGAAATTTCTGAACGAATATTTTTTCCTTTAATTGAGATTAATGTGCGAACGCAAAAACGCTCTTCAGTTTGTCCGAAGGAGTTTTTAATGGTTCTTTTTTGGAACTTTTCAAATGAATACAAAAGAGTTTGTTCACCCCAGTTCAGAGTTACGCGCAGTACTTCCCGCACTCCATCATTGACGAGTTCAATTTTTTCGCAATGCACAGCTGTACGAAAAGCCCCGGTATCAATTTTTGCAGGGATATTAAAGCCGTTTAGCTCGGGTAAATCAATATGAATTTTCCGACCAATGATTTCCATTAGTTTCCAGACAGCAGCGCTTTTACTATTTCAGATACAAGTTTACCGTCTGCTTTTCCTGCAAGGTGCTTTGACGCTACTCCCATTACTTTTCCTAAGTCACTTGGGCTAGATGCGCCCAATTGTGAAATGATAGATTGCACCTCTTTTTCTATCTCTTCTTTTGTTAATTGTTTTGGAAGGTAGGCGGCTATAACGTCGGCTTGTTTTTGCTCCTCTTCAAGCAAATCTGCTCTATTTTGAGCTTTGTAGATTTCTATGGACTCTTGTCTTTGCTTGAATAGTTTTGTAAGGATTTGAATAGACTTTGTATCGTCTACAGCATTATCGCCCCCCTCTTTCGTCATTTCCAATAAGAGTTTGCTTTTAATATCTCTCAAGGCCATTAACTTGTCTTTTTGACCCGTTTTCATCGCCGATTTTATGTCTTCATTGATTTGTTCCTGAATGCTCATGACTTTTTTTTTCGAAATTAAGCAGAGTCAGAGGTTTTCAATATGCTTGTGGTGATAAATTTCTTTTTTAACCAAGAATTGACTTAATATCTTTGACCGAACGAATATTCGGTTATGGCAAAACAAATAAGTAGAAGGCAAAAGGTGGTAAATACCACTTTAAAATTAATTGCTGGCGGCGGTTTCCATGCGTCTCCAATGTCTGAAGTGGCTAACTTGTCTAAGGTGGCGGTTGGAACGATTTATCACCATTTTCCAAGTAAGGAAGCGCTTTTTGATGCTGTTCATTTAGAAACATGTACGGAAATGGCCAAAATTTGCAATGAAATATATTCAAACAAGGCAATGAAGCCTGTTTCGAAATTGAGTTTGATATGGATTGAGCTATATGGTTATCTGAGCACTGAGCCGCAGCGATTTCATGCTTTAATCCAATATAGAAACACACCTCCTAGTATGGATAATGCTGAATTTGAAGGAGCATTAACAGCTGTAAAGGAAATAGTTAAAGAGGGACAAAAACAAGGAAAATTTAGTAAGATTCACGTCAACATTTTATTTGAAATGTGGATTTCGAGCGTAATATCTGCCGTTCGAATGAAGGTGGTTCAAAAAAGAAAAATGAGTTCGAATGAGATTAAGGAATTGGCCAATCAAGCCGTTGCACTAGTTAAAAAGTAAAAAGATGGGAACGAAGCAGAAAACACTTAAGGAAAAAATAGTTTTTAAAGGCGTTGGACTTCATACTGGGGAACCTGTTGAACTGACCATTTTGCCAGCGCCAGATAATCACGGTTATAAGTTTCAGAGAATAGATTTAGATGGGCACCCCATTATTGATGCAGATTGTGATCGCGTGGTGAGTACACAAAGGGGAACAACATTGGAGCAGAATGGCGCGAAAGTATATACTACAGAACATGTTTTAGCAGCATTATATGGTTGTAAAGTGGATAATGCGTTGCTTCAGTTGACAGGTCCTGAAATGCCAATTATGGACGGAAGTTCGGGGCCTTTTGTGGCGGAAATTTTACGTGTTGGAAGACAGGAGCAAAGCGCAGATAGGAAATATATTGATCTGGACGAAAACATAACCTTTGAAGACGCCGAAAAAGGAGTTGAGTTTTTAGCTGTACCCACTGCTGGAAAGGAATATAGAATAACTGTTATGGTTGACTATAACTCTCCGGTTTTGGGCACACAACACGCTTCTATGTATCAATTAAGTGATTTTACAAAGGAGATAGCACAATGCAGGACCTTTGTTTTTTTCAGAGAATTGGAATACTTGGCGAAGAATGGTTTAATTAAAGGTGGAAGTTTGGATAACGCAATTGTCATGGTTGACAGCGATTACTCAGAAGAGCATATTAAGAATATCATGCGTGCGCTTGGCAGAGAAAATTTGGACGTAAAGATTGAAGGCGTAGGTGTGCTGAATACCATTAAACTTAAGTTTGAAAATGAACCTGCGCGTCACAAATTATTGGATATTGTTGGTGATTTAGCGTTAACGGGTAAGTTTTTAAGAGGACATATATTAGCTGCAAGGCCGGGTCATGCGGGAAACGTTGCCTTCGCGAAGGTTCTAAAGAAATGGGATAAAGAGAGAAATTCTATTCGCAAATTTGATTTGTCGCAAACTGTTTATGATATCAATGACATCACCGCCATGTTGCCTCATCGATATCCATTTTTATTGGTAGATCGCATTATTTCAATGGATGAAGAGTCCATTGTTGGAGTGAAAAACGTAACCACGAACGAGCAATTTTTCCAAGGCCATTTTCCAAATAATCCGGTCATGCCAGGTGTTTTACAAATAGAGGCGATGGCTCAAGTGGGTGGAATTTTCGCATTGAGTAAGGTTGAAGATCCGGAGTTGTACAGTACCTATTTCATGAAAATAGACGGAGTTAAGTTTAAGCAAAAAGTACTTCCTGGAGATACGCTGGTCTTTCGACTTCAATTGGAGTCGCCCATTCGAAGAGGATTGGTTAACATGAAAGGTGTAGCTTATGTCAATGGAAAAGAGGTTATGGAGGCAACAATGTTGGCACAGGTTGTTAAAGATAAAGTGGTAGCAAATAACGAAATTACGCAGGCATGATAAGTCCGTTAGCACAAGTAGACCCAAGAGCTCAAATAGGAGTTAACGTAGAGATTGGTCCGTTTACAACCGTTTCTGGTAATGTAGTTATTGGCGATGGTACATGGGTGGGTCCGAATGTAACAATTATGGATGGTGCAAGAATTGGGAAGGGGTGTAGAATATTTCCCGGAGCTGTTATTTCCGCCATTCCACAAGACTTAAAATTTGACGGTGAAGAAACCACTGTAGAGGTGGGTGATAATACTACCATTCGCGAATGCTGCACGCTGAATAGAGGAACAAAAGACCGCATGACAACTAAGGTTGGAAACAACTGCCTATTAATGGCTTATGTGCACTTAGCGCACGACGCTTTTGTAGGCAATAATTGCGTTATTGCGAACTCAGCGAATATTGCAGGACACGTTACAATTGGAGACTGGGTGGTTATTGAGGGAGTTGTTGCAATCCAGCAATTTATTGAAGTTGGTGATCATGCGTTTATAGCGGGCGGATCTTTGGTAAGAAAGAATGTTCCTCCCTTTATTAAGGTGGCTAGAGAGCCGCTAAGTTATATTGGTGTAAACAGCATAGGTTTGAGAAGGCGCGGTTTTACTGATGATCAGGTAAGGCGATTAGAAGACATTTACAGAATATTGTTTGTATACAATAAGAATCAGGCACAGGGTGTTAGTGAAATTGAAAAAATGGCCGATACATCAGAAAAAAAACAGGTCTTAGATTTTATTTCTCGATCTGAAAAGGGAATTGTAAAAGGTGCTCAAACTGCTTGATTCAATGCAAATTGAACTAGAGGACATAGGAAAAAAATTTGGAAGAGGATTCGTTTTTAGGCATTTAAATAAACAAATTCAATCGGGTTCTCGGCTTGGAATTGTGGGTTCGAATGGTTCCGGTAAATCAACACTGCTTCAAATCATAGCCGGTCTTCAAATTGCATCAGAAGGGTTGATTCATAGGCAGGTTGAAGAAAAGCTTTTGTATAAACACATCTCATTTTGTTCACCAGCTCTTGGTCTTTATGAAGATTTTACATTAAAGGAGCATGTTCGATTTTATTCGGATCTAAAACCCTTATCCTTCACTATTGATGAGTGTATGGAGTTGATGCAGTTAGAAAATCAGAGGGATAAAAAAATCAAACATTTTTCGAGTGGTATGAAACAGCGGGTTAAACTAGGTTTGGCCATTTATGCGAATACGGATGCTTTATTTTTAGATGAACCCTGTTCTCATCTGGATAAAAAAAGTGAGGAATGGTATTCAAATATGTTGGAAAAATGCAGTGCTTCTCGAACAATTATAGTGGCTTCAAATGACAACGATTCGGAGTTGTTACACATGACAGAGAGGTGGAATTTTAATTTGATGTAAGAAGATGCCCAGGTTTTAAGAGGTCATTGACTGTTTTAACCGGATAAAAACTTGAAACGGGCAGTTCAATAAATACCGAATTCCAGTGCCACATTCCTCCATTCCAAAGACCAGGAAGCTCTATGATTTTTGATTTTTTGCCAAAGATTAATTTTTCACTGAGTAGAGTGGCTTGCTTATTTGTGTATTTATCAAGGTTGTATTTTAAGCCATTTGGATCTTTAAAATGGCAAACTAAATCTACAGGGTTGAAATGTGTTGCCTGTTCGAAAATGAATTTTTGCTCACCTATTTTCTTATTTATTTGGGCCGATTCAATAATTTGTTTGGAATTTATTCCATTTGATGTTACCCAAAATGGTCCACCGCCGGGCTCTCCAGTGTTTTTAACCATACCGCAGATACGAATGGGTTTGTTTAATGCTTGAAGAATATTCGCTTTATCATCTAGTATTTCTTGACATTGAAACCAAGTGGTTAGAAAAGTGCGAGCCTCGTTCAACGTTTCTGGATCATTTGATTTTTCGATGGCATCAAACAACCTGTTTCTTTCTTCTACAATATTAAAAAGCATTCCCCCCATAACCTGTCTTTTTTGTCTAGACCGGGGTTGTGATTCTTCATTTGGAATATTGTCAATGTTTTGAATGAATACACAATCTCCATTCAGCAAGCTAAGATTTTGAATAAGCGCACCGTGTCCTGCGGGGCGAAGAAAAACACTTCCATCTGAATTATAATGAAATTGCCCCGAATCATCTACGGCAGGAATGTCTGTTTCGGGGTTTTGAACACTGAATTCTACTGGACAAGAAATCTCGTGTTTTTTTGAAAAATCACGAAGTTGTTTTTCAATTTCATGTTGAAATTGATGTTGTATTGTGAAATGTAGTTTGTTTTTTTTTGCGTTTTTAGCAAAAATTGAAAAGTCAAACAGGTGCTCTTCAAATGCTGTTCTTGTCTCATCTTCGTATTTATGAAATGGAACAAGACCCTTTGCTTTATTCAAAAAAGCTAGGCCCGTTTCTCTCAAAAGTGAGTCAATCAAAAGGGACCACTTACCTTCTTTGATTGATTCTTTGATGCTTAACCCAGATTTTTTCAAATGAGATTCTAGCTGTTCTGCAAAGGGCATTTTTTCTATTTGAAGAAGAAACTGCTCAGCTTCCGGATCAATATTTTCAATTTGAATATTTGTTAATGGTGCAAACATTCTGGTGGCAGCGCCCGAGGCGGGAACAAATTTCTCAATTACCAACTCACTCATTTTTTTATTAAAAAAAGAAGTGTATAGCTGCTCAGAGGTTTCGCTGATTTGAATTATTCCATTGTGAAGAACGCAGGGTTTACTTAGGGTTACGTCTTCATGAATTTGAAATAATTCGTTGAAATATGAGATGTGCGATTGATTATTCACATCGCAAATTAATAAATAATTGTTAAGCCTCACATGATAAGGCCTTCAGGAAGTCAAAGGATAATTTTTTTAAATCTTCAATTTGCTTTTTCATTGCCAAGGGTTGTTGAAAAGCATTTTCGTTCAATGCGTTTTCATAAGCGGTAACCAATTGATTTGAACGCAGAAGTGCAAATGCACTTTTTATTTTAGCCGCATATTCAGCCGCTTCATCAAGTCTATTATTGTAGAGACTAGTTTCCATTTTTACAAGGTAAATTGGAATTTGATTCACAATGCTTTCAAGCAGTTCTTGTGATAACATTGAATTGCCATTCAGAAGATGAAATAGGTAGCTTTTCGCTTTATTTTTTCTGGTTTCCGCTGGTCTCATTTTCTTTGAAATTTGTTAATCTGTACGCAAGGAATTGAAAATGGTTTCAAGATGAATGGATTATCTTTGCACGAATGCAGAAGCAAGTTTTAGTTACCGGTGGATTGGGTTACATTGGCTCGCACACAATTGTTGAATTGGTGCAAGCGGGCTTTGCAGTAGTTGTGGTAGACAATTTGAGTAATTCTTCAAGTCTTGTTTTAGACCGCATTAAGCGAATTACAGGTAAGGATGTTGATTTTTATGAATTAGATTGTGCGAATGAGAATCATCTACGTGCAGTTTTTGAGAGAAATAATTTTTTTGGTGTAATTCATTTTGCAGCGTTAAAGTCTGTTGAAGAATCAATGGTTTATCCAGAAAAATACAGAATGAATAATGTGTTTTCGACAGAAGTATTGCAAAAATTATGCGTTGAATTTGCGGTGGAGAAGTTGGTGTTTTCTAGCTCTTGCACTGTTTATGGAACTCCAGATGTTAATCCGGTTGATGAAAGCTGTACTTTACAGCCCCCCGCTTCTGTATACGGTGAAACAAAACAATCTTGTGAGAGGTTGTTATTAGCCTCTAGTGGTATAAAGAATTTAGTGATACTCCGTTATTTTAATCCAATTGGAGCCCATCCAACAGGCTTTCTAGGAGAAGATAGTAGAGTTGCGCCAACGAATTTAGTTCCCATATTATGTGAGGTTGCGCTAGGAAAACGCGAGACATTTCATGTTTTTGGAACTGACTATAACACCCCCGATGGTACTTGTATACGCGATTATATTCACGTTTGTGATCTAGCACGAGCGCATGTACAATCTTTACTATTTGAACAGACCAACGCTGTAGAAATATTTAATCTCGGTGTTGGTAGAGGATTTTCTGTGAAGGAAATATTAGACGCGTTTCAAAAGGTGATAGGCCGAACCATTTCAATTACATACGGACCGCGACGCATAGGTGATATTCCGGCTATATGGGCCGTTTCAGAAAGGGCTAGAGTTCTTTTGAATTGGACCTGTCTGTTTGGTGCTGAACAAGCCTTAGAACACGCTTGGCAATGGGTGTCAAAGAAAAATCTTGAATCCTAAGACCACAACATTGCAGACAAAACCCAATGAAAAACCTGCATAAACCTGATTGGGTGTGTGTGCGTTTAACTTTAACCTTGAGTAAGCAGTTAAACTAGCCATAATAAGTGTGAAAATGATAAAAAGTGTAACGTCGGCCCTGTGCAGAATTGATAAGCTTACCAAAGATCCAAAGACGCCACCTTGTCCCAACATGTGCACACTAATTTTCCAGAAATAATTAATTATTAGAGATAGTATTAGCGAAATAATCACGGATAAGAAAAATGAAAACACCTCCATGGGAAGCATGGGTCCATAATACCGAAGTAAAGAATAAGAAGTGATGTAATAAAAGATAACTAGTAGGTATGGTGCGAATCTTTCTTTTCTATCCTTTAAATCAATTGAGCTTGCCATTCCGAACTTTATCATGATTAAGATGCTGGCTGCAGGGGCAAGTATGTTGGTAATGAGTAAAAGAAAAACGAAAAAGTCTGCTTGTGCCGGAGCAATGTAATAGGGATCAATCCAACGAATAAGTAGATAAATGACTAGAGGCATTCCCAACGGGTGAAATACGAGGGAAAGTGTTTTTGCAAAAATGACGGCCGCTTTGTTTTCCATCATAACTCTTTTCTTAGTCTCGCCACTGGAATTCCGAGTTGCTCTCTATATTTTGCTACGGTTCTGCGCGCGATGTTGTATCCTTTTTCGTTCAAAAGCTTACCTAATTTTTCGTCGGTTAGTGGTTTGCGTTTGTTTTCAGCAGCTATTGCATCTCTTAAAATCTGCTTCACCTCTCTTGAACTAACCTCTTCCCCCTCATCTGTTGACAGACTTTCTGCGAAAAAGTACTTTAACAAATAGGTTCCATAGGGCGTCTGAATGTATTTGCTATTTGCAACACGACTTATGGTTGATATATCCATATTCAGAAGGTCTGCAATATCCTTCAGAATCATGGGTTTAAGCTTGGTTTCATCACCAGATAAAAAGAATTCTTTTTGAAAGTTTACAATGGTTTCCATGCAGGTCATAAGCGTGTTATTTCTCTGCTGTATGGCATCAATGAACCATTTAGCACTGTCAATTTTTTGTTTTACAAACTGAACAGCTTCTTTCGATTTTTGATCCTTTGACTTGAGTTTTGAATAATGCTCAAGCATTCCCTTGTATTCTTTGCTGATTCTTAATTCTGGGGCGTTTCTTCCATTCAATTGAAGTTTGAATTCATCGTTTTCAACGAATAGCATGAAGTCTGGAATAATGTGCTGGATTGTTCTTGATGAATCCTGCATACTATCTCCCGGTTTTGGATTGAGATGTAGAATTAAATCAATGGCTGGCTTCAACTCTTGATCTGAAATTGCAATTTTTTTTGCAATTTTTTCATAGTGTTTTTTGGTGAACTCGTCGAAATGCTTTTCGATAATTTCATGTGCAAGAGCCGCGTGTGCGCCTTTATTTTCTATTCGCTTAATTTGAATGATGAGGCATTCGCGCAGATCGCGGGCACCTACTCCGGCAGGGTCTAGCTCCTGAATTTCTTGAAGAATGTTTTCTAATTCTTGAACAGACGACTGAACATTCAATGAGAACGCAAGATCATTCACAACGGCTTGAAGCTCTCTTCTGAGATAGCCATTGTCATCGAGATTACCAATGAGATATTCAGCTAAAAACTGTTCATGTTCATCCAATTCTCTGAGCTGGATTTGAGAGTACAATTGTTCGTGGAAAGATTTTCCGGATCCAATTGGAATGTCTCTATCTTCTTGATCAGGGGAAGCATTGTTGACATGAAGCTTGTAGTCAGGAACCTCGTCATCACTGAAGTAGTCGGTTAAATCGAAATCTTCACCTTCTGTATTACCCTCATCGTCATAATCATTTTCCTCAGAGTTTTCTTCTTCTTCTTTTGATTCTCCACCCTCCTCCAATGCCGGATTAACCTCCATTTCTTCTTTAATGCGTTGTTCCAACTCCATGGTTGGAATTTGAAGCATTTTCATAAGTTGAATTTGCTGCGGAGATAATCTTTGTTGTAGTTTTAATTGAAGTGACTGCTTTAGCATACTTCGCCAAAAATACTCTTAACCTGTTCTATTTTTGAAATAAATTAAAAATTAAGATGATCGAATCTACCTTGCTACGTTTGTGGCTTTCGATAATTTTGTTTGGGCCGACCCTTATTTCGTGTAGAACAGAATTTGAGCATTGCTCAAATTCTAGGTTTCCTTGCAATGACTCTATTGTTCGTTTTGCGGTAATTGGCGATTGGGGAATGTGGGGTTCTGAAGATCAGCGTAAAGTTGCCGCTGCCATGACAGAAATTGGTAATGCTTGTCCATATGATTTTATTATAAGCACTGGTGACAACATTTATTCCAACGGAGTTACGAGCATCAATGACCCGCTGTTGGAATCATGTTTTGAATCTGTATATAATCAACCGTCTTTGCAGTGCCCGTGGTATGTGGTTCTAGGCAATCATGACTATAGGGGGAATCCAATTGCAGAGTTAGACTACACGACAGTTTCTTCAAGATGGAAAATGCCATCGAAACATTTTAACCATGTAGAGACGAGAGATGGTTTTTCTGTTGAACTGCTCTTTATGGATTCAAATCCGTTCCAGGAAGATATTGTTGGAACCACAGCGCACCCCATGCTATTGGCACAGGATACTTTAGAGCAAAAACAGTGGGTCTTAGGGGCATTAGCACAAAGCGTTGCAAAATGGAAATTCGTCATTGGCCATCATCCCATGTACACCTGTGGTATGCGAAAGCAATTGCCGCAGTATATGCGGGCTTTTGAAACAGCATTTGATACACTTGGTGTTCAAGCTTATTTGTGTGGGCACGAACATGATTTACAAATTCATCATCCTCCCTCTGGGGTTTGTTGTATTGTATCAGGTGCAGGTGCGCAAGCGAGACCAATACAAGCACCTTTTGATTTTACGAGCTTTGCGCGCTCTGAATTAGGGTTCATGGTCATTGAAGTCTCTGAAAATCTTGCACACATTATTGTTTACAATGAGAATGGGCAAGTCATGCATTCAGAGGATCTTCTTCCTTAAATTTGGTTGTGAAAAGCAACTTACCTCGAATGTCTTCCGTCTTGTTGTCGTATTTATGAAAAAGAACCTTCACCAGCCCGTAATAATATGCATTGTGATTTTGATGAACATGCTTGTGTTTTCTCAGGCGCAAGCTCAATTATCATCAAACTGTCTTGGCGCCGTGCCCATTTGTTCTGGAACAACCTTTACGTATAATGCTCCGACTGGTATCGGAAGCGCCGCACCTGGGAACAACTATGGTTGCTTGGGGGGGCAGCCCAATCCGTCTTGGTTTGTTTTACAGGTGGGAACTGCGGGTGCTATTTCTATCAATCAGACCGGCCCCTGCGATCAGGATTTCGCATTATGGGGCCCGTTTACCTCAGTAGCTGCTGGTTGTGGCAATCTAGGAGCTCCTATTCAATGTAGTTTTTCAACTGCTGCGAATAATTCATTTACAATCAACGGAACTGCGGGGCAGTTTTACATTTTATTGGTAACAAATTGGGGGGGGTGTACTGGAAGTGTTTCCATTTCTGAAGCTGCCGGTGGGGGTAGTTTGAGTTGCGCTCCGTTTTGTAATGTAACAGCGTCTAACACCGGGCCTTATTGTTCTGGGGCTACAATTACATTGAACGCATCAAACGCAGGTGCTAACTACACGTATACATGGACGGGTCCGAACGGGTTTTCTGCAACGGGTCAGTCTGTAACTATTCCGAGCTCAACCACTGCCAATGCTGGTTTGTATACAGTTACAGCAACAGGAGCAGCAACTTGCACCGGCACCACGAACGTGGTAGTTAATCAGTCTCCGATTATTAATCCTACATCGAATAGTCCAGTTTGTTTGGGCTCGCCACTCACTTTGAATTCGGGAACTACAGGTGGAATTGTTGCATGGCAAGGTCCGCCCGGTTCTAATTATGCTGCTCTTGGAGCAACACCTACAATTGCTTCTGCCACCGCACTTCATAACGGGAATTTTACAGTAACCGTTTTGCAAAATGGTTGTTCTGCGAGTGCCACTTTACCTGTAACTGTGGTTACTCCACCGTCGGCTAATGTTAGTGGTTTCTACACGCTGTGTGCCGGGCAACAAGTTCCCGCTCAAAATTTCACATCAACACCAGCCGGGGCCACCTTCAATTGGACCAACACCGCGCCTGGGATTGGACTACCGGCATCGGGATCAGGAAACATACCAGCATTTAATGCAACGAACAACACCAATGCCATGCTGATCGGTGTAATTGGTGTTACTCCCGTGCTAAACAATTGTTCAGGAACAACAGGGTACATCAATGTTATTGTAAACCCAACTCCAGGAATGTCAACACCGGCGTCAAATATCTATTGCGATGGAGCAAGCGTTCCCGCAATGGTGTGGACCGTGAACCCCGCGAATGCAACGGTTGCTTGGAGTAATGACAACACCAATACAGGCCTTGCTGCATCGGGAACGGCCAACATTCCAACCTTCGTTGCAACAAATTCGGAACTGAGTCAGATTGTATCTACAGTTACCGCGACTCCTACTTTGGGAACATGCTCTGGAACCCCCATTTCATACACCATTACTGTTGCAGGAGTGGGTGATGCAACCATTACTGACATTGGGCCGCTGTGCTCTGACGCAGGAATTCAAACATTGGTGGCCGTTGATTCTACCGGTACATGGAGTGGTCCTGGGATTGTAGATCCGGTAAACGGCTTATTTGATCCTCTGATTGCTGGAGCAGGTCCTCATACCATAAACTACAGTATTCCTGGTCAATGCGGAAGTGCAGATGGGACACAAATCTTGGTTGTGAACGTACCAATTGTAAATGCAGGTCTTGATTTTGATATTTGCGAAGGGCTTGATACACTGATGACAGGGTCATTTACAAACTCAAATACAGGAAGCGAGACGTTCTTTTGGACACCTTCTACCAATTTAAATGGAAGTTTAACACTTACCCCAACGTATACTGCAAATTCTAGCCAGACCTACACATTAACCGTTGTTTCTGGTGCTTGTTCTTCCACTGATGATGTTACGGTTACTGTTATTCCACAATCCAATGCAACCATAACAGACATTGCCGCTTTGTGTCAAGATGATGCAGCATTGAATCTGACAGCAGCGAATTCGGGCGGAACATGGGCAGGTGCCGGAATTGTAGATCCAATTCTTGGAACATTTGATCCAACGGGCCTCGCTCCTAACACTTACAACGTCACCTACAGCATAGGTGGGTTTTGTCCAAGTCAAGATGATACAGATATTACAGTGAACGAAGTCTTCGATGGAACAATTACTCCAGCCGGGCCATTTTGTCAAGTTGATTTGCCTCAAATACTTACAGCTGCAACTCCAGGCGGAACTTGGTCTGGGACAGGTGTTGTGAATGCATCAACAGGTAGTTTTGGGTCGCCTTCCCTAACTGGTAGTACCTATACTATTACGTATACAACACCCGGTCTTTGTCCGAGAGACTTTACAGCAGATGTTGTAGTGAATGAAAACTTTGATGCAACAATTACCGCCGTTAATCCTGTGTGTAATAATGCGGCACCATTTAATCTAACAGCGGCAGATGTAGGTGGTACGTGGTCTGGAAATGGAATTACAAATGCGACAACTGGTACCTTCGACCCCAGCGGTTTGGCTCCTGGACCTTATACTGTGAATTACGATATTTCAGGCCCTTGTCCCGCTTCGGCGACATTAGATATTGAAGTTTTAGATGTGCCCGATGGAACAATAACCCCGGCAGGCCCTTTCTGTCAAACAGATTTACCCCAAACACTTTCGGCTGCAACAACCGGAGGAATTTGGTCTGGTACCGGAATAACGAGCGCGGCCAATGGCATATTCGGTTCAACGAATACAGCAGCAGGGAACTATACAATAAACTATGCAACAGCAGGGCAGTGTACTCAAACATTTACTACGAACATAACTGTTATTGCCAACTTAGACGCTACTATTTCCAATGCGGGTCCTTTCTGTATTGATGAACCACCATATACACTTCAGGCAGCAAGTCCAAATGGGGTTTGGACCGGCACAGAGCCGATATCGGCAAATGGGACTATTGATCCTTCAGTGCTTGGTACAGGAACTTTTTCATTTGATTACAACATTGATAACAATGGCTGTCTTTCTTCGGACAACATTACTATTGTGGTAAATCCACTGCCCATTCCTAGTTTTACCGTAGGTTCAACAGGAGGGTGCGCACCTGTAACAACTTCTTTCACAAACACATCAAACCCACTTGGTTCAATAGCGGTTTGGTCTGTAGATGGCAATCCAGTTGGGAATGGAAATTCATTGTCTTATACATTTGATGGAAATTCTTGTTTTGATATTGGTTTATTAATTACTGATGGAAACGGTTGTTCTGCTTACACACAAACTTTAGATGCAGTATGCACGGTGACGAATCCAAATGCATCATTCACCTGGGAACCTGTTGAACCCGCGCCAGGAGGAATAGTGACCTTTTCAAATCTTTCATTAGGTGGAGTAACCTATACATGGGACATTAATGGTGTTACATATAATTCGGAAGATTTAATATTTAACGTACCCTCAAACTTTGAAGATAACTTCTTAGTTTGTCTAGATGTTGTTGGTCTTGGAGGATGCATGGACGCACAATGTTATACGGTATCGTTGGATCAGGAAGAGTTTATTTACATTCCAAATTCATTTACTCCAGACAATGATGGGGTGAATGATGTGTTTGGTCCCTCAATAACCAAATATGTGGAAGGAGCGCCTTATTCATTTAAAATATTTGACCGTTGGGGAGATGTCATATTTGAAACGAACGATCCAAAAAAAGTGTGGATTGGAAATGTGCATGACGGAGAACATTGGGCAGAGCCAGATGCATACATCTATGAGGTTGTTGTGACACTAACACCAGAGACAAATGCTGAGAGATTTGTTGGAGCGGTGATTCTTCTTCGTTAACGAAGAAGAACAATATGACCGCTTAATTCTTGAGCAGACCCGTTGTTAAATTTAACCTTAACAGAATACGCATATA
>Ga0315899_10004388_pt1 | contig 15258 bp, 15 predicted proteins | sample LakEriMetagenome_2_FD_203518 | JGI IMG/M metagenome (GOLD analysis project Ga0315899, IMG submission 203518) | Freshwater fungal communities from buoy surface, Lake Erie, Ohio, United States - Buoy 4 MA112 | ecosystem: Environmental > Aquatic > Freshwater > Lake | place: USA: Lake Erie, Ohio... | reverse complement strand
CCATTAACCATATGGAATTACACTGAGAAAGTTCAGTTTGAAAACTTATGGGATGAGGTAACTTTGATGTGCCGTGGTTTAGTAACTGACGACAAAGGTAATATAGTTGCAAGACCATTCAGAAAATTCTTCAATATGGAAGAAGGAAAACACACCCCAACTGATGATTTCAAAGTCTATGAGAAAATGGACGGTTCATTGGGGATATTGTTTCACTATGAAGGAGAATGGGTGATGGCAACTCGTGGTTCATTTACTTCTGACCAAGCAGTGAAAGGTATGGAAATGTTATCTAAATACGATTATAACAAATTACATAAAGACTTCACTTACTTATTTGAAATAATATACTCTGAGAACAGAATAGTTTGTTCATATGATTTTGAGGATGTTGTTTTACTTGGTGTGATAAACACTAAACACGGATATGAAGTAAATTTACACGGGGATTTAGATATGAGAATACAAAATCTTATACGAAATGTCGGTTTAAATGTTGTTAAACGTTACGATGGTATATCTGACTATTCCGTGTTAAAACAAATGGTTAGAGACGATGCTGAAGGATTTATAGTATTATTCTCAAATGGTGATAGAATGAAAGTTAAAGGTGTGGAATATTTACGTCTACATAAAGTAATGACTAACGTATCTACTACCGCAATATGGGAAGTATTATCATCAGGTGGAAATATGGATGACATATTGAAAGACGTTCCTGATGAATTTTATAAAAAAATACAAGATTACGTTAAACAGTTAAGATATCAATATTGGTCAGTCCAAGAACATGCTGGTAAATATTTCGATAATCTATATGAATCATATGACCGTGAATTACCTGAAAAGGCTAAATACGCGGAATGGGTTAAACAATTTGAAAAACATCTACATCCAATATTATTTAGAATGTATGATAATAAAGATTATTCATCTTATATATGGAGACTTATAAGACCTGAGTTCAAGAAGTTATAAAAGTGGGGAAACCCACTTTTTTTATTATCCATACTATTTATATTAAAAAATAAAATGGATAAAGAAATTAAATTTACACCTATTGTTTCCCCAATTTCCGATAAAAAATACGGAGGTAATGAGGGTGATTCTAAATATCAATACAAATTTAAATCAGTTGTTAATGGTAGAATTAAATTACCCTATGATGGTATGGTCATTAGAACCGTTAAACAAGGAGTAAATGGGTATTTATTAGTAAGACATAACATAAATGGTGAATTTTATTATTCTGAATACACTAACATACCAAGATTAATTGTGACCGTTAGTGATGTGTTATCATCTGGGCAAATTGTAGGTTATTTTTTAAATGATACCGATGAAGTAACATACCTATTAAGAAATTCACGTATGTATAGAATACCTTCAGAACAATTTTTTAACCCTAAAACTTCACGTAAAAATGATGATGACGATAAAAATGATGAGGAAAAAAGAGATAAAAAAAGGGAGGATAAGTCATCAAATGATAATGATAGTAAAACACCTAAAACAGATTTTATGTTACTTAAACCAATGATGTATGGTTTAAATAAAGGGGGTAATATTGCAGATAAAATAACAAAAAAATTTAATAGTGCTATAAAAGACACATTTTCATTAAAAAATAAAAAGAAAAGTAATGATAGTGAAGAAAGTGAAGAAAGTGATGAAACTGCAAATGAAATTAACAAACTTCACGAACAAATTCAAAGAATTAAAAAATTATTATAATCACCTGTTGACTGTTAACGATTAAATATTTAGATTTGTAGAGTAATTAAAATATAATATGGAAACAGTTAACGAAACAAACCCAATTGAATTAATCTATTCTTACAAGAATAATAAAGGTGGAAAATTATTCACACCAAACGCCAAATTAGCTGAGGCTAGAGCGTATTACTACGGAACTGATGATGTTTACGCACACAATGTAGACTCGTTGTTATCTGAAAGTAACTAAAAAAAGAAAAAAGTTTTAAAAAACACTTGACAAATCAAAATTAAACAATTAGATTTGTAAAACAAAATCGGAAAAATCCGAAAGAGTTCTTTGAAAAATTGAATTATCCGTTCAGAATGTTTGATGATGAGACCCTTGTGGTTGATTTTGAGTAACAAACTGATAAAGATATTTGGCCGTGTATGGTCATTAAATAAACTACGAAAGTAGGATAAAGTGAATCAGATGTGTAACTGATTTGCGGTTTAGGAAACTGAACTTGAGTACACAAGCGGGATACCGTTTAACCTTTAGTATCGAGGGCAACGCTGTAGAGAAAGTGGTTAAATGATTGGGCGATGTGGGTCGTCTGATTGAGGTGGGAACACTAATAGGAATAACCCGTAGGAATATTGCAAAACATAGGATTATCCGATTCTATTATTGCGTATTCCAATATCAGAGGGTACTTAAAACCGAAAGGTATGATAACAAACAGGTGGTGCTGACATTATCCTTGACAATTCTTTACCAAAAGAATTTTCTCGAAGTAATCTTAAAATATGGGAATGGGGACATTTCAGAGAGTAGTTGAGTATTTCGTTGTTCAAAAGATAATGAAGCCCGTGACGGACCACTACTTTCACAATCCACGACACAAAAACTTTAATTTACAAGGTTAATGTAAAAATTAATAATGAACTTAAAGGAAAAGTGTCCGTCAGGTTTGGATGAAAGGTGACTACATAGTAATGAGCCGTTCATTGCACACAGAGGTCCCAAGCCGATGTGTAATGTTGTGAAAAACCTTTAATCCCGCAAGGACTAATTGGGAAGGCATTCTCGAAAAGAGTTAAGTAACGATAGAGTAATTCAAACCTCAAGGAGTGGTTAACCTAAATGACCGTCACTGAGAAATACTTCTCAAAAGGAAGTGGATAAGAGTAGAAACAATAATGACTCTAAAGGTTCTCAATATAACGTGTAATCTCAGCGTTTTTTTACATATAGCAGGGGGGAGGTAAGGTATCTCATCGGTCTCATAAGCCGACCCAAACTGGTTCGATTCCGGTCCGTTGCTACGATACAATAAGGGAAAGTTATATTTCCCTTTTTTTGTTTCATAAACTTTTAATTTATAAAATAATGGAAACAGTTTATTTTGGTTTAGGTGCTCTAACGGTGATGGTTGTATTATTAATTACAGTTGTTGTTATCGGAGTGGTTAAGTTAAAGAACGTCTTAATTGAGTTAAGAGCTGAACGTGAACTTAGACGAGAAATTATTGGTAACCTTAATCGTGATATAGAAAACGTTTATAGGAATATCTCTGATGAAGTCTCAGGTTTAAATCGACAACTTGATAGTCGATATGACCAACTAAGAAATATGATTAGTAAAAATTAATAAAAAAAAACCACCATATGGTGGTTTTTTTTTTGTAAAACATATTTATAAATAAAAATATATAAATTATGAGAAAAGTTGTAAGATTAACAGAATCAGATTTAGTCAGAATAGTTAAAAGAGTGATTAAAGAAGGTCAAGAAAGTTCAAACTTCGAAGTTGGACAAAGATTGTTTTATAATCCATCACCTGGTTATGCACTAAAATTAAAAATTACTAAACGTATTGATAATGTAAGAGTTAATGGTGTAATTGAAGGTGTTAAAGGGCATTTTGAACCTGAATTGGGTCATTTATCAGAACCAAAACAAGGACACCCATTCCACATGGATATTGAAAATGGTTTCTTCACTCTTTATTTACCTAAAACAGATGGTGAAATGGAATTTGGCTCTGGAAAATTATCTGAATTAAAATTAATTTAAAGTTTATAATGTATTAAACAAAAAACCCCATCCTAAAAAGGTGGGGTTTTCCATTGTAACATATATTTATAAATAAAATTAAAAATATGAAAAAAGTAATAAGATTAACTGAATCAGATTTGGTTCGTATTGTTAAAAGAGTTATTAATGAACAAACTAATAGTTTAAAATTCAAGGTAGGTGACAGATTGTATTGGTCGCCAGAACCTGGTAGTGCGTTAAAATTTAAAATTAATAAAGTTCAGATAGATAATGATGGTCTTCAGAATGTTGCAAGTATTGAAGGTACTATCATTGGTGTTAATGGTGAATTTGAAGGTGATGATAAGGGTTTTGATGTTGGGAATTTAACTGTACCTTCATTCGGATTAAATAATAAACCAAGTGTTAAAGTAGGTCATCCATTTCACATTCAGGTAAATATTGATGGACCCAATAAAGGTGGTTGGTCATTATATTTGTTTAAACAAACCGGTGAAGCTGAATATGCTGGTGGTTCAAACTTTGATAAAAAATTTACTAAAATTTAAATAAAATAAAAAACCCCATCCTAAAAAGGTGGGGTTTTTCATTTGGTGGAGATAGAGGGACTCGAACCCTCGTGTCGTACATTTTAAGTATTAAGGACTACACGCTTAGGTTAACATTTTCTAATGTTCCAAAAATAGTTAGTTTGTTCTTCACCATCGTAAACTAACAACCAATGGACGATTCGATTTACGGACTCAATCGTTTTTCCGTCTTTGTAAAGACTTCTGTTCCTGGGTTATATGTCCACCGACCCGCGTCGTCGTAACTTCTTAAGCTACAACAACTTCTTCTTCACGGATTAATCCGATTTTAGAAAGAGTATTTAAAACGTTGCCGTTTGTCGTTTGATACCGTAGATTTAAGTGATAGGAATCATCTCACTGCGTGCCCCGAATAATTAACCATGTCGGTCAATTCCAAGTTATCCCCATAAATCAAAGAACTTTCGTTGTTTCTCTATACAAATATAGTGAAAAAACTGAAAAGACCAATACCTGAGCATATTTATTTAAAAAAGTTTATTAAATGGAGGAAGATGAACGTAAAATACTAATAGATGATGCTAAGGTTCTATTTATAGATGTACAACAAGCATCTGACATTGAGGAATATGCTCAGAATGATATTAAAAAAGAATTAATTGATGATTGGGTTAGAAGTTATAGAAATAATGGTGATTTTTACATTATAGTTGATAAAAGGTATCCTGGTAATACTCATTACTTATATAGAGATAAAAGAGGTGATACAACATATTGGAATGAGTATTTTGATGAAGTAACTTATAGAGAATTTGTTGATTCATTAAACCATTACCGTATGAATAGTGCAGCCGAATATGTTAAAGAAAATTTGGCTAGTTATGGTGAAACTTACCAATTATTATTAGATATTCTAAATAAGAAAACATACTCCAGATATCACAATTTTAGTGATGTTGATGATTTAATTTATAATATCAAAATAAGTGAACGAATCCCTAAAAATTCTGTAATTCAAATACATTTTGATGATGAAGAAGAATACAGTAGTTTGTTTGGTGATGACCTAAGTGATGATGATATATGGTTCATTAAAGTGATTTTTAATTCATACGATGGTTATGAGTTTATGGATAGTTATAGAGCTGATGATGATTGGAGGGAAGGTTATTTATTAAGAGGTTTTAATGATGTTAATATTGCCAAAATTAGAGAAATTTTAAAATACGTAAATCCAAGTTTAGTTAATTTTGACACAAATAGTGATGATGAATGTAGTGAGGTTGCAAAGTTTTTAGATAGTGTAAATTCAGATTATTCTGATGAAATAGGTTATGAATTTACATCACAATTTAATATTGCCGGTAATAAATACGCTAAAGAAGAAATTACTAAAGATTTGTGTAATGTTTTTACAAGAGTTAAATTTATTACAAAATATTGTTTAAGTGATTATTTAACCTCAGTTGGTCATTTAAAACAACTATACGATAAGTTTGGTGATTATAGTTTAACTATTAAGGAACTATTAACTTTAGTTGCTAGTAATCTTAAACTTAGTATTGGGGGTTATTATGAATACTCTTACGAGTATGGTTATAATAATTTTGATGATGAGACATATAATAATGAAGTTAGTCAAACTTTAGATAAGTTTTTGGATTATGTTACCGAAAACTTTAGTGAAGAAACTTTAGAAATTTATAATAAAATCATTTCTAAATATGGTATGAATCAATTCCACGAAATCCCATCATCTGAAGGTGAGGCATTTAAAATTGTTAGAATTGATGATGATGATAAAATTGTGATTAAAAAGGCTAAAACAAATGACCTTTATGGTCCATCACAAGAAGAATCTTACACTCTTGAAGAGTTTGAAAGTTTCTTACATAATTACAAACTTTTTGAATATAAAATTATTAAATTATTGAGACGTTTATAAAATACTTTTCATACATTTACAATATGGAAAGAGATTATAATTTACTAAAAGAAGTTTTATCAGTACCGACTAAAACTTATAAAGAAGGACTAATGGTTGAGTTCTTAGAAAAATGGTTAACTGAAAATAATTTTGAGTATTACTTAGATGATATGAATAACATCTATGTAACAAAAAAAACCGATGAGGTTGAGTTTTTCCCTTGTGTTGTTGCTCACACTGATACCGTTCACAATATAGATACAATTAATGTTATGGAAGAAACATTACCTAACGAACAAGGTGTGTTAAAACCGTCATTAAAAGCATATAATGATTCAGGAAAACCAACAGGAATTGGGGGTGATGATAAATGTGGTGTTTACGCTTGTTTAGAGTTACTAAAAGAATTACCAAATCTTAAAGTAGCATTCTTTGTATCTGAAGAAACAGGTTGTCACGGTTCACGTAATGCCGACCCTGAATTTTTTAAGAATGTTGGTTACGCAATTCAATTTGATGCACCTGGTAATGTTATGGTTAGTGAATATTGTATGGGGGTTAAATTATTTGACCGTGAGAGTGAATTCTTTGATAAGTGTGACAAAGTATTAACTGAAGGATTTGAAGGTCGTAATGACTACCAATCACACCCATATACGGATGTTTACGCTTTAAAGAACCTATTTGATTTCTCATGTATCAATTACGCTATCGGATATTACAATTACCACACTAAAAATGAATATGTGGTTGTTGAAGATGTTTATAACGGAATCAAGACCGGTAAAGAAATGATTGAGTCATTAGGTTACAAATATTATCCATTTATATCTAATAATAACATAATATTCGGATAATAAAAAAAAGGGGTTATTCAACCCCTTTTTTCTTTCTACCTCTTTTAGGTTTATCTTCTATTTTATTTTCTTCAATCTTAATTTCTTTGTCAACTACAATTAATTTATATAAACCATCCTCAACTAAAGAACCTTTTAATACTTCTTCAGAAATATAATCCTCAATCTTATCTTGGATTGCTCGTTTCAACGGTCTTGCCCCGTATATTTCATCATAACCAACTTCAGCAATTAAATCAATTACCGACTCATCAAAAGTGAAGTTGTATTTTAAACCTGTTAAACGTTTTTGTAATCTATCAATTTCCAATACAACAATTTTCTTAACGTCCTCACGATTTAAACTTTTGAAAACAACTATCTCATCAATACGGTTTAAGAATTCAGGTGCGAAAAACTTCTGAAGTTCTTTCTTCAACATATCACGTTTTTGTTCTTCTTCTACATATGATTTCGCCACAGTTCCAAAACCAATTCCTGTTCCAAAATCTTGTAATTTTCTAACCCCAATGTTTGATGTCATAATAATCACACAGTTTTTAAAGTTGATTTTTCTACCTAAACTGTCTGTTAAATGTCCATCATCTAATACTTGAAGTAATGTTGAGAAAATATCTTTGTTCGCTTTCTCAACCTCATCAAATAAAATTACTGAGTAAGGTTTGTTTTTAACTTGTTCAGTTAATTGACCCCCTTCTTCGTGACCAACATACCCTGGAGGTGAACCGATTAATCTTGAAATATTATGTTTCTCTTGATATTCTGACATATCAATTCTAATTAAAGCATCTTCAGTTCCAAAAATTTGTTTTGCCAATTGTTTTGCTAAGTGAGTTTTACCAATTCCTGTTGAACCAAGGAATATAAATGAACCAACCGGTTTGTTTGGGTCCTTAATACCTAAACGATTTCTTCTAATTGATTTAACAATTTTAGATACCGCTTCAGGTTGACCGATAACTTTATCATTTAAGTTCCCTTCCATTTCACTTAATGATTTTGTTTCATCAGCATTTAATTTGGAAATTGGAATTTTAGTCATATTAGATACAACATCATAAACTAACTCAACATTAATTTCTTTACGTTGTGAGTTTAAAGATTCTTCAAATTTCTTTTTCTCTTGTTCTAATTTATTTAAAACTCGTTTTTCTTTATCACGTAAATTAGCCGCCTCTTCGTAATCTTGTTTTTTAACTACTTCAAGTTTATCTAATTTAATTTGATGAGCTTCAGCTTTTAAAGATTCAATTTCTTCAGGGATTTTAACATCCACTTGACTACGAGCACCCACCTCATCAATAATATCAAACGCCTTATCAGGAAATTCTCTATCAGTAATATATCGTTCCGCTAAATCAACACATAAATTTAGAACTTCATCCGAGTAAATTACTTTATGGAAATTTTCATATCTATCTTTTGCGTTTTTAAGGATTTGTAATGTTTCATCTTTAGTTGCCGAATCAACAATAACTTTTTGGAAACGTCTTTCTAATGCCCCATCCTTCTCAAAGTTTTTACGGTATTCATCTAATGTTGTTGCTCCGACACATTGAATCTCACCTCTCGCCAATGCGGGTTTAAAGATATTAGACGCATCCATAGAACCTGATGAATTACCAGCACCAACAATTGTGTGGATTTCATCAATGAATACTATGATATTTGAATTGTTTTGTAATTCTTCGATAATTACCTTCATTCTCTCCTCAAACTGTCCTCTATATTTAGTTCCAGCAACAATTGATGTCATATCCAAAGATACTATTCGTTTATCCATTAAATTTCTTGGACATTCCCCATTATAAATTTTGATAGCCAAACCTTCTACGATTGCGGTTTTACCACAACCCGGTTCACCAATTACAATTGGGTTATTTTTCTTACGTCTTGATAATATTTGTGCAATACGATTAATTTCACGCTCACGACCAATAACAGGGTCAATTTTACCTTGTTCGGCAAGTTTAATTAAATCTTTACTAAAATTATCTAAAACGGGTGTTGAGGAATCCACAGATTTCTTACCTTTACCTTCGTTATCAACTGATTCAATCATAATTGTTCTTTTTTTATTAAGTATATGATATTTATAATTAAAACTCAACTTATATTTGAAAATAGAAAATATGAAAAAAATTGTGAGAATAACTGAATCTGATTTAGTTAAAATAGTTAAAAGAATTATTAATGAATCATCAGATGCTATGTTATCATCAAAAGGTATTACCTTTAATGGTGTTAATATTTCACCTGTACCAGGTACAGGGCATTTACTTTTTAAATCAGGTAATATAACAAAAGAATATAAAGTAAAAGTTGATACTTTTTTTTACGGTGGACCGGTTTCGGTTGTTAAACTTGGTAGAAAAGGTGATGATATAACAATTGAGGATAATACCGGTAAAAAATTTGATATAAAAAACACTAATATTTTAAATCTAATAAAACAATTTAAATTAAATAAACCTGTATTATCAGCATCTGATATGGGAGTAACTGTTAAATTAAATTTAGCTTAATTATTATGCCAATAACTAAAGAAGAAATTAAAGGGACTAAAATTATTTGTGAAATTAAATCAAGTAATTTAAAAAAGTCAGAATATGACACTGAATTGAAAACCTTAATGGTTGAATTCAATAATGGTCATAAATACGAATATTATGATGTTCCACATCAAGTATTTACTCAAATGAGAACTAATGAATCACAGGGTAAATTTTTTAGTTCAAAGATTGCTAAGTCATATAAATATAAAAAAATTTAAATATCCTTTAATTAGGTATTTATCACTATGGGAGATTTAAAAAATATTTTAAATAGTTTTAAAGTTCAAGAAAGTTTGAATCCTAAGATTTGGGAAAAATCCGATGGTGATTTTGTTATGGTTTCAAAAGTTAGAAATAGACTTTTAGAAATTGCGTATGATTTCATTGAATTTTTAAATGTTGATATTGTAATTAGTGATATTATCATGACGGGCTCATTAGCCAATTATAATTGGTCAAAATATTCTGATGTTGATATTCATATTATTGTTGATTTTAATCAATTTTCAGATAATGAAAAACCATTATATGAAGAATTATTTTTTTTAAAAAAATCATTATATAACGATAAAAATGACATTAAAATTTTTGGGTATGATGTTGAGAACTATGTAGAGGATGAGTCAATTCAAAAAGAAGTTAAAGGTATTGGTAAATATTCATTACTATTAAATGAATGGGTATCTAAACCTAATAAACAGAATGTTAATATTAACTACAAACAAATATCTTCAAAAGTTAAACAATGGATGAAAATCATTGACGGTGTTATAGATAACACTAAAGACGAAGATATTGAAACATCTAAAAATATTATTAATAAATATAATGATAAATTACGTAAATATCGTGAATGTGGATTACGTGATGGTGGTGAATATTCTGAAGAGAATTTAGTTTTTAAAGTATTAAGACGTAATGGTTATTTAGATAAATTTAGAAATTTAACAACTAAATTAACAAATAAAAAATTATCAATGAATGAATCATTACTTCGTAATAAAAGTAAAGTTGGTAATTTTTTAGTAATTTCAGATAACACAAGTAAAGGTCACGGTGGTAGACGATTAGGTAATTGGGAATCTGATAATGCTTGGGATTTGTTAGCACCAATTGGAACACCTGTTCATTCATTCACAAATGGTGTTGTTAGTAAAATTAGACAATCGGCTCCGGGTCAAACAAAAATTTTTGGTACTCAAGTTAGTATAAAAGGTACTAATGGCAGTCCTAATATATTTTATACCCATTTAGATAGTGTTAAATTAAAAAGTGGTGATAAAGTTAAAGTTGGTGATTTTATTGGTAACATAACTAGATGGCCGGCAGTTCCTTCAAGTAGTCACGTCCACGTTGGGTTACCTTATGGTATTGAATTAGACGCCGTTTTAAGTGGTAATAAAGTAGATTTTTCCAAATTTAAAAAACAAAAATATGTCAAAAGTGATAACGATTCAATTCCGTTAGATAATGAACCTACTGATAATAATTCAAATATTAATAAAATAATCAATACATTAAAACCTAATCAAAAGTTTTACGATATCGACCCTGAAGATTATATTGTAGCTTCTGATAGTACATCACTATTAGATAAATTCTTGGATTTTACCAATAAATAAAAAATAAACTAAATTAGTTATATATTTATAAAGAAAAAAAATAACTATAAAAAAAAATATAAAATGGGAAATTTAAAACCAATTGGTAGTGAAAAACTACAAGGTATGGATAAAATTAAACGTATTATTGAAATATCTCGTTATAATGAAAACAAACCTAATCCGGTTAATGAGGATAGGTCTGTTGAGTATTCTAAAAGATTAGCTGATAATAATACTTACCGTATTGATAAAGAAAAAAATGGTTATGTTATTAAAAAAACCATTACAGAATCTTCTGATGTTTTTGATTATATCGAACCAATGAAAAATAGAAAATATTATTCATCATATTCTCAAGCATTAAAAAGATTGAATTTAATAGTGAAAGAAGTGAACTCTAATGAAGGGTATACTAAAAATATGTCATTATTTAACGAAAGTGAAAAAAGTGATGAAACTAAATATGTGTTAAAATTAAAGGGTGAAACTACTGAACAAGCAGCACCCGCACCTGCACCCGCACCCGCACCTGCACCCGCACCTGCACCCGCTCCTGCACCCGCTCCCGCACCAACTGATGATTTAGGTATGGATGATGATATGGGTGATGATATTGGTGATGAAGAAAATGATGATGAACCTATCACATTAAAAGTTATTCAAAAATTGACGGGTAAATTGACTCAAAAATTAAGAGGGTTTGAAGAAAATAACGAAGAACCTATGACATCTAAAGATATTAAATATGTAATTAATTCTGTTTTATCGGCAGTTGATATTGAATCAATTGATGAAGAAGATAGAGAAGACATTATGAACAAACTTGAAGGTGTTGAAGACGAAGAAGGTATGGGTGATGATATGGGTGACGATATGGGTGACGAAGAAGCTATGGCTCCTGAAGAACCTACAGGTGAAGTTGCTGAAGTTGAAGAATTTGACGTTGACTACGAAGAAGATTATGGATTTGTTGACGACTTCGAAACGGACGCTCCAACAAGAGAAAAAGAACGTATTAGAACACCTGAGAGAGAACGTGAGAGAGAACGTGAAAGAGAGACCGAAAAACCAATTAGAAGAATGCCAAACCCTTACGACCCAGGTACAAGAGAAGAAGAATTACCAAACCCTGAGGCTAAAAGAGGTAGAAACACACCTGAAGTTCATGGTGGTGGTGAGAGACAAAAACATTTTTATGAAGTAGGTATTGAAGGTCGTAAAAAACCATACGATGTTCAAGATTTTAATTTTAGTCTTAACGAATCAAAAGTTGATAAAGTATTGTCAAAATACTTCATTACTGAAAATGAATCAAAAACAAAAAAACCAATCAATGAAAATTACAGAAAACAATCAGTTAATGTGGTTCAAGAAATGGTGTCGGTTAAGTTTATGAAAAAATACCCAAATTCTAAATTTGTTGGTAAAACAAACAAAGATAATTTAGTATTTGAAAATAATAATAAAACAATACGTATTACACCAAAAGGTAATATTATATGAGTTATTTAATCTATGTTAATGAATTAGGTCCAAACTATAAAGGGGATAACACATATGAGTTTATTTTCTCAAATGGTTTAGAAGAAATTTGGGGGGACAGTTGGGAATCCAATCCTGCGAATGGATACCCATCCCCACCTGATTTAAATTTCATTAACAAGGTTGGGACTTTAAAGAGTAATGAAGTAACATTATCCGTAATCCAAAAATCAGATTATTTCTCAATGACAGATTGTATGGATGATGTAATATCATTAGCATGGGAAAATGAAATAGATGACATTGATTTCACAATAAAAAAACGATTAGTTTTTAGATTTGGTGAGACTGAACAATCAGTAAAAAATAAATTATATGAACGAGATATCGTTTTAGAATTTGAAAAAAAAATAGTTTATGAAAATTAACGAAAAAATATTACGTTTAGTTAAACACGGTCTTAAAGCCACAAATCTAACTAAATTAAATGAGTCACAAATTGATTCATTATATTCTCGTTTGGTAGAACAATCTACTAAAATGATACCTAAAAGTAATTCAGCTGCAATTCAACAAGCAAAAACTAATAAAGAAGTGTTTTCATTATATGAAAAAGAAAACACCGACAGTGAAGAAGTAAATGAAAAATCAGTTTCTAAACAACAACAAAAATTGATGGGTTTAGCACTTTCAGTTAAAAAAGGTGATACACCAAAATCTAAAGTGTCTAAGTCAGTTAAAGATATGGCAAAAAAAATGTCTAAGTCTGATTTAGAAGATTTTGCATCAACAAAACATAAAGGTTTACCTGATAAAGTTGAAACTAATGAAGATAATAAATACGACATTGGTAAAGCACTAAAAAGTGCATATTCTAAAGGAGTTGCCGGAGCCGCAAAAAATGTTGTACCAAGTATTGCAAGTATTGGTGAATCAGAATTAGAAAAAGAAATTACAAAATTAGTTGAGAGACATTTATCACCAAAGATGACTAAGAAAGATTTTATTAATATAATTGAGAACAATGTAATTATTTCAAGAGATATTAATGAAGAGTCTGATGAAGAAATCGGATTACCATCTTGGTTACGTTGGGAAAATATTACAAAAAAATAATTTTATCTAAAATAAAAAAAAATGAGTTTAAACAATAAAGTAGAGAAAATATTAAAGATTAAAAATACTTTAGAGAAGAAATTGATGAATGAAGGTTTAACTAAGTCTGAAAAAACTATTTTAGATAAAGCCCGAATCCAATTAACTGAAGCACCTATTGATTATACAGGTGCGGGTGGTGCGAGAATGTCATCACAATTACAATCTAAGATAGAAGGTGGTCAAACAGATTTTAATAAATTAGGTATTAGTACTGAAACTATGGAATTTTTGGCGAGTAAAAGTTTTGTCGATTCAGTTAAAAAACTACAAAGAATATTAGGTGATAATTCAAGAATTGCCGAAGGTGACCCTCGTAGTGCATTTATGGCGTTGATGAATAACGCAATGTCATTAGGAAGTAGAATATCGTCATTACAACGAGGTAGTTCAACACAAATTGAACAATTAGCTGGTAATTTAGTTCAACAATATTTTAACTTACCTGAAGAGGCGATAAAATTAATCCCTCATTTAACTTCATTTGGTCCACAACGTTCATTGGGTGGTATGAGAACTTCTCCTAAACAATTTTCTGAAGAAGAAATTAAAAAAGCATTTTACAATGCTGACAAACATAAAGAAGATTTAGAGAAATTTGCTGAGGATTTTAAAGACTTAGGTGTTGAGTTTGATTACTCAAAAGGTGATGAAATTATTAAGAAAAAAATAGAACAAGAGGCTTTAAAAACATTTGAGGATGAGAAAGCAAAACGAAGATATATTAACTCAATCAATAAAGGTTTCGCATTTAATTTAGGTGAATTATATGAAGAATTAAACGAATATATTGATAAAATTAATCCGGAGTTAAGTGAACTATACGCCGCTTCACAGGCGATTATGGAACATTTATATTGGTTATATCCTGACATGGAACAAATGGCTGCCGGTGGTGGAGGTCAATTGGCTCAACACCAAATTACAAAACCTGATGGGTCAACTGAAGATAGTAATGACGAAGAAGGTTCTGATGAAGAAGGTTCAGATGAAGAAAGTTCAGATGATAATGAGTATAAAACGGGTAGTGTAGAAAGTGGTGAAGAAACTCAAGAAGGTCCATACACTATTGAAGCATTTGCACCTACATTACCATTACTAATTCACGAACTTTTATTAGGTGTTGCTAAGTATTTCAGTTGGTTAGGAGGTATCCAAGGGAAAGAAAAATCAGAATTAATAATCCAATCAACAGATACTCTTGGTAACGAAGTTTGGAACTCATATATGGGTAAAGTCTTCTTCAAAGAATTAATGTTAAGATTTAAAGCTTTAAATGACGAATACGCATTACAAGATAAAAAAATTCAAAATAGAATATTGTTATTCTTACAACTACATTTAGCTACATTATCTAAAGATGATTTAGAAACTTTACTAAATGGGATT
>Ga0315899_10004387_pt1 | contig 15261 bp, 14 predicted proteins | sample LakEriMetagenome_2_FD_203518 | JGI IMG/M metagenome (GOLD analysis project Ga0315899, IMG submission 203518) | Freshwater fungal communities from buoy surface, Lake Erie, Ohio, United States - Buoy 4 MA112 | ecosystem: Environmental > Aquatic > Freshwater > Lake | place: USA: Lake Erie, Ohio... | reverse complement strand
ACAGCGAAAGCCCCTTGCGGGCGCGCTTGAGAACCATGGCCATGTCCTCCGCCCCCGCGCTGCCTCCCGACCTCGCCGGCCTGAGCGCCGATTTTCCCGCCCCCTCGCAGGAGGCGTGGCGCGCGCAGGTGGACAAGGCGCTGAAAGGCGCCTCGTTCGACCGGCTGATCTCCCGCACGCTCGACGGCCTCGACATCCAGCCGCTCTATGCGCGCGCATGCGACGGGCGCGCCCCGCTCGCCCGCGCGCAGGCGCAGGGCTGGCGCGCGCTGACCCGGCTCGACCACGCCGATCCCCACGACGCCGCCGAACAGGCGCGCGCGGATCTGGAGGGGGGCGCGCAGGGGCTGCATGTCGTGATGGCGGGCGCGCGCGGCGCCTATGGCTTCGGCCTGCCCAATGCGGCGGGCGCGCTCGAAGACGCGCTGGCCGGCGTCGATCTCGCGCAGGCCGGCATCGATCTCGATCTGGGGCCCGACGGCGAAGCCGCGCTGCGTCTGGCCGCGCTGGCGGAAGGCCAGGGCCTCGCGCCGGACTCAGCGGCTCTCTCCTTCGGCCTGCGCGCGGACGATCCGCAGCTGGCCGCGCGCGCGAAAGCGCTGGCGCAGCGCGGCTTCCGCGGGCCTTTCGCGGCCGCCGACGCGCGCGCGGTCCACGCCGCCGGCGGCTCGCCCGCCCAGGAGCTGGCTTTCGCGCTCGCCGAGGCGGTCGCGATCCTGCGCGCGCTGGAGGCGGGCGGCATGGACGTGGAGGATGCGCGCGAGCGCCTCGTCTTCCGCATGGCCTGCGACGCGGACTTCTTCCTCTCGCTGTGCAAGCTGCGCGCGCTGCGCCTTCTCTGGGCGCGGGTGGAGGACGGCTGCGGCCTTGCGCCCAAAGCGGCCCGCATCCACGCGCAGACGGGCTGGCGCATGATGACGCGCAGCGACCCGTGGGTGAACGTCCTGCGCACGACGGCGGCCGCCTTCGCCGCCGGCGCCGGCGGGGCGGATGCGATCAGCGTTCTGCCCTTCACGCAGGCGCTCGGCCTGCCCGACGCCTTCGCGCGCAGGCTCGCGCGCAACGTCCAGCTCGTCCTTTCGGAAGAGGCCCATGTGGCGCGCGTCGCCGATCCCGCCGCCGGCGCCGGCGGCTTCGAAGCGCTGACCGACGCGCTGTGCGACAAGGCGTGGACGCTGTTCCAGACGCTCGAGCGCGCAGGCTCGCTTCACGCGGCGACGCAGGCGCTTGGCGCGGAGATCGCGACATCCTGCGCCAGCCTGCGCAAGGACGTCGCGCGCCGCAAGGAGCCGATCACCGGCGCCAGCGTCTATCCCGATCTCGCCGAGGCCCCGCAGACGACGCTGTCCCCGCTCGCGCGCGACTGGCGCGGCGAAGACGCCTTTCCCGCCATGCGGCTTACGGAGGCCTTCGAGCGCCTGCGCGAGCGCAGCGACGAGACGTTGCGCGCGACCGGGCGGCGTCCGCGCGTGTTCCTCGCCGCGCTCGGCTCGCTGGCGGCCGCCTCCGCGCGTCTTGATTTCGCGCGCGGCCTGTTCGAGGCGGGCGGGTTCGAGACCTGCGCATCCGCCGATTTCGCCGATGTCGCGCCGTCGGGAGCCATGCTCGCCTGCCTCTGCGGAATCGACGCGGCCTATGAGGAGAACGGGGCCGCCGCCGCCCGGGCGCTGAAGGCCGCCGGCGTCCGTCGCCTGTGGATCGCAGGCCGCGGCGGGGCGGCCGAAGCGGGCCTGCGCGCAGCCGGGGCCGACGCGTTCGTCTTCGCGGGCGCGGACATTCTGGCGACGCTGGAAGAGGCGTGGGCCGCCGCCTGAGCGCGGCGCGTTTGCGCGCGGACGCGCCTGCGCTTCCCCAAAAAGGGCGCAAACGCACGCCAGAAAACGCTCCATCGCGCCGGGGCCGACAAAGTTCCGCACCGGGCGCTCTTTAGCCCGAAGGGAAAAGTCCATGACCATCCGCTCCGCCGCGCGTGTCGCGGCGCTCGTGTCCGCGCCTGCGCAGATCGTCCCGCTTGTCGCCTCGCTTGTCGTCCCGCTCGCTCTTTCGCTTGCGTCGCCCGCCCTCGCCGCCGAGCCCAAAGCCCATGACGGCAAATGGTCCGTGGAGATCGTCACCGAAAAAGGCTGGTGCGACGTCTATCGCTGGAGCATCGGCGTGGCCGGCGGCCGCATCACCGAAGTGGGCGCGCCCGGCGCGGTCGCCAATGGCCGCATCGATCCCGCCGGCCGGGTGAGCGTGCAGCTGGCGCGCGGGGCGGATGTGATGTCGGTCACCGGCGCGGTCGCCGACAAGGCGGGCGGCGGCGCATGGGTTCTGCCCAATCGCTCCTGCGCGGGCCGCTGGCGCGCCGTGAAGGTCGTCTGACTCTTGACGGACGCCACGCGGAGCGCACACTCATGCGCATGAACGCAATCCGAAAACTTTTCCGGACCCCGATCCGCACCCCGATCGCGCAAGCATGGGCCGCCGCGCTGGCGGGCGCGCTGCTCGCCCTGCCCCTTCCCGCGCAGGCCGGGAGCGGCCGGCTGCCCGACGGGCGCTGGCGCGTGCAGGTGGAGGGTCAGGGGCCCCACCTGTTCTGCTATTTCAACGTGGTGCGCGTGGGCGAGGTGCGCGGCGGGCGCCCCCTTTTGGGGCCTGAGCTGACCTATCGGCTCACGGTCACCGGCGACGGCCGCCTCCATGCCGCCGGCCGCCACCAGGACGACCATGGCGTGGCGCGCGGACGCGTGCGGCGCAACGTCGCCGCAGGCTCTTTCGACGTGCCCACGCGCCAGTGCCGCGGCGTCTGGCAGGCCGAGCGGATCGGGGCGTAAAGCAGGGCCTCCCGCCTAAGGAACGATGGCTGGCGCGGCGGGAAGCTCCTATAAAGGCGCAAGCTTTCGGCCAAGGATCCCGCCCGCCATGACGCGCATCCCCTCTTTCGCAGACGCGCCCTTCGCCCGCGCCGGCGCCCCCGCGGCGCAGGCTTCCGGCGAAGTCTGGATCACGCCCGAGGACATCGCCGTGAAAGGCGCCTATGGGCCCGCCGACGCGCAGGGCCTGCCCCATGTCGACAGCCTGCCCGGCCTGCCGCCGTTCCTGCGCGGCCCCTATCCCACGATGTATGTCAACCAGCCCTGGACGATCCGCCAATATGCGGGCTTTTCGACGGCTGAGGATTCCAACGCCTTCTACCGGCGCAATCTGGCGGCGGGACAGAAGGGCCTGTCCATCGCCTTCGATCTGGCCACCCATCGCGGCTATGATTCAGACCATCCCCGCGTCGCCGGCGACGTCGGCATGGCGGGCGTGGCGATCGATTCCATCTACGACATGCGCACGCTGTTCGAGGGCATTCCCCTCGACCGCATGTCGGTGTCCATGACGATGAACGGCGCGGTCCTGCCGGTGATGGCGCTCTATATCGTGGCCGCGGAGGAACAGGGCGTCGCGCAAGCCCAGCTCTCGGGCACGATCCAGAACGACATCCTCAAAGAATTCATGGTGCGCAACACCTATATCTATCCGCCCGCGGCCTCGATGCGCATCATCTCCGACATTTTCGCCTATACGTCGGCCCATATGCCGAAATTCAACTCGATCTCGATCTCCGGCTATCACATGCAGGAGGCGGGCGCGACGCAGGATCTCGAACTCGCCTATACGCTGGCCGACGGGCTTGAATATCTGCGCGCGGGCGTGGGCGCCGGGCTTGATGTGGACGCTTTCGCGCCGCGCCTGTCGTTCTTCTGGGCGATCGGCATGAATTTCTACATGGAGGTGGCGAAGCTGCGCGCGGCGCGCCTGCTCTGGGCCAATCTCGTGAAGCCGTTCCAGCCGAAAAACGACAAGTCGCTGGCGCTGCGCACCCATTGCCAGACGTCGGGCTGGTCGCTCACCGCGCAGGACGTGTTCAACAATGTCGTGCGCACGCAGATCGAGGCCATGGCCGCCACGCAGGGCCACACCCAAAGCCTGCACACCAACGCGCTCGACGAGGCGCTCGCCCTGCCCACGGATTTCTCCGCCCGCATCGCGCGCAATACGCAGATCTTCCTGCAGCTGGAAAGCGGCACGACGCGCATCATCGATCCGTGGGGCGGCTCCTATTACGTGGAGCGGCTGACCGCCGATCTCGCCATGCGCGCGCGCGCCCATATCGAGGAAGTGGAGACGCTGGGCGGCATGGCGAAGGCCATCGACGCGGGCATTCCGAAATTGCGCATCGAGGAAGCGGCCGCGCGCACGCAGGCGCGCATCGACACCGGCCAGCAATCGGTGATCGGCGTCAACAAGCATCGCGTCGCCGACGAAAAGCCCATCGACGTGCTGAAAGTCGACAATTCCTCCGTGCGCGCGCAGCAGATCGAAAAGCTCCGCCGCCTGCGCGCCGAGCGCGATCAGGCGCGCGTGGACGCCGCGCTCGACGCGCTCACGCAAGGAGCGCGCGGCCGCGCCAATCTGCTCGACCTCGCCGTTGCGGCGGCGCGCGCGCGGGCGACCGTGGGCGAAATGTCCTTCGCGCTCGAAAAGGCCTTCCAGCGCCATGTGGCGAGCGTGCGCACGATCTCCGGCGTCTATCGCCGCGAGGCGGGCGAGGCGAACGAGGCGGTCTCGCGCGTGCAGCGGCTCACCGCCGCCTTCGCGGAGAACGAAGGCCGCCCGCCCCGCGTGCTCGTCGCCAAAATGGGGCAGGACGGCCACGACCGCGGGCAGAAAGTCGTCGCCACCGCCTTCGCCGATCTGGGTTTCGCGGTGGACGTGGGCGCGCTCTTCGCGACGCCTGCGGAAGCCGCGCAGCAAGCGGTCGCAAGCGACGCGCATGTGGTGGGCGTGTCGTCTCTGGCGGCCGGCCATCTCACGCTCGTGCCGGAACTGAAGGCGGAGCTGGAGAAGCTGGGACGCGGCGACATCATGATCGTCGTGGGCGGCGTGATTCCGCCGCAGGATTTCGACGCGCTGCGCCAGGCGGGCGCCGCCGCGATCTTTCCGCCCGGCACGCCGGTTGCGGAAAGCGCGGAGCGGCTCATCGAGGAGCTGAACGCGCGGCTGGGCTACGCGCAAAAGCCCGCGGCCGAGTGAGGCTCAATAATATTTGTCCATGATGACATGTTTGATCTCCGCCTTGCGCGCGGCCGACAGGCCCTCGCCCAGAATGCGGTTCACGATGTCGGTCATGTCCTGCGGGTCGCCGTAGAGCGCGGGCTGCTGCTTGGCCTCGAATTCCTTCAGCGCTTCGGGATCCGTGAGGATCTCCTTGGCCACGCGGCGCAAGAGCGCCAGACGCGCGGGGTCCATGTTCGGCGGGCCGATCAGGAGGCGGCCGATCTTGCGCACGTCTTCGCGGAAATCGAGCCACCAGGCCTGTTCCTCGGTGACCTTGGCGGATTCGAACAGGCTGGGCGCCTCGGGCATGATGCGCGAACGCTCGCGGCCCATGGTCATCACCGCGCGCAATTGCCCGCCCTGCGCGTAGCGCGACGCGGAATCCTCGACCAGTATCGTGCCGTCCACCTCCCCGCGGATCGCGGCGAGCGAGAAATCGGCTGAGGATTTGTAGCCGATCACGATCTTGCACGGCAGGTTGAACGCGTGACAGAAGATCGCCGTCGTGTCGGACACGCCGTCCACCTTGCCGTTCGAACCGATCTGAAACGGCTTTTCCAGCTTCAGAATATCCGCCATGGAATGGATCGGCCCCTTGGGATAGACGATCATCACGCGCGGGGCGGTGTTGACGCGGGCGATCATGCTGTATTTGGCGAGGTCGAAACGCAGCGACTGGTCGTCGACGAGTTTTGAAAGCACCGCGCCCTCGCCCGGCGCCAGCATGATCGTGAGGCCGTCGGCGGGCTGAATCCATGTGTGGTTCATGGCGGTCATCATGCCCGCGCCGGGACGCGCCTCCACCACCACCGTCACGCCGAGCTTCTTTTCAAGCCATGGCGCCAGCATGCGCGAATAAAGATCATAGCCCGAGCCGGCGGCGCCGCCGTTCACGAGCCGCATGGTCTTGCCCTTAAAGGCGTCCGCCGCCGCATCGGCGCGCGCGCCGCCCGCCCCCGCAAGCCCCGCGAGCAGGACGCAGGCCGACGCCGACATCGCGCGCGAGAAGACCGCGCGCGAGAAGACCGCGCGCGAGAAGATCGCGCGTGGCGAGAACGCGCGCGGCGAGAAAGCGCTAGGGCTGGAAAAGCGCGGCATGTCGTCCTCCCTGTCGGCGCTCATGCGGCGCCTGATCTAGGAAGGCTAGTGCGCGCGGGCGCGCGAGACAAGCCGCGTCAGGACCGCGCGTCAGGGACGGGAGAGGGCGGCCTCGATGCGCTGGATGAGGCCGTCGAGCGCGAAGGGCTTGGCGAGCAGCGGGCCGATCTCGGCAAGGTCTTCCGGCACGCCGTCCTCGCGCACCAGACCGGAGGCGAGGACGATGGGCAGGCGGGGGCGCTGCGCCCGCAGACGGCGCGCGAGGCCGAATCCGTCGAGCCGCGGCATCTGCACGTCGGAGAAGACGAGATCCACCTCCGTCTGCGCCAGCGTCTCCAGCGCCTCCTGGCCGTCGCCGGCCTCATGCACGACGAAACCCGCCTCCCGCAGGGAGTCGGCGACGTCCATGCGGATGATCGGGTCATCGTCCACAACAAGGATGGCGGGGGCGCGCAGGCCGGCGCAAGCCGCGCCGGCGGAGACGGAGAGACAGGACAAACCTTCGTTCCTCAAATAAAGCCAGAAAGGTCTAATCTGAAAAAAGGCAGCCGCGCGGTTACACGCGATTCGAAACATCCAGAGGCTGGACCGGAACGCGGCGATGTTCAAGCCGGCCGCGCGGCGGCCGTAACGGGAGAGGCCTAATGTCGCAGGACGAGTCTTCGCAGGCGCGAACCGAAAGCCTGCGCCACGACCGCAGCCGGATCGAGGCGGGCGTCTGCCAGCGCCTGTCGCCGCGCGTGCGCCGGCTGATCGCGCCCAACGCCTCGCCCTTCACCTTCACGGGCACCTGCAGCTATATCGTTGGCGAGGGCGAGCTTTCGGTGATCGACCCCGGCCCCGAAAGCCCCGAGCATCTCGCCGCCCTTCTCGCCGCCACGCAGGGCGAGCGCATCGCCCATGTGTTCGTCACCCATACCCATCGCGATCATTCGCCCGGCGCGCGCGCCTTGCAGGCGGCCACGGGCGCGACCATCCGCGGCTGCGCGGCCCATCGGGAAATCCTGAATCATCCCAGCGGGCGGGCGGACACGAGCCACGACCTCGCCTATGCGCCCAACGAACCCATGGCGGACGGCGATGTGTTCGAGGGCGAGGGCTATACGCTTGAAGCCGTGCATACGCCCGGCCACGCCTCCAACCATTTATGCTTCGCGCTGAAGGAGGAGAACGCGCTGTTCTCCGGCGATCACGTCATGGCGTGGTCCACGACCATCGTCGCCCCGCCCGACGGGTCGATGCGCGATTACGTCGCGGGGCTCGAACGCCTGCGCGCGCGCCCGGAAGCGCTCTATTGGCCCGGCCATGGCGCGCCGGTCACCGAGCCGCAGCGCTATCTGCGCGCGCTCATCGCCCATCGCAGCAAGCGCGAGACGATCATTCTCGCGCGGCTGGAGACAGGCGCGGCGACGATCGAGCAGATCGTGGAGGAAGCCTATCCCCATATCGACGAGCGGCTGAAACGCGCGGCCGGCCTTTCCACCTTCGCCCATCTCGACGAACTCGTCGCGCGCGGGCTCGCCCGCAGCGACGAAGGCGCGGCCACCCTGACGGCGACCTATCGCCGCGCGTGAGGCTTCAGCCGAGCGTGGCGAGAATGGGGAAGGTCTCCAGCAGCCAGAAGGACGCATCCTGAATCCAGCCGGCGAGAAAGCCGACGCCGGTGACGACCAGAAGCGCGCCGACCGTCTTCTCGACATAGACGAACTTGCTCTTGAACCGGGCGATGAAGCCCAGAAAGGGCTCCAGCGCGAAAGCGGCGAGCAGGAAGGGCAGGCCAAGCCCCGCCGAATAGACGGCGAGCAGAACGGCGCCGCGGCTCAGCGTGTCCTCGCTGCCGGCGACCGCCAGAATCGCGGCGAGGATCGGGCCGATGCAGGGCGTCCAGCCGAAGGCGAAGGCGAGGCCCATGACATAGGCGCCCCACAGGCCCATGGGCTTCTCCACATGAAGGCGCGTCTCGCGATAGAGGAAGGCGAGCCGCCAGACGCCCAGAAAATGCAGGCCCATGGCGATGATCGCCAGACCCGCGAGCCAGGACAGCGCGCCCAGATGCGCCCGCATCGCCTGCCCGAAGGCGGAAGCGGTGGCCCCCATGGCGACGAAGACGGTGGAGAAGCCGAGCACGAACAAAAGCGCGGCCAGCGCCACGTCGCGCCGCGCGCGCTGCGTTCCGCCCTCCGCCAGCTCCTCCACCGTCGCGCCGGCGATGAAGGTGAGATAGGGCGGCACAAGCGGCAGAACGCAGGGGCTGAGGAAGGACAGGAGGCCCGCCACAAGGGCGGCCGGAAGGGTGACGTCGGCCATGGCTCACCATAGAGGCGCGCTGCGGCGACCGAAAGGCGCCAGAGCGATCGGGGCGGCGATCAGGGACGGCGATCAGGGACGGCGACCGGCGGCGAAACGCCGCAGCCGGGCCGCGCGTCAGGCCAGCTCGCCGCGGGCGGCCAGCGCCGCGCGCCGGATGGCGGAGATGTTGTCCGCGTAATGATCCGCGCCGCCCTTGAAGACGGCGGAGCCGGCGACCAGCCAATTGGCGCCGGCCTGCGCGATGGCGCCGGCGTTGTCGGCGGTCACGCCGCCGTCCACCTCGATGTCGATGGGCCGCGCGCCGACCATCGCGCGGATGCGGGCGATCTTCTCGAGTCCCGAGGGAATGAATTTCTGCCCGCCGAATCCGGGATTGACCGTCATCACCAGAATGAGGTCCACGTCGTCGAGCACATAGTCGATGACGCTTTCCGGCGTGCCGGGATTGAGCGAGACGCCCGCCTTCTTGCCCAGCGCGCGGATCGCCTGCAGCGAACGATGCAGATGCGGCCCCGCCTCCGCATGGACCGTGATGACGTCGGCGCCCGCCTTGGCGAAGGCCTCCAGATAGGGATCGACGGGGGCGATCATCAGATGCACGTCGAAGATCTTGTCCGTGCGCCCGCGGATGGACTTCATCACGTCGGGTCCGAACGTGATATTGGGCACGAAATGGCCGTCCATGACGTCCACATGGACGATGTCGCCGCCGGCGTCCATGACGGCGCGCACGTCGTCGCCCAGGCGGGAGAAATCGGCGGAGAGGATCGAGGGGCAGATCTGCAAGGGGCGCATGAGGCCCGGTAGCATGGGGGCCGGCCTTGAGTCCATCGCCGACGGAAGGGCGCAAGGCGACGCGCCGGGGGCTCGCGCTGCGCCGGCAAGCGCCGTAAAAGGGAGCGATGACCTCCCCCGCCCCATCGCCCCGCGCGAGCGACAACGCGCTCGTGCTCGCCCTCGCGATCGGGCAGATCGTGGGCTTTGGCGCGCTTTTCCATTCCTTCTCCATCCTGCTGGCGCCGCTTCAGGCGGAATTCGGCTGGAGCGTGACGGAGATCGCCCTCGCCTTCACCATCGGCCTGTTCTGCGCGGACGTGGTGGGGATTCCCGTCGGCCAATGGGTGGACCGGCGCGGCGGCCATGGCGCGATGACGCTGGGGGCCGGCGCCTGCGCGCTGCTTCTCGTCGCCTGGACCTATGTGGAGACGCTCTGGGGCTTTTATGGCGTGTGGGTGGCGCTGGGCGTGGCGCAATCGACCTTTCTGGGCAATGTCACCGCCTCCGTCATCACCGCCAATACGCGCGATTTCCGGCGCGGCCTGACCTTCGTGGCCATTCTCTCCGGCCTGTCGAGCATCGCCATCGCGCCGGTGGCGAGCTATGCGGTCGCCATGTGGGGCTGGCGCGCGGGCCTGCTGGCGCTCGCGGGCCTGATGCTGATCGGCCCCACGCTGCTCTATGGCGTCTTCCTGCGCGGAACCGTGGGCAGCCGCACGGCGGAATTCGCCCGGCGCGAGCGCGCGCTGGCGGAAGGGCGCCTGCCGTCGGCGGCCGGCGGCCCCTCCCCGCTCGCCAACGCGCTGCGCACGCCCGCCTTCTGGCTGCTGGCCATCGCCTTCTCCGTGCATTGGTATGTGATCACCGCGGTGCTCGTGCATTTCCTGCCGCTGATGCAGGAGCGCGGCGTGCCCTATGAGATCGCCGTGGCGATTTTCGCCTTCAACGGACCGGCGGCGGTGATCGGCCGGCTCGCGCTGTATTGGATCGACCCCAGCAATTCGGCCGGGCGCACGGGGCGGATCGCCTTTCCCGCATTCGGCGCCGGCGTGCTCGCCCTGCTGCTGGCGCAGCCGCTGGGCGCATGGGGGCTGCTTGTCTACATGCTCGTCTACGGCATGGCGGCGGGCGTCATCATGATCGTGCGCCAGACGGCCATCGCGGAGATTTTCGGCCTGCGCGGCTATGGCGCGATCACGGGCGCGCTGACGACCGTGTGCATCCTGCCGCGCACCCTCGCCCCGGTGAGCGTGGCGATGATGCGCGACTCGCTGGGCGGCTATGAGCCGGTGCTCTGGTTCCTGTTCGCGCTGATCGCGGCGGCGACCGTGGCCTTCCATTTCGCCATGCGCGGACGCACGCCGCTCGCCTAGCGCTCCGTCGGCGCGAAGGCGCGCACGCGGGTCGCCACGTCCGACAGCTCCGTGCAGAAGGTTTCGGGCTCCGCCTGCGCCTCGAACTCCACCTGATCGTAGAGATCGTCGAGGGCGGATTCGCTGAGGCCGGCGCGCCGCTCCGCCTGCGCGATGGCGGCTTCAAGCGCGCCGCGCTCCTCCGCGGCGGGTTCGACGGGCAGGCATTCGTCGAGGGCGATTTCAAAACGATAATAGGAGACGAGAGCCTCGCGCGCGGCGGCGTGCTCCTCCTCCCCCGCAGCCTGCGCGGGGGCAGGAGCGGCGAGGAAAGCGAGCATGAGAGGCCCAACGCAGGCGGCGTGTGCGAGCTTCATGATGCGGCTTTCGATTTGTCTGGGCGCGCGCGAGGGCGGCCGATGGACGACGGGCGCATCTTGACCTCCACTTATTGCCAAATCGCAAATCCTGCGGGCGAAACGGCGCGGGCGGGGGCGAAACGGTGGGGAAACCGGGGCGAGCGCCCGCCCTTTCGCGCGTGCTGCGCCCGTGCTACCCCCGCGCCCATCCGCCGCCCTGACGCATCGGCCGCGCCGCCCGCTCCTGAAGGAAGCTCTCATGATCCCGCGCTATTCCCGCCCCGAGATGGTCAAGATCTGGGATCCGCAGACGCGGTTCCGCATCTGGTTCGAGATCGAGGCCCATGCCTGCGACGCGCTGGCGGAGATCGGCGTCATCCCCAAGGAGAGCGCCAAGGCGATCTGGGACCGGGCGGGGAACGCCGTGTTCGACGTGGAGCGCATCGACGAGATCGAGCGGGTCACGAAACATGACGTGATCGCCTTCCTCACCCATCTGGCCGAATTCATCGGCGCGGATTCGCGCTTCGTCCATCAGGGCATGACGTCCTCCGACGTGCTCGACACCTGCCTTGCTGTGCAATTGAAGCGGGCGGCCGACATTCTCATCGCCGACGTCGACGCTTTGCTCGCCGCCATCAAGACGCGCGCCTTCGAACATAAGATGACGCCCTGCATCGGGCGTTCGCACGGCATCCACGCCGAGCCCGTCACCTTCGGGCTGAAAATGGCGCAGGCCTACGCCGAATTCGACCGCTGCCGCGCGCGCCTCGTCGCCGCGCGCGATGAAATCGCCACCTGCGCGATCTCCGGCGCCGTGGGCACTTTCGCCAATATCGATCCGCGCGTGGAGGCGCATGTGGCGGCGAAAATGGGCCTGAAGCCCGAGCCCGTCTCCACGCAGGTGATCCCGCGCGACCGCCATGCGATGTTCTTCGCGACGCTGGGCGTCGTCGCCTCCTCCATCGAGCGGCTGGCGACGGAGATCCGCCATTTGCAACGCACGGAAGTGCTGGAGGCGGAGGAATTCTTCTCCGCCGGCCAGAAGGGCTCGTCGGCCATGCCGCACAAGCGCAATCCCGTGCTCACGGAGAATCTCACGGGGCTCGCGCGCCTCGTGCGCGGCATGGCGACGCCCGCCATGGAGAATGTGGCGCTCTGGCACGAACGCGACATCTCCCATTCCAGCGTGGAGCGCATGATCGGGCCGGATGCGACCGTGACGCTCGATTTCGCGCTGGCCCGCCTGGCCGGCGTGATCGAGAAGCTCGTCGTCTATCCGGAGAACATGCGCAAGAATCTCGACCGTCTGGGCGGGCTCGTGCATTCGCAGCGCGTGCTGCTGGCGCTCACGCAAAAGGGCGTGTCGCGCGAGGACGCCTATGCCTATGTGCAGCGCAATGCGATGCCGGTGTGGCGCGGCGAGGGCGATTTCCTCACCCTGCTGAAGAACGATCCCGACGTGGCCGCCAAACTCAGCGCCGCCGAACTCGAAGAATCCTTCGATCTCGGCTACCACCTGAAACATGTCGACGTGATTTTCGCGCGCGTGTTCGGCGCCGCGTAAGCCGGCGCGCTAGAGTTTCGACAGGAAGGCGGCGAAGCGCATCAGCCCTTCAGGCCAGGGGCCATGGCCCGAGGCGCTGTCGATATGGCCGCTCGCGCCCGCATCCACAATCTGCGCGCCCCAATCGAGCGCCATGCCCTCCATGTCGCCATAGGTCGCGTGCGGATCGTCGCGGCTGGCGACGAGAAGCGCGGGAAAGGGCAAGGGGGCGGTGGGCGCGGGCGCGAAAGCCTCGTCCACGCCCGGCGTGCCCGCCACCGCGCGGGCGGAGGGCGCGCTCACCAGAAAGGCGCCGCGCACGAGGCCCTGCGGCAGATCGTCGCCGACCAGCTGCGGGGCGGCATGGGCGAGGCCCAGCACGCCGAAGGAATGGCCCACGATCACCACGGGGCGCCGCGCCGCCCGCAAGGCCTCGCGCAGGCTGGCGCGGAAGGCGGCGAAATCGGCGCAATGTTCGGGCTGGGCGGCGAACCGGCCGGTGGCCAGGCGATTGCGCCAGCGCGTTTGCCAATGGCTCTCGTCGAGCGGCTGCGCGCCCGGAATGAAGAGAATGTCGGCCTCGCCGCTGCGCATGATCAACTCCGATCCGAGGCACATAAGCCGACGGAGGCCGGGGCGCAATGCGGCGCCCGCCACGCCCGGGCCGGCCGGGAACCATCGGCGCGGGGGCCACGTTGCAGACGCTCAACGCAAGACGCAACGGGAGACATGCCGATGATGAAACGCATTCTGACCGTCGCCGCCTTCGCGGCCTGCGCCGCGACGCCCGCGCTCGCGCAGGATCCCGGCGGCACAGCCGCAGGGGCCGCGACCGGCGCCGTGGGCGGGGCGATCGTCGGCGGGCCGGTGGGCGCCGTGGTGGGCGGCGCCGTCGGGGCCGTCGCCGGCGGAGCCGTAGGCTCGATCTCGGAGGCCGACCGCACCTATGTGCGCGGCTATGTCGTGCAGAACCGGCGCCCGTCCGTGCGCGTGGAAGGGCCATTGGCCGTGGGCGCGATTCTGCCCCAGCAGGTGCAGGTCTATCGCGTGGAGGGCAACCCGGCCTTCGAGAATTATCGCTACGCCTGGGTCAACGACCGCGCGGTCCTGATCGATCCCGCCACGCGCCGCGTCATCTATGTGGTGGAGTGACGCGGGCGCCGCCTTGGGCGAACCCATCGCCGCAAACGCAAGGGCCTCGCTCGCGCGAGGCCCTTTTTCCTGTGGTTATTCCGCCGCCTGCTGGGCGGGCATGTCCTGAACCGGGGCGATGGCCGCCGCCGGCAGCGCTGCGGCGGGCGCGGCGACCAGACGCCTGCGACGACGTTTGCCCGGCGATTGCGACCCGCCCTTGCGGCCGGCGCTGGCCGCCAGCTCCCGATTTTGGGCGAAAGCCCGGTTCTCCGGCTTGACCGATTGGCCGCCCTTGCGGGCGATCTCCCGACGCTTTTCGAGCGACATGGCGGCGAACCCGCGCTTCGCCTTCCGCTTTCTGGTTTTCATGTGAAGCCTCGCGCAATGACTTGAAGAACGAATTTTTCAAAAACGAACAGCATCCGCCGGCGCGCCAAACGCGCGCCGCCGTCGCGAACCGGGGAGACGAAAAACCTCCCCTTCCTGGCGTGAAATCACGACCGCCCGGCAGGCCCGACACAAGCTAGGCTAAACAGAATTTCTTCCGAAGACAAGCACATGGTTGGGATCGACCCGCAGGCTGACCCGCGCGCCGGGCTGCAGGGCGGGAGCCGCCCGTCCCCGCACCCGCAGGGGGGCGGCGAGCCCCTCCACCGCGACGTGGAAGAGGTCTTCGTCCCCCAGAAAGCGGCGCTGGACGAGGACGCCGACGGGATCGAGGGCCGAATCGGCAGAAGAATCGGCGCAAGAATCGACAGCTTGCAGCGTCACGCCGAAGGGACGCAGGCAGAGCGTCACCTGTCCGTCGGGCAGGCCGGGGGGCGCGGGGAAAGCGCCGAGCGGGGTCGCTATGCGGCCGCCGACGGCCAGCGCCTCGATCTCGTTCAGGTCGCAGAAGAATCGCGCGGCGAACAGGCTGCCGGGGCGGGCGTATAATTCCGCCGCCGTCCCGATCTGCAGGATGCGCCCCGCGCGCATCAGCGCGATGCGGTCGGCGATCTGCATCGCCTCCACGGGATCATGGGTGACGACGACGGCGGTCGCGCCCTTTTCGCGCAGGACCGCCACGGTCTCCTCGCGGATCCGCTCGCGCATGCGCTGGTCGAGATTGGAGAAGGGCTCGTCCATCAGCAGCACGCCCGGCCCCGGCGCCAGCGCGCGCGCCAGCGCGACGCGCTGCTGCTCGCCGCCCGACAGCATGTGCGGATAATCCTTCGCGTAACGCGACAGGCCGACCCGCGCCAGCGCGCTGGCCGCGAGCGGCCCCGCCTTCGCCGCCGGCAGGCGCGAGAGGCCGAACGTCACGTTCTCCAGAATCGTGAGATGCGGGAAAAGCGCATAGTCCTGAAACATCATGCCCACGCCGCGCTGTTCGGGCTGGGTGAAGCGATCGGGCCCCACGACGTCGCGCCCGTCGATGAGCACGCGGCCCGCGTCCGGCCGCTCAAGCCCCGCCACGATGCGCAGGAGGCTCGTCTTGCCGCAGCCCGAATGGCCCAGAAGGCACATGATCTCGCCGGGCTCCACGCGCAGCGAGACGTCGTCGACGGCGAGCGTCTTGCCAAAAGTCTGGCGCAGGTTCTGCAGGTCGAGAGAG
>Ga0315899_10004386_pt1 | contig 15261 bp, 13 predicted proteins | sample LakEriMetagenome_2_FD_203518 | JGI IMG/M metagenome (GOLD analysis project Ga0315899, IMG submission 203518) | Freshwater fungal communities from buoy surface, Lake Erie, Ohio, United States - Buoy 4 MA112 | ecosystem: Environmental > Aquatic > Freshwater > Lake | place: USA: Lake Erie, Ohio... | reverse complement strand
GTTTATGCGGCTTCCTCATCATGTTATGGACTAGCTGATACTCCAACAACTGAAAATTCACTAATGAATCCACTATACCCATATGCTTTCTCCAAATATCTAGGTGAGATGTCAGCCTTCCATTGGCACAAAGTCTACAAATTGCCCGTAAACTCAATTTGTATCTTTAATGCTTACGGTCCACGAGTAAAAACTACGGGTGCTTACGGGGCAGTGTTTGGGGTTTTTTTAAAGCAAAAATTGTCCGCAAAACCATTTACTGTTGTAGGAGATGGTAACCAGTCAAGAGACTTTGTCCATGTCTCTGATGTAGCAAACGCCTTTTTATTAGCTGCAGAGACCAGTATTTCCGGTGAGAGGTTTAATGTTGGTGCAGGAAATCCTGTTTCAATTAATCATTTAGTTGGATTATTAGGAGGTAAGGTTACATACATACCAAAGAGACCGGGTGAGCCTGAAGTGACATACGCAGATATTAGTAAAATATCTAGTCTCTTGAATTGGTACCCAAAGGTAAGTTTCGAAGTAGGGGTTAAGCAGATGGTAGAGCAAATTAATGATTGGGCTTCGGCTCCACTTTGGGATGAGACTAATATTGGTGAGGCCACAAAAAAATGGTTTGAATTTATGGATACTTCAAAAAATCAACTTAAGCCCGAGTAAAAAACATGGATTATAAATTAACTGATAGGTATAAGCACAAGATAAAAACTCCGTCAGAAATTAAAGAAATAATTGGAGAGGTCCCAAGAGATAGAAAAGTCATTATGTGTCATGGTGTTTTTGATATTGTCCATCCAGGACATATAAGGCATTTAATGTACGCTAAAGGTAAGGCTCCTGTATTAGTTGCAAGTATTACTGCGGATCATTTCATAAATAAAGGTACCTACAGGCCGCATGTACCACAGGATCTTCGCGCAGTTAACCTTGCAGCTTTTGAGATTGTAGATTATGTAGTTATTGATGAATTTCAAACTCCGATTAATAACTTGAAGATTATTCAGCCAGATTTGTTCGCAAAAGGTTACGAGTACTCTCCTAATGTTGAATCTTTTGAAAAAACTAGAGAAGAAATTCAAGTAGTTCGTGAATATGGTGGTGAAGTAATTTTTACACCTGGAGATATAGTTTATTCCTCAAGTAATCTAATCAACCTTTCTCCCCCAGAACTTAAAATAGAAAAACTTATGATGCTAATGTCTCGCAATTCAATTAATTTTGATGATTTAAATGAAGCTTTGGATAGATTTAAAGAGTTTAATGTTCATGTTGTTGGTGACACAATTATAGATAGCTATACAAATTGTGAAATGATTGGTGGGCAAACCAAAACACCTACTATGAGCGTTAAGTTCGAATCTAGAAAAGATGTTTTAGGTGGTGCAGGAATTGTTGCAGAGCACCTTAAAGCTGCTGGTGCCAATGTAAATTTTACATCAGTTGTTGGCGATGATGTTTTGGGTAAGTTTACTATTGAACAGATAAAGGAATCTGGAATCAAAAGTCAAATTATAATTGACAAAAATCGGCCAACCACAAATAAAAATGCAGTAGTTGTAGGAAGTTACCGTCTGCTTAAAATAGATAATTTAGATAATTCATCCATCAGTGATGAAATTTTAAATGAGGTGATTTCTGGGATTACTAAAACTAAATCAGATGCAATAATATTTAGTGATTTTCGGCATGGTATTTTTAACAAGAGAACAATAAAGCCGTTGATTAATTCCATCCCACTAGGAATCTTTAAGGTAGCTGATAGTCAGGTCGCAAGTCGCTGGGGTAATATCTTGGACTTTAAAGGTTTTGATTTGATAACTCCAAATGAGCGCGAGGCTAGATTTGCTTTAGCAGATCAGGATTCAGGTATTCGACCACTAGCTAGTCAGTTGTATGATAATTGTGAAGCTGGCTTGCTAATTTTAAAACTTGGAGAACGCGGTATCTTAACTTGCCTTAACAGTAATCATGAATCAATCGACAGTTTCATAGTTATGGATAGTTTTGCTCAACGCGTTGTGGACCCTGTTGGTGCTGGGGATGCTCTTATAGCTTATTCAACTCTAGCAATGCTAAGTACTAGCAACCCAATAATTGCAAGTATCATTGGAAATATTGCTGCCGGCTGTGAATGTGAGCATGATGGAAACATTCCGATTGGTATAGGTGAAGTAAAAAATAAGTTAAGTAGTATTCAAAAAAATATAGAGTCAAATACTTAACCAGTGAGACTTTAATGAGAATTATCGTAGTTGGATTAGGAGTGCAAGGTAACAAAAGATTCGAACATGCTAAAGATAGCGTGGTAGCAATAGTAGACCCAATAAATCCAAAGGCAGATTATAAAAACTTACAGGAAGTTTCATTACAAATATATGATGCTGTAATTCTTTCAACCCCAGATGAGTCTAAGTATGAATTAATTAAGTTTGCTCTAGAAAACAAAAAACACGTGATGGTAGAAAAGCCTTTATCATTAAATCCAATCACCAAATATTCTGAACTAGAGCAAATTGCCAACTCTAATAATTGTTTTCTTTATACTGCGTATAACCATAGATTCGAAACACACTTTCAAAATATAAAGTCTATTCTTAAAGATAAAGTGCTTGGAAATATATATTCATGTAAATTATTTTACGGTAACGGTACGGCCAAATTAGTGAAAGAATCAAATTGGCGTGACGAAGGCTCCGGGGTAATTTTAGATCTCGGCTCCCATTTATTTGATGTAGTCGACTACTGGTTTAGTGCATCGACACTAACTAACGTTTTATCTAATGTATCGAGATTTGAGAATAAATCTCCTGACTCCGCCAACATCCTTTTTGAAATGTCAGGTATTCAGTTTAATTTAGGAATGAGTTTATGCTCATGGAAAAACACTTTTACCTGCGATATTGTGGGCTCTAAAGGCAGTTTAAACTTAAATGGCCTTCGTAAATGGGGCCAATCAGTTTTAATCCACAGAACGAGAAAGTTACCAAGTGGCGTACCGGATGAAATGGAGTACGTCGAAAATGAGGGCGATCCAACTTGGGATGCTGAGTATAATTTTTTTCTAAGCCAAATTGATTCAAGGCAGCAAACTAATTTAAAAAAAGATGAGTGGATATTTAAAAATCTAGAATTAGTGTATGGTCAAAGTGCATAGAACTAGCCCAGCGGAGTTACCAATAGTAGGTTTTGTAGGGTTGAGTCACTTAGGTTTAGTCACGTCAACTGTATTAAGCACCCTTGGATTCAAAACTATTTGTTTTGACTCCAATAAATCAACAGTTGATGACTTAAAATCTCTAAGAACGTCCATAAATGAACCTGAATTAGATGATTTTTTAAAATTAGCTCATATGAATCAAACTTTTACAAGCAATTTTGATGAGCTAAAGCAGTGTGAAGTTATTTATGTCTCAGACGATGTTCCTACAGATGAATTTGGCAAAAGTTATACAAAGTTGATAGAGGAGTCAGCACTTAGAATTAGTGCGTTAACAAAAAATGCAAGTATCGTAATCTTAAGCCAAGTTAATCCAGGATTTACCAGAGCTATTTCGAGCCAAATCAGCAACGAACTTTATTACCAAGTTGAAACATTAATTTTTGGAGACGCAATTAAAAGATCAAGATTTCCTGAAAGAATTATTATGGGTAGTGTCAATTATAAAATTGAACTTAATCCTGGTTTAAAACGAATTCTAGATGCTTATGATTGCCCAATACTTGTTTTTGACTATGAAAGTGCTGAGTTCACAAAAATTTCAATAAATGCTTTCCTTGCCTCCGACGTGTCATTGTCTAATACATTAGCTGAAATATGTGAAGTTTCCGGAGCAAACTGGGCTGATATCGTATCCGCACTAAAGCTCGATAGGCGAATAGGAGCGAGCAGATATTTACGTCCAGGTCTAGGAATTTCTGGCGGAAATATTGAAAGAGATCTCAATACGATTTCTGAAATTGCTCTTTCGAATGGATTAAGACCAGAGATTATTCAATCGATTATAAATTCTAACTCGCACCATAAATCATGGGTTATTAGGAAATTAAATCAACTGGGTGTTTTAACTATGGGAAAAATATCAGTTGGTATTTGGGGGCTAGCATATAAAGAAAATACAAATTCAATCAAGAATTCTCCGTCTTTAGAGATTATTAGTCAACTACCATCTAGTTTCCATATTTATGCTCATGATCCTGTCGTTCAGACTCTAAGTTCAAAAAATACATTGCTTGAATTAGTTAAAAATCCAGAGACAATTCTTGAGAAAGCTGATTTATTGTTAGTACTAACTCCATGGATTCACTATAAGAAATACGCTAAGTCGGATAAATTAAGAAAATTCTCAGGTAAAATAATCATTGACCCATTTAAAGTTTTGGATAAAGAATTTTGTAAATCAGTTGGTATTAAGTATTTAACTATCGGCGAGCCAAATAACTAGGAAAAATATTTAAGGTGAATATTCAGATGGTGCCAGAGAGAGTCGTAGTAGTTGGATGTAATGGATTTATTGGGAGTACATTAATTAATCAGCTTACACGAATAGGAATTAATTGTCTGGGCCTTCCAAAAGAAGAATTTGATTTATTAGATAATTCAACTTCAGATAAGTTGAATAACACATTAAACGCAGGAGATCAAGTTGTTTTCACTTCAGCTATAGCTCCATCGAGAGGAGTTAGTGATGTTATAAAATCAATAAGTATGGCTGAAACATTTTGTAAATCAATGGAGAAAGTACAAGTTAAACAAGTAATTTTGATTAGCTCGGATTCAGTTTATGGAGATAGAAGCGGAGTCTTTACCGAAGAATCTTCTTGTTATCCAAATTCTTTTCACGGACTTGCACAACTATCTCGAGAAATCGTATTTGAAAGCTCTAATGTAAAAAAACTTGCTATCTTGCGAGTTTGTGCAGTATATGGACCTGGAGATACACATAACGGTTATGGTCCAAATCGATTTGTTAATCAGATCAAAAATTCAGAGTCAGTCAAAGTTTTTGGGGATGGATTAAATTTAAGGGATCATATTTTTATTGACGATGTAGTTAATTTAATTATCGAAAGCCTAAAAAATAATTTAGGTGGTAAACTAAATGTAGTCTCTGGTAGATCATATTCGTTTTTAGAAGTTGCAAACTTATGCAAGAATATTTTTAGCCCTGAAACTAAAATTGATTATTTAGGGTCAGAAGGAGAGATTATTGAAAAGCACTTCAGCAACGATAAAATTTATAAACTGTTTCCCGAATTTGCATTACATGAGCTAGAGGAAGGTTTAAATTTATGGAAAAGAAGGGTATTGTGATGTTGGCGTTCGATCAGGAGAGGCGATAATTGTCCTATAAAATACCATATGTTGACTTCGGGCCAACTACAAGATCTTCTAAAGTAGAGCTAATAAATGCCTTTGGGCGTGTTTTAGATAGTGGCAGATTTGTTTTAGGGGAAGAAGTAAAAGTATTTGAAAAAAAATTTGCCGACTATTGCGGGACCAAATATGCAGCCGGATTGGCAAATGGTACTTGCAGCCTTCACTTAATCTTTAGAGCATTGGGTATTGGTCCGGGCGATGAAGTAATCACAGCCCCAAATTCGTTTATCGCGACAGCTTCAGCGATAGCTCAGGTCGGTGCTAAACCTGTATTTGTAGATACAAAACTTGACTTTAATATTGATCCAGATTTAATTGAATCAGCCATTACTGAAAATACTAAGGCGATTGTCCCGGTTCACTTAACTGGAAGAGTCGCAAGAATGAACGAAATTACTAATATCGCTAAAGCAAATAATTTGTTGATTATTGAAGATTCAGCTCAATCTGTTGGTGCAGAACTTGACGGTAGGAAAGCAGGAAGTTTTGGTGATGTTGCAAGTTTTAGTTTTCATCCTTTGAAGAATTTGCACGCATTTGGCGATGCTGGCATTGTTACAAGTAACAAGATAGATGTCATAACAGAACTTAACATGTTAAAGAATCATGGATTACAAGATAGGAGCACTTGCGCACAATGGGGATTAAATTGCAGGCTAGACGAAATGCAAGCTGCTTTTTTATCAGTACAACTTCCCCAACTTGATGCCTTGACAAATGAAAGGAGACGTATCGCGGAATTTTTTAACAAAAATTTGTCTGAAGTAGTTGATACTCCAACTGAAAGTAAGAATGAAAAACATGTTTATCAAACTTATGTTATTAGATCTGACCGGCGGGATAAACTAAAGGAGTATTTGAATACCAATGGGGTAGAGGCTCTCATACACTATCCAATTCCAATCCATTTACAACCAGCTGCAAGATATTTGAATTATAAAAAGGGTAGTTTCCCTGTTGTTGAGAAATTGTCTAATGAAATTTTAAGTTTGCCACTATACCCAGGTATGCCAACTCAACATCAAGAGCAGGTTGTTAGTTTAATCCTCAAGTTTTATGGAATTAAATAAAATGAAGCTAGTGGTTCCTTATAATTATATACCTGAACAGTTTAGTAACCATGAAAAGTTCTTTGATTTATGGAAGCCAGTTTTGCAATCTGGTGAATTCACTCTTGGTCCTTTTGTAGAAAATTTTGAGAATAAATTTGCTTCATATATTGGCTCAAAATTCTGTATAGCAGTAAACAATGGAACTGATGCTTTAATTTTATCTTTAAAGGCTGCTGGGATAGGTCCTGGCGATGAAATTATTACGCCTAGTAATAGTTTTTATGCAACTACCGGCGCAATCGTAGCCGTTGGTGCGATACCCGTATTTAGTGATGTAGATAGCCGTTATCAAATAGAAATTTCAGGGATGAAAACTCTTTTAACCAAAAAAACAAAGGCAATACTGCCGGTGCACTGGGCAGGAGCTTCGCCAGACATGCTGCAAATAATTGAATTTGCACGTCAACAAGATTTGTTAGTGATTGAAGACGCTTGCATGGCAATCGGCGGTAAGCTCCATGGCAAAAGTCCGGGTACGTTTGGGGATCTTGGTGCCTACAGCATGCATCCTTTGAAGACATTAAATGTTGCAGGAGATGGTGGGATGGTAGTAACTAATAATGAAGCACTTTATCTTTGGATGAAAAAATTTAGAAACCATGGAATGACAAATAGAAATGAGATCGAATTCTGGGGTGTAAATATGAGAATTCAACCTCTTCAGGCAGTTATAGCAAACTATTTTTTAGATTATGTAGATGGCTTTGTGAGCATAAGAAATACGAATGCCTCTTATTTGGATAATTTACTCAATGATTTAGAAAGGTATCTACAAATTCCAAATCGGTTAAACCATAACTTAGAAACGTTCTCTTTGTATATGATTTTGGCATCAGAAAGGGATAACCTAATAAAATATTTGATACATCATGGCGTTGAGGCGAAAATTCATTATCCAACTCCATTGCACTTACAGCCTGCCGCACAAAAACTAGGTTTGAATAAACGAGCTTTGCCAGTTGCAGAAAAACAAGCGAGGGAGTTATTAACAATTCCAATTCATCAATACTTAAAGTTTAGTCAATTAGATTACGTATCTCAATTAATTCATACATTTTACCAAAATGAGTGTAGATGATTTACTGATTTTGAGAATTCAAAAATTAAATATGTTGTTTAATTATAGGTTATCTGGAAAATAAATCGAACACAAAAATTACAATAATTTTAAATCAAGATGCCGAATTTAATTTAGAGTTTTAAAAAATATGCACAACTAATTCAGAAGAGTACAAAAATTGAAAAGAAAATTAAAATAGTAGTTCTGGACTAACCAATCTCGAGTCAAGAGGAGGGTGATCTAAAACTTCAGTATTAAGTTTCGATATTACATTGCATATTTTCAACTAGGAGAAGTCGATTAACAATTTAGACTATACTCGGTACTATTGAGTTCAAAAACCAATTAATAGAATTGAGAAGGAGTGAAATTTATGAGAAATTTCAAAAGGTTTGCAATTATTGGTGGCGATGGGGTTTTTGGTGTTCACATGGCAAAATATCTACTTGAAGAAAATTCTTTAGAACGTCTGATATGTATTGGCAGAAATCCCAAAAAACCAGAAGTTTACTCACTTGGAGTAGGTAATAAAGACTCTAGGTATAAATATTACCAAGTTCACATGTTACATGAACCAGATATTCTTATGCGAATTTTTGATCAAGAGCAACCAGAATGCATAATAAATTTCGCTGCATTAGCATATGCAACTTCCTGGAAAGATTCTTATCGCTATTATGATACAAACGTAATAGCACTAGCAAAAATAACAGAACTAATTCGAGATAGAGATTTCTTCAAGCACTGGATGCAAATAGGCAGCTCTGAAGTTTACGGACCAGCCCTAAATGGACCATCTAAAGAAACTGATGCTCCAAACCCTACCAGCCCATATGCAGTTTCAAAACTTGCAGGTGACTTACACTTGAAGACTTATTTTGAAAGTATTAAATTTCCAATGAATATTATTAGACCATCAAATGCTTATGCTCCAGGTCAACAGTTGTACAGGGTTATGCCGAGAGCTGCATACTGTGCATTGAAAGGAATAACTTTTCCGCTCGAGGGTGGCGGAATCGCTGAAAAATCATTTCTTCATGCGAGAGATATGGCTGATGCTATTTACAAAATAATTACTGAAGCTCCTCTTGGTGAAATTTATAATGCTGGGACAGAATCATCGACCACCATTAGAAATATCGTTGAAATGATTGCGAGGGCTTCAAATGTGGAGTTTAACTCATTTGCCAAAATTACAGAAGGACGAAAAACAGAAGATTCTAGATATTGGCTTGACAATTCAAAAATCACTCGTGATTTAGGCTGGCAGCCTAAAATATCTTTGAACGAAGGCGTTGTAGAAATGGTAGCATGGGCAAAGAAATACAGAAATGAACTTGAAAATGTGAGTCAGGTGTATGAGCTTAGATCATGAAGAAGATTGTGCTCTAGTCATCGAGATCTAGTTTCTCTATTGAGAAAAGCACAAGATTTGCTGGAGTTTTAGCCACTTTAGGATTGAGTTTCAGGAAAATGTAAGCGTCTCTAGGTGGTTAATTTCAAAATTCGCAACATGTGTGATGGAATTATATCAAATCCTGAGATAATGTAATCAAAAAAAACATAGGCGCACTTCAAATAGTGTTTGATGTTGGGGGAAGAAGATGCCAGCAGTTGTTTTACTGGGTGCGCAGTGGGGAGATGAGGGTAAGGGAAAAGCAACCGATCTTCTAGGTGGCCGAGTTGATTATGTAGTCCGCTATCAAGGCGGCAATAACGCAGGACACACAGTTGTAATTGGTGATCAAAAATATGCACTCCACTTACTGCCTTCAGGAATTTTATCTCCAAATGTAGTTCCAGTTATTGGTAATGGTGTAGTTATTGATCCAGCAGTATTACTGGAAGAGATAAAAGGTTTAAATGAGCGAGGTATTAACACCTCAAAACTTAAGATTTCAACTAATGCGCATTTAATAACGCCATACCATCGAACAATTGATAAGGTCTCTGAGAGATTTTTAGGTAAATCAAAGATTGGCACAACGGGGCGTGGAATTGGACCGGCCTATGCTGACAAGATAAATCGAATTGGAATTAGGATTCAAGATTTATTTGATCAATCTATTTTAAAGCAGAAGATTGAAGCAGCTCTGCATGACAAGAATCAGATATTGGTTAAGGTCTTCAATCGAAAAGGAATTACGGTTGATGAGGTAATAGCTGAGTATTTAGGGTATGCAGAGATTTTAAAACCTTATGTAACAGATACCTCACTTCTATTGGATCATGCTTTGCAACAAGGCAAAGTAGTACTTCTTGAAGGATCGCAGGGAACATTATTAGATGTAGATCATGGAACCTATCCCTTTGTCACATCCTCCAATCCAACTGCAGGGGGAGCATCAACTGGCTCTGGAATTGGTCCAACAAAGATAACTCGTGTGATTGGAATTCTTAAGGCATACACAACCCGGGTTGGAAGTGGACCATTTCCCACTGAGTTGTTTGATGAGGATGGTGAGGCGCTAAGAAAAATTGGTGGCGAGGTTGGTGTTACCACTGGGCGCAATAGAAGATGCGGTTGGTTTGACGCACCAATTGCAAGGTATGCAGTTCGAGTTAATGGCTTAACTGACTTCTTCTTAACAAAGCTAGATGTTTTAACTGGCTGGGAGAAGATTCCAGTATGCGTGGCTTATGAGATTGATGGCAAACACGTTGAAGAGCTTCCTGCCTCACAATCTGATTTCCACCATGCAAAGCCAATATATGAGTACCTGCCTGGCTGGAAAGAGAATATTTCAAAAGCAAGATCTGTTGCAGACTTACCTAAGAATGCGCAGGAGTATGTGAAGTTCTTAGAGAAGATCTCTGGAGCTCCAATGAGTGCCATAGGTGTTGGCCCTGGCAGGGATGAAACAATTGCGGTTAGGGATTTGATCAAATGAGTATGACGCCAAATGTATTAGCAACAAGGTATGCCACACGGGAGATGGTGGCAATCTTTGATCCAATCAATAAAATAATTAATGAACGAAAGTTTTGGATCACGAATTTAAAATTACAGCAAAAAGCTGGCTTGCCAATTACAGATAGTGATATCAAGACGTATGAGGCGGTAGTTGAGAAAATTGATTTAGATTCGATTGATAAACGAGAAATGAACACTCGTCATGATGTTAAGGCGAGAATTGAGGAGTTTAATGCTCTCGCTGGGGTTGAAAAGATTCATATTGGACTAACCAGTCGGGATTTAACAGAAAACATCGAACTTATCCAGATTAAGGCTGGGCTTGAATTAATAGAGCATCGAGTTCTACAAACCTTATTTTTACTGAGTGAAAAGATATCTAAATATGAAAAAACCTATATGGCTGGTCGATCACATAATGTCGCAGCCCAGGTAACTACTTTAGGCAAGCGATTTGCATCATGCGCTGAAGAGTTGTTATTTGCCCATGCTGCACTAACGGAATTGATCGCTCGCCTGCCTCTTCGTGGAATAAAGGGACCCGTTGGCACATCCCAAGATGCATTAGATGCGATGGGTAAGGATTTTGCAAAGTTAGAAAAAAGTATTGCTAAGGAGTTTGGATTTGAGAACACTTGGGCTTCAGTTGGCCAAATCTACCCACGATCAGTTGATTTTGAGGTTGTTTCTAAGTTGTTACAGATTGCATCCGCCCCTTCATCAATGGCAACCACAATTAGGTTGATGGCAGGAAGTGGTTTAGTAAGTGAGGGCTTTAAAGCAGGACAGGTTGGATCATCTGCTATGCCTCATAAAATGAACTCAAGGTCTTCTGAGCGTATAAATGGCATGATGATTTTACTTCGTGGCTATAACAATATGGCAGCAGATCTAGCCGGAGATCAGTGGAATGAAGGAGATGTGTCATGTTCTGTAGTTCGAAGGGTCGTTATTCCTGACTCTTTTTATGTTTTGGATGGCCTACTACATACATTCATGACAATCTTGCAGGAGTTCGAAGCCTTTGATGAAAGCATTGAAGTGGAGTTAAATGAGCACCTCCCACTTCTTGCAACCACAAAAATACTTATGGAGTGTGTTAAAACGGGAATGGGCCGGGAGGTAGCACACAAACTGATTAAGAAACATTCAACTACTGGAGGTAACTTCTTGGAAGCACTGGCTAGTGAAAAAGAGTTTCCACTTTCAATTGATCAACTTAGGGATTTAATCAAAGAGCCATCAGATTTTGCAGGCATGGCGGTGAAGCAATCTAGATCTGTTGCTAAAAAGATAAAGTCAGTTTTGGGCAGTAAAATCAGTAAGGTTGAGTTAACACAACTAAAATGAAGCTGGATTTGGAATTAAAGAGCCGCGTAAAAGAGATGCTAAAGGTTATCCAGCACTTATCACCCGGTAATTCAGTTGAACTTCGAATCCCGCCATATGCTGCTATTTAAGGTGTTTCTGGCTCGGTTCAAAAAAGAGGAACCCCACCTAATGTGGTGGAGATGAGCGAACAAACTTTGATTGAGTAAATTAAAAATCCAGGTAATTGGGATGAGCTCTGCCATAAGGGATTAATCCCAGCCTCAGGCACAAAAGCAAATCTTGAAGATCTATTTGGTAAGGTGAGTAAACTAGTTCCAAATTAAGGCAGGAGATGTAATGGCGAGTAAATCAAAGCGTGCTCGAATGGCTCCTGTTCGTGATCTTTCAAAAAGCTTTCTTTATTGGGCGATTGCAGTTTTTGTAATCAAACTTGGAATTATTTTTCGTATCGATGGCATCAATGTGGGCTCTGGTGATCGAGTTTACTTTGTAGATGGTGCCTGGCTTGGTGCTGATGGTGAGAACTACCTAACGGGGCATAACGCACTGGTCACAGATGGAATCTTCTCCCCTGAGAGCATTTTAAATTACTGGCCTGCTGGCTATCCCATTTTAATTCTCTTTTTGTCGATACTTGGAAAGAGTTGGGTTTTGACCACACTCTCTATCATGCAATCATTAGTTTTTTCCTACGCTGTCTACTTTTTTGCAAAGCAGCTATACCAAACAAGATTAAAGAAGTTTGCCTATCTGACACTATTATTAATTCTTTTCAACCCAACTCTCTCACTTAGCTCTATTGCAGTTGGTTATGAGTCACTTACAGCATCTGGACTACTACTTTGCGTGGGACTTGTGATTAAAAGTTTTGTTGAAAAAGACAGTAAAAAGTTTGTAAAGTATCTGATAATAAGCTCTGCAATTTTTGGCTTACTGTCATTTGTCCAGCCTAGATTGCTTTTAACAGGGATATTGATAAACCTTGTGTGGATCACAGCTTGGCGTGGATTAAAAGCAGGTGCATTAATGATTGCATTAAGTTTGGCAATTACCCTGTTTTTTCCAGCAACTTTGATTTATCGAAATAATCAGGCAATTGGAATTAACAGTATTTCGACCAATCTTGGTATAACTATGAATATTGGCGCAGGCGAAAAGGCCACTGGTGGATATATGAAGGAAGGTTATGGGGTTGAATGTGATTTATCTGGAACCTCTTCACAACAGGACAACCAGCGTGTAGGTTGTGTTTTAAACTGGTATTTAAGTAATCCCGTAAAAGCAATAGAGCTTTTTTATAACAAGTCAGTTTACTTTTGGTCACCTTGGTATGGACCGGTGGCAAATGGCACTATGGCAAGAAATCCTTGGTTGACCATTAATCCATTAAATAATATTGCCACAACACAGGATGGATTTAATGTTGTCTATGGTGGATTTGGAAAGGTGATCTCTTGGCTATGGTTACTTGGCGGATTAGCACTCCTACTTTATGGCTACATCACTCTGTGGCGCCAAAATTCACTTGAAAGATTTATTGGGAACTTAGCAATGATTGCCGTGGCAACCAATTGGTTGATTACCCTACTTACAATAGGTGATCACCGCTTTAGAATTCCTATTATGGGGTTATCCCTATTTCTTCAGGTAATTGGTCTTAAAACTCTATTAAAGGGCGGAAAAGCCCCAATAGTTGATGGCCCATCTTTACGCTAATCTTCCTCACCTGACAGAAGGCAAATATTGAAGGAGGGCCAATAATGGGACGAGGCCGTTCAAAAGCAAAACAAACTAAGGTCGCACGAGATCTAAAGTATTCAAATCAAGATATGGATCTAGAGCGCTTAGCAAAAGAATTACATGGTGAGGTAAAAGAGGACAAAGATTTTAACGATGACTCCTCTCAAGATAATTATACTCCTCGTAACTAATTAGAAACTAATGCGCCCTACTCCCTACGTTGCATCTTTACGGATTTATGAGCCGTTAACCGCTTTTGGCGAAGAAGATCAATCTCGGTGGAGCAATATCTCAACTGCAACTTCAACAGGTAGAGATGAGCAACAAAGGGCGCTTAGGCGGACAATTGTTATAGAGCCACCTGCACTAAAACTAGATGGTGCTCACATTTTAGAAATTGATGAAAAGAAATACATAGCTCCATGGTCCACGGCAGCAAGATGCTGGGTAGCATTGGAAGATTTTAAATCTTCAATGCCATTTACGATAAGTAGTTTTTTTCTGCCTAAAGAGATCGAAAATGCTCTTTCATTAAACCCTGAGAGCATCGAAGACAAAGTCTCACACATAATCACAGCAACTTGGAGTATCCCACCACGCTGGTTTTCACTCTTTGAAGCTTCAGATCGAATTAGAGGCACCAATGATGATGGCGCATTCACAATTCTTCGCACCTCGATATCAAATGCAAAACAAAGATGTTTATTTGCCCATCAAGCAGTTGTCAATGCATTTGGAAATGGACCAATAGAGCAGGAGATCGCAGACTTACTTGAGTGGCTATCAATTTTTGATGCCAATTCAATTGTGGAGTGTGATTACGGAGGGTTAGCTATTTATCTAGAGAAATCATTGATTGAATCTGGCCAACCGGGATTAAACGCGGACACCTCAATTGAGGATGTTGCTAGATCACTCGCTGGCTTGGCAGCAGGAGATGGCGCACTGGCAGGACAGGGTTATGAGCGATTAGTAACCCGTTGGCGAAGGGTTGCAGCATTTGAACAGGCTATGTAATTGGGTTACTTGTCATTTACTGACCCAAACCACAATACTTGCCTCATAAGGTTTAAAACGGACATACTCGCCAAGCAACTAATGAGGGGCAACTAAATTGAACTCAGAGCAAGAGGTCTTATTGACCCCAGCTGAGGTTGCATCATTATTTAGGGTGGATCCAAAGACTGTCACCAGATGGGCAAAATCTGGCAAATTAACCTCAATTAGAACCTTAGGCGGGCATCGAAGATATAAAGAGTCTGAAGTAAAAGCACTTCTTTTGAAAACAACTAGCAACAGTTAAAGAATGGATAGAGAGCAACTATGAGTGATGAGAAAAATACTGGCGCAGATGCAAAAGCCAAAATGCTGGCAGCTCTTGCTAAAAAACAAAAAGGTAGTAACTCTGGCAAGAGCGCAGGGCCCACTTCAGGATCCAAGGTTGGTTCAGGGCAAACTGGCGGCTCAGCTCCAAAGATGCACAGACGCAAATCTGGTTCTGCTTAATTAACCTTATCTAGCCAAATGGGAATTACAAATACAGAGTACTTCTTACTGTTTGTAATCTCCTATTTATTTGTGGGTGTACTCACACCGGTAATGAGAAGGATTGCTATTGCAACAGATGTAGTTGATCGACCTAACTCCTCACATAAATCCCATAAGAAACCAGTCCCTTATTTAGGTGGGGTAGCAATAATCATTGGGGTAATAACAGTTTCTT
>Ga0315899_10004385_pt1 | contig 15262 bp, 12 predicted proteins | sample LakEriMetagenome_2_FD_203518 | JGI IMG/M metagenome (GOLD analysis project Ga0315899, IMG submission 203518) | Freshwater fungal communities from buoy surface, Lake Erie, Ohio, United States - Buoy 4 MA112 | ecosystem: Environmental > Aquatic > Freshwater > Lake | place: USA: Lake Erie, Ohio... | reverse complement strand
CCGCCTTCGATCATGCGCTGTATGCCTGCCTCGCCATCATCATGACGATTCTCGCGGCCATGGGACTCGTGACGCGCGTGGGCTCCAGCGTGGCCGGAATTGGCACCTGGTCGTTGCTGCTTGTTGCCACCTATGCCGTCACCTCCAGCCTGGCGTTTCGCGTGAGTCAGGTCACGCAGACCGCCGGTGAGGTGACCGAGATGAGCGGCGCCGAGTCGACCGGCAGCCACGAGGGTCGCGCCGAGGGAGCACCTTCCAGCCATGCGCACCCCATGTCGTTGCGTCGCGCGATCTGGTCGTTTCTTGGCGCCGCGCAGGTGATCGTCGTTGTGGCGCCGCAGTTCGCCACGGCGGCGGAGGGGCTCGCGGTGGTCAGCGGCCTGGGACACACCTTCATGGGCACCTGGCTCGTGGGGCTGTCCACGTCGTTGCCGGAGCTCGTGACCTCCATGGCGGCCGTGCGCCTGCGCGCCTACGATCTGGCGGTGGGCAATCTGTTCGGCAGCAACGCCATCAACATGACGATCTTCGCCATCCTCGACCCGTTCCACCCCCAGCCCATGTTCGCCGTCGCATCGGCCGATCACATCCTCACCGCACTGGCGGCGGTGGTGCTCATGACGATCGCCCTCGGCACGCTGGTGCTGCGCTCCCGTCGGGCGGCGGCGCGCGAGCCGGGCAGCATCCTGCTGGTGGTGGGCTATGTGGCGGGAATCGCGCTGGCCTACTGGCGCTCCGTAACGCCCACCTGACCGCGTGGCGTCACCCGAAGCGACCCGCCACGTAATCGGCGGTACGACCGTCCCGCGCGGCGGCAAACAGCTGCAGGGTGGCGCCGAACTCCACCAGCTCGCCCATCAGCATGAACCCGCAGTGCGACGCCACCCGCTGCGCCTGCTGCATGTTGTGCGTCACCACCACCACCGCATGCTGCGTCGCCAGGCGCACCATGAGCGCCTCCACGCGCGCCGTGGCTTCGGGATCGAGCGCGGAGCATGGTTCGTCCATGAGCAGCACCGCCGGCCGGGTCGCCAGCGCCCGCGCAATGCACAGGCGTTGCTGCTGCTCCGGCGACAGCCGCAGCGCCGACCGGTCGAGCCCGTCGCGCAACGCGTCCCACAGCCCGACCTCGGTGAGCAGCGACTCGGCCAGTTCACGCGCCTTGCCACCGGACAGTCGGCCGTCGAGCCGCGGCCCGTACGCGAGGTTATCGAGTACCGACAGCGGAAACGGGTTGGGGCGCTGAAGCACCATGCCCACGTGGCGCCGCAGCACATCGGTGGACATGCCGGCACCGTACGCTTCCACCCCCTTCACCGTGATCTGCCCGGACACCCGCACGCCCGGTACGAGATCGTTCATGCGGTTGATCGACCGCAGCAGCGCACGCGAACTCATGCCGATGTCGGCCGTGCCATCGCGCGCGGCGCGAATGCCCGCCGTGGACCCGCCCGCCTGCACCGTGACCTTGCCGCCGCCGTACAACTCGGCCCAGCGCTCGGCGAACGGAAGGACCGAGGTGGAACCCGCCAGCACCACCGGGGCGGCACCCACATCGGCGCCGTCGCCGCGCGCACAGGCGGCTGCCCCGGTGAGTACGACCAGCAACAGCACGCCGTATCCTCGCCATCGGGTTCCGCGCCGGCGCCCATCCCGCTTCCAGTGGTGCATCCCCTGACGTTACGATGCGAGTGGCGAAGCGCCCGTCGGACTTCGTCACGAGTTGGTCACGGTGCGCGCACGACGCGCCGTGCTCGTGTGTACACCGGGTTTTCCCTGACACGATTACGGATGATGTCAGCTCGCGTCCTTGCCCGTGGCGTCTTGCAGTGGGCGGTTGTACTGTGCGGCTGCGCGACACAGCGAGCGCCGCATGGCTCCCATGCTGCCCCCGCGGCCCGTGCCACCGTGCTACTGTCCCTCGATGGCTTCCGCGCTGACTACCTCGCGCGGCCGGGAGCGGTGCGCCTGCGTGCCCTGGCCGCGCGCGGCGTGCGCGCGGAGCGCCTGGTGCCGGCGTTTCCCAGCAAGACGTTCCCCAATCACTACACGCTGGTTACGGGGCTGCATCCGGAGCATCACGGCATCGTGGCCAACACCATGCGGGATGCACGCATCGGCACCACGTTCACCATCGGCGACACCAATGTGGCGCGTGATCCGCGATGGTGGGGCGGTGAACCCATCTGGAACACCGCCGAGCGACAGGGCGTGCGAACGGCGGGGTTCTTCTGGCCGGGGAGCGACTACGCCATCAATGGTCGGTTTCCCACCTACTATCGGCCGTACGACGGGCGCGTTCCCAACACGCAGCGGGTGCAGCAGGTGCTGGAGTGGCTCGCACTGCCGCCGGAACGGGCGCCGCGCTTCATTGCAATGTACGTCAGCACCACCGACGACGTGGGACACAGCTATGGGCCGTCCGCTCCGCAGGTGGACAGCGCCATCGCCCACGTGGATTCGCTCGTGGGGGCGCTCGTGGATGGCCTCGCCACCCGCGGGCTGTCCGGGCAGGTGAACCTGGTGATCGTCTCTGATCATGGTATGACCGAGATCGACAGCGCGCGTGTCGTTCGCCTCGACGAGTACGTATCGCTCGACGACATGGAGGTGGTGGACTGGATGCCGGTAGCAGCCATCACGCCGGCACTGGGGAAGCTGCGCGATGTGTATCGCGCCTTGCAGCGAGTACCGCACGCGCAGGTGTTTCTCAAGGACAGCGTGCCGGCGCGCTATCGCTATCGCGCTCACCCGCGCATCACGCCCATCGTGCTGCTCGCCGACGAAGGCTGGACCATCAGCAGCACCGAGCGCCTGCAGCGGCTCGGTATGCCGCGTGGCGGCACGCACGGCTACGACAACTTCCTGCCCAGCATGGGCGCGCTGTTCGTGGCGGCGGGGCCCGACATTCAGCCGGGGCGCGTGATCGGCCCCGTAGCCAACGTCCACGTGTACCCGCTGCTGGCCCGCCTGCTGGGGATCACGCCGGCACCCAACGACGGCTCGCCGGATTCACTCGCCATCCTGCGCCGCTGATCGCCGCCGCGCGCCCCGCGGTTACTCCTCGTCGGTGGCCTGCGCGCGCAATGGCTTGCCGTCGTGATCGGAGATCAGCACCCACACCGTGCGCGAGCGCTTGGAGTACAGCAGCCGCACCGTCACATCACGCGGGTTCTGCTTGAAGGCGAAGTGGAAGCGGAAGCTCGTGTCGAGCGCTTCGCGTATCACCCCTTCCTTGAAGCGCCCGTAGAACTCCTGCACGCGCGTGCACGGCGCAATCTCGGTGAAGAACTGCTTGCCGATGGCGTCTCCCTTGCTGAGCGACGCCAGGGAAGATTCGAGCGCGTTGTAGTTGAGAATGCGACCGCTCGCATCGAGTTGGATCATGCCGTACGGCAGGCGGTCCAGCTCCTCGGTGGTCATGTGATCGGCGGCCTCGAGGACCTCGTCGATCTGCTGCTTGTAGCGGTTGGGCATCGGGGTGGTACGGGAGTCCTGGGGAGGTACGTCCAAGAATAACGCGCGAACGCGAGGCGGTGATTCCGCCGTGATCCAGCCGGCATTCAGCCCTGCTTCAGCGCCCCTCGCGCGCGTCGTCGCGCTTCGGCATATATTCGGTATGATGGCCAGTCCCGCGTACGCCGAACTCCACTGTCATTCCGCTCTCTCGCTGCTCGACGGCGCCTCTCTCCCTGAGACGCTCGCCGAACGGGCGGCGGCGCTGGGCTACCGGGCCCTCGCCCTCACCGATCACGACGAGATGGGGGGCGTGGTGCGCTTCGGCACCGCCTGCGCGGCTCTGGCGCTCCCGGGCATCCTGGGGGCCGAGCTCACGGTACGCATGCCTGAGCTCGCCGGACGTGGCGGCGAGCGACGTACGCATCTGGTGCTGCTCGCCGAATCGCACACCGGCTACCACAACATTGCCACGCTCGTCACCCGGGCCCGCATGGACAGCGAGCGCGGGCGCCCCAGCGTCCCCTGGGCACTTGTCACCCGGCACGTGGAGGGGGTCACCGCACTCACCGGCTGTCCCCGAGGCTGGCTGCCGCAACTGCTCGCCGAGGGGCGCGCCGACCTCGCCTGGACCGCCGCCTGTGAGCTGCGCGATGTCTTCGGCACCCAGCTGGCCATCGAGTGCTGGGATCATCGGCTCCCCGAGGAGCGCGCGCTGGTCGGGCAGCTGCGCCCGCTCGCCGCACGACTTGGCGTGCCGTGGGTAGTCACCAACAACGTGCATTACGCCGACCCTGCGGCGCGCATCGTGCACGACGTGCTGCACACCCTGCGACACGAGCGTACGCTCGACACCATGGGCACACGACTCAAGCCCAACGCCGAATGGGCGCTCAAGCCCGTGGCGCGCATCTACCGGCGCTGGCGTGGGGCCGAAGAGGGGGTGCGGGCCACCGTGGACATCGCCGAGCGCTGCGCGTTCCGGCTGGAGCAGCTCAAACCCAGCTTGCCGGCCTTTCCACTGCCGCCGGGAGTCACGGCCAACGAATATCTCGCGCGGCTCGTGGAGCAGGGGGCGCACGAGCGCTGGGGCAACAACCGCACGCCCACGCACGACCGGCAACTCGCCCACGAATTGGGCATGATCCGCAAGCTCGAGCTGGCCGGCTTCTTCCTCATCGTGTGGGACATCGTGCGCTTCGCCAGGCGCGAGGGCATCCTCTGTCAGGGGCGTGGCTCGGCGGCCAACTCCGCCGTCTGCTTCTGCCTCGGCATCACGGCGGTCGATCCCATTCGCATGGAGCTGCTCTTCGAACGGTTTCTCAGCGAAGAGCGCCAGGAACCGCCCGACATCGACATCGACTTTGCGCACCGCGACCGCGAGCGCGTGCTGCAGTACGTGTACAACCGCTACGGGCGCGAACACGCGGCCATGGTGTGCGAGCAGATCACGTGGCGCGGCCGCAGTGCCGTGCGTGATGCCGCGCGCGTCCTGGGGTTCAGCACCGAGCAGGCGGACATGCTGGCGGCCTTGAGTGATCGCTTCAGTGCCAGGAGCACCGCGGAGGCGTTGCGCGTGGACGAGGTCGGTAACGGGGCTGGGGTCGAGGGCGGCGCTGAGGTCGGGGGGAAACGCGATCACACAGAGCGCACCGAGGCGGTGGAGGGTACCGGGAACGCTAACAGCAGTGACGCTGCACGTCATGGCCAGCACATGATCCGCGGCACCGAAGCGACGACCAAGGCGCGCGTTGTCCGTGAGCGCGCCCGCACGGTGGCCGCTACGCGCACGTCGTCCTCGGTGCCCTCCACCGCCTCGGTGAGCGCTGCGGGCACGCGTTTCTCCCCGACCCAGTCCACGACCCAGCCCCCGCCCCCCAAGAGCATCACCGAGCGCGACGCCACCTGGCAGCAGCTCATGGACCTGCGTGCCGAGCAGAAGCTCGCGAGCGACGAACACGCGCAGCTGGGCCCGCTCGCCAAGGGCGCCGAGCGTGAGACCCACGCCGAGTTCGTGGAGGGGCGCAACCGCACCACCGCCACTCGTGAGGGCCCGTCGGGGCGCGCACTGCTGCAGCGTGCCGGACTCGATCCCGACGATCCGCGCGTGCGGCAGCTCGCGCACGTGGTGCACGGCCTGCACGCCCTGCCCCGCCACCGGTCCATCCACGTGGGCGGGTTCATCCTCACCGAGGAGCCGCTCGGCGGCGTGGTACCTCTCGAACCGGCGTCCATGCCCGGGCGCACGGTCATTCAATGGGAGAAGGACGATCTCGATCCCGTGGGGCTCGTGAAAATCGACCTGCTGGGGCTCGGCATGCTCACGGTCGTGCAGGACTGTCTGCTGTACATCCGCCACACGCGCGGGGTGACCGTGGATCTGGGGCAGCTCGACATGAGCGACGCCGCCGTGTACGACGTCATGTGCCGCGCCGATACGGTGGGACTCTTCCAGATCGAAAGCCGTGCGCAGATGAACACGCTGCCGCGTCTCAAGCCGCGCTGTTTCTACGATCTCGTGGTGGAAGTGGCGCTCATTCGGCCGGGCCCCATTCAGGGGGAGATGGTGCACCCGTATCTGCGCCGGCGGGCGGGGCTGGAACCCATCACGTATCCGCATCCCAGTGTGGAGCACGTGTTGCGGCGCACGCTCGGCGTGCCGCTCTTCCAGGAGCAGGGAATGCAGGTGGCCATTGCCGCCGCCGGCTTCACCCCCGGGCAGGCCGATGTGCTGCGTCGTGCCATGGGGCACAAGCGCTCGCGCGAACGCATGGCGGCCATTTGCGAAGAGCTCATTGCCGGCATGCAGCGCAACGGCATTCCCGAGGAGACTGCACGTCGCATTTACAACCAGATCAATGCCTTCGCCGACTACGGCTTTCCCGAGAGCCACGCGGCCAGTTTTGCGCTCATCGTGTACGCCACCGCGTGGCTGCGGCACTACTACGCGCCCGAGTATCTGTGCGCCATCCTCAACGCACAGCCCATGGGGTTCTACTCTCCCGGCACGCTCATCGAGGATGCCAGACGCCACGGCGTGCGGGTGCTCCCCCTCGATCTCACGAAAAGTGTGTGGGACCACAGCCTCGAGTTGTCCGATGGCCGCGTCCTGTACGCCCATGACGGTACCGTCAGATGGGGAGCACTGACAACCAACAACTGCAACTCGGAACTCCAAACTCCTCCCCCCCCACGCGATGTCGCGGTCCGACTCGGCCTCCGCCTCGTGCGTGGCCTCGGCGCGCGCGCCCGCCGCAGTCTCGAAGCCGCGCTGCGCGACGGGCCATTCACCAGCGTGGAGGACGCCGTACAGCGAGTGCCCCTCGACCGGGCCGCATGGCGCCACCTCGCCGAGGCCGGTGCCTTCGACACCCTGTTCGCGCACGAACCGCCCGAACGCCGCCGCCGAGCCGCGTTGTGGGAGGTCATGGCCGTCTCGCGCAGACCGGAATTGCCACTCGCGCCACGCGCCACGCCCACCACTGCCCGGCGGGCGCCGCTGCCCGCCTATACGCCGGTGGAACTCACCGAAGCGGACTTCCGCATGACCGGTCTGTCGCTCACCGGGCACCCCATGGTGCACGTGCGGGCGCATCTGGCCCTCAACGGCGTGCGCACCGCGCGCGACGCGCACGAGAGCGGCAAGGACGGGCAGCCCGTAGCCGTGGCCGGTCTCGTCATCTGCCGCCAGCGCCCCGGCACCGCCAAGGGGTTCGTCTTTCTCACCCTCGAAGACGAAACGGGGATGATCAACATCGTCATCACCCCCGACCGCTTCGAACAGCACGCGCTGCTCATCTCCACGACGCCCCTGTTGCTCGTGCGCGGCACCCTGCAGGTGGAGCAGCAGGTAGTGAACGTGCGCGCGAAGCAGGTCCGCGCCCTCGAACTCGGCGGCGGCGAACAGCATGTGAAGGGGCACAACTACCGGTAGCGCACCCGTACCGGTCTGACACTCGTGACCCTGCCGTAGCCGTTTCGCGACACGATCATCATCGCCTCGGCACGATCGACACGGAGCTTGGACCACATCCCGTGACGTGGTCAACGGGCGGCCCCCCTCCTCCTCCGTGTCTATGCGAAACGACCCGCGTGCGCTCCAGTTCGCGCTCCTGTCGGCAGCGTCCCTGCTGACGATCTCTCCGTTCACCCTCTTCGCCCAGGCAGCCGCCACCCGCGACTCCGCACAGTCCCTGGGGAAGGTGGTCGTCACCGGCGTGACCGGACGCGGCAGTGCGCGGGCCGCCTCGGTGGTCGACACCGCCGTGCTCAAGCAGACCACCCCCGGCACGAATGCGCTCAAGGCCATCGAACGCATTCCCGGCGTGAACATGCAATCGGTGGACGGTTTCGGTATGTACGAATGGTCCAACCGCATCACCATGCGCGGCTTCCAGAGCGCGCAGATCGGCCAGACGATGGACGGGATCCCGCTGGGCGACATGTCCTACGGCAACTGGAACGGCCTCGGCGTCGGGCGTGCCGTCGACGCGGCCAATCTGGAGTCGGCGTCGGTCACGCAGGGCACGGGCGCGCTTGCCACCGCCTCGGCCAACAACTTGGGTGGCGTGGTGCAGTACGCCACCGCCGAGCCCGCGGCGCGCCAGCAGTTCATGCTGCAACAGATGGGCGGCCAGTACGCCGCGCGGCGCAGCATGCTGCGCTACGATCTGGGGCTCCGCACCTTCGGCGGCGGCAGCAACGGCGTATCGGCGTTCGTGTCCGTCTCGCGCTTCGACACCGACAAGTGGAAAGGGGCTGGCCGACGTCTGTCGAACTTCCCCGGCGAGCAGAATCTGCTCTTCGGACAGAGTGGCTTCCTGGGCGGCGCCGGCGAAACGTGGCACGAACAGGTGAACCTCAAGACCAATCTGTTCCTGGGTTCGAGCAAGATCACGGCGTTCTACAATTACGCCAATCGCAAGGAGAGCGACTTCATGGACCTGTCGCTCGGTGTGTTCAACGGCACCGCGCAGGGATCCTCGCAGTTCGGCTTCGGGCCCCTGTTCGACTACTTCACCAACTGGAGCACCGCCAGGCAGTTCGCCGAAGCGAGCATTCCCCGATACACGCCCCTGACCGATGCGGCCTACTACAACTCCGCGCAGGGTGCGCGCATGGACCACCTGGCCTATCTCAAGGGCGAGTTCAAGCCCACCGCGACCACGCGCCTCGAGGTGCAGCCGTACCTGCATATCAATCGTGGTGGCGGTGACTGGCACGCCCCCAGCTACGGGGCGGCGTACAGCCCCGACCCCATCATGTTCCGTCAGACCCAGTACAACGCCAATCGCATGGGCGTGATGGCCAAGGGCAGCGGCACCTTCACCATGGGGTCGGTGGCCAACCAGTTCGAGGTGGGCGGCTGGTACGAGATGAACGAGTCGAACAATCGTCGCCCGCGGTGGCGCCTCGTCAACTATCAGCAGGGACCCGAGGTGGACTTCACCAATGTGCTCCGCCTGGACTACGATCGCACGGCCGACGTGACCACCAACCTCCTGTACGCGCAGAACACCAGCCGGTTGCTGCAGGACCGCCTCACGCTCACGTACGGTGCCAAGTATCTGCTGGTCAACGCCGACTTCCGCAACAATGGCAACACGCCGGTGAACGGCCGCACGGCCCCCATCTTCGCCGATCAGGGTCGTCCGTCGCTCAACATCGAGATGGATGGCGGGCTGCTGCCGCAGGTTGGTGCCGTGTTCAAGGTCAATGAGCGCAACGAGCTCTTCGCCAACTGGTCGGAGAACGTCAATCAGTTTCCGCTCAACCCCGCCGGTGGCGTGTACAACACGGCGGTCACCACCTTCGAGTTCTTCAAGTCCACCGCGAAGCCGGAGCGGGCCACGACGCTCGAGGTGGGTGCACGCACCCGGCGCGGCGCCATCGAGGCAGGGCTCACCGCGTACACGATCGATTACCGCAATCGCCTGCTGGGCGTGGCGCTCTGCCCGCAGACCGTCACCTGCGCCTCGGGCTTCGGCAACGTCGGCTCCGTGAACACGATGGGGCTCGAAGGCGTGCTCAACGCCGACCTCGGGCGCGGCCTGCGTCTCTTCGGCTCGGCCACCTTCAACCGCTCGCGGTTCGGCGAGGATTATCGCACCAACCCGAGCGATCCCAACTCGCTGGTGAACACCAGGGACAAGTTCGTGCAGGATGCCCCGCAGCAGATGCTCAACGGGTCGCTGTCCTACACGCGTCGCAGGCTCAATCTGTCGCTCGGCGGCCGCTACGTGGGCGAACGGTTCTTCACCTACACGAACGATCTGGCCACGGTTGGTGACGGCGCGGGCAAGGTGCCGGGCTACTTCGTCTCCGACATCTCGGCGCGCTACCGCGTGGGGTCGATCGGCGCCCTCAAGTCGATCGAGCTGCAGCTCAACGCCAACAACGTCCTCGACGAGCGCTACATCGCGACCATGGGGAGCGGCGGTTTCGTGGCCCGCGGCGATCTGCCGACCTTCCTCACCGGCGCTCCGCGTCAGCTCTTCCTCTCGGTGAACACGAGCTTCTGACCGACGGCCGTATCGTCACGGTCAGCGCGGCTGGAAAACATCCGCCAGACCGGGCGGCGACGCAGCGAAGCCGGCGCTGCCGCCCGGCGATGGGTCCATCGAGATCCGTGTCATCCTCGATGGACCCCTGGGCAGGAGTCATGTCCCTGGGCATTCCGAGGCACCGGTATGCCCCCGTCTCGGCGGTGCTGCAATCGGTGGGCATCGCCCGCGCTGCGGCGCAATCAATGCCGAACACCGGCGCCACGCCCCCAGTTCCGTGCGCGTTGTCGGCACGGGCGCGCCCCTTGTCCTCATTTCCGGCTTCACCACCAGTGGCGACGTGTGGGACGAGGCCGTCGCCGCCCAGCGCGCGGGGCTGCAGCGGCAGCCTTCGCGCACCAGCGACCCCGCGTACTACCTCATGTCCTCCAGGGCGCCGTCGAACACGCCCATGTTTGCCTCGTCGTGCGACGGTGTCAGTCGGATGTGCTACGAAGTTGCCGACGGGGCTGCCACGCGCTGCAGCACGCCGCCCGTGACCGCGCGGCCGTCGCGCTGCGCCACATAGACACCACGGGTCTCGCCCGGCGCCAGCGCCTGCAGCGCGTGCAGCGCATGCTGCAACCCGCCGCACAGGTACGCATTGCAGATCGTGCTGCGCATGTCGCGTGGCAGCGTACATCCGGCGACACCCTGATACACACACCCCGGGTGCATGGCCTCGCGTGGCAGGAAGGCCAGGTAGGCCGCCACGACGCCATCGTCATCCAGGTGGGGGTGGCGCGTCATGAAGGCGCGCACGGTGCCGCTGCGCAGGAACGCGTGATCGCCGCCGTTGCCGCAACAGGCGCCACCACAGGCGCTGCAGGTGGCGCTCACGAGTCGGGCGGCGAGGTCGCGCATGGCCGGCGGCTCGGCCAGCGTGCGCGGATCCTCGTCGGGGCCGTGCGCACGCACGAACGCCACAAGCTCGCGCAGGCGGTGCGCGAAGGCGGCGTGCCGTTCAGCCGCCGTGGGCTGCAGCACGGCGCGGTGAACTGGTACGAGCGCCACCAGCCAGCCGGCTTCGTGCGGCGTGCCCACCGCGACCAGCGCCTCGTCGCGGCGCCGGCGCACGTCGTCGTACAGCACGGCCAGCTGGCGGCGTGCGCTGCGCATGCCCGTGGGCGCGTCGGGGGCCGAAGGGTCGGTCATACAGGCAATGAGCACCACCAACGCCACGAATGCCAACGGGCCACCAGTCGCATGACTGATGGCCCGTGGTCAGTTCGCTGAAGACGCGGCGATTAGCCGCGGAGCTTCACGACCTGCTCGGCCGCGGGGCCCTTCTGGCCCTGCACGATGTCGAATTCGACACGCTCGCCCTCGGCCAGGGTGCGGAAGCCGCCGCCCTGAATGGCCGAGTGGTGGACGAAGCAATCCTTCGAGCCGTCATCGGGCGTGATGAAGCCAAAGCCCTTGGCGTCGTTGAACCACTTCACCTTGCCGGTCGTACGCATGGCACTGCTCCTGTGTGTTACTGGGTGTTCGGAGTCCGGCCCTGCCGTACGCACCGAGCACTCGTGTTGATTCGCGGACCGTTCCCCCGCGCGGGTTAGTCGTCGTCGTGCAACGGCGACCAAGCATTCACATCGCAATGCGCGTGTACAAACGAGGGACCCGCCTTGAGGCAGGTCCCCGAAGTCGCCTGCTTCTGCGTTTCCCGCGCCGTGGCGCGCCCATCATGATCTGAGTGCTGCAAGACGTTAGCGCGGCCGGAACAACGCGTCAATACTGAAATTCCGGCCCGCTGGTCACGCTCCGGCCACACCCTCCGCCGGAGTCGCTGGACGCCAACGACCCACGGCTCCACGTTCCCCGCCATGCCCTGTCTCCTGCCCCCCCATCGCTTGCCTGCATCCGCGTATCGGCTGCTCGCCATGGCGCTCCTCGTGCTCCCGCTCGCGGTCCCGGTCCGCCCCGCCCACGCACAGCCTGCCGGGGCGTCGCGGTTGCTGCGGGCGAGTGACCTCGACACCCTCTCCCTGCGCGATGCCGGTCGCCGCATCGCCTACGGCGACGACTCGCTGCACTTTGGCGAACTGCGGTTGCCCCCGGGGCTCCGGAGTGGCGCGCGCGCCCCGGTGGCGGTGGTGATCCATGGTGGGTGCTGGATCTCCTCGTTTGCGACGCTCCGGAATACCGCGGCACTGGCCGACGCCCTGGCAGCCAACGGTGTCGCTACTTGGAATGTGGAATACCGCCGTGCCGATCACCCCGGAGGCGGGTGGCCTGGCACCTTCACGGATATCGCTCGGGCCGCCGACCACCTCCGGGTACTGGCGCGCGAGTATCCGCTCGACACCGCCCGCGTGGTAGCCGTGGGGCATTCCGCGGGCGGGCATCTCGCGCTGTGGCTCGCCGGGAGACCGTCGCTTCCAGCCGGTACGCCACTCTCCAGCGCGGCGCCGCTCCGCCTGACCGGCGTGGTGTCGCTGGGCGGTGTCACGGATCTCGAGGAGTTTGTCGGACGCATGCCAAGCGGATGCGGTCGCGGCGCCTCGATGCTCTTGGGCGGTCCCCTGGCTTCGCTGCCCGATCGTGTGGCGCTCGCCTCACCCATTCGCCGCCTGCCGCTGGGCGTGCCCACAGCGCACGTGGCCGGCGCGCAGGATGGCATCGCCCCCGAGCCCGTCCGTGCCGCCTACGCACGAGCCGCCGTGGCGGCAGGCGATGCGCCGCCAGCAAACGTGACCGTGCCGGGCGGACACTTCGAAGTCAATGCACCGCGTACCGCGGCGGGCGCCGAGGCCATTCGCCAGACACGGCGTCTGCTCGGGATGACGCCCCCCTGAAGCCGGGACGCTGACCCGACCGCGCTTTACAGGATGCGCTGCGGGCGGCATCCTCCATTCATCGCCTTTCCCCCACCCGGAGCCCCCGCGATGAAGGACAACCAGCTCAAGTCGCTGCTCAAGAAGACCCAGGCCAAGGCCGCGCAGGTCAAGAAGCCCACCAAGCAGGCCTACGATCCCACCCTCGCGGCCACGCGTGGCGCCGAGGAGCGCGACGACTCGGAAGCCAAGGAAATCTTCAAGGAAATGAAGCGCCGCGAGTTCTGACACAGAAGACACTCGCGCCGGGTTGTCGCGCGTACGGCACAGCGTGAGCTCCGCCCCCATCGACCCGTCGTTCATCGCCCTGCAGTCCGCCGTCGCCGGTCGCTTCTCCCTTGAAAGCGAACTTGGCCGCGGCGGCATGGGTATCGTCTACCTCGCCCGCGACGTCATTCTCGAACGTCCCGTGGCCATCAAGCTGCTGGCGCCGGCGCTGGCCGCCCGCGAGGACATGCGCCGCCGGTTCCTGCGGGAAGCGCGTCTGGCGGCCCAGTGCTTTCACCCCAACATCGTGCCCATTCATGAAGTGGCCGAAGCGGGTGACCTCGCGTGGTTCGTCATGGCGTACGTCGCGGGCGAATCGCTGGCCGATCGGTTGCGACGCGTGGGCCCGTTGCCGGCAGAAGATGTGCGCCGCCTTGGCCGCGAGATCGGCTGGGCGCTGGCCTACGCGCATGAACGCGGCGTGGTGCACCGCGATGTGAAGCCGGAGAACATCCTGATCGAGCGCGGGACGGGGCGGGCGCTCATCGCCGATTTCGGCATCGCGATCTCCCATCACGGGCCGTCGCAGAGTGGAGAGGTGGCGGGGACGGCTCGCTACATGGCCCCCGAACAGGCGCTGGGGGAGACCGTGGATGGCCGTGCCGATCTGTATGCGCTGGGGGTCACGCTCCACGTGGCGGCAACGGGCACGTATCCGTACGACGGCCAGTCGCTGGTGGCGATCGTCGCACAGCAAAGCGCCGAGCCCGCGCCGTCGGTGCGCACGCGCGCCCCTCGCCTGTCGGCCGCGGTGGCAGATGCCATCGATCAGTGCCTGGCCATTCGCCCCAGTGAACGCTTCGATGACGTGGCCCGCTTCGTTCAGGCACTCGAGCGCACCCCCGATGGCGGGGAGTTGCCCGTCGAGGCGCGCGCAACCCGCGTGGCGGCGACTGGCGCCGGTACACTGGCCGACTAGACCTTCGCCATCGGCTACGCGGCGTTCTTCATGGTCATGGGTGAGGAGTCGGGGTCGTTCGGCCGGATGATCATGCGGGGGGTGGCCGAGGGGGTGCTGACCTTTGCCGCGATCGCCACCGCCGTGCGTGGTGTCGAAGCGGTGCTCGCCGCCCGCACCGCACTGCAGCGCGGCGTGGCACCCGACGATGTGGCGGACGCGCTGGCGCCGCCGCCAGAGGCCTCGCAGGAGCGCGTGGGGACCCTGAAGACCACGGTGATGCTTGCGGGCGCAAGCGCCCTCGCCCTTGCACAGGCCCGGGTGGACCTCCTCGGACTGCCGGGCCCCCTCGAGTTCGTGGGGAACGTGATAACCGTGCTGACGCCGCCGGTAATCATCCAGCGTGCACTGGCCAGTGCGCGGCGCGAGTCGAGCATGGGGGCCTTGTCCTACGCATTCGTCCGCAAGCCGCTCGCCCGGCGCGTGGTGGGCTGGCTGGGCGGCGGATGCGCTGCTCCGGCTCGAAGCCGAGCGCGCCGAGGTGCAGGCGCGCCTTGGCGCTGCCATTGCCGCTCTCGAGAACATCCGTCTCGACCTGCTGCGGCTCGAAGCCAACCGCACGCTCCCCGGCCAGCTCACGCAGGAGCTCGAGGTCGTGCATGAGTTGCAGCGCCATGTCGACGCCATGCAGGAAGTGAACCGGGCGTTGCGCCCTCGGTGGCCGGAACCGACGCCGGTCTGAGGACGGTGTAGAATTGGGGAGAGACTACCCAGGGCCGCTCCTCCCTCCCCGAACATGACGGACTTCGAAACCCTCGGCGCCTTCTACCTCGGCAAGCGCTACGACATGCCCTCGCGCGCCCGTCGCGACGACTACGTGTTGTACGACGCGAAGGATCTCACCACCCACGCCGTGATCATCGGCATGACCGGCAGCGGCAAGACCGGTCTCGGGGTGGGACTGCTCGAAGAGGCGCTCATCGACAAGGTGCCGGTGATCGCCGTGGACCCCAAGGGTGACCTCGGCAACCTGGCGTTGCGCTTCCCCGCCCTCGGCGCGAGTGACTTCCGTCCGTGGGTGGATCCGCAGCAGGCCACCAACGCCGGCATGACGGCGGATCAGTTCGCGGCGCAGCAGGCCGACCTCTGGAAGAACGGACTCGCCGGCTGGGGACAGGACGGCGCCCGCATTCAGCGCTATCACGACGCGGCCGACATCACCATCTACACGCCCGGGTCCACCGCGGGGCAACCGCTGTCTCTGC
>Ga0315899_10004384_pt1 | contig 15262 bp, 13 predicted proteins | sample LakEriMetagenome_2_FD_203518 | JGI IMG/M metagenome (GOLD analysis project Ga0315899, IMG submission 203518) | Freshwater fungal communities from buoy surface, Lake Erie, Ohio, United States - Buoy 4 MA112 | ecosystem: Environmental > Aquatic > Freshwater > Lake | place: USA: Lake Erie, Ohio... | reverse complement strand
TGCCGCGCGCTTGAACCGGAGTGCTTCCGGGTTGATGTTTTGCGATGACATTCCAGTGGCAATGAAGTGTGCCTCAGTCTCCCGGTGTGCCTGCAGAAAAAGAAGACGCAGAAACTCGCCATGCATGCGGGTGGAGGTACTAACGATTGCGGGGAGAAAAGACATGTTCTGATTGTCAGCATATTGTTGCTGATAGGCAGCAATCTTACGCTGCGCAGCAACATGCAGCGGGCCATCGAGGTCCTGTGGGTGTGTGAGCAAACCGTTTTGCTGCACGTGGCTGGACGAAACACATACCGTACAGAACTCATTCCGCGTCCGCCAAATCACGGCCTCGATGCGGTACGCACAGTGAAATTCTGGTACCAAAACAGGAGTAGGGTCTGAACAGGTGCGGAATATATCTGTCCGTTTTTCACGCCCCCTATCGAGTTTCAAAGTATTCTCGATATTGAGACTTTTCGATTTGGGGACAAAGCCCGATCTGTGTACAAAAAAAAGCATAACTTCCCCAGCAACTTAAAATAAAACGGTCCTGCAGTAATAAACAACATAGCTCCGTGACAAGGGTACCGTATATGTGTGCCAAGATCGCAGAAGCTATAAAAATTTGATTGCAGCGTCTTGCGGAAACATAATTGCATTTAAGCGGCATTCAAATTAAATTGTTACTCAAATTGCTGTCACATTGAGCGGCAAGCAGAGAGAAAGCTGCTTCTATGCCCGCTGCCGCGCGCCCCCACTTACTTTTGCCTGGCCAAAGATTTGGAAAGATTGGCGTTTGTTTTTTGACCTGTGCCGTTGGTCTTCTAATTTTGCGTTTATCAGTCGTTTATTAGAACAAAATTCCTTGTGTTGTCTCGACCCGCTATCTATCAGTTGGAACCAAACCAAATTCCCTATAACCAACGAAACTGATAGCTCCACACAGGAGGCGGGCGAGCTGTGGACGTGGGGCTACGGAGCGCAAGGACGACTGGGCCTCAACGACGGGCAAGACAGGCTGGTGCCGACGCGCGTGGACCCGCAGCACTTTGCCCACGCACCCATCTCCGCCGTTGCCGTGACAGCGGGCGGCGCCCTCTAGGGATACAAGGGGAGGGTCGAGACAGGATTGTCACAAGGACGCCGATGCAGATGGCCGGCGTCACGCGGTATACCGGATCCGGATAATTACAAGAGCGAACTTTGTCAAGCATCAACACGCGGCGGCGATCATTCGCTTAGCGTTCGCGGTCCGGTGAGCGGTTGAGCAAGGCTACCGACGTGATGACTGATGATGAAACGACGGCCTTGCCAAAGTCAAAGTCAACAAGCGGGGAGAGTGCAGACAGCCGCGAGGAGAAGTCGATCGCTTCCAGCCACACCACCCAGGTTGTTGTATATCCTTTTTTCTCTTCCGTAACAGAGCCAGCATGGAATGCATTCCGTTTTGGCGTTTGAGGAATGCTCTGGCAGCGCCTGTCTGTTGCTGCTAGCCAACACGCAATTTGACGATTGGTGCCTTTGGCTGCGGCTCCAGGAGCACATCCCTCAGGATTCACAGCGGCTGCTTCCCGGAATGGTAGATGCGGCAGAATTACAGGACGGTTATTCTGCACCGATGATGAACGGTGTCTTCTGCTGACATAGTCTGACCAATGTTTCCCGTGTTCGTGTGCTTGTATTCAACCATAGAAATCTGACCATAGAGCGATACTTCAGAGCATTCTGAAGCCTCCTCCAGTGCACCTTCGCCTGGAGCTAGCGGCCAAGAACGATCAGAACGCTTTAAGAGAGCAACTTCGCCTAGAGCTAGCGGCCAACGCGACATGTATGAACCAAATAGCGCTACTGTTGCAGGTAAGAGCCTTAAAACCGCCCGCTAATACCTTGGCCAAAAGCCGCCCTCTGATACCCCAAACGATACTTCAGAGCATTCTGAAGCCGCTGCCAGTGCACCTTCGCCTGGAGCTAGCGGCCAACGCGCCTCGTATGAATCAAGCAGCGATACTGCTGCAGGTAAGGGTCTTAAAACCGCCCGCCAATACCGCCCACTGAGATACCCCGGCCATGTTTTCTGGTAAGCGTTTATTCAACCACGGAAATCTGACCATAGAGCGCTACTTCAGAACGTTCAGAACACTTTAAGAGAGCAACTTCGCCTGGAGCTAGCGGCCAACGCGACATGTATGAACCAAATAGCACTACTGCTGCTGCAGGTAAGAGTCTTTTTCTTAAAGAAAGCCAACTGCCCGCAAATACCGTCATGCGTGACTTACCGTCATGCGTGACTAGCAAGTGCGTGTACAATGGCGAGTATGCAGAGTCTTTCAAAAGACAGCATTCCGCCCCCCATGTCGACAGCGCTGATCGGCATGATGTGCTGGTTGTTTGGATCCGCCCCAATCTTCCTTTGTTGCATTGTACCTTATACAAGGAACGCGCCGCGGGCGCGGTGCGTATGGGGATTGGGGACGGTCGGCGCTGACGACATGGACCCTGCCTGTCAAGCGAGTGCACGCGAGGATTATGTGTGCGCGGGCGAGAGCTAGTAGGGACCCTCTGATGGCGAAGGGTCTAAGGGACTCGAGCCCCCTTGGGCTTAATCTATCTCTGTGTGCATGTGTGTATATGTGTGTGTGAGTTGGGCCTAACCGGCGGACTTCAGCAACGGATAATTCCACCGCGCTTTGAATGTGTAGAAAGGTGAAATAAATCAACCCTGGCAGCAGGGGGTTTTACACACGTGGCGAAAACGTGTGTTTACAAGCGTGGGTTCTGTATCTGGCAGACTGCTGTTTGTAGAAATCTCCCTCTTTTGACAGATTTTCTGGTGATGGTGACAGAGAACACAGGGACCGAGGGGCATCTGATGAAATTTCTTGAAAATCAACATCACAACACGAAAAACGGGGCTCAGCAAGAGAAGAGGAGGCTTTCAAATCCTAACCGGTTGACAGAGGAGCCAGGGGCCGAAAAGCATCTGATCAAAGTTGTTGAAAAGGAGCATCGCAACACGAGCAACGGGGCTGAGGGCGAGAACACGAGTGTCTCACCTCCCTTTTCGTTCAAAGATCAAGGGAAGACTGCGGAATCGTTCTCGCATCGTTCTTCGGCCCCTCGCAAGCACGTAACTGAGCAACTAGAGCAGACCATGGCAATGATAGTCAAAGTCATGAACGCTGTCTCCAACCAGTATAGAAATGCGATGAAGCGTGAGACCCAGAAGAACGTGGTCGGTATTTTAATCTCGGGTAAGAGGAAGGCTGAAAGAGCTGCAACGAATCGTAGAGACAAAAATCGGGTCCACTTCCGCCTACTCAAAAAAATCGAGTCACAGATTTTCCAGGTTAAGCGCGCAGCACAGCACCCTGCAAACGATGATATTGCTCCCTGTCTGTCTGCTTGCCTCCCTGCCTCCCTCCTTCGCTCGCGCCTCCCGTTCTGCCTTCCTCCTTCCCTCCCTCCCTCCCTCGCAATAATCTTGATTGCAAACTCACCTGCACCTCCGTGCGCTCATTTCATGCATCCAGCCTTTGCAGCCGACGTCGAGAACAGTGATGCTTTGGCGTGTGTGCATGTTGGCGCCCATGGTTTGGGAATTGTTTGCCTTTCCGTTTCGGGCAGGTGATCTCACATTGCACGATGCACTCCTGTTTCAATGTGGCTTAGGTTTGATTGCATCGTGTATTTTTTAACGTGATGTGTTTGATCTGGCAGCCTTTTCCGATATTAAGACGGGCAAAGCCATGGTCATTTGGTATATAGACGTGGGTGCGGACGTGTGGATCGTATTGGACATTTTGGTAGGTCACTCAGGACATAAATTGAGTGTGCGCGGCGCGCAGTTTAACACAAGCCTCACGTTACTGATTGAACGGAGGGTCCGCAGGTTTCATGCGCAGTCGCTGTCCCTGCTCTGACCTATCCGAATCAGGATTCGCAAGTCGCAAGTTTCACAGAGATCATACGCCTCTACATCCGGCACAAGCTGGCCTGGGTTTTATTGCCCATCATAGTATTCCAAATCGTGAGCGTGATCTTTGTGTACCATCACGTCACTTTCGGGGCAGCGGCCGATAATGTGATCTGGTTTGGCTCAGCACTTCCTCGGGTCCTGCAACGTTTTCGCCATATCAGCTCTTACTACGAGAAGATGGCGGTCTCGAACCCCCTGAGATCTTTGTTCTCTTTTGCTCTGGCGGCATGCTGCGCAATGTCATTGCTTCTTCCTGACACATTTTTGAGCACATACCTCCACATAACACATTTCACTCAGGTGAACCCAAAGATCAACGTGAGGCACCTACAAATATTGAGGATTTGTCTTATCATTGTTGGGTCCTCGCACTGGATTGGATGTATACTGTACGCAATCGCACGCAGTCTAGGGTTCAGCTCTGTGACATGGGTCTATGACTTCGAAAAACTGCTGCCAAACTATCGATTTGACGAATCCACCATAGAATTCGACTACATGCTTTGCATCTACAAGGGCTTCAACACGCTCTCTAACCTTTCCTATGATAAAGCCGTGCCAACGAATTTGGTTGAGCTCGGCTTCGCATTCTTCACCATGCTCATTCAAGTTTACATTTCTGCGCTTACCCTTGGTGAGTCATGGATTTGCCCACATTAACACCCTTTCCACTCGCAAGTACGTATTCTAGGCAGGTTTTCACGTGCTTTGACAAAGCTTTGCTGCAATCCATAACACAGGTACTTTACTCAACTACTTGGTACGCCGAGACGCCGTCGAAGAGGCGCACAAAGAGACCATAGAACACATTTGCAATTTCATGGAATCGAAAGGAATTCCATCAGAGCTTCATCAGCGCGTCGTCAATTACTATCGGTTCCAGCACAAGAAAAATCGAGAGCTTGAATCCGCAAGACTAATCAATCTCCCAAAGTCATTGATGATCAAGGTTGCAAACGCCAATTACCGCGATCTGATCGATAAGTGTGCCAGCACTGGTCGGCCATTTCATGGATGCAAGGAGCAGCTCGTCAATTCTCTCTTGGTAAAGCTGTCGATGGTGCACGTCATGCCTGGTGATGACATTGTTCATAAGGACGACATTTCCAGAGAGCTTTATTTTGTGCGTGATGGCACAGTGCAGGTGGTTGATGATCACGAGCGTGTGCTGTCGGTGATTCGAAGTGATTTGCCGGACATGCCGCCTCTATTTGGCGAAGTGCCCTTTTTTTTGGGGATAAACCATCTCCATGCTATCAAGGCATGTATGGACGGAGACGTACAACTGATGGTACTGAGCAAGAAAGACAGTACGGATCTCTTCGCAGATCATCCAGAAGAGCATTCCAAAATCTGTGAAAATTTGATGTCTACCTTCGATCTCACATGGGATGGGAGACAGATAGCAGGCGCGGATGAGGATGCGACTGATATGGACAAAATGGTTACCAAAATGGCTATCATCGAATCTATGAACCAACGATCAGAACTAAGGTCCGTGCGCCTGAACTTGTCAACAAGTTTGAGGAAATAGGTGTACTCGTGTGAACACGCAGGCCAGAAGAGTGACTGTGTTTTGACCTGCCCAGATTCTGGGAGCTGCGCGATGCGGTACTCACTGGCGATGCTGATACCGTCGCGATGCTTGCCCGCCAAGGCGCGAACCTGAATCAAGTGGACTATAACGGAAGGTCAGCCTTGCACATGGCATGCGCTGAGGGCAACTACAAAGTGGTGGAGGTAATGATTCAGCAAGGAGCAAACATCAACATGAAAGACCGCTGGGGACAGACTCCCTTGCAAGTGGCGGTCTTAAGCAAGCATCAGCTCGTCGTAGGTAAGGTGCAACCGTGGATGTTAGAAGCTTTCGTATCATTTTGATGGAAATGGCACTTTGGTTGAATTTTTCTTCCTTAATCTTCATGATCTGTTTCTGCAGGACTTCTCTCTGCCCACAAAGCACAATTGGGCCTCGAAAACCCAGGCTCAGCACTCTGTGAAGCAGCTGCATTGGGTGATCTTGCTAGCGTAAAACGGCTGATTGAACATGGCGTTGACCCAAACAGCGGGGATTACGATAAGCGATGTGCCCTGCACATTTCGGCTGCTGAGGGTCAAGACAAGGTCGTGGAGTTTCTGCTGGCCTCAAAAGCCAATCCTAATGTCGCAGATAGATGGGGGGGCACCCCTTTGCAAGACGCCGTTTCAAGTGGGAAGAATACATGCGCTAATTTCATCAGATCCAAAGGTGAATTGCCTTCCTGTATATGCAAGTCATATGAACACCAACAAACTTTGTTGTAGAGCTAATTCATTGTTCATGCACCGGGCAGATGCCCGCCCCCCGCACTCTTGCATGTGCCCCTCCGGGGCTGGTGCTGGCAGATGCTCGCCCCCCCCTCACTCCTTGCACTTGCTCCTTCCGCACTGGTGCGCGCCCGCTGACTGCCGATTCTGTCTTGACTCATAACCAACGATCTGAAATCAGGAGGAAAGTTTCCAGACGATTTTGGGGCTGGACAAGTGTGTACATCAGCAAGTGACGGGAATATTCCTAAGTTACGGATGCTTCACGAGTTTGGGCAAACACTTGACGTAGGGGATTATGACAGCCGATACCCCCTTCATCTTGCCTCGGCCGAAGCTTGCGTGTTGGCCGTGTCATTCTTGTTGGGGGTATCTGCGGATCCGAACTCGAAAGACAGGTGGGGCGGTACGCCTTTAGACGATGCTCTCAAGGGTGGCACGTTGTATCATCGGTATTGTGCAAAACTACTGCAAGCTTGGGGAGGACTGCTCGGTACTTACAAGAACACAAAGGAAGGCGACGCTTTTTTAACGGAATTGGAATCTATTTCCATCCAGACTGTGCGGCTCCTTATTAGCAAACTAATTGGACAAGGATTTGACCGCCAAGCACCCAACCGCATGAGCGACGACGATCTGCACGTCGCGATGATGGCCACGGTCTCTATGCTTGCGCCTGCCTGTTCTTTTGCATCTGACTATATGTGGTATGTGCAAACATCAAGCTGTGGCCGAGTCCTGAAATGGATTATCTTGGTGCTGCAGGCGAGGCATATGCCGCTGGTGCTGGAACTTAAGGGTCGACTGTCTATCATAAGTGAGGAAATCAGGACCTTCTCCAAAAGCAACAAAAATCTGATGTCAAAATTGCAAGAGCCTTTGAATTCGGCTATCAGCAAGTTGGAGCAAGCAGCGTTGAACTCGAGACCAGCAGTACACAAGGTTTTGCTCACGGCGCAAGATTTGAAGAAGGTGCGCCCCAAGACGACTTCCACTTGTCGACCAGGAATTTTTCACCACAGGACTCAATCCAGACAAACGCATGAAAGTAAGGCTGCCAAACACGACGTCTTTTCGGGATTAGTAGTCGATTCTTATGCACTCGATGCGCTGGTGCTTGAATGCCCTGCTACTTTGCATGGCATTGTGAACAGAAAGGATGGTCTTCGCAGAACTTTTTCATCGCCAGGAAATCTCCACGCTGCTGAAAACGTGAAGAAATTTCAGAAGCAAGATATACCTGAAAGAAACCGCGGGACTATGCAACGTACAAGATCAGGAGTATCCGTCTACGATTTTTCGACCCATACCCAGTCGCGATCTAGCATTGATGTCACGCGGGTAGCGCAGCTCGATGTCAGCCCGAGGCGATCTGGTGTGGATGCCCTGCTGCGGCCCGATGTCAGGCCAACTAACTTTAGCATCAATCTCACCCTTATTCAAGATTGCAAGGAAATGGTGAAGAATGTGGAAAAGTTAGCTTCGAAGGACGACAAGGACGAGGGCTTTTTGAACTCAGATGACGAAATGGAATTGTACGCTGAGGTGGACCGAATGTGTGCGGCGAGTGAGCAAAACGAAGAGAAACGAGTGACATGGAATATGGTTGCAGGCCAACTTTTAACCCGCACAGCTTTACACCTCGGCAATCTTGAATCTTCGTGGGAGCTGTTGTATAAGTTGTTGCGCACAGTTGCTGATGGAGAGGAAGCCAGCCAAGCAGACCCTCGACTCTCGATGGAGAATATAGCTCATGCTCTATCATCCATTAGAGCTGAGATGAAGGAACTGGACCTAGAACAAGTGTTAGAAGACGTGCATAGCGGCCAGAAAAATCTGCTTTGGGCTATTCCAAGGGAGAAGCAAGACGTCCGAGGAGAGACAGTGCACTTAATGAACTTGATCACATGTTCGCCATCGTTCAGGAAGGCGATGTTGAACATGAAGATCGACGAGAACCTGTGCATCCTCATGGTTTGTTTTTTTTTTGGTAACCGTCCTGATGACCCATGCGATTGACTTACTGATACCGCAATTACAGTGCTCTGATAATATAGAGACATGGTTGTCACACACAAGTGCATGTGAGAGTGAATCTATATTAACTCATAGGCGTACATGTTGCTAACAGTTCAGCAATTTACAGGGATCTATCCTGGCTGAATTGTTCACCGAAGATGAGATGCGCATGATTCTACCTGATTGTAAAATAGTATCGAAAAACGCCGGTGAAATCATCTTCCAATATGACCTCGCAGACAAGATAAACCACTTCACGTACGTCATTGAAGGCGACGTGATGGTAACACGGACCATCGATGATGAAGAAGTGAGTCAAGGCAAGTCAGTGGAAAATTCTTTCTTTGGCGCATACAAACACTTACGTAAGGCACTGTTGTCATACTCTCTGGTGAGAGAGGAAGAGGAGGAGGAGGTTCCCATCCTTCAAGGTGGTAATGGAGTGAAAAATACTATCATCAAGGCTGCCACCCCCGTCACACTGATGCGAATGCGCTCGACGCACCTATTGAGACTTCTCGAAGTTAAAGGACGTAATTTCCAAGCTCTTGTACAGCACTTGCAACTTGAGGATCCCGCTCGTGACCTCAAATTTCCTCTGTATTCTTTGCAAGCTACATGGAAACGTGGGATCGCAGAAACGATCTTCTGCCCCGGGAATGACGAAATTGTTTTCTTTGAACGCTCAAGGAACGATAGCCAAATCTGTGGTGTAGTGTCTGAGCTTCAGCGAAAAAAGATTAAGGAGACGATCTCAGCAATCGAAAAAATCTGGGCTGAGATAACCCAGGGTGCACCTATAATTCCCCTGGGAACCATGCGTATGATTGAAGAATATCTCGGCGAAGGAGGGGAGCAATTTTTTGCTGATCTCATAAAGCCTCTGTCGCGGCCTGGAGCACCAGCCTGCTTGCATCCAGAGCATTTTTGGTTCTGCTGCATTGAGTTTTTGTCAGAAACGATGATGTCAACTACTTTGGAGGAATCCGGTGTCTCAAACGTTGACACACACGGATCAGACGGCAACATGACACAACTCAACGCAGAGGACAGCGTTCACGACCAACAAGACTATGTGTCACAGAAAGACGCGGTGATGACAGATTCTGACTTATATATTTTTGAAGAGAAGGAAACCCTGAAGCAGAAATTCGAAAACTTTATGTTCAAGGATAGACAGATTGAGTCGCGGTTCGTGGAAGTACCGCAACTCCTCATCGAGACTGAATTTATAAGGGTGGCTGGCGAGCTTACCGGGTACTTGATGGGTGACGCCATTCGAAAGTATCTCACGTACACCTTGGTCCATCACCCGTATCCCATCAGTCTTGCTAATTGTCGCGAATTCTGCACGCTCTTCGGCAAACCATTCGACCAATCGACCAAACTTCTGTATCCAGAAATTGTCAAATTGCTCCGAGACAAGAAAATCCAATCTCAAGACCAAGACGGGTTATTTGTTGGGAGTGCACTGAATCCTGGATCTTTGCAGATGCAAGTCTGGATTTTCCTGATGCGACTCGTTGCCCTGTATCATATGTTAATGGTTCCTATAAGGATAGCGTTCATGCCCTATCCACACTTTACAAGCTTACATGCATTGGTGTCAGATGGACCCATGGATGTTGCGTTGGGACTGCACTCCCTCATATCACTAAACACAGCTTTCAGGGACGCTAAGTCGAGCTGGATCACTGACAGGATCAGAGTTTTCAGAGAAACTGACTTTCTTTGCCTCTTCGCTTCAATACCTTGCGACTGGTTTGGGTACCTGACCGGATTTTCAATGGAAGGATGTGTGTGGTTGAGATTGAACAAGATGATGCTTTACTACTCCCGTATATCTCCTCGTCAGATAATATATTCAAAAGGTGAAGTCTTCACAATCGGCGACTTGTTGGTTGTCATATTTCTGGTTTTGCACATTTGTGCTTCTATCTATTTCTTCCTTGGACGAGCAGCGCGGCACTGGCAGGCTGAAATGGGCCGCCCTCAAATCAGCTGGTTCTTCATTGAAGACGATTTTAAGGATTTATCATTGTACGAGCGCAGCGAAGATTTTCACTTTGTTTTTGGCGAAGATACTTGGGTCGTGGAGAGATACTTGTTCTCACTGTACTGGGTTGCTACCTCAGTCACAGTCAGCGGTCAAGTTGGCAAATTTTTACCGCAGAACGTAGAAGAGATCATATTTACGATAGGCATAATGATTTTGAATATGACTGTGTACCGCTGGATTATCGGAGAAGTATCGAGCATCATTATGAGCGCTGACGACTCCATAGTCAAGGCACGAGAGGACCTCGAGAGACTCACGACCTTTTCCTCGTCCAAAAGATTCTCAGATGAACTGCGTGAGGAAATCAAATCGCACTTTGATGCCGTGCAGAGTGGATCCTCACTCGATCAAGACAAGCTGCTCTCAGGACTGTCACACGGTCTTCGCGTTGACCTAGCACGATTCATTTCCAGGGAATTCTTGCCCAAGATCGACCTCTTTCAAGGGTGTAGCCACCAGATGTTGGATTCCATATGCGTGCTTTTGATTGAGGTGAATTTCATGCCCGAAGAAATCGTCTTCAGAACTGGTGAAATTGCGAAAGAAATGTATTTCGTGCTTCAGGGTGCGCTTGAGGAGCTCGATGATGACCAGGACAAAGTCGTGCGCACAGCACGAAAAAACTCAGCTCTTGGCACCATACCTTTTTCCTTCGGGTTGAGGCACTTTGCGACGGCACGCGCGTCGCGCAGTGGGTGTGTCTGTATGCGCTTGACGCGCGAAAATCTCTTTGAGGTGCTCAAAACGCACCCGAAGGATGAAGAGACAGTGATGCAAAACAGCCTTCGGACCTTGACTCGTGAAAGCACGGCAGTTAATGCGAACGATGCCAAGAGTACCGATGGCAGGAGTGACAGGGGGAATACAGGTGATGTGGAGAAAAACGACAAGAAAAGCATGAAGAGTAGCGTGTCTTCAGGGAGCAAGAGGTCAAAGGAGTCGGAAAACTTGAGTGGAAGTCTCGTGCGTTCACGATCGGGTTCTAAGAAGTCAGAAAGGCAGGGCTCAGATCATGCAAGGTCGCATCACTCAGGATCCTCAGGGAAGCACTCACTTGATAGGAAGTCACACCATTCGCGTTTATCACGAGCTTCTCGAGCTTCTCGCACCAGCAAGGCAAAATCCTCCGCAGTCAAAGAGTCCGCAGTCAATGGGGAGGGATCACAGAAGGGATTAGACGGCGAATCCAGTCAAGGCTCGGTAGACGACGGAAGTGATGTGAGTGCACCACTGTTCGGTTGTCGCCATTGTATTCAGACATCTTGTTTGCCGTACATGATATGTGTGATGTGCAGGAGGGACCTCGTTCATCCATGATGGGAAATGAAGACGACGGCGATGAAGAAATGCAAGAAACGAATGCTGCAGGTGAAAGTGGAGAAGAGATAGCAAAGATCAAGGCGCGTCGAAAAGGTACTTTGAATCGCGTTGTCTGAACAAAATACGTACTCTGTTCTTGAATTATACCGCTGCAACTTTCTTCCTGCCTGACTCTTCCCTGCGACACGTTGCAGCCCAAACGATTAGCGCGCTGCTAGCAGCCGCGGGCGTCGGCGACACTGGTAAAGTGCAGGCCATCACAAGCTTGAAAGAGGCAGACATCAATGCGAGTGAGTGTAACCACTTGTTGTCATTGCACATGCTGTATGCCTAGACCGGTCCCTCGCTGCACAGTCGTTGCTGTAAGGTTGACATTGAGAGCCTGCACAGGTGATATGATGGGTCGCACGCCGTTGCACGTTGCAGCAAGCGCAGGACACACGGATCTTGTCAAATGGCTGCTGAGTGCGTCAGCTGATCCTGCAATGAAAGACAAGCAGGGTAACACGCCTCTCAATGACGCCGTGCTTGCCAAACGTGACAAAATTGCGCAAATGATCCGACAAGAACACCCAAGTCAGAGATTTGTTTGTCCTTTTGCGGGTGGTCTGATGTGCCAGGCAGCCTTTGACGGGTCTCTGGAGGACATCAAGCGTTTCATTGTCAATGGAGTACCAGTGAATGAGCCAGACTATGACGGTCGGACCGCTCTGCACCTTGCTGCGTGCAAAGGGCATGTCGAAGTAGTGCAATATTTGCTCGAAAGCAAAGCCAATATCAATAGCAAGGATCGGTTTGGGGGCACGCCGCTCGAGGACGCTGTGCGCCACAACTTCGACGTCCGGAATGCCAAGCAAGTTCAAACAATTCTGCGCGATAAAGGCTCCTCGCTGGGGGACGCTGCAACCAATTACACCGTCAAGATGTGTGAATATGCCTCCAAGGGAATGCTGGATAATCTCAAAGTTCTCTCAGAAAATGGTGTCGATGTTGGCCAAGGAGACTATGATGGCCGAACCCCTCTCCACCTTGCTGCTTGCAACGGCCAAACGGCGGTGCTGGAATTCCTGTTGAATCAAAAGTCTGTGGTTGTGAATGCGTTAGATCGGTTTGGCGGCACGCCGTATGAGGATTCAATCCGCCACGAGAGGAAAGGAGCTGCTGCCATCTTGGAAGAGGCTGGAGGCGTCCGCCAAGGTGACCCCCGGCTCCAGGAAATAGTCCAGAAACAGGGTGCACGGCGCCTAGAAATATTGAAGGCCACACGGGAGCCAAAAGTGGAACACATGGTAAAGAATTCGCAAGAGAGCAGCGCGCTGCGCCTTACTACTGGCAAATTGTCCAAGGACATTGCTGAGCAGCGGTCCAATGTAGAAACCATTGTCCAGCGTGTGGTTTGGGCAATGAAAGGCTTCGACGCACGGCTGAAAGCTTCCAGGGGCAGTATCCCGCTCCACGATAGAGAATTTGTCAAGGCTGCAAATCATTTGTTCGAATTGAGCACCTCGTTTCGGGAGATCGTTATGGCAAGCAGAGCTTCACTGGACGCCGAGATGGGAAGCGAAGAGGGACCAGTAGACTGCAGTATTTGGAAAAATGCCACGAAGGTCTACACTCGCGAACAAGAGATCCTTGATATGCAGTTGCGCGGGTTCCTCGTTCTTGCTCGGTCCATTCGTCGAATGACGAAGGAAGTCGTCAAGCTGAGCAAGCGCCACAAGCTTGCTGCAACGGCGGAATCCCCCACACGGTTATTGCCGTCTCTGGGATCGCCCCTCACAAGTGTGTGAAGATCAGCAAGAAGAAGTGAGAGCAGATTGAATGTGTTCTCTACAGATAGAATGTGTCCTCTACAGAACCTCACCAAGTGTGTCAAGATCGGTAAGAAGAAGTGAGAGCCAGAAGAAGTTCGAAGTCATGCGGTGATGCGCAAACAGCGGATCTGCCGTTGGCACCCTGGAGTATCTCAAGCCGTTGGCACCCTGGAGTATCTCCCTTATCTCACCCAAGGGGTGAGATAAGGACGTTGTTGGTGGTACCTAGCTGGGCGGGCTGAAACAACCTTATGTTGTTGGGTGTGGTGATGGTGGTACCTATGGCTTTTGGAAGCCTGATTAGCATAATGCGGTACGTAACGTTGGGGCGATCTGCTTTGTTGAATATCTGTAGATGAAATTTCATTCCTACGGGTGTAATCACTTCGCCAATGCGGTTGGCGCGGCCCTGTGCCGGGTGGGATGTTAGCCCACGGGTTGAAGAACTCTACGATAGAGCCTTGAAAGAAAACAGTGGGGAGGGTCGCGGCGTAGCCAATGTCATGATAAAGCTGATAGTTTTCATTAGCAATATCATAATACTTCGTTTCGATCTTTTTGTTGATGAGGCGGTTGATCGTCTTTTGAATCTGACCCTTCTTGAACGCTGTACGCGTCCGAGTCGCTCTCCTCGAGGAACGGGAGAGATTTCGTTTTCGGGAGAATCGTTGCATGGGAGGTGTCCATGCACTTTTATTGGGAACTAAAAAAAAGTTTTTTTATCGGGTTCCATGGTTCCGGGTGGGGTAATACTAGACCCCCACCCGGAACCCTTCGCGAACTAAAGTCGTTGGTGCACCACCTGTCTGCCGACAGCTTATTGCCCCTGTCTAATATGTCTGGTTTGAAGTTAGCAAACGTCAAGAAGTGTCAGAGATGACATTCTGGGGTCTAGAAATTTGGGGTTATGGCTAGAGTCGGGGTTCGTAAAGTTGGGAAAATAGACGGGCCGGGGTAGAACAATTAGGGGAACATGGGCTGATCGGCGCAATAGGGACCAGCGCCGATCAGGGCGGGCATGGGTCGACCAGATGTACCAGGTCGGCATGGAAGAAGCGAGGATCCCGGGTTTGTGTGACAGTCAATAAAGATAAAGTGGGCAGACCGTGAACCGGCGCACGCCGATGCATCATGTCTGTGTGAAGGAGCTCCGTGTCGAGGATCCGAGTCCTCAGGGGCGGGTCTGATGGAAGAGGCCCGTATCGTAACAATTGAGTACATTGAGTGTTTATTATTCGTGGCAACCAGATCATAAGTAAGACCCAAAGGCGTACACATGCTACGGATCGTTGGCGCACAGTTTACGGTTTACTGTTTGTTTATTTCGCAGTGACGTGGGCGTCCGCAAACCCCAGAGAGGCATATATGGAGAGGCTCGCCGCCTGCGTCGGAGGTTTACGGTAGAGGTCCTCGCCAAGGTTTTCCTTGCTCACTCCTACCCGGGTTTCTTTCGAACCGGGAACCTCGCACGTCCAGGGTGGCCTGGAACAAGTTTTTGAAAAAGACGGTTCTTTCCGAATTTCGGACCCGCAAGGAGGGGGCGTCAACGGACATATATATATATTGCATCTGTTCGGACCCGGTACGGCTGTTGATCGGTCGGTTGGGTTTTTGGGTTTCTTTTTGGATGATCATATCATGGACATACATTGCAATCAAAGGCAAAAACTTACCCACTGATGCGTAGATTTCGATGTGGTCGAGAATCGAGGACACGTGCACAAAACACAAGGTCGTCAGTACGTGTCTGATCATATCATGGACATGCATTGTAATCAAAGG
>Ga0315899_10004383_pt1 | contig 15265 bp, 21 predicted proteins | sample LakEriMetagenome_2_FD_203518 | JGI IMG/M metagenome (GOLD analysis project Ga0315899, IMG submission 203518) | Freshwater fungal communities from buoy surface, Lake Erie, Ohio, United States - Buoy 4 MA112 | ecosystem: Environmental > Aquatic > Freshwater > Lake | place: USA: Lake Erie, Ohio... | reverse complement strand
GGTGGCTGGGGGTGAGGGTGTGGAGGAAGTGGCGAGGGGGGAGGGAGAGATAGAGGAGTGGGGTAGAAGCTGGGGGCATAGGGGGGGGGGGTTGGAAGGGTGGGGGGGTGCAGACGATGCAAGATGCACGGGCAAGGGGGGTGCAGACGATGCACGGCTTGAGCTTCTGTTGCTTGCCAATAGGTTGCAAGAGAGATGGCAGTGGCTGGCAGCGGCGCGAAACACGGCACCAGGGCCCTTAAGAGCACACGGCCACGTGCGGACAGTCCTCTTGGGCATCCTCTGGTTCGTGCGCAGGGGCAGTGTGGCATTGATCGACCTTGTGGGTTTGGATATGCTGGGAGATGAGGGGTGGGTTGTACTGCTGGGGTTACTGGGAATACTGCTGGCAGCGCCCGCCGCAGTGGTGAGCTCGGCATCGAGCGTGCCGATGTATGATGCCTCAGGCTGGCTCCAGGTGTGGCGCGTCAAGGTGCCGCTCGGAGCTTATTTCTTGCTCGCTTTTGCGCTGTCCCTCCGCGCCGCCAAGCACATCAAGGCATTGCGTTCTCAAAAGTACTCTCTATATAGTGCTTTTCATATAATAAGTACACGAGGGCACTAATTTTGAGATTTCCTTTGTGGAGGCGACTCGAGGCATGACGCGACCCCGGGTGGAGCGAGAGCATGTGCGCGACACCGCCAGTAACCGCCTCGCACTTCTCGTTGTCTTTCTTGAGATCTGGCAACTGTGTGCGCTGTCGTTCGGCGAGGGGATACCCTACGATGCTGCGGGCTATGTACAAGCACTGACGACGAGCAACGATGCATCGACCCACACACGGTGGTCTCTCAACGGGGTCATGCTCCTCGCCCTCCTTGATTTCCGCTTACTAGGGCCGCACACCACAGACCTCCTTATTGGTCTCATCCTCCTCAGTGTCCTCCCCCCCCTCTGGCTACTTTCCCGCCAAATCTCTCGGTCACAAAAGCTTTCTGTCGCTACCACTGGCATGGCGCGCATTGAGGGGGGGGGGGGGGGATGGGCACGGAGGGAGTGGTTGCTGCTCGTTCTTTCGCAGGTGCTGGCGACACTGTTTCGCAAAAAGTCCTCTATACACTGATTGTCTATAGGAATATACTAGGGCGCTCATTTTTGAGAATTTGTGTTGCAGGTGCTGGCCACAAAGATAGGCCCGTTGATCATGTCTGCACTCTTTATGCCCCACCTTGCCAGGGTCGCTCAGGCCGTTGCTTGCTCTTTCGTGTCGGTATGTCCGTCTCTACACACGCAGAGAGAGAGAGAGAGAGAGAGAGAGAGAGAGAGAAGAGAGAGAGAGAGAGAGAGAGAGAGAGAGAGAGAGGTGCGTAGAGAGAGAGAGGTGCGTATGTCCGTAGTGATGCGCGCATGTCTGCATCTCTTCATTCTCTCTCGCTCTCTCTCCATACACCCACACACACAGACACACACACACGCACGTGTAGGTACGTGCGTCAGTAGTCATGGACTCATCTCTGCATCTCCTCTCACAAGGCGCCAGCGAGGACCTGAGAGCCCTGGGGTGTAGCGACCTAGCAACTCTCGCTCTACCGGCACTACTTCTCAAAAAAAAAACTCTAAACACAGATTTCCTGTCAACGAATTTCAGTCCGAGTACGGACATAAACATACAGACTTTCAGTCCGAGTACAAAGGAAATATACAAAGTCACTAGTCCGAGTACATAGTAAATATACCAGGCCACTGACTTTTGAGAATTTTGCAGCCCGGCACCGCACCGGCACCTCGCTTCCTACATGCTCGTTTGCTGAGCGATCTGTCAGAGGGACCGACCCTGAGGCATAGCGAGGCAGTATCACTGTGCGGTGCAGTGCCCTGCTGGGAGTGGCGTATGGGGGGGGGGGGGGGGGTCCCGCACGCCGTGTGTGGTCTTTTGCTTTCTTCTTTCCTTCGGCGTCTTTGATGCAGCTTGCAGATCAAGCACCAGACCACGCGCTTGACATCCACACCGCGCCCGCATTCCGCGTCGAATCCCAGCTCATCAAAGCTGTTATGGTCCTAGGGCGCGAGGTATATCGAAGGGCGCTGTGGCCAGCGCCGCTTATCGCTTTGTTGGGATGTACATGCCTGTTGGTGCGGCACAGGTCTGCCTTCCGCCCCTGAAGAGGAAGCTCTATAGGGAACACATGTACCATCTAGTAAAGGTACTAGGGCACTGACTTTTGAGACTTGCCGTGTACATGCCTGTTGGTCCGCCGCAGCAACATAGATCCGGTGGGTGTGCCGTGGGTTGGGCGCCTGCAGCGTTTCGGGTATTCACTTGCCATCTGGGCGGCGCTCAACGCGCTCATTGCCATCACTTTCTTTCGTCCGGCAAAGCCCGGAGGCCAACTTTCCGCTGGGCTGTTTGGGATACCCCCAGGAGTGCTACTTCTCATACTGGGTTGGGCAATACAAACACTAGCCTACGCTGTCCTCTCGCCTATCCGACACGCGCGTAGATGTGCCAAGCCAAGGGCCGCGGCGGAAGGGCAGGGTACGGGGGGGGGGGGGGCATGGTTGATGAGGAGCGTGTCGGGAGTTGCGAAAAGGTGGTGGGAGATCGACTCTATTGCTGCTCCAGCTAAAGAGCTTAAGGCCCCTCGAGTTCGTGTCGCCGCATCTCGCGCTGCTCGGAAGGAGATAGAGACAGCGCGCTTCTTAGCCACACCCCTCGGCCGCATATGCCGCCTCACACAACGCCTCCTCGCAATCTGCTGTTGGGGCACCGAAGCTTCACACAACGCCTCGTCCCCCGCCCCCGCCTCCTCCTCCTCCTTCGCCGCCACCAGCGCTGGTGGCACGTCTGTATCTGCTGCGGCTGCACGGTATATGGAACTTGAGGCAGAGCCGGGGCCGGACGAGCTGAATGAGGTCTGTCGGTCACGCCCCCGCTGGGATGCGGCGCTGGAGCTGAACCTGTCTTATCAGCACTTGGGCTCCAAATATCAGCAGCCAGAGCTGCGCAAGGTCCACCTTTGACACACCTTGACCCACCTTGACACACCTTGACACACCGTGACACACCGTCTCCAAAGTACTCTCGCCGTTCGCCGAGCATAGTCCCGAGCAGCATAGTGCCTTTATATCATAAATTCTCTTGGGCATTGACTTTTGAGAATTTCTAGATCCTGAGAAAAGCGGCCTCCGGCACCAGCCTGGTGGTGCTCAAGCTCGCTCACAACTGTCTCTCCGGTTAGTGTGTGTGTGTGAACATAAGCATATATATATATATGCACATGTTGACTATACATATAGGGTTACCGAGCACCATATCGCTCCCGGCACTGCGGGTGCTCGATCTATCCTTCAACCAGTTTTCCTCCACACATGCCCTACCGCGCGCCGACGCCCTCGAAGCGCTCAGGCATGCACGTATGAATAGATCTCTTAATATACCTATTTCCGGGTCTCTTTTGACACGTCTGCGTACCTCAGCCTGATCATCAGCGCAGGTATGCGAGTATCAATAGGTCTCTTTTGCACCTTCATAGGTCTATTGTGTTCCTTAACAGCCCTATTTCCAGGTCTCTTTTGACACTTGTGCGTACCTCAGCCTTCTGCGCAACCTCCTCCCCGCCACACATCTGGCAGTGAGGGGCCTCGCCCGTTACAAAAAGCTCACGGCACATAATCTAAAAGTACTCTCTAGTGACTTTAGATAGTAAAAGTATTGGGGCACTGACTTTTGACAATCATGATGTGTGGCAGGCACTCACCCTGGACGGCAACCCCATCAGCGCCACCGGCAATCACTTCTCAAAAGCTCTCTCTGTAGTGGCTTGACATAGTAAATATACACTAGTCAGGGCACTGACTAGTGAAAATGTGTGTCTCGAGAGTCAGGCTCCCTGTATGTGCACCTCGTCGCGTGGGCAGCGCCGCACGTCACGTCACTAGACGGGCGACCGTTCGTGAATCCGCGCGGCGCAAGGCCTCTTCGGAGGGGCCTATTGCAGCGCGTGGTGCCAGGGTGGGTATTGCGCATGGTAGGGAGCTTGGTACAAATTCTCAAAAGTCAAAGCTCCATAGTGGCTTCATGTAGTAAATATATTAGGGCACTTACTTTTGAGAATCTATACCAGGGATCTGAACGCGACGATGACGCCTCGAACAGAGAGTACATTCTCAAAAGAAGTCTCTACACTGCCTTTGTATAGAAAATATACTAGGGCGCTGACTTTCCAGAATGTCTGACGCCTCGAACAGCGATCTTTTCAGCCCGCGCATGCCGGAGGAGGCGGCGGAATCTGATAGGCGGGCAGCAGGAGGGGGGGGAGGACGAGTAGGTGGTGTCGCAGGGAGTGGGGTTCACGTGTATAGGAGAAGTCCGAGTGGGCTTTTGGGGATCATGCGGCGGGCATCGTTTAGCTCGTCGTTTAGAGGCTCGTCTGTGGAGGCACAAGTTCTCGAAAGAGTCTGCACAAGTGCTCGAAAGCGTCTCGCTAGCTCTAGTCGAAAGAGACAAGTCAAGTCTTGATGGAGACGTCTCGCTAGCCAAGGCTCCTTTTACAGAGTCTCCTGGCCAGACGCCTCCAGCAAGAGTCGCCTAGCCAGACGTCTCCAGCAAGACTTTACTTGTCTTCACTTTTATTTAGCACATGTAGCAGGGCACTGACGTTTGAGAATGTCTGCGCAGCTGCAAGGCACGCAGGAGGCGCATCGCGCTCATGTGCACAAATTCTCAAAAGTACTCGGACTAGTGACTTTGTATAGTAAATATACTAAGGCACTGACTTTTGAGAATTTGTGTGAGGTGCGGGTGGAGCATGTGCTTCCGTCGTCGGAGATGCGTCTTCTTTGTCAGGAGAGAGAGTGACGTCATTTACATTTCGGTCTTATAAATGGCGTCAATGAGACATGAATGGGAGTCTTACAGGGAGTCTTACAGGGAGATGCAAGGGTGTAAACACACAGCGCCATCCGCACCGAAAAGCTTTGAGCATCAGCGCTGCATCGTGCTAAAATCCACCCCTTTGGGGGTCAGTAAGGGCACGGAGGGAGCATAGCATGAGCGCTGCATGCATAGCATACCGGAGCATCCAACAAGCTGTTCAATACAACATTGTGATCTCTTGTGCGAGAAAGACGATGCCTCCTCGGAGAAAGTACGAAGGCAAAATCAAAAAACAATACCACTCAATTTGATCGCAGGGGAGGAGGGTAGCCCCCCTCTTTTCCAAAGTTTAGGAGTTGAGCGAACGGCGGCATTTTCAATACCGGAAACTCTCCTCCTCAAGAAACCTCTTGTCCTGGTTAGGAGGGCAGCTTTCAAACAATAACTCAATCCTCAGCCCTCACACACCCTATGTGACGAGGTCAGGGGTGCTGGCGCGCTTCAATCTGTAGAGCTTGTGCATCTTCATCATCAACCCGTGCAGCATCTTGTCGTGCACCTGGCGGAGGGCATACAGCGTGCAGAGTGCAGCCATGCGCCGGTTGAGTGTGCAGATGCAAGATCTTCCTCTCTCCCCCCCCCTTCTTTATCTCGCCATCGCTCTGGCGCCAACCACGCAGGCACCGCATGATATAATGCACACGCGCGCACACACACACACACACAGAGAGGTTGGGGGGGGGGGGGAGAGAGAGAGAGAGAAAGAGAGAGAGAGAGAGACCTGGATCTCGCCCACCACTTTTAGCCCAGTCGCTGGATCCTGAAAGATGACATTGAGGGCTATGTCTCGGTACCTTTATACAATACATAATGTCACATCTATATCATAAACGCATACACACATGCACAGAGAGAGAGAGAGAGAGAGAGAGAGAGAGAGAGAGAGAGAGAGATACATATACACACACACACACGTATGTAGTATGCAAGAGAGACCCGTCGGGGACTTCACTTTCCCGGAGCAAGAACCTGTTCTTGATGCGGCACACCTTGAGGCCTGTGCGCGCCTGTCACAAGCAGTCAAGCAACCAGGAGAGAAGAGAGGGAGAGCGCGCGCGCGCGCGCAAGGAAGAGAAACCAAGTGAGAGAGCAGGAAAGTGAGAGCACTACCTCGCTCCTCTCGCGCGTGTTTCCAAGATGTGCTCGCACGCACGCACGCACGCACGCACGCACGCACGCACCAGCAAACACACGCACATGCACACACGGGCAAAGCTGAGAGAAGATGCTTAGAGAAAGGCGTTGGCGAGAGAGATTGACAGAGCGGGAGAAACAAGGAGGGAGGGAGAGAGAGAGAATGGGGGCGGGACTGGGACAAAGTACCATTATATCATATATGTCTTATATAACATGTGTGTGTGTGTGTGGGTGGGTGTGGGGCTGTGTGTGTGTTTCATAACATATATATGCATACATAAATATAATTACCTGCTCCCTCACAAACCAGCGGACGACTTGCAGCACCTGTTTTGCGCCGTAACATACTATCGCGAGCCTGTGCGTGTGTGTGTGCGTTCGAGCGTGCGTGCGCGCTCGCGCGCGCGCGTGTTTGTGCGTATACATTTGCGTAGCTGAGCATGCATTTAGAAAGATACTCCTCCAACTCAGATCCACAAATACACGCGTGACACATCGCGCACTTACTGGCGCTACTACGCCTCCTGCGCCTTCAAACACACGTATACACACACACACACACAAACACACACACACACACAAACACACACACACACACAAACACACACACACACACAAACACAAACACAAACACACACACACACACAAACACACACACACACACATGGCCCCTTGCGGCTAATATCATCAGATTCAATGAAGAGGGTGAGTGATGGAATGCTGTGGGAAGGAGGGGGGGGAGAATATGAGCGAATGGGTACCCCCTTCAGGTAGATCTTGTTTAGATATTGTATATATTCTATGGACTGTAACGGGTGAGTACCGAATGGGATCGGTGATATTGGCTGACAAGGGCCACTTGCTCCTGGGGTGTGGCGGCAAGTAATCATCAAGCTTTGCGCGCATCCGCTCCTGGTGTAATCACGTATGTATATGTATCATGTACACATAAAGATACATGAGTATGCTTGTGTGTGTGTGCTTGTGTGTGTGTGCTTGTGTGTGTGTGCTTGTGTGTGTGTGCTTGTGTGTGTGTGCTTGTGTGTGTGTGCTTGTGTGTGTGTGCTTGTGTGTGTGTGTTCTGACCGCTTCTGCGTAATCATGTATGTGTACGTTTATTACGTATGTATACGTGTATGATTGCTTACATGTCTATCACACATGTGTATCACACATGTGTATCACACATGTTTATCCCAATTATAAATACATGCGTGTGCGTGTGCGTGTGCGTCTGCGTACGTGCGTGTGTGATCGCGTGTTTGTGCATACATATTGACGGAGAGAGAGCGCGCGCGCGCGAGAGAGAGAGAGAGAGAGAGAGAAGAAGGGGGCCTGTGAGGCACTGTACTGTGCACATCGGGCGCACATACGCTCGTGCGATATTCAGTCTTCTGTAAACACACTGACACATGTTCAGTGTGTTTGCAGGCAGGCAGGCAGGCAGCCAGGAGACCTGAGTCTTAATGCGCGCCAAATGCACCTGCACCCAGCCAGGTCCGTCGCTGAAAAACCCGACAATCAAGTTGACGACACCTATGGAAGGTAATAGAATATTGTATCAGTATGTTTGTAGGGAGTGTGTGGGTTGGCAGGCCAAGTGGTGCATACGTGCTAGCACGCCAAGTAGGGTGCTGTAGGCTAGAACGCCAAGTAGGGCCCTGTAGGGGCCCCACGTAGGTATTTTGGTATTATGTATGTTTACATATATATGTAGGTATATAATGTATCTTATGTTTGTATGTATGTACATATATATTCAACAAATATGATACTTGTGTGTATGTGTGTGTGTGTGTGTGTGTGTGTGGGTGGTTGACATAGCGCACGTAGACCATGCATACATAAAACATACGCATAATGTACATACATACATTATGCAGAGATATACATATATATACTTATATACACATATACATAATTTATGTACATACATGATACATACATATACATATATATGTATGTGCATGATACGACACGATACGGGATAGCAGGGCAGTGTGAAAGTAGGCTTCATGTTGGCAGCAGGCATCATTTTGGCAGTAGGTTTGAGGACCTGATACAGGACACGATTCTGGACCCGCCAATCGTAGTTTGCGTACCCGTGAAGGACTCGGAACTTCATCCCCAGAATGGGGTGCGGATGGGTTGCAACATGGGTCTGAACACCATGCGTCGGTTAATCATGCGCCGGCAAATGGTACTTTCAGTGCATATGTATATATATGTATGTCACACACACCACACCCCTCTCTCTCTCTCAGACACACACACACACACACGACACCTGCGCACCCACCTGAGCATATCCAGTGTGTGGTCGCATCCAGGTTATCCTGCATTTCTTGCAAATCCGAAAACGCATACCGCTCCCTTTCCACCTGCCCCATCTCCACATCTGGAGCACGAGAGACACAGGCATTCACACCAACTTGGCCGCTCGCAATTTCGTCCGCCTGAAACAGAATATGCGCGGGTGTCGAGATTGTGACAGGCCCAGAGCATTGATCCGACCTTGCTCTGTCGTGCGCCTTAAGCCGGTCATCACCGTCGAAATCCTTGACCCCGCGCTGGGGAATGGTGGCATGGGGTTCGACAAGGCTCTCATGCGTGTGAGTGAGGGATTTGATAACAGCATATTTGAACAATTTGTCCAGCAGCTTGGCTCGCCGGTGCAGCTGCATTATGAAGACGGTCTCGTCCGCTTCAACCTGCATACCCACCGACGCCATGGGGTAGCGCAGAGCAGGCGTATTGCGTTCCAACTTCGCCTCCACCACGTCGTCGCGGTGCACACGGATGGCCTGCACACAGTCGTCGTCCTGCCGCACGTCCATGCCTTGTGCTATATCCAAACCGCTGTATGCCTGCATGTAATGTGCGCTGCCGAGCTGCACGCCGTTTTGTCTGGCGTGCAGCTCGCCAGAGTGGGACAGCCAAAAGAAGTTGATCAGCTCCTGCCCATCCTTGTCGAGAGTCATCTCGCGAACTCGCTCGTGGCACTCGCCCGCTAGTTGGTTCATGAACACCTGGACCGGACGCTTAAGCTCTTTGAATAGCGCACATGAATCGTCGCGCCAGATCCGCACAGCCAAAACGTGCTTGACAAAGTACGCGTAGAGACTTTGTGGGCTCCCTCTTTTGCATTTGAGCGTGAACGAAAAGTTGCTTTGCGGTAGTTCTTCACTATCAATCTTGACGCTCAACTGTGCCAGAACTGCGGACGAAAACTCCAGAAGCCACTCCTTCAAAAGCCACAGTTGTATGCTCTTACGGTTGTCCAGGTCCATCTCGCTGCCGAATCTGTATCCCGCCACCTGCCTCCTTGCCACTGCCGCATGCCCATTCCTGTCAGCGTCCCGAAAGTCTTGCAGAACAAGCTCTGCACCAGTAACTGGGCTGGTTCGGCTCCGTGATTCTTGACGGGAGCTCGAGTGTTCATTGTCTGCTAGCACGACACAGAAGGCGTCAAACACATGTGTGTCAAAGGGCTCCAGCCTCGACAGCCGGACAAGAGAGTCCATCTGCGCTTTCGGAATCACTACACTTTTTGAGCTCGCCCACATGTTGTTTTCGCTACTCAGGATGTAGCCGTCCTGCTTGGTCAGTTTCAGTCTTTTCCGCAACCTATTGCAGTCCTGCTCGAACTGCTCCGCTTCTTCGTCCGATCGCGGCTTGATACTGAACTTAAATAAAGTGTAAACGCCAACCATCGCCGCTCCAACCACCACTCCAGCAACGATCAACCCGATCGTGAGTTCACTCCGTAACGGAATTCCCTCGTCCCTGATGACAGTCGGCGACTTGGTCACTTTGCCAGGAGGCAGCCCGTTTAGCTGCAGGTTTTGATTGATGGTGTCTTGCTGCAGCTTATTCACAATGTTTCGTGCAGTGCCCTCCGTCGAGCCCACTACGATCTCCACATCGAGCGCCAGAGCTCTAGGCTTTTGGCGACGCGCCGACGTCTGCGCAAGCGAGATAATCTCCACGTAGCTCACATTCACGCCGGCCGACGACGCAATGGCCTGTTTGAACCCAGCCTGCTTGATGTTGTCAAAAACACTTTCCAAAAGGGGCAAGTTGACGGTCAGGCTCACGAAGTCTGCCTTCCAGCAGGCCTCCTTCGAGCTGGCCTTTGGCTCCGAAAGCGTTCGGGGCGGGCATTTGGTTGCAGGGGCCGCGCCACCGGAGCAGTAGTAGCCGGCCGTGCACGGCAGACACGATTGATCAAGGTACGGCGCCGTGACGATGAACGAGCCAGCAGCACAGCTCGCGATCCGGAAGACGCCGGTAGCATCGTCTCGCTCCCACTCTGAGCCGGGCAGCGGGGTGAAGGTGCCGTTGCAGCAGGTCCCGCCCACGGGGCAGGCTTGGCACGAGTGGGCAACGTTGTTGGGGTCGACCACATACTCCTTGCCTACACACACTCGGCAAAACCATGTGCCGCTAGTGCTATCCTCCGTCTTGATCTCGCCCGCCCGACATCTGCCGCAACGAATGATTGCTCGCAGCGCGGGCACTGCTGCAAAGCGGACAAGCGAGACCTCCAACGCGACCGTGTCAGCGCCCAGTGGGCATTCGAGCTGGAAGATCGAGGAGCTGACGCCTGTCCCAGGATCGAAGGGCGCATAGAGCGCCGGCAGCAGGGCAGAGCCCTTGGTGCATGCGCCGAGCGTGCGGCAGACTCGGAGTTCTGCGATATCCTCCAGTCCTCGCGCCACCAAACCCAGCGAGTCGAGGGGCTGGACAGCTACAAGGTGCCGATGATGATTGTCAATAAGCTGGTCACTAACTGGTTTGAATGTACTGCACTCGCTTACGCGACTTGGCACAATCTCCATAATGCCAGGCGTCGTCCCGTGCCATCTCATGGAGACTACGACAGGATCCGGAGGATGCGCGCAGTGTATTGTGTCAGATACGAAGGAGACAGCCTTGACCTGATCTGTGTTGTTCGCGGTATGTACCAGAGGCACAGCAAACTGTCTCACAATTGCCTCCTCTACCCGGGGACCCGACTCGAACATCCACTTCCAAAACTGCACAGCTACTGCGCCCGTGCCCTTGTCGCCCGATGCATCATTCACGAAGCAATATTTCTGGTTCAACGGTAGCAACCAACAGAGAGTCAGAGTTCTGTCGCAAGCCGGAGTAAGAGGGGAGAAACGAACAAAAAACCAGCAACATCAGCATGCATGCACTGCACCTCCGATGATGCGAAAGCATGATGGAAGATGACGTTTGCAGTTATTGTGAGCGGATAGCAGCCTTTAAATGAAGAACGCGGAGTGTACTGCCTCGTGATGAGATCGAAGGAGTTGGGTGCCTTTGTGCACTCGTGCAGTGCCGTATAACTCGGGAGCACGGCCTCAGGGGCGTCCGTCCATTTGAGCGCCGCAAACCTCACAGATTGTGGGTACCCTGGTACAAATGGGCCGTAAGTGATGGAATCGGGGGTCCCGGTAATGATAGCGGTTTGATGTTCGTAGAAGCTCAACCGTACTGTACTGGGTAGGTCGTACGATGCAAAGCCATCACTCAGCTTCGACTTCAAGATTTCGTAGATGATGTCCTTGTCGCGATTTACGATCCACTGCAGGCAAAAACAGCCAATTAGCAACCTATTTCCCCTCATCTTTCTCTGTAAAGATTCGCTGTGCAAACGCTAATTCCTTGTGCTGGCTCTATTGAAATCATTTAGCATCAAAAAACATGAGCAAACGCACCTTGATAATTCCAGGTTTCGGTGAAATGGTGCTTATCCAGTCATTATCTGCAATGATGTCTGGATCTGTCCAGGTGGTAGCCATGCCGTTGAGGATCTTCCTTATTGAATTGGGTGTGAGCACGAGCTCTTTGTCCGTGGGCTGGTTCACAATGTTCACTACGAAGTGAATGGCAAACGAAAAGAAAGGGAACACCATTGATGCGTCTCGACCTTCCACAGGGTAAAGCTCGCTCCACTTCCCTTTCACCGGCTGGCCGTTCTTGAGTACAAAGCTGCGGTCTTCCGCCACCCACGGCTCATCATACACCGCGTCGCCCAGCACAACCTTGAAGGCTTCGTTGGAAGCCAACCGTTTCGACAAATCAATGTCCGCACTAGGCTTCTCGAGGAGGGTCACGTCGGACATCGGGTCCACAGACTGGAACAAAATGTCCGAACAGGTAAGTGTGGATTCGCGCTCCAGAAAAGCGCATGTGCATTTGCGCATCGACCCTCCTCTGCAAACATCGCAAGCGTGGGCGCACCTTGTACACGCTGGTGTACAGCGATAACGTGCGTCTGACAAGCGAATCCACAATACCGGCAGCAACAACTTTCTTTTCCTTTTCCACAGCGTTCTTGAGAGCAAGGTCCCCACCGCACTTCATGCTGCGTAGCTTCTCAAGCACAGTTTGCTTGCTCGGGTAAGGAGGGAACGAAATATGCTCGGGTAAGGGTACGAAATATTGCTGCCTTGCAACATTATCTGCAACCTCGGAAGTGTAGAACCTGCGCAGACAAACAGTTCAATCAGAGGGAAACAGTCGGCTGCTGCACACGTTGCTGATCGTCACACCATGTTGCTAGAAGACCAGTGTTTTCTGGCAGTGCTGTGCGACAAAAGGGCAAGCAAACAACGTTGAGTACCAGTTCCAAAACTCGAGTGTCGCCTTCACGTTTGCACACGTTGCGCCCTCGCGGATGCGATCGTTGGTTGGTTCCAGCCCGTTGCGGAGCACAACGTACGTGAAGGTAGCCATGGGCCAGGCTTCATCACCTGACGCGTCCATGATGTCGGCCGTGAGCCTTGCAGGGTCGTCTCCGTTGTTGCCAAACTGCAGTCCCTTCTCAAGCATGGCATGGCTGATAGAAGCGATGGCTGGTTGAGCTCAACATGTTAGCAACAGGCAAGCTGAATGCCATCATAATTGCAGCAACGCGCTCGCCACCATTCGACGTGGCACAAGGTATCTTACTGGCTGCGACAGGAGCCTGTTGACGATCGTTCTGCCGAAACTTGGGGATGGGAAGTTTGTTCAGTTTAGCCTCTCCAATGGATGAGTAGCCGATGGACCACGGTGTGAGCAAAACTCCAGCAGCAACGCCCTCTGCTTGAGGCTGGTATTGAATCTTTAAATCATTTTTAGCTTGATGCCACACTGATTTCTCCGAGCTCGGCGAGCCAACATACTTCGCAAACTCACCAGCAGAGAACCTGTTTCAGACAGAAATACTCGTGACCAAATGTTCATGGAGCGCAAGCAGTTTGCTCGAGAATCTCATCAGTGCCTCACATGTTCAGGGTCTTGGTAAAGACTTCCGTCGAGCCAGATTTGTCGTCTCGCACCACGATCTCGATCAGTTTGTCTTCATTTTCGATCTTTGCCCTCACAGCTGCGTCCTGCAGCGCTAAAATGCGGTGGTCATTCCATCTGGTAATGTTGCCCATGAAAATGTAGGCCAACGTGGTGCGATCGACGACCAGAACCTCATTGTCAGCTTGCTGGAGCATGGGAATGTTGTACACTGGCACCATTGCGCCAGCAAGCTGTGAGACGCCAATTAATGCACGGCAGAAAGAAATACAAAGTTAAAAAATGTTCCACCGCACAGCTCATGCCAACTCAGCTTTTTACTGGTCGCCCCTTGATGCGGGGCTAGACGCAATTCAAAAGGCTTTGTAAATGCTTTGTGAGGGACGATACCGTCGGCAGCATTTGTAGGTCAGGATAGGCCGCGTACTCTTGTTCATTGAGCAGGGAATCGGAGCCGGCCCAGTCGATGAAATTCTCCGCTCTGGCATCGTTACCGGCTGCGTTGCACGTTTTGGCAAAGTCCTGCAGCAGAAGGGCAACATAGGTTTACGCCCGCGCCCCGCACGCAAATCGCGAGATAATTTAGGTTTGCGCGCGGCAGGAGGAGCATTGAGTTGCATGCGATGCCAACAGCACGTGCGTTATCATCATCGAACTCACCTTCATGCGGCAGGTGCCGCCGCCAGAGCCCGTTGACACGTAGGACATCTTCACGTTGGGGGCAACAAACTGGTATGCGAAGATAAGATCTTGGTACACGAGGTTGGGGAACGATGCGCCGGCAGCCTGCACAATTAAGTTTTCTGTGCCTTGCGCTACAGGGAGAGAGAGTTCAGGGAGAGCGAGTGCAAGGCACAGGAGGGCCCGACCCACTGCAGCAACACTAGCCCTGAATGGAGCCATAGATGGTTGCTAGTTGCTTTGCTAGTTGCTTCGCCGTCGGCGAGGCTTGCTCCGCCTTGCGCAGTATGAAGCCATGCGCTTTGCGGAGGGGTTCTTACTGTTGGTTGTGGAGGAAGAGAGGGGTCCAAGAAAGTCTACGCCTGGTCTTAAATTTTCTTTTTTAGAGCGTACATCAATTGTAATAAATGGATCGAATCGTCGTGGATTTGCTAAATTACTACACCAGGACATGATTCGACCACAAATAAGTTGAAATAACCGACTAAAAACAAGATTTTGTTTGTACTACAGGAACGGAGCAACCTGTGAATATCTGAAAAGATCTAATTTCCGTTACGTACACCTGGGGTGACTAAAACCAGGAGCGATATATTAAGGCTACGCAAAAAAGAGACATGGACAGCTGGCAGGAATGCACGGGGGCCACGCTCAAGGACACTCAAGACAGCTGCGTCGACAAGTGCGTGCTGGGTTTCTGGGAGCAAAAAAACGGCACGGATGCAGTATGCAAGAGGTGCTCCACTTGCTTCGCCGGCGTGATCTGAGATTTTTCGTTCTTGTGTCAACGGCGCCAGTTTTTTGAAATCTCTTCGTGCAAGTAATCGCCAACGGCTTCTCTGTACATCTGCTGCTCTGCCTTGCGCTTTATCCACCACATGGCTATTGGGTATGTGGTTGTTAAGTATTCACTGGTTTGGTCAAGCCACAAGAGATACTCGATATACTTTTGAGCTATGTCATTTCGAATCAAAAGTACCAGTGTTCGGATGTGGTCTTTTATGTACATGCAATCGTCAAGGATGCTTTGAGGGGCCTTTTGTTTCCTGTCCTCAAAAGGCACATTGAGCTGCAAATTATACAAGCGTGACCACACTTTCATGACCAGAACAGGCTCGGTGCACACCCGTTGATGAAAAGTTTGTATGATTAGACTTAATTCCTAAAACAACGAACGCCTTTAATTTTTAGCTCGGGAGGTAACTTTTTAAATATTTACGATCATTTTT
>Ga0315899_10004382_pt1 | contig 15266 bp, 15 predicted proteins | sample LakEriMetagenome_2_FD_203518 | JGI IMG/M metagenome (GOLD analysis project Ga0315899, IMG submission 203518) | Freshwater fungal communities from buoy surface, Lake Erie, Ohio, United States - Buoy 4 MA112 | ecosystem: Environmental > Aquatic > Freshwater > Lake | place: USA: Lake Erie, Ohio... | reverse complement strand
GTGGACACCGCACGGAGCACGGGTGCGGCGGCTGCTGAGGCGAGCCGCAGTCCGCCGCGACCGGACGCCATCATCATGCGCACGAGAGGATGGCGCAGGAAGCGCGCGAGACGCTCGGGGGACTCGAGGAAGTCGAGTGCGTTGCGCGACGGCGGTGTGTCCACGATGACGAGGTCGAAGCGCGGGTCCCGGGAGAGTTCGTACAGACGTTCGGCGGCCATGTAGTCGCGCGTGCCCGAGAGCGAACGCGAGAGGCTGCGATAGAAGGCGTTCTCCGTCACCTCCCGCACGCGGGCCGCATCGGGGGCCGTGTCGGCGACGAGGCGGTCGAACGTCCCGCCCACGTCGAGCATGCACACCCACATTTCACCCGGCGCTTCGAGTCCGACGCGGGTCGGTTCGTCGCCGAGGGCCTCGCCCATGCCGATGGCATCGGCGAGACGCCGGGCGGGATCGATGGTGACGACCACTGCGCGCCGGCCGAGCCGCGCGGCGTGCAGACCGAGTGCGGCGGCCACGCTCGTCTTGCCGACGCCGCCCGTGCCGCAGGTGACGACGACCCGCGCGGTGCGGCACATGGCATCGACCGCACCCTCGTTCACCGTGCCACCTGCCCGGGCTCGAGGGCGATCCCGGTGGCGATGTCGGCGGCCACCGCGTCCACGAGGTCTGCTCCGCCGAGTCGGTGGCGGGAACAATGCACCTGTCGCAACGGCAACGACATGCCGAGTCGTGCGAGGGCATCGGCCTGACCGGCGGCGCGCTCGCGACCCCACGCGAGGGCGGCCTGGAGGCGCGGCTCGAGTTCCGTGTCGTCCACGTCGGGAACCGGTCCTTCGCACATGTTGACCACCACCGCGGCGAGCGTTGATGAGGTGCCCTCCCACAGTGCGCGCGCAGCCTCGGTCGTCTCCTGCACCGGCGTGACAGCGGGCGTGGTGACGAGCACGATGCGACACATGGACGGGTCGGCGAGCATTGCGGCCGCCTCCGCAGCCTGTTGGGCGATGGGCCCACCGGTGACGGCAGCAGCGAGTCGTGCGGGGGCCCGCAGCATGTCGAGTGCGTGACCGGCGGCCGGTCCGTCGACGACGACGAGGTCGTGCCCGCCTCCGCGCGCGAGGGACTTGATGCGACCCAGCACGAGCAGGTCGTCGATGCCCGGTGCCGTCGACGCCACGAGTTCGACGAGCCCGGAGTTCGCCAGGCGCCGCGACACGAGACCCAACCCGCGTCCCTCCAGATGCTCGGCCAACGCCCGCCCCGGGGTCAATTGCAGGATGTCGAGTCCCGGGGTGGGAGGAACGAGCGGCGCGACACCGTCGAGGGCCACGAGGAGCGTGCGCAGCCCGCCTCGCGCCGCGCACACGGCCAGGGCGCGGGCCACGGTGGATTTCCCCGTTCCACCCTTTCCCGCAACAATGAGGATTCGCGATGCGGTGAGAAACTGGTCGTCGGTCATGGTCATCGATCGTCCCCCGCGGGGCGGGAGCAAGGAGTCACCAGTGAGGGTAGGCGCAAGGACACGGATCGTGGGTGGACTTGCCCTCGTGCTGGCCGGTCAGGCGCTCGCGCTCGTGCCGTCGTCTGCCTCGGCCGAGGACGCGGCCGACCTGGCCCCCGTCGACGTGGTGGAGGTGAGCGGACTCATCGACGAGGTGAATGCCCGAGCCATCGAAGACGCGATCGAACGTTCGTCGAGCAACGGCGCACAGGCACTGGTGCTGCAGGTCAACTCGCGCGGGGCCGTGGTCGGACGCGAGCGCATGGAGGAAGTGCTGGCGGCCATCGCCGGTGCACCCGTGCCCGTCGCGATCTGGGTGGGGCCGAGCGGCTCTCGCGCACTCGGGATGGCGGCCCAGATGCTCGCGGTCGCCGACGTCACGGCCATGGCACCCGGTGCCCGCATGGGACGCACGGGAACGATGCTCGAGGTCGACGGTGAGCGCCTCTCCTTCGGTGCCGCCGACGACGAGATCCGTCGAGGAACCGTGGGCTTTCTCGAGGCGCGCGAACTCGGGATCCTGAGGCTCGACACCGACGACACCGGCGTGCCCGTGGTGCGCAACATGCTCTTCGCCCTCGACGGGCTCGAGATCGACGGTCGCATGCTCGACACCGTCGTGGAGACCGGAGGCACCGGGACCCAGGTGACCCGGGAGGCCACGACGGCGCGCTTCTTCAAACTGGACGCCGTCCCGCGCCTCGTGCACACCGTGGCCAGCCCCCCGTCGGCGTACCTCCTCGTCGTCATCGGACTCGCCCTCCTCCTGTTCGAGTTCTTCACCGCGGGAATCGGGGTGGCGGGTCTCGTGGGAGCGGTGAGTCTGGTGCTCGGTGCGACCGGGTTCGGTGCGTTGCCGATGTACGGTTGGGCCGTTGCGCTGCTCTTGGTCGCGTTCGTCGCCTTCGCGGTCGACGTGCAGGTGGGAGTGCCCCGCTTCTGGACCGGCGCGGGAATGGCGATGTTCATCGTCGCCTCGTTCACGTTGTTCCGTCCCGTCGACGGAATGACCCTTCGTCCCTCGTGGATCACCCTGTCGGTGGGCATCGGCGGGGTCGCGCTCACCTACGTGGTGGGCATGCCCTCGATGGTGCGAACCCGCTTCGCCACCCCCACGGTCGGCCGGGAGAATCTGGTCGGCGCAGAGGGAGTGGCGACCGGGGCGATCGACCCGGAGGGCACGGTCGTCGTCGATGGAGCGCGTTGGCGGGCGCGCACGAACAGGGCAACACCGTTGGCTGACGGGGCGGCTTTGCGCGTCACGGCGATCGACGGCATCACCCTCGAGGTGGAGCCCCTCGAGGGTGCCGCGCGCGACTACCGCGAGGCGCGCCCTCCCCGCCGTTGACCATGGTGCTCCTTCTCGTCGTCGCGGTCCTCGTCCTCCTGCCGGTGGCGGAGGTGTGGCTCGTCATCGAGGTGGGCGGACGCCTCGGCGTCATCGGAACGGTGGCGGCCCTCGTCGCCGTCTCGATCATCGGCACGGCGATCGTGCGCGCCGAGGGTCTGCGCGTCATGCGCGCCTTCCTCGAGGCGACGGCCCGGGGGGAGATGCCCACCCGCGAAATCGTGCACGGCGCCTTCCTCGTGGCGTCCGGCGTGCTGCTCCTCGTGCCCGGCTTCGTGTCGGACATCCTGGGCATCGTGCTGCTGTTGCCGCCCATGCGCGCGGCTGCCGCGGCCCTCGTGGTGCGGCGCGGGCGCGGTTCGCGACGGGTGACCGTCATCCGTGCCGACCGTGCGTCCGGTTCGGCCACCGCGATCATCGACGTGGCATCGTCGACGGAGGAGGATGACGGTGGCCGAACCCGGTGAGTTCGATCCGCACGCGGTGCCCGTGAAGCCGGCGGCCACCGTGCTGCTCGTGCGCGATGCCGAAGTCGGGGGCATCGAGGTCTTCATGCTGCGTCGCACGCTCGCTGCCGCCTTCGCCAGCGGCATGTTCGTCTTCCCCGGCGGCAAGGTGGACGACATCGACGGCGTCGCGGCCATCTCTGACCTGTGCGACGGCCTCGACGACCCCACCGCCAGTTCGCTGCTCGGCGTCCCGGCCGGGGGCCTGGCCTACTGGGTGGCGTGCATCCGCGAGTGCTTCGAGGAGGCGGGTGTGCTGCTCGCGCGGCACCACGTCACGGGGGAGGTGTTGGGTTTCGATGACGACGAGACCGAGGCTCGTTTCGGTCGCGAACGCCACGCCATCCACGACGGCTCGGCGGCGCTCCTCGATCTGTGCGCGCGCGAGGGGCTGCGGCTCGCGACCGATGCCATCCACTACGTGTCGCACTGGATCACGCCGGTGGGGGAGAGGCGACGCTTCGACACCCGGTTCTTCGTGGCCCGTGCCCCGCACGCCCAGCGCCCCCTGCACGACAACACCGAGACGATCGATTCGATGTGGATCCGGCCCACCGATGCCATCTCTCGCTGGCGAGCCGGTGACCTGGTGCTCATGCCGCCGACAGCGGCCAACATCGAGTTCCTCCTGCCCCACGACACCGCGGACGACGCACTCGCCGCCGCCGCCCGCGTGGGCACGCCCCGTCCGATCCTGCCCAAACTGCGTATCGACGGTGACGGCCGGGTGACGGGTGTGGCCATGCCCGACGACCCCGACTACGACGCGCTCGACTGAAGCGTCGCGTCAGCGCGGTGAGCCCGCGCGCACGGAAATCTGCACGACATCGGGGTCGCGCGCCGAGCATCCCGTCATGTCGGTCCGTGCACGCGTCTCCTCGTCGATGCGTTCGGCGATGGCGGTAAAGACCACCGAGGAACGGGTCGAGGGATCGAGCACCACGGGTTCACCGGCGTCGCAGCCGGCGGCCACCGCCGGTTCGATGGGGATGGCGCCGAGGAGCGGCGCGCCGATTTCTGACGCGAGTGCCGCTCCGCCTCCCGATCCGAAGAGAGCGTGCGACGTGCCGTGCTCGCAGGTGAACTCGCTCATATTCTCGATGACGCCGGCCACGCGCAGGAAACTGCGTCGCGCCATGTCGGCCGCGCGAATCGCCACCTTCTGGGCGGACACGGCCGGAGTGGTGACGATGACGAGGTCGGTGCGCGGGAGCATGCGCGCGAGCCCCATCTGCACGTCGCCCGTCCCAGGTGGCATGTCGATGATGAGGTAATCGAGGTCTCCCCAGCGCACGTCGTGGAGGAACTGCTCCACGGCCTTCGTGAGCATGAGACCTCTCCACATGAGCGCGGTGCCCTCGTCCTCGACGAGCATGCCCGTGGACACGACCTCGAGGATGCCGTCGCCGACACGGCGCACGCTCGGCACGATCATCGGCTTCTCGCGGCCCTCGACCTTCTCGGCCTGGAGGCGGTCCGGCATGCCGAGCATCCGCGGTACGGAGAATCCCCAGATGTCGGCGTCGAGCACGCCGACCGTCCTGCCCATGCGGGCGAGTGCGGTGGCGAGATTGACGGTGACACTCGACTTGCCCACGCCGCCCTTTCCGCTGGCGACGGCGATGACCCGGGTGCGCAGGGGCACGGCGGTGTCGGCGGCGTTCTCGGCGGCCTTCCAGCGCGCGCGCGTCATCACGGCGCTGCGCTCCTCGGGCGTCATCTCCCCCCACTCGATGCGCACGGAGTCGACGTCGGGGTGCCCGGTGACCGAGGCGTTGATGTCGCGCTGGATCTGGGCGCGCAGGGGGCATCCTCGGATGGTGAGCTTGACGGGAACGACCACCTTGCGGCCCTCCAGCCGCACCTCGCCGACCATGCCGAGGTCGACGATGTTGTCGCCGAGTTCGGGGTCGATCACGGCGCGCAGCCGCTCGACGATCTCCCCCAGGACGGGGGCGGCAGCGGGGTCGGTCACGTGGGCAAGGGTAACGGCGGACCCGTCGGGGCGCGCCCGACGACCCGTGGAATTCGGCGTCCGATGCTGGTAGAACAACGGCACATCCGACCACGGGAGGACACCACCATGATCACTCTGACCGACAGCGCAGCCAAGAAAATGGAGCAGCTCATGGCCAACGAAGGTGCGAGCGATCTCGCCCTGCGGGTCGCTGTGAAGCGCGGTGGTTGCTCCGGCTTCTCCTATGACATGTACTTCGACTCCGAGGTCTCCGAGGCCGACGTCACCGACACCTTCGGTGCGGTGCGCGTCGTGGTCGACCCCGAGTCCGCGCCGATGCTCGCCGGTGCCAGCCTCGACTACAAGGACACGCTCAACGAGCAGGGCTTCGCCATCTCGAACCCGAACGCCCAGAGCTCCTGCGGCTGCGGTAAGTCCTTCAAGTGACGGCGGGCCGCGCGAGCGCGCGGCACGCCCGAGATGATCCACCGGACTCGGGCGAGAGCCCCGGTCAGTCGCGGTGTGGCGCCAGTCACGCTCGGGCTCGCGGTGCGCGCCCGAAGGCGGGGAGCAGCCCGCCGTAGCGTGACGGGAGCATCCCCCGAGCTCCCGGAGAGAACATGATCGCCCGCATCGGCCGTTGGTGCTTCCTGCACCGCCGTTCCACCCTCCTTGCATGGTTCATCGTCCTTGTCGGCATCGGTGCGCTCGGCAACGGCATCGTGGGCAACTCGTACTCGAGTGAATTCGAGATCCCGGCTTCCGAGAGTGCGACCGGTTTCGAGGTTCTCGACGAGTGGTTCCCGGCCCAGGGTGCCGGTGGGCAGCAGGGCTCGATCGTCTTCTCCTCGGAGAAGGGTGTCGCTCACCCCGACGTGACCGGGGCGATGACCGAGATCTTCGCCCGAGTGTCGGCCATCGAGGGCGTGACCGTGTTGAGCCCCTATGACGCCCAGGGTGCGCGCCAGGTCAACGTCGACGGCACCATCGCCTACGCCACCGTGAACCTCGAGGACTCCATCGGTCAACGTCGCATGGGTGAGATCGGCTCCGAGATCGTCAGGCTCGCCTCGGGTATCCCCGATGTGCGCATCGAGGTGGGTGGCCATGCCCTCGTCGAGTTCCACCCGCCCGAGTCCGAACTCATCGGTCTCGGCTTCGCCATCATCGTGCTCGTTCTCGCGTTCGGCTCGGTGCTGGCGATGGGGTTGCCCATCGGTGTGGCCCTCTTCGGTGTCGGCACCGGTGCGTCGCTCGTCGCCCTCGTCAGTCACGTCGTCACGATCCCCGACTTCGCCACCTCCCTCGGGGCGATGATCGGCATCGCGGTGGGCATCGACTACTCCCTCTTCATCGTCACCCGTTACCGGGAAATGACGAGGGGAGGGGCCACGAGCCTCCAGGCCATCTACGGGGCGATGGACACCGCCGGTCGCGCCGTGGTCTTCGCCGGCATGACGGTCGTGGTCTCGCTCCTCGGCATGCTGCTCATCGGTCTCGAGTTCGTGGCGGGTCTCGGCATCGGCGCGGCCACCACCGTCGCGGTGACGATGGTGGCGTCCGTGACGCTGCTCCCGGCGCTCGTCGGTTTCGCCCGCGAGCGCATCGAGATCACCCGTCGTCGTGGCATCCTCGCGGCCGGCCTCGTCGCACTCACCCTGTTCGGCATCGGCCTCGGGATCGACGCTCTGCTCCTGGGTGTTCCCCTCGCTCTCGTCGTGTTGACCGCCGGCTCGATGATCGCACCCCTGCGAACCGAACTGAAGCCGCGCCGCGAGAAGCCGATGCGCGAGACCATGCCGTACCGATGGAGCCGGTTCGTACAGCGTCGACCGAGGACCATGCTCGCCGCGGGCACCGCCGTGCTGCTGGTTCTAGCCGCCCCGGTGCTCTCGCTGCGTCTCGGGTTCGCCGACGAGGGCAACTTCAGCGAGGAGACCACGACGCGTCGCGCCTACGACCTCCTCGCACAGGGATTCGGTCCCGGATTCAACGGGCCCTTCATCGCCGCCGTCGAGGTGGATGATCCCTCCGACGTGGCCCTCGTCGACGACGTGATCGCGGCGGTCGCCGCCGACCCGAACGTGGTGCAGGTGTCGCCCGCCCGGTGGAACGACGCCGACGATCCGCGAGCGGCACTCTTCAGCATCATTCCGCGCACCGCACCCCAGGATGAGGCCACCGCCGACACCGTGCGCCGTCTCCGCACAGACGTCATCGCGCCCCTCACGGAGGGAACCGGCGCGTCGGTGCACGTCACCGGGGCGACCGCGGCCTCGATCGACTTCACCTCGTATCTCGCGGACCGCCTGATCGTGTTCATCGGTGTCGTCCTGCTGTTGTCGTTCGTGCTGCTCATGGCCGTGTTCCGCTCGCTCCTCGTGCCCGCCAAAGCCGTGGTGATGAACGTCCTGTCCATCGCCTCTGCCTACGGCGTGGTGGTCGCCGTCTTCCAGTGGGGCTGGTTGAGCGGTCTGTTCGGTGCCGAGCCCGCACCCATCGAACCGTTCGTGCCGATGATGATGTTCGCCATCGTCTTCGGTCTCTCGATGGACTACGAGGTCTTCCTGCTCTCGCGTGTCAAGGAGGAGTTCGACCGCACGGGCGACCCCCGCAATTCCGTGGCCGATGGTCTGGCGGCGACGGCCCGGGTCATCACCGCCGCCGCCGCGATCATGGTCGTGGTGTTCGGGGCCTTCCTCCTGGAGGACACGCGGGTCATCAAGCTCTTCGGCGTGGGATTGTCGGTGGCCGTGCTCCTCGACGCGACCCTCGTGCGCATGCTGCTCGTGCCCGCGACGATGGAACTGCTCGGTGCGCGCAACTGGTGGCTCCCCGCCTGGCTCGACCGCATCCTGCCGCGCCTGTCCGTCGAGGGACCCGCCCACGCCGACACCCCCACGGCCCGTCGCGACGACGACGACCTCGATCCCGACCTCGTCGGAGCCTGAGCCACTTGCGGCCCACGGGGTCGGTCAGGGCAGGACGGCGCGCAACTCGGTGAGGTCGTAGACGATGTCGAGCCGGTGACGCACGATGCCGGTGGCATCCGTGACGAACAGGACCGGTTCGTAGGTGAGGCCGTACGCCTCGACCGCCGGCGACACTTTGGTCGCGGTGGAGTCCGTGTAGATGTCGGCATGGACGAAGACCGTGTCGCCCCCGACGCTCGCGCGTTCCACGAGGAAATCGAGCGCCGGTGCACAGGTACCGGTGCTGCAGAAGGCCGGGGTGCCCACGAGGTAGGCCACGGGGCGCCCGGTGGCGAGCGCCTCGGCGAGCGTGATGTCGTGGAAGGGGCACGGGCCCCCCGAACGCGTGCACAACGGGTCGACTCCCTGATTGTCGCGCACCGTCGGAGTGTCGACGGGGGGAAGGGCACTGCCGACGACGGGAACGCTGACGAGGGACGGATCCATCAGTTGGAAACCCGCCTGTCCGTCCGGCGCGTCGTCGATGTCGAGGAAGAAGGTGCCCATGGTGTCGACCTCGACCTCGAAGAGCCAGTACGGCTGTTCGAGACCTTTGCTGTGGAGCGGTGCCACGAGACCCGAGACGACGGTCGCACCGGTGACGGTGTCGACCACCGACGCCGTGAGTTGTCCGGGAAGACGGACCCGTCCGTCCACACCGAGAATGCCGCGCGAGTCGGCGAGCGACACGGCGAGACGCACCCGTCCGGGGACGAGGGCATCCGAGGGGAACCGCTTGACCACCTGCAGGTCGCCGTCGAGTCCGGCGAGGGGCCCGGAGGGCGAGGACCCGCACCCCGCGAGGAGAACACCGGCCGCCGCCCCGGCCGAGAGAAAGAGGAAGCGACGACGGTCGAGGACGACGGCGCTGAGGGTGTGGTCGGTCACGGACCCATGGTAGGTGGGTCTCCTTCACGGTCATCGGGCGGGTCGCCTAGGGTGAGGGGCATGTCAGCACCCGTGGGTCCCTACACACCGGTCGTGCGCGCGGGCGACTGGATCATCGTCTCCGGTCAGCTGGGCATCAAGGACGGCGCGATCGTTCCCGGCGGCGTGGCCGAGCAGACCCGTCAGGCGGTGGCGAACCTCGCGGCGATGCTCGCCACCGAGGGTGCGACGCTCGCCGACATCGCCAAGACGACGTGCTTCCTCGTGGACATGGACACCTTCGCCGTGTTCAACGAGGCCTACGTGGCCGGCTTCGCCGGCGCGCGCCCCGCACGCAGCACCATCGGCGTGAAGGAACTCCCCTTCGGCGGCGCCGTCGAGATCGAGGCGTGGGCCCACAAGCCCGCCGTGAAGAAAGGCAACTGAGATGCCGGGTCCCCTCATTCTCGTCGCTGTCCTCTTGTTGTTCCCCGTGCTGGTGGGGCTCTCCACGGCCGTTCTCGCGGGAATTCTCGGCCACTTCCTCAACCGGGACGCCGACCTGCGTCACGAGGGCAGCGAGCTGCTCGACTCGAACTACTGACGCAGACGGACCTGGCGTGATCATCGACCGGGCGGTCTACGAGGAGGGTCATCGGCTGGACGCCGGCGCACCGCGTACCGAGCGTGGCTTCGCCTGGGTGGGGACGGTCGAGCCGACAGACGATGAACTGTCGGTCGTCGCCGACGACTTCGGTCTCGACGACTTCGACATCGAGCGGGCCCGTCATCTGCGTCAGCGTCCCCGCATCGACGTACGCGCCGACCACACCTATCTATTCGTGCGCACCGCGTCCTACGACCCCGGAACCGAGCGTGTGGTCATGGGGGACCTCGCGGTCTTCCTCGCGGAGGGATGGATCGTCACGGTCCGCCACGGCGAGGCTCTGCCCCTGCGGTCGGTGCGGAGCGACCTCGAGGCCAACCCTGGCCGGCTCGCGGGAGGACCGACGGTGGTGCTCGTCGAGGTCCTCGGCCGGCTCGTACAGCAGTACGTAGAGGTTGCCGAGAAGCTGCGCGAGGACGTGGAGGACATCGAGGATCTCGTGTTCGACGACGAGATACCGGCTCCCTCCACGAAGTTGTACTCGGTCAAGCGGGAGGTGGTGGAGTTCCGCCGGGCCGTGCTGCCCCTGCTCGAGCCGCTCCAGCAGGTCGCCACGGACCACGTGGCGCACGTCTCCACGGACCACCGGCAGGAGTTCGCCCACGTTCACGACAATCTGCGCCGGGTCATCGACGAGGTGGAGGTGCTCTCGGCCCTGACGGATGCGGCCCTCGGGGCCAATCTCACGCTCGTACAGGTGCGCCAGAACGCCGACATGCGGCGGATCTCGGCGTGGGTCGGCATCGCCGCAGTGCCCACGATGGTCGCGGGTCTGTACGGGATGAACTTCGAGCACATGCCCGAGCTGGGGATGCGCTACTCGTATTTCGTCGTGTTGGGCGTGTTGACGTCGGTCTCGTTCGGTCTCTTCCGGCTCTTCCGCAGGTACGACTGGCTGTAACGACCGGTCCGCGACCCCGACCGTTAGCCTCGCGGGGTGAATCTGTACGGAGAAGTCGCCGTCACGATGCTCGTCATCCTCGACCCGCCCGGGAACGTGCCGATCTTCCTCTCCGTCACCCAGTTGCTCGACACCAAGGAGCGCCACAAGGCCGCGTGGTTGGCGTCGGCGACGGCGTTCCTCGTCATCTCGATGTTCGCCATCGGCGGTCGGACGGTGCTCGAGTACCTCAACATCTCGGTTCCCGCCCTCCAGGGTGCGGGCGGGTTGATGCTGCTTCTCGTCGCGCTCCAGTTGCTCTACGGCAAGGGCGCCGCTGAGGACGCCTACGCGGTGGCCAGCCCCGAGGAGCGCACGTCGGTGGCCATGGTGCCCCTCGGCACCCCGTTGCTCGCCGGCCCGGGCGCCATCGTGGCCACGATCGTCTTCTTCGGCCAGACCGAGACCGTGGGCCAGTGGTTCCAGGTGCTCGCCGGCATCTTCACCGCCCTGGCCGGCACCTTCCTCGCGCTGCGATTCAGCGGCTTGCTGCAGCGACTCGTGCGCCGGGAGGGCGTGGTACTCCTCGCGAGGGTGGCCGGCATGATCCTGGCCGCCATCGCAGTGCAGATGATCGCCGACTCGGTCACCGCCTTCGTCGACGCTGCCTGACGTTCCTCAGCGGCAGACCTCGAGTTCGTACATGGGCACGGTGTCGCGTCGCAGCCAGAGGTTGGCCCCGACCTGGATGAACCAGGGTGAGAGCCGCCGCCGGTACCAGTCCGCCGAGCGACGGTGGACCTCCATGTCGGTGGCTCGTTCGTCGACGACCTCGGCGAAGTCGCGGATGGTGGGCACCTCGATGTAGGCCAGCAGCCGCGTCGCGGCAGCGATGTTGCCGATGGCCGCGGTCGCGCCGGCGTTGTCCGGATACTGCAGCACGCTGTGGCACACCACGAGGTCCCACGTGCGCGGGGGCGTCCACACGGTGATGTCGGCGGGTTCGTGACCCCACGTGCGGCATGCGTGCTCGCTCACGTCGAGGCTGTGCACCTCCACTTCGGGGTGGTGCATCCGGTACCAGTCGCGCCACATGCCCGGCCCCGCGCCCACGTCGAGGAAACTCGTGATGCCGATCCCCCACCACGCCGCGAGGTGGTGCACGGCGGTGGCGAGGTGGGCGATGGCTTCGGGATCGTGTGCTCCGCCCTCTCCGTAGAAGCGGCGGTAGTAGCGGTCGTCGAATCGCGTCGCATCGGCCATGCCCCGAGTCTTGCTCCTCGGGTGCCGTGGCGGGCGTTCCCGATGGGGAGCCGTCGTCGGGGCATGGGTACGATGCGGACGCACGCACGAGCAACGGGGGTGGCACCGTGACAGGGACCGCAACGAGGGAAGCACCGGCCATCGCGCGGACCGAGCACGTGGAGGTGCTCATCGTCGGCGCGGGAATCTCGGGAATCGGATCGGCGTACCACCTCGCGACGCAGATGCCGGAGAAGTCCTTCGTCGTGCTCGAGGCCTACGAGACCTTCGGCGGCACGTGGCACATGCACCGCTACCCGGGCGTCCGCTCCGACAGCGATCTCTACACCTTCGGGTACCGGTTCAAGCCATGGACCGGGGCACCCATCGCCACCGCCGAGGAGATCAAGACCTACATGGCCGAGGTGATTGAAGACAACGACCTCGGCCGTCACATCCGGTACCGGCACCACGTCGTCTCGGCGTCGTGGTCCTCGGACCTCGCCCTCTGGACGGTGGTCGTGAACGACGAGGCGGCGGGCGAACGCGTCGTCTTCACCACGTCGTTCCTGTGGATGTGCCAGGGCTATTACAAGCACCGGGAGCCCTACACGCCGGAATGGCCGGCCATGTCGTCGTTCCGCGGCCCGATCGTGCATCCCCAGCAGTGGCCCGAAGACCTCGACTGGACGGACAAGAAGGTGCTCGTCATCGGGTCCGGCGCGACGGCGGCGACCATCGTGCCGCGACTGGCCGAGAAGGCGGCCCACGTCACCGTCCTGCAGCGCTCACCCACCTACTTCTGGACGGGTCGCAACGCCAACGAGCTCGCCGACACCTTGCGCCAGCTCGAGGTGGACGAGGAGTGGATCCACGAGATCGTCCGGCGAAAGGTGCTCTTCGACCAGCACGAGGTGACGAAGATGTCGTTCGAACACCCCGAGATGCTCAAACAGGCCCTTATAGACAACGTGCGCACGTTCCTCGGCGACGACTACGACGTGGAGACGCACTTCACGCCCAGTTACCGGCCTTGGCAACAGCGTCTCGCGTACATCCCCGATGGCGACCTCTTCCGGGGAATCGCATCGGGCAAGGCCTCCATGGTCACCGACGTCATCGAGACCTTCACCCCGACCGGCGTTGTGACGAGGAACGGCACGGTGATCGACGCCGACATCGTCGTGACCGCCACGGGGTTCAATCTCAGCGTGCTCGGCGACATCCCCTTCGAGGTGGACGGGTCCCCCGTCACCTGGTCCGACACGGTGACGTACCGGGGGATGATGTTCACCGGCGTGCCGAATCTGGCGTGGATCTTCGGCTATTTCCGGGCCAGTTGGACGCTGCGGGTCGACCTCATGGGCGACTTCATCTGCCGGATGCTGTGCCACATGGAGTCGAAGGGGGCCCGGCGGGTGACGCCGCGCCTGCGCCCGGAGGACGCGGACATGCCCATCGGGATGTGGATGGACGAGGACAACTTCAACCCCAACTACATCAAGCGCAGCCAGCACCTGATGCCGCGCGCGGGGAACAAGTCCGAGTGGATGCACAACCAGGATTACTGGTTCGAGAAGGAGGAACTGCCGCGCACGGACCTCGAGGACGGGTGTCTCGTCTTCGAATGACGCGCGTCAGTCGATGGGCCAGATTTCGGCGGCCGCGAGCAGTTCGTCCCTGAAATCCGGGTGGGCGATCGACGCCATCGCCCGGGCCCTCTCGCGGATGCTGCGGCCCTTCAGTTCGGCGATGCCGTGCTCCGTGACGATCACGTCAACCTGGTGGCGCGGTGTCGTGACGACCGTCCCCGCCGGAAGCACGGGGAGGATGCGACTCGTGGGCGTCCCCCCGACGGTCGACGTCGAGGGAAGGCACACGAGGCTGCGACCGTCGGCGGTGAGTCCGGGTCCCGACACGAAGTCCTCGTGTCCGCCGATGCCGCTGAACTGGCGTCCGCCGATCGTGTCGGCCACGACCTGACCGGCGAGGTCGACGGCGAGCGCACCATTGACCGTGACGAGGTTGCGGTTGCGGGCGATGCGCTCGGGCGAGTTCACGAGGTGCACGGGGAGGAACCGCACCTCGGTGTTCTCGTGCAGCCACTCGTACAACTCGGGGATGCCGGCGGCGAATGTGGTCGGCGAGAAGCCGTCGAAGTCCCCGCCCTTGCGGTTCGTCACCTTGCCCGCTTGGTGAAGCCGCATCAGACCCGTGGTGAACATCTCGGAATGGATCCCGAGGTCCTCGTAGTCGCCGGAGGCGAGTGCGAGCGCGATGAGGTTCGGAATGCCTCCGATGCCGGTCTGCACCGTGCATCCCGAACGGAAGAAGCCCATGGCCAGCTCGGCGATACGCCTCTCGGCGTCGGTCGGCTCCGCATCGGGGAGGTGGAGCGGGGAGGAGTCGGTCCGGATGAGCACGTCGATGTCGTCGACATGGATGCGGTGCATGTGGTCGGGCTCCAGCCCGAAGGTGCGCGGGAACTTCTCGCTCACCTCCACGAGGAGGATGCGGTCCGGATCCGCGCCGGCGCGGCGGATCTCATCGACCGTGGCGCCGGCGTGCAGGGACAGGCTCACCCAACCGTCCACGGGGGGAGCGCCGGCGGTGGCGACCATGCGCGGATGCAGACCTTTGAGGATCGGGGCGAATCGGCGGAAATCGGCGGGCACGAACTCGATGCGTGCACCAGCGTCACGAAGGAAGCGCTCGCCCGGCCCGTAGAAGCCACTGCGATAACTCACGCCGGGCTTGAGCATGACCTCGTAGAGATCGGGGAGCAGGGCTCCGAACACCACGAGATCCTCGAAGTCGTCGCGCACCTTGAGTGCGTGGAGGAAGCCGCCGGGGACACCGGTTCCGAGGGGGACGGCGAGGGAATCACGGGGCCGAAGGAGGCCGACCGCGGTGTCCATGTCGACGACGGCCATGTGACCAGCGTACGGGTGGGATGACGCCCGCCCTCTGGCAGGCTCGTCACCGTGGAACGTGACTTCGTCATCATCGGCGGCGGTCCCGCGGGTGCGGCCGCCGCGATCGTCGCCGCGCGGGCCGGGGCCCGGGTGACCGTGTTCGAGAAGGCGGAGCACGGGCGAGACAAGGTGTGTGGCGACGGTCTGACGCCGCGGGCCATCGCCGCGCTCGACCATCTCGGCATCGACCATTCGCCGGCACATCGCATCGACGGTCTGAGGATGATCGCCGGCAAGAAGAGCCGCGAACTGGCGTGGCCCTCCACCGACAGGTTCCCCGCCCACGGTGCGGTATGGCCACGACATCGGTTCGACGCGATGCTCCTCGACGAGGCCGAGCGCGCCGGC
>Ga0315899_10004379_pt1 | contig 15267 bp, 13 predicted proteins | sample LakEriMetagenome_2_FD_203518 | JGI IMG/M metagenome (GOLD analysis project Ga0315899, IMG submission 203518) | Freshwater fungal communities from buoy surface, Lake Erie, Ohio, United States - Buoy 4 MA112 | ecosystem: Environmental > Aquatic > Freshwater > Lake | place: USA: Lake Erie, Ohio... | reverse complement strand
CGTTATCGATCTTCGTGGCCGAGCGGGAGCTCATGGCTTGAGGTTGCAAAGCAAACGCCTGGGTACGTGCTTGGTCGATGGAGTAGGTGGAAGCAATCGAGGAGACGACTTTCATCGGATCAGCGATCGTGATCATTCGACCGGTGGTTTGGTGGGTTTCGCGGTCGGTGTTTTGGACGCGGTGGATGTAGGGATGGGTGTTTGGGTCGTTGAGGTGGATTAAGCCACGATCGGCCGACCGTTTCACGACACCCTACGAGAAATGTAGAGCGCAATCTGATTCACTCATGGTTGAACGAGTCTTTGGGAGTAGATGCCATCCCATAACTTGCGCCTTGCGATCAAGCAGCTAATTGCGGTCTCTTCTGCTGTCCGCCAACTTGATTCGTCAGTTCCGCAAAGGGACTCAACGAGTCGCCTAGCGATCGGCCCGTGTTCATCGCTGTCTAATCCAATATGCCGTTGAAGGTAGTATTCAAATTCGGACAATTGTCCATACGACTCACGATTCAGTTTCTCGACGATCCGTTGGAACACATGTGGAAGTAAGTCTTCTCTTCCGAAGGTAAATGCAGTGGCAATCGCACAAGTGTTTCCACCCTCGATGATCGAAAAAGTGTGTTCGACGAATGCGCGGGCAGATTGGGGCACGCTCTGCGATGCGAGCGCGGTGCGAACGGGAGTTCCCTGACGAAGTTGGCTGATGAAAGAGTCGATCGCCGAAGTGCTCGCGCCACATTGATGCATCGAGCGGTGGTAGAGATCGAAATGGCTCGAGTATTCGGTTTGATTGACCGCATCGGATTCCTCGGCTAGCACGATCTCGTTGATCAGTCGGCAAGCTTGAGAATCCGCAGGGGGGACCCATGGTACATCAACACAGCAGATTTTCCGCTGCAGCGCTTTCAGGAGCGACATGAAGTCCCAGACGGCAAATACATGGTGCTCCATGAAGTTTTGCAATGCGTCTAGCCGATCCATCTCGTCATAGATTCGGTGATTGACCAATTCGTGCCGCAAGGGTGCCAGTGCCTCTTCGAGTCGCTCGATCCGGTCCAAGGTGAATTATCTTTGTTTTGAATGGGGGGAAGGGAGGGGGAACTGCTGTGTGGGGTATTATCCTGGGTGGGGAAGGGGGGGAGGAGGGGGGGAAACACAGAGGCACAGAGGCACAGAGAGAGGACGGAAGGGAAGGGAAGCGGAGGTTGGGTTGGGGAAGGGGGGGGAAACACAGAGGCACAGAGGCACAGAGGCACAGAGAGAGGACGGAAGGGGAAGGGGAAGGGGAGGGAAGGGGAGGGAAGGGGAAGGGGTGGGGGTGGGTGGGGGTGGGTGCGGTTAAGGGTCGATCGGGAACACCGGGGATGTTTTTGGAAGTTGCCATCAGTGACGCTCAGTAAGAAAGGTGGGCTAGTAAGAAAGGTGGGCTGTGTAGTGCGATGTGGGCTGTGTAGTACAATCTGGGTTTTGTAGTACCATGCCGAGTGGATGATACGAGTATCCAGTTTGATGCTGGGCTTTCATTCTTCAAGGCGAGTTCTTCCGAAGCGACGAATACTCGAACTTAGGAATCCTCCGGAATCCTCCGGAAGCCTAGGGAAGCCCAGTGGAAGCCCAGTGGAAGCTTAAGAATTCTTGATCACTTGGGATTATCGATCGATCTAAATCCAACCGAAGGGCCGACAATGCGAGTAACGAACCACGTGTGTTTCATCCTTTGTTTGGTGTTTTTAGGAGCCTTTTGGGGGTGGAAATCCGGTGCCATCGCACCATTGGTCGCTTCGGAATTGCCGGAATGCCAACTCGGTATTGAAGGGAATGTATCGAACAGCTCCTTGCCAAACGTGGTGATCATCTATGCTGATGACTTGGGATTCGGGGACTTGTCCACATTGAATCCGAAGGCCGCATATCAGACTCCTCGGCTTGATTCGATGGCTAGTGAAGGGATCAAGTTCCTGGATGCTCACAGTCCTTGTACGATCTGTTCTCCATCGCGTTACGGATTACTCTCAGGTCAGCTTGTTTGCCGAACAGGCCGACGACCGACGGCGTTTGAGGGGCCTGGAGGACCGAGTTATCTTGCTCCGGGTAAGCTCACTGTTGCGCAGATGCTTCAGCAACGCGGTTACAGAACTGGTGTATTTGGGAAATGGCATGTGGGTTTGACTTGGCTCGACAAGGACGGCAACCGACTTGCGGGTGGATTTGAAACGCCGCTACTGATCGACTATGCGAAGAGCACCCCGTTGGTTGATGGACCGAATGCACGGGGTTTTGATGAGTCGTTTGTAACGCCGAATTGTCCTACAACCGATCCAATGTATGTGTACATTGAAAATGGCATGGTAAACGTTCCGGCGACAAAGCGACATCGAAGCGATACTTTAGAGAATCTTGAGGGTAAATGGCGGTGGGATAATGACGAGGGGTGGATGGCCGAGGGGTATCGATTTGTCGATGCGGATTTGTTGTTTTATGAGAAGACAGAGGAGTTCATCCGCTCCCATTGCGAAGAAACACCAGGCAAGCCATTCTTTGCCATCCTATCAACGCAGATCGCGCATGCGCCTGTTTTACCTGCGGAGGAGTTTCGGCAGAGCACGCAGGCTGGCCCGCGAGGAGACTTTGTGCGTGAGCTCGATGCCATAACCGGGCGATTGCTCGATTTGCTCAAAGAGTTGAAGATCGACGAGAACACCTTGGTGATCTTCAATGCGGATAACGGTGCAGAGACACTTCATACGCATTGGATGCGGACAGATTACAACCATGATCCGGCAGGTGGATTTAGGGGGATGAAGCGTGACGGGTGGGAAGGAGGGCATCATGTGCCAATGATCCTACGTTGGCCGAGGAAGATCACTGCGGGTCAAGTATCGCGGCAAATGATCAATACAACGGACATCTTTGCAACATTGGCGTCGATCGTTGATTTTGAGTTGCCCGATGATGTTGCGGTAGATAGTTTCGACATGTTGCCAGTATTGTTAGGGCAGCAACCCGAGGAGCAAGCCGTTCGACCTCACATGTTGACTCAAAGTTTTCGAGGTGAATTCCAATTGCGGGTCGGAAAATGGAAGCTCCTCAATCATTCAGGTTCTGGTGGCAACGACTACAGCCGTGGGGAATTGAGAAAGTATGCACTACCAGAACAGAACTTAAACTTGCGAGGCCAGCTTTATAACCTCGAGGAGGATCCTGGCGAGACAGTAAATCTTTATGAGATCGAGCGAGACCGGAGGGAGTCCATGGAGCTGCTGTTAGGGGAATTGACCGCCTCGGTGGCAAGCGTCAAGGGAGTGGATGTTGGCGTGCCGAGTGATAAAGGTGGTCGCACAGCTCCGTTGGGTCGAAAACCTAGGAAGTGGGATTGAGTTTATCTGGGGTGGTACGAGTTCCGGAGTTGTCGCAGCGGTAGGCTAAGTAGAGGCTTGCGAGTGAGACAGAGGTGAGCAAATGCCAGATGGCGTGGCCTTGAAACCATGACTCCGGAGAACTGAATTGTTTAGCGACATCCAGTTGCCGACAAAGTACCGCGACGATCAACGATGCGAGGGCAAGGACAAACCAGCCTGTGCGATTCCAAGGATATCTGAGGGTTCGCTGAAGAGGAATGCAATCGACGATCGCAAAACCAGCGACGACAACGATATGCAGCGGTAGGACTTGGGCTGAGGACATCGACCACTTGTAGTGGTACAAAAGATAGGATGTCGCGACTACCCCGATGGCGAGCCATGGCCATGAGGCACGAAGCGATTGCGGAGAGTTCCAAGCGATCGGCCATTTGGGAAGGAGTGGGAAGTGTCGTCCGATATTGATCGCGATACAGGCAAGTAGCGGTGCGTACATGGAGCCAACATCGAGTTGTTGCCCCCAACGGGTAAGCGAAGCGTGGAAGAGTCCACTACTGATTCCGAGATAGATGCATGCTGCCCCGAAGAGAAAACTCATTGCAGGGGTGTCGATCAAGTAATTTCGGCCGCTAGGGTGAGTACTGCGAAGATCGGTCCATCCGAACGCTAGGCCGTAGAGTCCAACAAGAACGTAAGCTAGGTTCGACCAAGTGTTCGATTGGGTGCGAAATAAGTCTTTGGGATGGATCCTCTCGCTATAGTTCGAGTTAGAAAGGTCGTGGCTAGCGACCCAGTCGCTCCATACGTTTTGATTTTGGTAGGACTCGCTGATCCAGGCGAGCAGTGCGATGATGACGAGCAAGGATCCCAAGGGAAACGCATGGAACCAGAGAGAGAGTTTCAATTTCTGTGGTTGGTAGGTTTTAGAATCCGTAGACGTCATGGAATCTCAAGAGTATGGTAAGTCTCGTATATGAGGTGAGTATTAGGGAAAGAGTGCAACGGGGCTAACTCGAGTGATGAGGCAACGGTGGTTCATGATACGCGTGAAGAGTGTCAACGTGGTGGCTCGATGGGTGGGTTCGTGGAGGAATCTTGCCCTGTTTGTGTTGACGGTAGTTGGATTGGTAAGTGCTACATGCGGTTGCCAAGCCCAAGAGGTCTTGGGGATGACGCTAAGCGACGTGATTTTTGTGGCTGAGTTGGATAAAACGGTTCAAAAATATGTAGTGCTAGAGCCTGAAGGTTTTCGTGGCAGTAGTAAGAGGACATTGCTCGTGGCGCTTCATGGGCATGGGGCAGATCGCTGGCAATACGTTCGGGAGGGGCGGGATGAATGCCGAGCAACCCGAGATTTTGCGATCAAATATGGAATGTTGATGATCTCGCCTGATTATCGAGCGAGGACATCGTGGATGGGGCCGGCGGCTCAAGCGGACTTAAAACAAATGATTGCGGAGGTGAAGGAGTTGTATTCGGTCGAACGGGTTATTGTCAGCGGTGGATCGATGGGGGGGACCTCGGCGTTGATATTCGGAGTGCTGCATCCTGAATTGGTCGATGGGATTGTTGCGATGAATCCAACTGCGAACATGGAAGAGTATGGAGAGTTTCAAGAGGCGATTGCTGAGTCATATGGGGGTAGCAAAGCAGAGGTTCCTCAGGAGTATCGCAAGCGGTCTTCGGAGTTGCACTATGAGCGTTTGACGATGCCGGTGGCGGTGACAACAGGGGGCAAGGACACGTTGGTACCTCCGGAGAGTACGCTGAGGCTTGTGGAGAAGCTTCGAAGTGCGGATCGCAAGGTGTTTCTCAATCATCGCAGCGAGGGAGGGCATGCAACGACGTATGAGGACAGCATGCAGGCTTTGGAGTTTGTCGCCGAGGCGTTAAGCCTGAAGGGCATCGACAATTGATGTGCGTGCGCGAAGTGTCGATTGCTGGGTGGTTTTACAGGCGAATGCCGGATCGAACTCGTTTGCGTAGGGAGTCAGCGCTCCACATGTAACGATGTTTGACGAAGTAGTATCCCAAGCCTTTGATATGAAGCCAGGTGAATCGGTTCGGGAGGAGTTTTCGTGAGCGTTCTTGGGCGTCGTGCACGACAACGAACTTTGGTTCGTAGACGATACGAAACCCGGCTTTCCAGATTCGCAAGCAGTAATCGACATCTTCTGGGGCATAGAAGATCGCTTCGTCGAGCAATCCGACAGCATCGAAGGCTTCGCGGGTCAGGAGCCAGCAAGCGGAGATCGCGTAATCGACATCTGTCGAATCGACTTGGACTTGTGTTTTTTCGATTTGTCGCAAACGAACTACACGTTCGATTTTTCTTGAGACGGTGGGGAATTGGTCGGTTGAGAGTTGAGGGCGTCCGTCGGGGAAAATCAGTTTAGGAGCGACGAGACCGACTTTAGGATGTTGATCGAGGTAGTCGATCAGTCCGCGGAGGGCTTCCGGTGAAACATAAGCGTCGGAATCGAGGATGAGGATTTTCTTACCGGTGCTTTGGCGCAGTGCGATGTTTCTAGAAGCGGTAGTACCGTAATTTTTTTCGAGGCGATGGAGTTTGATATCGGGTAGGTTTTGGGAATCGGGCAAGTTCGGGGAAGCAGTTTGTTTCGCTGAGATCTCCGAGATGATTTCCAGGGAGCGATCCGTCGAGCCGTTATCAACGATCAGGATTTCGGCTTTGAGCTGGTTAACCGCGATCGCATCGACGAGTGACTCCAGGCACTTGCGAATGCTTCGCGAGGAATTGAACGAGAGGATAACGCAAGAAAGGTCCACGGGAACACTACTTTTCAAACAGGTACACGTTTCAATCAGGTACACCGAATCAGAGAGGCTTTTGGCTGGGATCGAGTTTATCTACAGGAAGTTTTGAAGGGAAGGTATTGGCGGCAAGAATTCCGCAAGCGGATCATGATTGTGGTGGAGTTTTTCCATTTGTCTTGCCCATTACTTGAGTTAGCTATTGGGAGCTAAGGCTGGTGTAGGCAAGTCCCCTTTGGGGGGCTTCTTATCTCGTTTCTCTAGCGAATCGCGATATCGCAGGCCCGGTAGTTCGACCAGTTGATGGAGGGCTTCGGCGATCACCATGGTTAATAGGTAAACCAAAATTACGTAGAGCCAGTAATTAGAAATCCCGAGTCGGCGTATTACGGCGATGGCTTCGACGTGTACGAGATACATAGCGTAGGAGCGGATAGCGATGAACCGGGTAAGTGAGCTGGTGGCTGTGTTACGAAAAAATGAATTGGCTTCGCAGAGCGAAACAAGGATGGCTGAGACGTAGACCCAGTAGTAGGGTGGGATATTTGAATTACCGGTGTAACGTTTGTAGATAGCGATGCAGACGACCGCTAGTGCTAGTGGAACATGCAATGGGAGGGTTCGCATCCAATTTTTCCAGATAGCAGGGTAGTTGAGCATCATGTGTGCAAGGAGAACACCTGAGGCGCAAGCATCGAGGCGCACATGAGTGTCATGGATACTGCCATACCAACCGTAGGCCCTAAAAAGGCAAGGGAAAACGATCAGAATAAGGAGCAGAGCGGTGATGAGGTTTTTGCGATTGCCGACGAAAAACAATGAAGCGGCGATGATGATATAGAAATGTTCTTCGACGCACAGCGACCAACTGACCGAATAGAACGGGATAGGGTCGTACCAGTAATTTTGGATGAAGATTGCGAATACGCTGTCTGACCATTGCCATGAACCGTTGAGAACTCGTTGCAGGAGCGAGAGGGCTAGGATCGCGAAGTATGCAGGCAGGGTTCGCCACCAACGGCGTCTCCAGAATTTCATCGTGTCCAGGGTGCCGGTCCTATGGATTTCCTTGATGATCACTCCGCCAAGAAGCCAACCGCTCAGGACGAAAAACAGATCGACTCCGTGTCCTCCCAAGCCAATGGTGTTATACCAAGTTGCTTCCGGGATACCCGCCTTTCCCCAGAATGCCGTATTGGTATGGGTGGCGATGACAACCAAAACAGCTAGTGCTCGAAGAGAGTCGAGCCATGCGTTTCGTTGCTGAGTCATTTCAGTCTTTCGTTAACAAATAGTCAACCGTTAGGAATTTCAGCGGTGCGCCGTTTCCCCTCCAGTTATTTTAGATCTGCATGTTCCGTGCGCGTGTTCCGTGGGCGTGTGAAGCGGGCTTAATGCGATTGGCAAATAGAGGCACCCCTTCCGTAAGGATGAAGCGAGGGTTGAAAAGAGGCACAGCCCCGTGAATTCCTCGCTTACTACCCTACCGGCAGATAAGGTTACACGAAGAGTGCCGTCCTATAAAGAAGGCACTTATGGAATTTATTGAGGCAGAGAGTCTTTGCGACTTGTCTTCTTCGTGCTTGTTCGCGTAAGTCAGGAGAGCTAGAAATGAGTCTGGCTTGGTGCTTTCCCCGGGGGGCGGGTATGAAGTTGCCTAATGCTACCGTGTCTGCGTTGTACGGGTAGCTTCGTTGGTGCTACCGCCCATTTCGAAGCGAAGGTTTTTTGCTGGGCCATCGGTTGTCGTTTCAAATTCGATTAGGCCGGCGGTGAAGCGCAATCCGAATTCGGTGGGGCTGTGTGGGATCATTTCCATCATGGGGCCACCTTGGGTAAAGAAGAGTTTTCCATCCTTGCGGATGACTTCGTAGCGTCCTCCCCCTTTTCGTTCATAGGTGCCGAGCAGGTTCGCGATTTGTTTTTCGTTCAGGTCGGTGCGGATTGGATCGTAGGGTTCGGAGGGTGGAAGGATTTTTTCGGGAGGAAGTTCCCTGACCCAAATGTTTCGAAAGCGGACTGGATTTCCGTGATCTTGGAGTCCGATTGGGAGTTTCTCACCGCGATTGGAGTAGGGGTGGTGTTGCATCCACGAGGTCGGTCCAAGTGGCCGGACGTTGTCTTGTATTAGTACTCCGTTGTGCAGCACAGTGATTCTTGCGGGTTGAGCCAATTCGCCGTCGGGTTGGTACATCGCGGCTCGGTAGATAACGTCGTAGGACTGCCATTGTCCCGGTTTTCTGCTGACGTTTACCAAGGGTGGATATTGGCCATAAATCGAACCGGCTTGACCATCGGCATAGGTTGGATTCTCGAAGGAATCGAGGATTTGAACTTCGAATTGGCTTTGCAGAAAAACGCCGCTGTTGCCTCGGCCTTGACTCTTCCCTTGAACTTTCAGAGGAGAGGCCCATTCGAGATGCAGTTGTACATCGCCGAATCCTTGAACGCTGTAAGCGTATCCTCCGGATTCGATCGGTTCCATGGCTCCATCGCGGATGATCCAATTGAGTTTCTTTCCTTCGGGGCCTTGCCACGCATCTAGGGAAGAGCCATCGAAGAGTACGATGGCGTCTGACGGTGGAGTTAAGGGAAGATTACTTTGGCCCGGTTCCACGACTGCGGGCAATTGCCGCTTCATGTCGTGTTGTTTCCATCCGGTGGCTAGCTGCGAGAATGCGGGTTGTGCGCTGAGCAGGAACGCAAGCGAAGTTAGCTTAAAGCTTGTTAAAAAGAATCGAGTAGCAAGAGTCATTGAGGTCGATTGTGGTGCGGGTTTCATTGCATCAAGTGAAGAGGGGGAGAGTAAGTAGGTTGATTTTACTTTTGTGACGTGCGAGGCATCATAAGAAGTTCGCGTTAGCGGTTGCTCACGATTGTGGTTGATTACGGTTTGAGAGATTTTAGTTGCAGATTGCGGTACTGCACAACGGAGGTTGCTCCGCCGTGGATTTGGACTGCGATGATTCCTTCTTGGGCGATTGAGGGATCTTCTTCGGTGTAATCGACTGTTTGGATTCCGTTGAGCCAAAGCTCAATGTGTGGGCCTTGGGCGCGAATCCGGTAGTGGTTCCATTCTCCAAGGGGTTTGATGGCTTTCTTGAGAATTGGCTCCTCAGGTTTTGCAAGGATTTTGTTTCGTCGGCTCTCGTCGTAGAGAGCTCCATCGAATCCTGCTCCCAAGTCAGCTTGGTAGCCTGATACTTCGTGATGATCAGGTATGCGTTTTGTTCTGAACTGCACACCTCCGTTGATGAAGCCTTCGGTTCCTTCGAGTTTCCAATCAAGTTCGAGTTCGAAATCGCGAAAGGATTCCTTGGTAGCCAGGAAGTTGTTTTCTTTTTGTCTTTGGGAGAGGGAGCCGGCGGTAAGGGCTTCGTTTTCGATGCGCCAAACGGATTCGATATCACCTTCCCAGCCTTCGAAGGATTTGCCATCGAAGAGTGCTTTGGGGGATTGAGCATTGGCGACCGAGGCGAGGTCGATAAGGCCCAGTGGATCAGCGAGCAGGAGTGAAGGGAGGAATAGGGCATATACAAAAAGAGCCGAGAGGGATCTTGATCGTTTCATGATTTACGCCAAAGGTTAAAGGATCGGTCGATGTGGTGATATGGGTTGTTGTGGGGAAAGAAGTGAAGGTAAGGGGAGGGAAGGTGAATTTGAAGATTGTACGCTAGTCGATGCGCGCAAGCGGCGTTTGAATTTGGTATCTTGGTTGGGATGAAAAACGAGCCAACTACAACACAGCCAAGCAGTCACGCGAGCAACGTGCGGTTACGAATCGTATGGATCAGCGTTTTAATGGCCTTTGGATTATACTTGACGCGCGTATCGCTTGGGGAGATCGTCAAGACCGAGTCCTTTTTGAAAGACTCAGCTTTTCTGGAGTCTTCGTCGACTCGATTTTCGGTGGAGATCAAAGGAGGGCTGGATCGGCCCGGCGTCGCGGATTGGATTTCGAAGCATGTTGAGGGGACAGCTGACTTAAGCAAGGTGAAGCTACCTTTCACGGTGGCAGATCATTTGACCAAGTTGGAGGCGGAAGGAGTCGTAGCTCAAATCCAGGAGGTGGAAGGAGAGGCATCGATGCGAATCTCCAAGAGTCAGCTTGGAGATATTCTAGGTGCATTCTTTTTTAGCTACGCCTTGTTTCAGGTACCTGCTGGTTGGTTTAGTGACCGGTTAGGGGCTCGCAAGATGCTTGCGATTTATATTTTTTCGTGGTCGTTGCTAACGTTTCTTACCGGCTGGGTATCGAGTTTGTATGGATTGATGTTTGCTCGGTTATTCTTTGGGTTTGCGCAAGCGGGTGCGTATCCGACCAGCAGTGCGGTGGTTCGGCGTTGGTTTCCGGTCGCGAATCGCGGTCGAGCCAGTGCGCTGATATCTTTTGGTGGTCGACTTGGCGCGACGCTTGCTCCACTGCTGACGATTTGGTTGATACTCAATGGTGGGTGGCGGATGGCATTATGGTGTTATGGTGTTACAGGGATCGCGATTGCACTGAGCTATTATTGGATTGTTCGCGATCGACCCTCCGAGCATCCGGACTGCAACGAGCAGGAGCGAGAATGGATTGGTGGAGGGCAAGCCGAGTCGCAACCGAAGGTCGGAGAAGTTTTTCGGATGCTTGGACTCTATGCGACGAGTCGCAGTCTTTGGTTGAATTCGATCGGACAATTCTGCATCAATATCGGCTGGGCATTTTTGATCACATGGTTGCCGACGTACTTGAAAGAGGTTCAGAAGGTACCGGAGAATCAAGGAGCATTTTTGGTAACGATCGTCCTTGCGATGGGTATGGTTGGTCAGTTGGTGGGCGGTAGGGCGGCGGATTGGTCGGTTCGTCGATTTGGGCTTCGGTTCGGAAGAGTCTTGCCGATTACGGTGGCAAATTACATTGCGGGGATCGCTTATTTGGGTTGTTTCCTTTTTGATTCATTGTGGGTTGTCGTCGTGTGTTGTGCGATCGTCTCGATGATGACGGACGTTGGCAATCCATCGATATGGGCTTTTATGCAGGATGTCGGTGGCAAGAACACCGGTGCGATGTTTGGGTGGGCCAATATGTGGGGGAATTTCGGTGCTTCGGTAAGTTCAAAGATTGTTCCGATGTTGTTGGCTTACGGTGCCAATGCGGGGTCTGGGCAAGGCCTTGTATTTTTAACATGTGCGACTGCTTTTTTTGTTGCAGGAACAGCGGCCCTCGGGATGGACGCGACGAAGCCGCTTCAAACGAGTTCCTAGGAAATACGCTCAAAGGGTTCATCCGGTTTTTTCATGCGATTAGCGACAGTTCTTACACCCGTCACAGACGGAAATTTGCAATTGGCGGCGCAGTGTGGCGTCACTGATTTGGTGCTGCGGTATCCTTATGGAGATCCTCACGGACAGCGAGATGCAGCGGCTAGATCAGCTAGTGATTTATGTGAAGTGCTTAGATTGTCGAAGGCACGGGCTGCGTCCTTTGGATTGCACGCAACGGTAGTTGAAGGTTACCTACCGATCGAGAACTTGAAGTTAGGGATCGATGATGGGACACAGATGCGGGCTATGCAGGATTTGATCCGGGCGATGGGTGAAACAGGTATCGAGTTGTTGTGTTACAACTTCATGGCCGGGACAGACTGGGCGAGGACGAAGCTCGATGCGCCGGAGCGAGGTGGCGCAAAGGTTACAGCATTTGATTTGCGGGATGTTGAGCAATCCGTGTTGTTAGGACATCAAGCGAGCGATCCGGTGCATGAACGCAATGCGCGCGAGCAGACCCCTCAGAGGCTTTGGGATCATTTGGATTTCATGCTTGGAGGGTTGTTGCCTATTGCGGAAGCCAGTGGCGTAAAGTTAGCGATGCATCCGGATGATCCTCCATTGGGGAGTTTGCTAGGCAAACCGAGAATCATGCACTGTGCTGAGTCCTTCTTAGAGTTGTTAAGGCGATTTGATAGTCCGAGCAATGGAATTTGTTTTTGCCTAGGGACATTCGTCGCGATGGGGTGTTCGTTGCCAGAGGTAATTCGAGCATTTGGTTCGAAGATACACTACGTCCATTTTCGCGATGTTAGGGGAACTGCTGAATCTTTTGCGGAGACGTTCCATGACAATGGGCCCACGGATATGGCGGAAGTGATGCGACTGCTACGTGAGGTGGGTTTTCAAGGCCCGATGCGACCGGATCATGTGCCGCAATTGGTCGGTGAGGATGACGGGGAGCCTGGTTATACCATGCTAGGCAGGCTATTCGCGTACGGTTACATGCGTGGATTGATGCATGCGACGGAAACGATCGTACGCCGTTAAGGTCGGTACAGTTTGTTATCTCGTGAGGTTTAGCAATGTTCAGAGGACTAATGGTTCAAGTGCCGGGCTGGCAGAGATTTTGTATCGCAGCTTTTCGGAAGGTGCTTGGCAGTTGCGGCTTGGGGCTTCTCGCAGTAGGCACCGCGTTGGTTTGCGAAGGACAGGAAGTCACTAAGAAACAAGTGACGAATGAGATTCGCGCCGAAGATCTTGATTTGCGGCTTAGTGAAGTGCAAGTGATCGGGACGCACAATTCTTATCACTTAGCTCCCTTACCGGAGGTGATGCGAATCATCAGTTTAACCGGGAAGGGGGTGGCTGATGCGATCGACTATACGCATCTACCGTTGGATCGGCAGTATACCGAGCAAGGGATACGGCAGATCGAACTTGATCTATACGCAGATCCACAAGGAGGGCTTTATAGCAAACCGATAGGTAAGCAAGCCTTGGGGGCAGGAGTGCGAGACGATCGTATGTTATTTGACTTTGACGAAGTGATGCAAAAGCCGGGGACGAAGATCATTCATGCGCCGGGATTTGATTTTGCGACACATGTGCCGACGTTGCGCATGGCGTTGGAACAAACGGTGGCTTGGTCGAAATCCAATCCGAATCATTTTCCGATATTCGTACTATTGGAACTCAAGGAGAGCGTGACAGGTCCAGCGGGGGTAAAAGCGATTCCTTTTGACAACAAGTTGCTCGATGAGCTCGATTCTGAAATTCGCGAGACTGTTCCGAAGGGCATGTTAATGACACCGGATGTTGTTAGGGCAGGGGAGGGGACGTTAAGAGAGGCGATCGAGAAGCGTGGATGGCCTTCGTTAAAGGCTTGCATGGGCAAGATCATTTTCGCGTTGGACAATACCAATGCGTTGGTGCAGCGATACTTGGAAGGCCATGAGAGTTTGCAAGATCGCGTGATGTTTGTTTCGGTTGGTCCGGAGCATCCTTCAGCGGCTTGGATGAAGCTAAATAATCCATTTAGTGATTTCGAGAGGATCCAGGAGTACGTGCGTCGTGGATTTTTGGTCAGGACACGTGCCGATGGTGATACGAAGCAAGCCAGGAAGAATGACACGGCGCAGCGCGATAGAGCGATGGAGAGTGGCGCTCAGTTCATCAGCACCGATTATCCGGTACCTGACGAGCGTTGGAGCGAGTACAGCGTTCGATGGCCTGACAAGCAAATATATCGAAGGAATCCGGTTACATCTCGATAACAACCTTACCGAAGTGTTGTGCCGATTCGAGGTGTTCGAATGCGTTAGGCGCGTCTTCGAGTCGAAAAATAGAATCGATTTGAGGTTCTATCGGGTGTTGGTTGATGAATTGCACGAGGTTCGTAAAATCTGCGCGAGAGCCGACGTAGATTCCGTGGATGTGCGCGTTGCGGGCCAGGAGAGGGAAGAGGCTTGTTTCAGGTGCCCCGAAACCGGTCAGGACCCCGATGAGTGCGAGATGTCCTTCTGGGGCGAGCGATAGCAAGGATTGCTCGAGGGTGCCGGGTCCACCGACTTCGATAACGTGATTGACTCCGCGTCGTTGAGTCCAGTCCCAGATGAGTTTCGACCAAGCTGGGTTTTGTTTGTAGTCGACACAGAAGTCAGCACCCAGTTCAGCGGCTTTGGCGAGCTTTGCTGCGGAACTCGAGGTAACGGCTACTTTTGCGCCCAGGGCTTTGGCTAGTTGGAGAGCAAAGATAGAGACGCCACCGGTCCCTAGGACGAGGACGGACTGGCCAGATTGCAATTCCCCTTTGCGTACAAGAGCAGTCCAAGCGGTAACCGCTGCGCAGGGCAGAGTGGAGGCTTGAGTAAAACTCCAGGCGTTGGGGATTCTCACGAGGGAGTCTTCGTGGAAAACCGCGTAATCTCTTAGCATTCCGTCGAGATTTCCCCCGAGGTCGTGTTGGTGGTAGGACATGGAAAAAGGGCCGGAGGACCAGGTCGGAAAGAAGCATGCAGCGACGCGATCGGCGGGTTTCCATTGTTGGACTTCGGAGCCGACGGCAAGAATTTCCCCGGCGCCATCGGAGAGAGGGATGCGATTATCGACATTTCGGCCCGCAAGGTTCCGCCAAGCGATAAGATCGCGATAGTTAAGGGAGGCGGCATGGATGCGGATCAGGCAATCCTTCGGTCCGAGGGATTTTGGGTCGGGAGGGGGTGTGGATTCGAGGCAAAGGTCGTAATTGGAGGAGTTTTTACGAAAGATCCAGCGTCGGTTGGTACTCATAGGAAAAAATCGTCCTCGTTGGCTTCTAAATTGGCTTGTGAATCACAGCGTCTAAGATATGCTTTCGGCTTACCGAGTGCCATTGGAGGATAAGCGAATGGCTAGCGGCATCATTGGAAATGATGTGCCCCGTAAGGGGTTGCGGGTTCGAGTCCCGTGTCCTCCGCTTCTGTGCGCTGTTTTTTGAAACTCTGTGCCCTGTATTTTGAAACACAGAGTCACAGAGACACAGAGTTTTAGACTTGTGGATACGGTCTCGTGGATCTTTGGGACAATAGCTTCAAATCGATATGAAGGCTGTTTCCGAGGAGTGCGGTTTTTGGACTGCACTGTGCGTCGTGAAGTTCTGAGTGGAAGCGGTGCGGCGCCAATCTCCCGGTGTTTGGATTAGACGGTTCAATTCCATTTGAACGTCGAACGAATTGGCACCGATCTCACCGGGCCGCTTGCGCGACTCCGCTGGAGTCACCGGGCCGCTTGCGCGACTCCGCTGGAGTCACCGGGCCGCTTGCGCGACTCCGCTGGAGTCACCGGGCCGCTTGCGCGACTCCGCTGGAGTCACCGGGCCGCTTGCGCGACTCCGCTGGAGTCA
>Ga0315899_10004378_pt1 | contig 15268 bp, 14 predicted proteins | sample LakEriMetagenome_2_FD_203518 | JGI IMG/M metagenome (GOLD analysis project Ga0315899, IMG submission 203518) | Freshwater fungal communities from buoy surface, Lake Erie, Ohio, United States - Buoy 4 MA112 | ecosystem: Environmental > Aquatic > Freshwater > Lake | place: USA: Lake Erie, Ohio... | reverse complement strand
TTGTTGGGGGGTCAACTCCGACAGCAAGTTGTGTAGGTCTTGGCGCATTAACTCTTGGGTGATGTAGGCATCGGGGGAAACGCCATCATCTTCCAATAATTCCGATAGTTCCGTATCTTGGTTATCGCCCACCCGCACATCGAGGGAAATGGGTTGACGGGATAGGCTCAAATATTCCCGAATTTGGCTGGGTTCAATGTCTAGGGCCTGAGCAATTTCAGCGGGGGTGGCACTACGACCCAGTTGTTGGGAGAGTTCCCGTTGGGTTTTTTTGATTTTGTTGAGCTTTTCGGTGATGTGGATTGGCAAGCGGATGGTGCGTCCCTGCTGGGCGATCGCCCGGGTAATGGCTTGGCGAATCCACCAGTAAGCATAGGTGGAGAATTTATAACCTTTGGTGGGATCAAATTTTTCCACCCCCCGTTCCAAGCCCAGACTGCCTTCTTGGATCAGATCCAAAAATTCCATATTGCGTTTTTGATATTTTTTGGCGATTGCCACTACCAGGCGCAGATTAGCCTCAATCATTTTGTGTTTGGCCCGTTGTCCTTGATGGATGGCCCGCTTCAATTCCTTAGGGGAAAGTCCGACCGCATTCGCCCATTCCTGATCAGAAGGAATCCGCCCTAGGGTTTCAACCAAAGCAGTTCTTTGCTCCAGCAGCGGCATCATTTGCTGAACCTGCTTACCGAAGATAATTTCTTGTTCGTGGGTTAAAAGAGGAACCCGACCAATTTCATGCAGATAAGACCGCACCATGTCTGCTGTAAAGGCGGGAGTGGACGTTGAGGAGGAGAGGTTGGCGGTGGGCATTCGGAATGACTCCTTATAAGCAGCAGAATAACTGTTAATATGGCTATCTTTCCCAAAAATGCTTTAGACTAAGTCATTAATGGCGAAAGCTATCAATAATGCAGTCGATGTAATATCTACACCATGTTTGGAATAGGTTGGCCTTTAGACGGGGTTAACAACGAGAAGGTTCAATGGAGTTTTGCGCCGAGTTGCTTTTCCGTCTAGTAGCTGACTTATTACCCCTCCTATCATGACCAATGGTTGCGGGAATGCACAAGCCTGAACGGGCAGGATTTCCGAATGTCACAGTGGGGTTATCCTACCCAGGGCAAGGCAGCACCGGGGCGTCAACGGTTTAACCATCATGGTTTAACCTATAATCAATCCAGATTAATTTAGTCTTGTACCCCTTGTCTGTACTTTTTGTATCGTTATGATGTTGCCATTACTTGCCGACGGAAAAGGATTCATTCGCGCTTTGGACAGTGCCGGGGCATTAGCTGTTTATGCTCCCCTCGAAGGCGGTTATGAAGGACGCTATCAACGACGATTACGGGGCAATGGCTATACCAGCTTGTCCCTCTCCGCTAGGGGCTTAGGAGATGTGGGTGCTTATTTGATGGAAACCCACGGGGTGCGTCCGGCTCATTTAGGAAAAAAGAATATTGCTCAGGAAGGGGCAGTGGGGCCAGTTTATTTTGCTCAACCGATCGCCGCTTACCAATTGGATAATTTACCGGCCAAGAGTAAGGGCTTGGTGCTTTGGATGCTAGAGGGCTATGTGCTGTCAAATACTGAAATTCAATATTTGATCGGTTTAACCCAACAAGAGCCCCGCCTCAAGGTCATTTTAGAAATGGGCGGCGATCGGGTTTTTCGTTGGCAAGCTCTCAGTAAGTGTTTATCGGCAGCATAGTTTAGCCCGCTCGCTGTTTCCCGCGTTATTCAACGAATGTTAGCGTTAACTTCTGCTGAAGTTTTGCAAGGTGGGATCAACTATGACAGCCCGTTCTGCCCGTCCTTTTACGCTCTTGTCAATTGGGGCGGCGATCGCCACGATGGGGCTTAAGTTCTTAGCCTATCAAATTACGGGATCAGTGGGATTGTTGTCCGATGCGTTGGAATCAACGGTCAATTTATTGGCGGCGATTGTGGCCTTTTGGGCCTTGTCCGTGGCCGCTATGCCCCCGGATTTTGAACATCCCTTTGGCCACAGCAAAGCAGAATATTTTTCCAGTGGCTTAGAAAGTGCGTTTATTTTAATTGCCGCCCTAGGGATTATCGTTACGGCCGTTGATCGGTTTTTGCATCCCCAAGCGTTAAGTCAAATTGATGTTGGGGTTTTACTGGCGTTGGTGGCAACAGCGATTAATGGGGGCGTTGCCTGGGTTTTATTGCGGGCGGGCAGACGCTTAAATTCCATTACATTGCGGGCTGATGCTCACCATTTGCTCACCGATGTTTGGACGTCGATTGGGGTCGTGTTTGCCGTCGGGTTGATCCAGGTAACTAACTGGGCATGGCTAGATCCTGTGATTGCTATTCTGGTGGGTCTGAATATTATTTGGACGGGTATACGTTTATTGAAAGAAACCTTGTCGGGGTTGATGGATCAATCGTTGCCCCCGGAACAACTCCAACAAATTACGGCTTTGTTTTCTCCCTACGAGGCCAGTGGGTTGCGGTTTCATTTATTACGGACACGGCAATCGGGTTCCCAATCCTTCGTTTCTTTTCATGTGTTAGTACCGGGAAATTGGACGGTGCAGCAGGGTCATGATTTGTGTGAATCCTTGGAAGCGGCGATCGCCGACCAAATTGCTAGGGCACAAGTAACAACCCATCTCGAACCCATAGAAGATCCCCGCTCTTGGGAGCATCCCGATTTTGCTGTGCCCCTTCATCCGCCGGAATCAGCAGCCTTAAACCCCGATCAGATTGAATAAAGATTCTGGCTCTATACCTGTTTCAGGGAGATCCAGATTTTAAAAGCCCTCAATCACTTGAAGGGTAAGAGATACAGCCTTGGACTTAATGCCTAGACTGTAACGCTTGTCTAGTAAGACTTCTAGCGCTTGATCGTCTTACACCTCCCTGAAACGATAATTGAGCCAAGATTCTTACGAACGGGATAATAGGCCAAATAACAGTCGCAAAATCAGTAAAAAGAGTGAGGTGATGGCAACCACGGCGATCGCCCCTCCAAAAGCCAAAATAATCACTACAGCAAAGGGCGGCAATTGTAAGGCCGTTACCAACCCTTCCAACTGGGATAACCGAATTAAAAAGGGGAAACCCCAAAAAGCGCCCAGACAAACTGCGATCAAAATAATCATTTCCGTCTGCTCCAACCAACGCTTTAGCTGGGCAAAGATTAGTCCCCCCATCAACATGCCCCACAGTCCTATGCCGATATTAGGCTGGGGCAATAAACTCAGGGCAGCCACCCCCAACAATACGCCGGTAAATCCCGTCAGAGCGGCTTGGAATAAAGCCCGAATTAAGGGTAGATTTTTAACGATTTGGGCAATCTTGCCGGGGGCGGCGGGTTGTGCCGGAGGATGAGCCGAAATGGGAGAAGAGGATTGCGGTTGAATCTTGGTTGGGGTTTTAGAAGTCGCAACGGGAGAAGAAGGCGTTCCATTTAACGCGGCTAAGACAGCTTCGGCACTGGGGTAACGATCCTTGGGGGTGGGTAATAATAGGCGATCGAGAACTTGGGCCAGTTGATCACTAACTTTTAATCCGGGGATGCGCCAATTCCATTGATTGTGGTAAGCATCATAAAGATCCTGGGCAGTTTTCCCTGTTAGCAAATACAAACAAGTGACGGCCAAAGCGTAAAGATCTGTGGCGGGATAGACCTGTCCCCCTGCCATTTGTTCCGGCGGAGCAAAACCCATGGAGTAGATACCTGTGGAACTCCCCGGATTCAGATTCCCCGTTGCCACTTCTTTGACCGCCCCAAAATCTAGCAGAAATAATTTTCCTTCCTGATCCCGAATCAAATTCGACGGTTTAATATCCCGGTGAATAGTGCCATTGCCGTGGACAAAAGCCAAAATCCCCAGCATTTCCGTCAATACCCAACGTACCTGGGACTCGGACATTGGGCCCTGTTGTTCGATGGTTTTTTCCAAATCTTGGCCACTGATAAATTCTTGTACCAAATAAAAAAACTGGTCTTCTTTGCCTGTGCGGGGGTTTTCAACAATTAGCGGAAAATAGGCGTATAAGTCGGGAATTTGTTCATGGCGATCGCCAAGTTTTTCTAAGACCGTGGCTTCCCGTTCAAACAACGAGAGAGCCAAATTCAACTGGTCTTGGTTCAAATTACCCGACGGTTGAAACTGTTTAACCACACAAAAGCGCATCGTCGGCGTAAACCGATCCAACGCCAAATAGGCCGCCCCAAAGCCCCCTTGTCCCAGTAATTTCACAGGCAAATATCGTCCCGCAAGAATCAAAGGCATCCGACAATGGGTGCAAAACTTTTGTTGAGCCGTTTGCAACGTATTGCGATTATCCAGATCAGGAAACGGATTTAAACGGGCGCAACCGGGGCGGGTGCAAAGCAGATCCATTCGGCAATGACAATTTTTTAGTGAAAGTTAATAAATGATTGAGCCCAGTGTATCTTGTTTTTTTGTCAGCATTCCTCCAACTAAATTTAGACCCCTAGCGATCGCCACTTTGTCACTTTAAAGAAAGCCTTGGAGTTGCTGAATTAACTGAGCTGCTTGCTGTACTCCTTCGATACGGTGGACAGGCAATCCCTGCTTAAAAAGCACCAAGGTCGGTAACGACTGAATCCCATATTGGGATGCCAACGCCGGATATTTATCCGTGTCAATTTTCACCACCTGCAATTGTTCACGCAGATGACTGCCAAGCTGATCTAGAATCGGGGACATCATCTGACAAGGGCCGCACCAAGTCGCATAAAAATCCACCAACACCGGCTTTGGAGCGTTAGCTAACATTTGGTCAAAGCTGGCGAATTTTTTCTTAAGAGCCATAAAGATTTCCTCGCAGAATACTGGGATGATGTAGGGAGTGATGGGGGTCTCTATCGCGCACATTGCCTGTAGAGTTCCTTCTTTAATGATATAGGTTGCCCAAGGCTTCCCTCAGGTTTTTGGCTCTATCATTGACCTAAGCCTCAAAATGAGTTCCGGGGAATTCGACAGCCCCCCGGCATGGGTCTGAATTACCGCGTTTATAGGGGATTGCTGATTTCTTCCCCTATCCCATAGAAAAAACCTCGGTCAAAATCCTATACTCAGATACGACAAAAGTTTGAAATTATTCTCAATCCTTTACAAAAGCGGGAACATCCTTGCAAATTGTAACGACACAGAGAAAAATTGCAAACGACACACAACCAGCATAATCAAAGAGTCGGTCTTAGTTGCTCCTCGCCACTGGGTTACCGCTCATACCCTACCGAAAGGTCTTCAAAAAGACTTACCCTAAAGCTAACTATTCCGTTGGGAATTAACCCCAATACCAGGAATATCGCTAGTGGTCTCAAGGAATGCTTCGTGTTTGTTGTTATTTCCCCCCTTTGCTCAAACCCTTTCACTTTAATCAGGACATACGGACGGTAACTTATGATTTTGACCAAATTAAAAGACTTCGTTGGCATCAGCGAGCATGATGAATACGAAGAAGATTACGAAGAAATGGATTGGCCCCAACAAACAGCCACCCCCATGCCTTCCGTCGAAGAAGTGGCCCCTCCCAGTCGCCCTAGCCGCGAGCCCTTAAACTTAAGTAATGAACCCGTCCTCGGTACAGGAGTTAGAAATAACGTGATTGGTATGCCCGGCATCAATAACAGTGTGGCAGAAGTCGTTGTGGTTGAACCCCATTCCTTCGACGAAATGCCCCAAGTCATCCAGACTCTTAAAGAACGCAAATCCGTGGTACTTAACCTTAATGTGATGGATCCCGATGAAGCTCAACGAGCTGTCGATTTTGTCGCTGGGGGAACCTTTGCGATGGATGGTCATCAGGAACGCATTGGCGAAAGCATTTTCTTGTTTACACCTAACTGTGTCAAAGTTAGTTCCCTTGCCGGTCGTACCCAAGATTTAGGCGATGCCGTGTCTTCTAATGCCTCTGCCCCCGCTCCGCTAGCATCCCCTTGGGGTTATGACACCAGCCGTTTAGCCCAGTAAGATATCTCAGATTAGAGCACCTCAAACAAGAGAAATTTGATTGAGAAAACTCTGGGAACTTAAACTTTCCCTAGCCTGTTACATATTTCCCATTAACGTCAGTTAAATAAACACAACAAGCTTCGATTCCCACAGGATCGGAGCTTGTTAGTTGGGGGATTAACCCATGCATTTCGTTCCGTCCTCGCTTAGAATAAGAGCAAATTTTGATGGTTGTTTTCAAGTCCCAATGATGAATGAGTCCCCCTCCTCCCTGACGAGTGATTCCCCCCCGGAAGAATCGTTACCTTCCCTAGAGACCTCCCATTTGACTCGGACGCCTCCCTGGGGTCGGGTGACTATGCTAGAAGAAGGGCCGCGTTATCGGATTAATCGTATTGTGGTTAAGCCTGGTCAACACATGAGCACCCAGATGCACTACCATCGCAGCGAACATTGGATTGTGGTTTCGGGTACGGCCAAGGTTACTTGCAACGGAGAAGAAAGATTATTACGGCAAAAGGAATCAACTTATGTACCCATGAATACGACCCATCGTGTCGAAAATCCGGGGGTCATTGACTTGGTCTTAATTGAAGTACAGAACGGGGAATATTTAGGCGATGACGACATTATTCGTTTCGCGGAAGATGAACCCATTCCGGGTTAGGCAATATTGACACCTTTCGATTAGGGTTTAATCCACATTAACGTTTGACCGTATTCAACGGGTTCGCCATTTTCTACTACGATCTCCATTATTTGCCCGGTGACTTCGGCTTCAATTTCATTCATCAATTTCATGGCTTCAATGATGCAGACGACTTGACCTTTACTGACGGTATCGCCGCTATCGACAAAGGGAGCTTCATCGGGGGCGGAGGCACGATAAAAAGTACCTACCATGGGGGAAGTGATGGCTGTCCACTTTTGATCAATCGGGGAAGGGGCAGTCGGCTCTGGTGTTGGGGGGCTGGCCGGAGCGGGCACGGAAATAGGGGTTGGGGCGATCGCCATGGGCGGTGTATCCGGTGACGGTGCAACCGCAAAACCCGCACTAAGGGCTTTACTGACCGATAATTCAAATTCCTCGGTTTTTAAGCTAAATTCGGCAATATTGCTTTGAGCAATAACGCCTAACAAGGCTTGTAGTTCCGTAAAATCAATAGCCACGAAGCACCCACCCCCCAATACGACAAAAAACAGTTGATCAAAATTGTCACCAAAGCAGCGCCGGCTTACTCTCGGCCAAGATAGGAACCATCACGGGTATCGACTTTAATGCGCTCCCCTTGGGCGATAAATAAAGGCACCATTACCTGAGCGCCAGTTTCCACGATCGCCGGTTTACTACCGCCCGTAGCCGTATCACCTTTAACCCCCGGATCGGTTTCGATAATTTCTAAAATCACGCTGGTGGGTAATTCAACGTCTAAAACAGCGCCATCCCAGAGCAGCACACTCACTTCCATTTCTTCCTTGATGAATCTTGCCTTATCCCCTAGTTGAGCCGGAGCAATGCTAAGTTCTTCAAATGTTTGCATGTCCATAAAGACATACTGATCGCCATCTTTGTAGGTGTGTTGCATGGCGACCTTTTCAATATTCGCTGAGGGCACGGTTTCGCCGGCCCGGAAGGTTTTTTCCACAACACTGCCAGTTTTGACATTCTTGAGCTTGGTGCGGACAAAAGCAGAGCCTTTCCCCGGTTTAACATGGAGGAATTCAACTACCTTCCACACTGAGCCGTCCATCTCAATGCTGGTACCGGTGCGAAAATCGTTACTGGATATCATGGAAGCCACGAAAACTGAAAAGTTCACCCAACATTCTACTAGGGGATGGGGGCGTTGAAATGGGAAAATTTTGCTGATGCCCCCTATTCTGGAAATTAACCCCAATTACATTATGCAAATTATGCGTCAATCCCTCAGGATGATGGCTCAACAGATGACTCGGCTAGGTCTGATGTCTGTGTTGACCCTATTGATTACCTTTTCATGGATAACCCCTGCTTGGTCGGCGGGCTTGATGTCGCCATTGTTGCTCAGTTCCCTAGCCCAGGGTAATGCCATTACCGATCCCAGTGCGATTTTGCGTTATGCGCTACCCATTGATAATGATGCCGTCCGTAAGTTGCAGGACAGCTTAGAGGATATCTCGAACCATATTCGAGCCAAACGTTGGCCAGCGATCAAAAAAGACGTGCGGGCTGCCAATCTGACGTTGACTTTGAAAGAGGACAAAATTTTAGCGGGGGTTCCCGTCGATCGCCAAGACCAAGCCCAAACGTTATTAGCCCAAATTAAAGCGGATTTGGGAGATCTCGAAACGGCGACGGAAGCCAAAGACAAGGATCAAGTTATTACTGTCCGCCAATCGGCCTTGACGGCGATCGGGGATCTGGAAGCCTTGATGGTCACCGATTTTCCCTTTGCAATCCCTGACGAATACGCGAACTTACCCCAACTCAAAGGCCGTGCGACGGTGGCCATGGAAACGAGCCAAGGCCCCTTAACCATTGTGGTAGATGGCTATAGTGCCCCCATTAATGGCGGGAATTTCGTGGATTTGGTGCAACGCAAATTTTATGATGGTTTGCCCTTTATCCGTTCTGAAGATTTTTTTGTGACCCAAGCGGGCGATCCAGATGGGCCAGAAGTGGGCTTTATTGACCCCAAAACGAAAGCCTACCGCGCTATTCCCCTCGAAATCAAAGTCAGAGAAGACGAAGCGCCGATTTATGGCATGACTTTGGAGGAAGCTGGACTGTATTTGCCAGAATTAGCTTTGCCCTTCAATGCCTACGGGGCGATCGCCCTAGCCCGTCCTGAAACGGAACCCAATGGTGGCTCGTCTCAATTCTTCTTCTTTAAGTTTGATACGGAATTGACCCCACCAGGTTTTAACTTAATGGATGGCCGCTATTCCGTCTTTGGCTATGTGGTGGAAGGCAAAGAAACCCTAAATAAATTAAGTGAAGGTGACAAAATCATCTCAGCAAAAGTAGTAGAGGGCGCCGACAATCTGATCAATGGTTAAGCATGAATTTGACGAGCTAAATTAAGCTTTTTCTCAATCTTAAAATTAGTCTCTAATCAGCAAAAATATTCTGCTTTAGGTGCTATTTCAGCCATTCATAATCAATCAAGGGGGTTAACACCCTCTTTTTTTCGGCAATTACGCTCTAATAATTCCAGAGAACCGAATCTCAAATCATCAAAGCGCGTTTAGGATTGAATTGTCAGAGCAAAATCCGATTCTCACACTTTAGGAGCTAAGAATGATGTCTCTTATTCGTTACAATCCCCTCCGAGAAATTGATACCCTCCAACGTCAAATGAATCAATTATTTGATGAGGTCTTTTTACCAACGGAACGCAGTGGCGATCGCCTCGCCTTTAGCCCAGTAGCCGAGCTTTCAGAAAATGAAGGGGCTTATATTCTCAAAGTAGAATTGCCCGGCATTAAACCCGAAGAGTTGGAAATCCAAGCCAGCAAAGACTCCGTTAGTATCATGGGCGAACGGCAAGATACACGGGAAACGGAAGGTGATGGTTTCCGCCGCACGGAATTTCGTTACGGTAAATTCCATCGGGTAATTCCTATCCCTGGTACCATCCAAAATACGGAGGTCAAAGCAGACTATGAAGCCGGTATTTTGACACTCACCTTACCCAAAGCAGAAGAATCTAAAAATAAAGTTGTCAAAGTCCAATTGGCTCAATAGTCAATCCCAGAACTGAAGGCTAAAAACAGCGCAAACTGAGAAAAATTCCGCTTGATTATTTTTAGCCGCTTGGTCAATCAGAATAGCTTGAACGCTTGAAAGATCAGTTCACATCCCTAGGGAAATCCTATCCTAGGGATTTTTTTAGTAATAAAGAATCAAGTTATGGAGATAAGCGGATTCGAACCGCTGACCCCTTGCATGCCATGCAAGTGCTCTACCAACTGAGCTATACCCCCGATTCACAGATTATCATTCTTGCTTAAACCGTCTGAATTTGTCAAGGGTTTGTCACGATTATTTTGTCCCGCGCTGAAAATCCTTTGGGAGTGGGGGTTTCAGGTTATGATATTTGCTCAGATTCTTGTCTTACCCCTTTTTTTGATGACTGTCTCCCCTGGCGTACCCCCTAGCGACTCTCTGCAAGCTCTCCCACTCTCTGCAACCCATCGCCGCCCACTCCTCGCCCAGCAGTATCAGCGGACATTACTCGACAATGTTTTACCGTTTTGGGAACAGCATTCCCTAGATCATGAGCAGGGGGGTTATTTCACTTGCTTAGATCGACAGGGGCAGGTTTTTGATACAGATAAATTTATTTGGTTACAAAATCGGCAGGTGTGGCAATTTTCGGTGTTGTATAACCGTTTGGAAAGCCGTCCCCAATGGTTAGCGGTGGCGAAACACGGTGCGGATTTTTTAGCGAACCATGGCCGGGATCAGGATGGGAATTGGTATTTTTCCTTGAACCGCCAAGGACAACCGTTGATCCAGCCCTACAATATTTTTTCGGATTGTTTCGCAGCGATGGCATTTAGTCAATATGCCCTTGCTAGTCAGGATGAGAACGCCAAGCAAATTGCCTTGCAAGCCTATGACAATGTTTTGCGTCGCCAGCATAATCCCAAAGGTCAATACAATAAAGCCTATCCGGGGACTCGTCCCCTCAAATCCCTGGCTGTGCCGATGATTTTGGCCAATTTGACTTTAGAAATGGAGTGGTTATTATCCCCGGAAACCGTAGATCAGGTATTGGCGCAAACGGTGCAGGAGGTGATGATTGATTTTTATGACCCCCAATTAAAACTAATGCGGGAGGCTGTTACCCCCGGAGGAGAAAGGGTTGATAGTTTTGAAGGGCGTTTACTCAATCCGGGTCATGGTATTGAGGCGATGTGGTTCATGATGGATATTGCCCAGCGGCAACAGGATTCAGAGCTATTAGCCAAAGCGGTTGAAGTGGTGCTGTCAACTTTGGATTATGCTTGGGACCAAGAGTTTGGGGGGATTTTCTACTTTTTAGATAGTCAAGGCCATCCCCCCCAACAGTTGGAATGGGATCAAAAATTGTGGTGGGTACATTTAGAAACTTTAGTTGCTCTAGCGAAGGGATATGAATTCACGGGGAATCCCCTTTGTTGGCAGTGGTTTGAAAAGGTGCATGATTATACCTGGTCGCATTTTGCTGATGGGGAATATGGGGAATGGTTTGGTTATTTAAACCGTCGTGGCGAAGTGTTGCTGAATTTAAAGGGTGGTAAGTGGAAGGGCTGTTTTCATGTGCCCCGGGGATTGTGGTTATGTTGGCAAAGTTTAGCGGGGCAATGTTAGGGGATTGATTTTTTTGAAGAAGGCTTGATTTTTAGGGGTTAAAAATTTCCACTAAGGTAAAGAAATCCGAGTTCATTGTTAAGCTGATAAGCAGTTTGTTTTGTTTATGCTGCTGCCATGAATCCTCGTACTCATTCTTCATCATCTTTGGTCGACTTGGTTCAATCTCAATCGCTTCATCCCTTGCGTTCGTTGAGTGAGACGGCCGCTAGTCATTGGTTACGGTCTATTTGTGCCGGGTTAATTCAGCATCAAATTTCGTCAATCCTTTGGGCTAAGGTGTCGCCGAATTCCCCTTTTGTCCAAGCGATCGCCGCCTATGGGGAATCTGGCTTATTGCGGCAGGTTTATTGGTGTCAGGAAGAAGAGGCGGTAGTTGATCCCAAACTGATCGCTTTAGAACAAAGCATGACGATTAAACCTGTTTTTTTAGCGATTAATCCCCTATCGCAGCAGGAAGATTTCTTTTGTTTTTTAAGCGCGGAAATTAGCATTTTATGGTTAGCGCAAAGGTTGGAAAACACGGGGATGGTTAATGTTATTCAGAGTATTTGTCCGACGGCGATCGCCACTTTTTTAGCGGGGGTCAAACAAACGGTAAAGATCACTGAGGATCTTCCCCCCGACTTTTTTCACCCCGAACAATTACCCGGCAGCGCCAATTTGACTTTAGTTAATCAATTAATCCAAGGTTTAACGCCTTTGGAGACGGCAGCGGTTACGCCTCCGAAAATTGCCCCATCATTTACCCAATCGACGACCTTTGTCCTCAATGCCACCCGTGAATTAGGTATTCCCCTGACCCATATGAAAACGGCGTTGCGTTTGTTGGAGTCTCTGCAACACAAACGCGAACCTCGCCAACGTTATCTAGATTTGCTTAAGCAAGAATGCGATCGCCAAAATTCTTTGTTGACAGGTTTACAGGAGTTATTGCAAATTGACCAATCTCCTTTAACGGTTGATGCCCATGAGTCTGTTCGCATTGAGGATTGCGTTCCCGGTGTCGTCAGTATCTATCAACCCATTGCCGAGGAAAAAGGGATTGCGCTGGGTTATACCATTCCGGGGGACTATCCGGCGATCACCTGCTCTGCCGCTGATTTACGCACCATTTTGCAACATCTCCTCCATAACAGTCTTAAGTTCACCCCCAAGGGTGGCAAAGTTTACGTTAAAGCCCATCGCCAAGGGCAAACCATTGATTTAGTGGTCAGTGATACAGGTTGTGGGATTGAAATGCCGGATATTCCCCATTTATTTGATTGTTTTTACCGAGGCCGTAATGTCGCTCCGGCTAGTCAGGGAGCGGGTTTAGGGTTAACCATCGCCCAGCATTTGGTTAAACGTCGAGGTGGCACCATTAAAGTGAAGAGTCATACGGGGCGTGGGAGTTACTTTCATGTCAATTTACCCATTTTTAATCACAATACCCCTTAGTTTTTGAGCTTGATCCCCGACAACGAGTCTTTTTTATGGCGTTACCTTTACCCCGATTACGCTCCCGACGGTTCTGGTGGATCGCTCTGGCGATCGCCATTCTGATACTTACTAGCCTTGTGCTTTTAGGCCCCAGTCAATCCCAACGATTACAGGGATCAACCTATGGGCGATCGTCGGGGGACTATGGTGCCTGGTGGACTTGGATGAGCGAACAAAATACCCCTGTGCAACGTTGGCAAAAATCTCCCGATCAAATAAATACAATTACAAAGCCATCAACCCTACTACGCATTGATCCCCAAGCGAATCTCTCCGGTTCCCCCCAATCCGGCTTCGGCAGTCTCAGTGACAAGGATTATCAATGGGTATCCAAGGGAAATCGCCTAGTTTACCTGGGCCGTTGGGCGAGTCTCTCCGCCGCTCCTTTTACCCAAACTTTAACCAGTGAATTTGGCCCTGTAACTATCCAAGGACGCAGACGGGCAACGGCAATAGATTCTCCCCTATTGTCCGACGATTATGGGGCGATCATCTGGCGAGAAGTCCAAGGAAAAGGAGACATCATTTGGGTGATTCCGCCTTTTTTGGGAGCCAATGCGTTTCAGGAGCAAATAGCAAATTTTCAGTTGTTACAAGCATTAATGCAGGGCGATCGCCATCAACTCTGGGTCGATGAATATTTACACGGCTATAAAGATAGTGAAACCCTAGCGGCGGAGGCGGTGGGAAACGTTTGGCACTATTTACAGCAAACCCCCTTATTTCCCTTATTCGTTCAACTGTTTCTGCTCTGTGGACTATTGATCGGGTGGGGGAATCGCCGCTTTGGTCGTCCCCAAATACCGCAACCCCTGGCCGCCAATAATCATCAAACCTATGTCTATGCCCTCGCCCAAATCCTAGAAAAAGGCGATCGCCCCGCATTTGTCGTCCACCAACTATTACAGGCAGAAGCCCCCCATCTAGCGCGATTACTCGGACTTGATCCTCTGACCTTAAAGCCCCTTACTGAACTTCGGGAAGAATAGTCTATGGTCTACTCCCATCACTCGGCCTTAATTCAAACCCTACAAAGCCTCGGTGGTTCCCCTAGCGACTCATCACCTAATCGCCTACGACTCCCCCAAAATGAAAAAGAGTTACAAGACTGGTTAAAACAATGGCAGGATTTTCAATCCCAATTGACCCAAGCCCTTGATAACAATGGCGATCGAGCCAGAAAACCGTAATTCAATCCGAAAACTCCAACAACAGGATTTCAGTGTAATCTTGTAAAGTAATATCAAGCTTAAATAACTCTTTGGAGAAAACTTGTGATTGAACCCCTGTTGCTCGGTATCGTACTAGGATTAATTCCCATCACTCTGTCTGGTTTATTTGTAGCCGCTTACCTTCAATATAAACGCGGTAACCAGTTTAATCTCGATTAGTTATACTGACTTCTATGGTATTGGGGATAGTTTTTTCTGTCCCTTGTTCCCCCTTCGCTCTTGACCTCTAACCCAAGACCCCATGTCCCCAGACTTGCTCGCAAAGCTAATGGCCATTCCTTTGATGCTATCACTAGCTCATTCTTTAACCGCCGCAGAGAAAGATCAATCCCTCGACCAACTGGCTGTCTCTGTGCAATATGAAGCTCTCCGGGATGTCGCCGGCACTACCTATGAAGAATCCTTTTACAATGCAGACAAAAGCGAAGAGGGTTTAGAAGCGAACACCTTTGATGTGAGTGGCTATACTGCTCCCGTTAGTTATTTTGATTACACGTCGGCAGAAGCCTTAGCCAAAGAGCAGTTACTCGCCCAATTAGCCGATGGTCAAGGCAATAATCTTTCGATTATTGATACGAGTTTTACCGATGGGATAGAAGGGTATGCTGAAGTACTGATCTCTGGTGGGGCATTGATCGAAGAAGATGGCAGTTTTTTTGAAAATGCACTCTGGGGAGAAACTGGGGGTATTGATAACAATTATTTTTCGGGTTTATCGGGCTTCGAGGATTGGACTGGTAGAAACACTATGGCGTCCTCATCCTGTCAACCCTATGCTCAGATCCAAAAAATCCAAGCTCGCCTCAAGTCTGGGCAGTCTTATTCGGCCCTCAATTCTACGCATGGGAAAACCAATAAAAATAACAGGTTAGTTAATCCGAACGATCCGAATAATCCATCCCTCGCACAAAATACCCAAACCCCGGATTTGGCCGTTACCGAGTTGCTCAGTGCCGTTACCACTGCCCAGCAATCTTCGGGAGTCGAAACGGCGATCGCCAAAGCGCCAAACTTAAATGAATGCTTTATTGCCCAAGTAAAAACGATCTTTAACGCAGAGCAAATGGCCATTGCTCCGGTCAAGCAGATGCCGAACTTGACGTACTATAATTATTTCTTTTCGACCACGGAAACAAAGGCAAACATAGAAAATGGCTCGGCAAGTTATTTCCTTTTTCGCAAATCCAAGCCGTCAGACGACCAAACAGAAAAACGGCAGCAATTGTTTCAAGCAGCAAGGCAAAGCGCCAGTAAAT
>Ga0315899_10004375_pt1 | contig 15275 bp, 14 predicted proteins | sample LakEriMetagenome_2_FD_203518 | JGI IMG/M metagenome (GOLD analysis project Ga0315899, IMG submission 203518) | Freshwater fungal communities from buoy surface, Lake Erie, Ohio, United States - Buoy 4 MA112 | ecosystem: Environmental > Aquatic > Freshwater > Lake | place: USA: Lake Erie, Ohio... | reverse complement strand
TCGAGGGAACAGGGCGCCGGCTGCGCCGGGTTGAGTGAACAGGAGGCGCTGCGCGCCAGAGGACGCCGGCTGCGCCGGCTCGAGGGAACAGGAGGCGCTGCGCGCCAGAGGACGCCGGCTGCGCCGGCTCGAGGGTTGAGAACTGAAGATGCACCTGCTGTCCCCCCTCATCCCCAACCTCAAGCTCAAGCTCAATCTCAACCCAACCCCAACCCCAACCTCACTCAATCACAAACGCGACTTGTAGGTAGTTGTTGACCGCCCCCACCACCCGGGTCTTCACATAAAACGACTCGGTGAAGATTTTGAACGCGAAGAATTCGTGGTTGGGCACGTTGAATTCGTCAAAAAGCAGCACGTCGCCTTTCTTGAGATAGGGCGCGAGGCTCGTGAGTACGAACAACGTGGAAGAAAACAGGTCCGCATCGAGGTGAATCACTTTCCGACGCGAGGTCTTCAAGCTGTACGTGGCAAGAAACGGCTGCATCGAATCCTGGAACAATCCCGCGACAAACTCCGCACGGGAATCGTTTACCTCGGGGACGCCCGCAGCCATGTCCCCTTTGCTGAACGTGCCCCAATCTTCCGGCAAGCCCTCGAAGGTGTCAAACCCGAAGAACCGGCTGTCCGGATGCGGGCAATGCTCGAGCCACCAACGAAACGACGTGCCTCCACACACCCCAAACTCCAGATAGTCGATGGGTCCTTGGGCCAACCCGAGGTGGTCAATGGTAGTTTGGTACAGCGACAGCCGCTTTGCATACTGCCGTTTGAAGACGAAAAAATCGTTGATCAACAATCCCTTGGGCACGCGGCTAATCCAACGGGTAAGTGCCAAAACATTGGTTACAAGCAGCGCTGGGCGCCGCAACCAGCCCAAAAAAAGATGGGGTCTGGCGACCAACACCAACCCTTTGATTGCCCCGTTGATGCGAATAAGTGTACTCTGCATGACTTCTCAAATTCGATAAACCCCAATCTCAATCTCAACCTCAATCTCAATCTCAACCTCAACCTCAATCTCAATCTCAACCTCAATCTCAACCTCCAAACCTCTCCACCCCTGCCTTCACGCACGCCACGGCTTCCTCGATGCGAGGGACTTCCAACACATACGCGAGCCGAACTTCCTGCATGCCCGCACCAGGAGTGGCGTAAAATCCCGAATTCGGAGCCATCATCACCGTTGTGCCGTTGAGGTCGAATGACTTGAGCATCCAACGGCAAAAGTCATCCGCGTTCGGGATGGGCAAGCGAGCGACGGCGTAGAAGGCGCCGCCGGGGCGGGGGCAGAGGACGCCGTCGATGGCGGAAAGCCCGTCGACGAGGGCATCGCGGCGGCGGCGGTATTCTGTGCGAACCGCTTCGAAGTAGTCCGGAGAGGTGCGGAGGGCGGCTTCGGAGGCGATTTGGCCGAGCGTCGGTGGGCTGAGGCGGGCCATCGCCATTTTCATGGCTGCCCGGCGCAGTTCGGCGTTGCGGGTCAGCAGGGCGCCGACGCGCGCGCCGCACATGCTGTAGCGCTTCGAAACACTGTCAATGACCACCGCATGCTCCTCGAGGCCGGGCAGCGAAAGCACACTTTGCGGCATGACCCCGTCGTAGGTGAACTCGCGATATACCTCATCTGCAATGAGATACAAGTCGTGTTTGCGGACCAAATCCGCCAACGCCGCAAGTTCCGCTGGCCCGTACACCGTGCCCGTGGGATTGCCCGGGTTGCAGATGAGGATGGCCCGCGTACGGGGTGTGATGGCCTGCGCAAACGCCTCCATCGACGGCAGCGCGAACCCGTTTTCGATGGTCGCCTGCACGGGCACCACCTGCACGCCCGCCCACATCGCGAAGCTTGCATAGTTCGCATAGAACGGCTCCGGCACCACCACCTCGTCGCCCGGATTGAAGCCGCAGAGGAACACGAAGTGCAGCGCCTCGCTGCCGCCCGTCGTTACGAGGATGTCGCTCGAAGCGAGCTCCACCCCCACCGAAGCGTAATACGTCGCCAGCCCCTCGCGGTACGACGCATATCCCTCGCTGGGGCTGTATTCCAGCACCTTCCGGTCGAGGCCCCGAATCGCATCGAGAGCCACGTCGGGCGAGGCGATGTCCGGCTGGCCGATGTTGAGGTGAATGACCTGTTTCCCGGCGGCTTTTGCAGCGTTCGCATAGGGTGCAAGTTTGCGGATCGGACTGTCGGGCAGGTTCAGCCCTTTCTCAGAAATGCGCGGCATGGCCGCAAGGTAACACGGCCCAAAGCAACTGCGGGGCTTCCCCGTGAAGGAAAGCCCCGCAGCTCATTCGCATGGACTGTAGCTATCAATCCTGGGTGCAACGCACCGAGAATCCATTTCGAAGACCGTTGAAGTACCCGTAGCTGTCAGGGTATTGCGTAAAGTAGCGATAGTAGGCCTGCCCGCCATTTGGCGTTGAGGTCCAGAAGTAAGCGTGCCCCACACCTCCGACCGGTGCAAAGGTTGCATCCGGCATCCGCCTTCCGCCCTGCACGACATCAAATCCATTCGTGTTCACACCGTTCCAACGCGGAGCCGGAGCCTTCAACTCCTTCCCTGCTACCGCCTCACCGCCTACGCGTGCATAGAGTGAATCCCACTCGGCCTTCGTAGGCACGTGCCAGCCCGTGGGGCAGAGTCCGCGGGTGTCGTTCACGGCGTGCCAATTGTACAAACGGCCGTAGGTGTCCAGGTTTGCTGATTCGTTCAGACCGCCTTGGTCTTGCACCGCCTGCGCGCCTGCTGTGGTCGTAACCCAGTTCAAGCTGTCCAAACTCCCCGGGATGGGATCGCCGTTGCGGTACTCGTCCGTCTTCAAGTTCTCATCAAACCAACACTTGTCCCCGACCATCACGACCCCATACCAGTGGCCGTCGTAGGACACCGAATCCACAGAGCATTTGGTCCAGAAGCTCAAGGTATCCCCGGCTGCAGTACCAGCTGCGTTCTTCCCGAACGCGGCAAAGTAATACTTCGTAGCGGCCGTAAGCCCTGTAAGCCCTGCTGAGAACGGCGAGGTAAGTGGCGGAGTACCAGATCCCGCACCTGATGCCGCGATGGAGTCGTTCAGTGCTGCAGCAGAAGTGCCGTACCGGAACCACTGGTGGGTCAATGCATCGCCGCCATTTGTTATCACTTTGCCGTGCAGCGTGGCCGTGGTTGCGGTACGGAGCGAAGAGCTGTCCGTGTCCATGGTCGGAGCCGCCACGGTGATAAATTGTAGGGTATCACCCGATGATGTGCCTTTGGCATTCTTCGCCACAGCCGCCATGTACCACGTTCCTGGAGGAGTAAGCCCCGTGAGGTTTGCGGTAAAAATGCTGTCCGGAACTCCCACGACGGCGGTAATGGTATCGTTCAACGCGGTGCGCGAGGTTCCGTATTTGAACCAACGTTCTGTCACCGTTTCACCCCCATCGGAGAGCACCCTTCCGTGCAGGATTGCGGATGAAATTGTGATACCCGAAATGCTGTCCGAATCCACCGTCGGAGGATCTGCCCGCACGAACGCAAGGCTGTCTTGGCGGTTTGCCAGGGTATCGAGCAGCGCTGCGCACCGGTAGAGCCGGTACACCTTTGCTGTGATGCCGTTGTTCGTCACCGGAATGCCGTATTCACGGCGAAGGGTATCGGGCAGTGACTGCTCAAATGCCAGCGTGTCTTCATACGCCCGCAACTGCTCAATCAACTCCCAGTAAGCACAGTTTTCGTAATTCTTGGAGGGGTCCGTCTGCCCAAGCAAGCCCATGGAGACGCTGGATACCGCAAGTATTCCAAAGACGAAAAGATACCGCTTCATGTTAGTGTCCTTTGATTAAGCAAGGGTAAATATACGACAGGATGGTATAAATAAGTTACAGAAAAGTCATAATAATCGATGTGACACGCGAAACTTCTTCGAAAAATGCCATAAAAAAAGAACGAAGTTGTTGTGCACAACGCAGAAGCACATACAATTCTAACCCTCTGGATATAGCCTATCCCGAGCGGAAATCCTCTGCCATCCACCCCTCGTGGGGGCCTCACCCTTCAGAGGAGATGTATCATATATCTCACATCGGCAGCATGGCCCCCATCACCCGATGCTCTCCGATGGGCGCGATGTCAAAGGCCTCACTGAGGTAGTAAAACCCCAGCCGCTCGTAAAAGCCGAAGGCGACTCGCCGAGCATCAAACCAAAGAAATGTCGCCCCCCGTTGCTCTGCCTCGGCACACGCCCGCTCCACCAGCGCACGTCCCGCCCCGCTCCCGCGTACCTCAGGCAACGTGGCCATGGCGCGAAGCCGAAAAGCCCGCACATCCGATGGAACGGCATCAGGGTGGCGAACAGGGGCTTCTTCGAGCAAGGTGCACACGCCGACCAGCCGCCCGTCGGGCAGGTAGGCACCGAGGTGCAGTGCATGGGGGGCTTCGTCCTCAGGCAACGTACATGCTACCACATCCCCCCGGTGGGGCCACAGCACTTCGAACCGCACAGGACGCGTGGCGACCGCAGGAATGGCGTGAATTTCCATCGGGAAGTCAGAAAATCAGGTGTCGAAGAAGGCGTCAAGGTCGCGCCGGTCGCGCTTCGTAGGACGACCGACCGGACGCAAGAGGTCCTGCTGGGCAGCGCGGATGGCTTCGAGCTTGGCACGCTCAGCTTCTGGGGTGATGTCGCGCGCGAATTGGGGCACCAAGGCCGCAGACACCCGCGACTTCGGAAACTCGACCACCTCCCACTCGAAATGCACTGCTCCCATGCGGATGCGGATCTTCTCTCCCCCCCGCAACTCCACGGCCGGCTTCACCGCGCGGTCCGCGATGAACACCTTGCCCTCCCGGCAGTGGTCCGTCGCAGACGTCCGCGTCTTGAAGACCCGGATGCACCAAAGGAATTTGTCCACCCGCATCGCGCGAAGGTACCCTCAGAGCTCGATGATCAGCCCGAGGGACGGAAGGACTTGGCCCGCGCTGGAGTCGAAGGTGCGCGCGTCGTAATAGCCGGGCGTCGCGGTCGAGGGCAGCGGCGTACCGGTCACCGGGTCGCGCACCACATCGGTCGTGGCAGGCGCAGGCACCGCTGCTCCGGTGGCGTTCACCAGTTCAAGGAACACGTCGAGCGACCACGCGGGGAAGAACCACTTCTTGTCGACGCGGATGTCGAGTTGGTGGAATGCGCCGTTGCGGCCCGTATTGAGGCGGCTGTAGTCGGGCAGCGGGCGGCCATATACATCCCAGGACGCGATGGACAGCGAGGCCGGATCGATGGGCGTAAACGGCAGGCCGCCGCTGGCCAAAAGCCGCGCGCCCACCTCCCAGCCCCCCTCGAACTTCTTCCCCCCCGTCACACTCACGATGTGCCGGTTGTCCCAGCTGCTCGCGGTGTACGCTGCTCCTGCTGAGGAGGCGTACTCGCTGCGGACGAAGGTGTAGGCCAGCAGACCGTAGAATCCTTTGTTCAACCGCTGCTGCAGCAAGAACTCCGCGCCGTACGAGCGCCCCACGCCACCGAAGTCCACGGCTTCGTTGCCCACCACGCCGAAGTCCGCGCCCAAATTCGCGAGCGCCACGCCCGTGCTCCGGCTCACCGCCGCGTGGCGGTAGCCCTTGTAAAACCCTTCGGCCGATGCAACCAGGTTGCGGCTGCCTCCGTCCCACTTGATGCCGGCCACGGCTTGCCCGTTCGAGAGGTACCGCGTCGCATCGGTGGCGTTCACCCGCAGTCCCGCAGCATCCGCAAACCCCAGCACGGTGTACGCGGGGAGTTGGTGGTAGATTCCGACGTTCGCATTCAGGGTCCAACCCGGCGCAAACGCGAAGCTCGCAGACGCCCGGGGCGATGCAGCACGCAACGGATTGCGCAGCCCTGCCGCTGCACTCGATCCGTCCATCCGGAGGCCGGCGCTCAAGGTCAACCGTTCCGCAGCCACCCGACGCGACGCTTGGGCGAAGGCCCCGTACTTGTGCGCCTTGAATCCGATGGCAAACTGGACGGTGTCGATTCCTTGGGAAGCCGGGTTGAAGCGCTGATCGAACGTCTCGTTCTCGTACTTCACATATTCGTAGGCCGCTCCCCAGGTGGCTTCGATGCCCGAATCGAACGTTCGCCGCCGCTCCGCACGGAATTTGTTTTCGATTTCGCGGCTGAGGTAGTCCCGGATCAACGGCAGCGCCGTGTCGTTGTCGACGTGTTTGAAGGCCCGGTTGTTCAGCATGTTGCGGCTGGCCACGAAGGTCCAGCGCCCGTCTTCCATGTAGCGGTCCCATTTGGCCCCCTGCGTGTAATTCCACTGCGTCTGCACGTCGAGGAAGCCCAAGATGGCCACGCGCTCGAGGTAGTCGTCCGCAGCCGTATCCGCCGCCAAATCAAGGTTCAACTCGAAATCGTCCAGGGCCCCCAGCCCCAGCACGGTCACCACGTTCCGGTCGTCCGGACGCCACGTCCACTTGTATTGGTAGTCGTTGTAAATCGGCAGGAAGGGCAATCCGAGGGCTTCGAAGACGAGCTGCAGGTAGCTGCGGCGGACGCTGGCAATCAGGGAGGAACGCTCTCCCGTCGGACCTTCGAGCGTCAACCCGAGGTCACTCGTGCCCACGACGAGGTTCGCCGTCCACTCGTCGCGTCGGGCCTCCTTGAACCCAAACTCCATCACCGAGCTCAGTGCGTTGCCGCGTGCCGCCGGGAAGGCGCCCGCGTAGAAATCGACGTTCTCCACGAGGTCCACGTTGATCATGCCCACCGGTCCGCCGCTCGCGCCTTGGGTGGCGAAGTGGTTGATGTTCGGGATTTCAATGCCGTCGATGTAGAAGCGGTTTTCGTTCGGCGCGCCGCCGCGGATGACGATGTCGTTCCGGAAACTCGGGATGGCCGCTACCCCGGGGAGGGTGCGGATGGCACGGCTGATGTCACGGCCGCCGCCGGGGTTCCGCTTGATTTCGTTCGTGCCGATGCTCCGGACGCTGAGCGGCGCCTCCGCCTGGGTGGCGCGTCGGGTTTCCGTGACTTCCGCCGCGCCGATTTCGACGGCCACGGCTTTCAGCGCCACGTTGACCACGGCCGGACGGGCGGGGGTCACTTCGATCTCGAATACGGTGCGGGTCGAGTAGCCGATGAAGCTCACCGTCACGTTGCGCAGGCCGGCGGGCACGCCTTCGAGCACGAATGCGCCTTCCAAATCGGTCACCGTGCCGAGGCGGCTGTCCTGAAGCACCACCGTCGCGAATGCGATGGGCTCGTTCGTGGCTTCATCCGTAACGCGTCCGCGGATGGATCCTGTTTGGGCCGCTGCTGCGCCCGCGCAGAGGGCCAGCACCGCGGCCAAAAACACCCGTACCCGAAATTCTGCAATTCGTACCATGCGGGAGCAACACCTGCGCCCGCCGAAGGTTCACCACCTATGCAAAATCGAGGTCGAGCCGCCGCCGGAGTTCGTCCACCGCCGGATTCGCCGCCACGAAGGCCTCGTAGCGGTCCCGGTCCGTCAAGAAAACCGCCCGCTCAGGCGCATCCTGCGGCCGGACGCGCACCTCGAGCTCCAACGCCCCGTTGCGGACGCGGACGCGCAAGTGCGCGCACAGGGCTGCGCGGAAGTCGGCGATTTGGGACAGCTGCACTTCATTCAACCACTCGGCCGAGAGCACCGTACCCGCAAGCTCCAGCTTCGCCGAGGCCAACGCCGCCGCCGGCCCCTGTTTCCCCTCCTCCTTCAAGCCTTCTGCGAATTCCTTCCAGGCTCGCTCGACGCTCGCCAAATCAAATGCCTCCCGCTCGACCACCTCGATTTCCGCAACTTCCGCGTTGCTTCCCTCCTGCTGCGGCCGCGCTCCCGCCAGGGATTTGGGCGCCGCAAGTCGGACGCCGGAGGCGCGGAGGGAGCCGATGGGGGAGGGTTGGGATTGAGGTTGAGATTGAGGTTGAGGTTGAGGTTGAGATTGAGATTGAGGTTGAGGGGCGAGGGATGAGGGCGGGGTTGGGGGTGAGGTTGGGGGTGAGATTGAGATTGAGGACGAAGGGGCAGGCGTGGCAGGCGCGGCGAGGGATGAGGGCGGGGTTGGGGGCGAGGGTGAGGGAGCAGGCGCGGGGGGCGGAGTGGGCGCGGGGGGCGCGGTGAGGTGGGCGGCGGGGGCCGGGTGGGCCCAGGCTCCGCCGAGGATGGGGATCAGCTCACCTTTTTTTTTTGTCCGCCCCGAGGGAGCAGATCTGCATCAGCATCAGCTCGACGAGGAGCCGCTGGTGCTGGCTGGTGCGGTAGGCCACGTCGGCCGCATTGACGTGCTCGAGGGCCCCGATGAGAAAATGCAGGTCGCAACGCGCCGCCTGCTCGCGTAGGCGGTCCTGGATGCCCTCCGGACCGTCCATCAACTTCAGCGTGGCTTCGTCCTTGCTGACGAGGACATTCCGCAGGTGGGCGCCCAGACCAGAAACGAAATGGTGCGGGTCGAAGCCGCGCGCGATGATGCGGTCGAGCAGCACCAGCGCCGGAGCCACCTCTCCCTTCAACGCATGGTCCACGAGTTCGAAGTACGTATCGTGGTTGAGGACGTTGAGGTGCTCGGCCACGGTGTCGTACGTGAGCGACTTGCCGGCGAAGGCGACGAGCTGGTCGAAGATGCTCAGGGCGTCGCGCATGGCGCCGTCGGCCTTGACCGCGACGATGTGCAGCGCTGCATCTTCCGCCGTAACCCCTTCCTTTTCAGCAATGTACTGCAGATGCTGGACGGTGTCCCTCAGCGTAATGCGGTGGAAGTCAAAAATTTGGCAACGCGAAAGGATGGTGGGGAGGATCTTGTGTTTCTCCGTCGTGGCCAAAATGAACACGGCGTGCGCCGGCGGTTCCTCGAGCGTCTTCAAAAACGCGTTGAACGCCGCCTGACTCAGCATATGCACCTCGTCGATGATGTACACCTTGTAGCTCCCGCGCTGCGGCGGAATCCTCACCTGGTCTACAATCGAGCGAATGTCCTCGACCTTGTTGTTCGAAGCCGCATCCAACTCAAAGACGTTGAACGCGTAATCCTCTCCAGGGTCGTGTGCGAACCCATTGATGGAACGTGCGAAAATGCGTGCGGTGGTCGTCTTGCCCACGCCGCGGGGCCCGCAAAACAGGTAGGCCTGGGCGATGGTGCCCGACGCAATGGCCTGCTGCAAGGTCCGCGTGATGCCCGCCTGCCCGACCACCGCGTCCCAGTCCTGGGGGCGGTACTTGCGGGCTGAAACGGTATACGCAGGGGCAGCAGTCTCCATGGTTCCGCGAATATCGGCAGGGCAGGGGTCCCGCCGCGCACCGCGTTATTCACAAACCGCGAACAAAGTCCTTGGATATCCGCCGCACCCCGCGTACTTTTGCGGCCGATTTTTCCCAAACCAGTTCCCATGAACCGTTACGAAACTGTTTTCATTATGACTCCCGTGCTGTCTGCTGAGCAGGTAGCGGAAACAGTTGAGAAGTTCCGGAGCATCCTCAAAAAGAGCGGCGCGGTCATCGTGCACGAGGATGCCTGGGGGTTGCGGAAGTTGGCCTACCCCATCCAGAAGAAGTCCACGGGCTTCTACCAGCTCCTGGAGTTCGAGGTCGACCCCACCGCCATCCTACCCTTCGAGACTGAGTTCCGTCGGGATGAGCGCATCCTGCGCTTCCTGACCACCCGGATGGACAAGCACCATCTCGCCTACGCGGAAGCCCGCCGCGGCAAGTCGCGTGCCCATTCCTCCGCGTCTGTCGAACCCACGTTGAACGCTTAATCCGATGGCCATGTCTGAGAAGAACGTCCGGTTTTTGAACCCGATCAGCATCGATACCCAGAAGGAGAAGTACTGCCGCTTCAAAGCGAAGGGATTCACGTACATCGACTACAAGGATGCCGACTTCCTCCTGATGCTCTGCAATGAGCAGGGCAAAATCCTCCCCCGCCGCATCACCGGCACATCGCTGAAGTTTCAGCGGAAGGTGTCGCAGGCGATCAAAAAAGCACGTCACTTGGCTCTGATGCCATACGTGGCTGACAACCTCCACTGACCAGAGCCGATTTGAGCGCCATGGACATCATCCTCAAACAAGACGTCGACAACCTGGGCAGCAAGCACGACATCGTGAGCGTGCGCCCCGGGTATGCCCGGAATTTCCTGATTCCCCAGGGCATGGCAGTCGCGGCCACCACCTCCGCACGCAAAGTCGTAGCAGAGGTCATCAAGCAGCAGTCCCACAAAGCCGCAAAAGCCCTCGACCAGGCACGTGCCCTCGGCACACGCCTCGAAGGCTTGACGCTCTCTATCGGAGCAAAGGCAGGGGAAAGCGGCAAGATTTTCGGTTCGGTCAACACGATCCAAATCGCCGAAGCCCTGCAACGCGCGGGCCTCGACATCGACCGCAAGCAAATCGTCCTGGTGGACGAGCACATCAAAGAACTCGGCAACTACGAGGCGAAGGTGAAGCTTCACCGCGAAGTGACCTCCGTCGTCAAGTTCAGTGTGGTTGCGGAGTAATCTCCTTGAACCCATTTCGAAAGGGCCGCCTCCTCGGAGAGCGGCCCTTTTGTTTGGGCTGAAACCCGCCCGAAATCTGCTACCTTCCTCCCATGCGGTTTGAGCTGAAAAGCGAATTCTCTCCCACCGGCGACCAGCCCGAGGCGATCCGCCAACTCGTGGAAGGCGTGAACAATGGGCTGCCGGCTCAGGTACTCCTCGGCGTCACCGGATCCGGGAAAACCTTCACCGTGGCGAACGTCATCGCCTCCACCCAGCGCCCCACGCTGGTGCTCAGCCACAACAAGACCCTCGCCGCTCAGCTCTACAGCGAGTTCAAGGACTTTTTTCCTGACAACCTCGTAGAGTACTTCGTCAGCTACTACGACTACTACCAGCCGGAGGCGTACATCGCCGCGACGAATACGTACATCGAGAAGGACCTGGCCATCAACGAGGAAATTGAGAAGCTCCGGCTCAGTGCGACCTCCGCGTTGCTCAGCGGCCGCCGAGACGTCATCGTGGTGGCGAGCATCAGCTGCATTTACGGCATCGGCAATCCGGTGGAGTTTCACAAGAGTGTGATTCCCATCGAAGTCGGTGCGAAGTGGGGGCGCAATGCGTTTTTGCACCGGCTCGTGAGCGCCCTGTACAGCCGGACCCGGGCCGACTTCAAGCGGGGGACGTTTCGGGTGCAAGGGGATACGGTCGATGTCTTTCTGGCGCATGCCGACCATGCGGTCCGGGTGCGGTTTTGGGGGGATGAGATCGAGTCCATCGAGACCATCGACCCCGTCAGCGGATCCCGTTTGGCTGCATTCGACTCCCTGGTGATCTATCCGGCGAACCTGTTCGTCAGCAGCAAAGACACCACGGATCGAGCGGTTTGGGAAATCCAACAGGACCTCGAATTGCGCAAAGGGCAATTCAATGCACAAGCGCGGTTCATCGAAGCGAAACGCCTCGAAGAGCGCACGTTGTACGACCTCGAGATGATCAAGGAAATCGGCTTCTGCAACGGAATCGAGAACTACAGCCGCTACTTCGACCGGCGCGAACCGGGCCAGCGTCCCTTCTGCCTGCTCGACTACTTCCCGCAGGATTTCCTGCTGGTCGTGGACGAAAGCCACGTAACGGTTTCCCAAATCGGGGCGATGTACGGCGGTGACCGGTCGCGCAAGGAATCGCTCGTGGACTTCGGCTTCCGCCTCCCCTCCGTCCTCGACAACCGCCCCCTCACCTTCGATGAGTTCAACAGCATCGTGCACCAAACGCTCTATGTCAGCGCCACGCCTGCCGATTACGAGCTCGAAGCCGCCGAAGGCGTCGTGGTAGAACAGCTCATCCGCCCCACGGGACTGCTCGACCCGCCCATCGAGGTTCGGCCCTGCGCGAACCAAGTGGACGACCTCGTCGCCGAGATCCGGAAGACGGTGGCGGCCGGCGACCGCGTCCTCGTGACCACGCTGACGAAGCGGATGGCCGAAGAACTCACGAAGTACCTCGACCGGCTCGGCATCGGCACGCGCTACATCCACTCCGACGTGAAAACGCTCGACCGGGTCGAGATCCTGCGCCAACTCCGCGACGGGGCCTTCGACGTCCTCGTGGGCGTGAACTTGCTGCGCGAAGGCCTTGACATTCCGGAAGTTGCACTCGTCGCCATCCTCGACGCGGACAAGGAGGGCTTCCTGCGTTCGAACCGTTCGCTCACCCAAACCGCCGGACGCGCCGCCCGCAATGTCAACGGCCGGGTCCTCTTCTACGCCGACAAGATCACCGAATCGATGGCCACCACCATCGATGAAACCAGCCGGCGGCGCGCCAAACAAGAGGCCTACAACGCCGCCCACGGCATCACCCCCCAGCAAATCCGCAAGGCACGCCGCACGCTCTTCGAGCAGTCCGGCCTCATCGACGACCGGCCGCGCCACATCGCCGCCGAACCCGGCCTCGAAACCGCCGTCCCCGCCGCGTCCCTCGACCCGGTGCTTGCGGCCATGACCACGGAAGCGCTCGGCCGCGAAGTCCGCAAGGCACGCAAGGCCATGGACCAAGCGGCACGCGACATGGACTTCATGGAGGCCGCCCGCCTGCGCGACCAGTGGTTCGCCATGAAAGCCCTCCTCGAAGAGCGCACCGGCACCCCCGCCTGAATTCGCCATGAACGCTCCCCGCCTTCCCCTGCGCGCCGTACTCGAAGACCTCCGCTCCGGCCTGAACGTCGGGGCCTTCTTCCGCACCGCCGACGCCTTCGGCTGCGCGGGCCTGGATCTCTGCGGATACACCGCACATCCGCCCCAGCGCGATATCCTCAAAAGCGCCCTCGGCGCCACCGAGACCGTGCCGTGGCGCCCCTTTCCCGATGCCGCCTCCGCCTGTGCCGCGCTGCGTGCCGAAGGCTACCGGCTCGCCGCCGTGGAGCAGGTGGCAGGCGCTCTGCCGCTTGGAGACTGGCAACCTGCACCAGGTGAGCGGTGGGCACTGGTCTTCGGCAACGAGGTCCACGGCGTAAACCCCGCCACCGCTGCCCTGTGCGACCTCGCACTTGAAATCCCGCAATACGGCATGAAGCGTTCCTTGAACGTCAGCGTCTGCGGCGGAGTGGTCCTGTGGCACGCCTCCTCCGCACTGCGCGGCTGACCTGCCCTACGTGCGAGCAGAAATGCGAAAGGCACCCCTGCGTGGAGTGCCTTTCGACGTGTCTGGCATAAAATCTTCTGTCAGAGCGCGAGCTGCGCGCGCACGTTGCGGAACTCGAGGTCCCGCTTTGCTTTGTCGCGCAACTTCGCATCCTTCGCTATGGCATCGGCTAGGTGGCGCTTCGTGCCTTCGACATCGTTTGCGCGTGCCGCTGCGATGGCCTTGATGTAGCTGTCGATGGCCGTCGAGGTCTTTGCGTTGCCGAGCACCGTTTGGGCACCAGCTAAGTCCCCGTTGAGCATCTTTGCGAGGGCCAGGTTCACCGTGCCCGCATTGCCCATGTTCGAAATCGCAGACGGGTAATCGCCTTTTTCGATGAGGATCAACCCCTTGTTGTAGTTCACTTCCGGTCCGGCACCGGCTGCCTCGTTCAGCAACTTCATGGCGCCGTCGCTGTCACCGTCCATGCGCTTCATCGCGCCCACGTTGTTCAAGACGGCCTTGTCACGCTTCACCGCAAGGGCTTGGTTGAACAGCTCCTTTGCCTGAACCGGTCGGCCGAGTTGCATGAGTGCCCAGCCCGCATTGTTGAATCCCCGGAAATCCGTCGGGAACTGCCGAGCCACCGCCTGGTAAATCGACAACTTCGAATTCATGTCGTCCGTGATCTTCGCCGCGTACAGCAACTCCTCCACCGTCAGTTTTGCCGGCGTGGTCATGGCCATGGACCGGAGCTGCTCGTCTGAGTAGCCGATGATTTCGTAGGTGACGATGATGCGCGCACGACGCAGCTCCGGCAAAATGGTCTCAGCGATTTCCTTGTAGGTCTTCGCCATGTTCCGGATTTCCTCTTCCCGCTTGTTCTTGTCCGAGTACATCTCGAGCACACGCAAAATCAGGTTCTTGTCCCCGATGCTTGACGCCTGCATCTTCTGCTTGAAGCCTTCCCAGTCTTCGCCCTTCGGCTGCAGCGCCGGGGTGCCAGCAGGGGCCGCCACCTTGGCCTTCGTGAAAATCCCTCCGAACACCGCATTTGCCGCGGCAGCCCGCTCAGAGGCCAAATTCTCGTTCAGCGTGATTTCTCCTTCCGGTGATGCAAATGCTTCAATCACTACGGATTTGATTTCCAGCGAGTCCACCCGTGCAGCCAGCAGGGCGAAGTTTTGGAGTGCAACCCAGTCCGCGTCTTTCAACTCTGCCGGACGCACCACGGATTTATTGACCTCGAAGTTGATCACCGCCTCGAGCGTGCGCGTTGTGGTACGCACAAAAGCATCCGCGCTCGGGATGAAGCGGTCGTCGTCTTGCACCAGCAGCGGCGTGGTGATGACTCCGGTGCCGATGGCAATCGGAGCGAAGGTCTCGGACTTCGACCCCTTCGAACCGGTCACGCGAACCGCGAGTTCCGCGACGTCCTCCATGGCCGGATCAAACGGAATGGAGGCCGTGTATGAAATCGACTTCCCTGATTCGAACGGAACCACTTCGTCGTTGCCGGCGACCGATTCGCCTTGGTACCGCGCAGTGGTAAAGTCCGCCGTCCCGCCGTTCCAAGTCAGGACAGGGGTGGCTTGCAGGCTCACTTTTTTCGCGAAGTACTTCTCCGGGAACTTGCCCGTGACCTCGAGTTCCACCTGTCCACCCCGCAAAATCAGCGGCTCCGGAGAGGCTTTGAGGCCAAGGGCCTCGATTTCCTTTTCCATGCTGCCGAGTCCGGTGCAACCGGCGGCCAACATTGCAACTGCCGCAGCGCCTACATACGGGCGGAAAACAGAAGTGAACACGTTCATACGAAGTAAGAATTGTGGCGCAAAACTACACAATCGGCTCAACCGCCGTGCACACCTCGCGCCGAAACCACAGAAAGGTTAGGTTTTGTTAGGAATCAATCGGTTACCACGCCCATTGCGGAGAATTTCCGGATCCGCGCATCGATGCGTTTGTCCGGGCTCAAGCCCAGCAAGCGCGGGAGCTGTGCGAGGATCTCAGCCTTGACGAATGCGTGCGCCGCCGCAGGATCGGCGTGGGCCCCTCCGAGCGGCTCGGGCACGATGCCATCGATGAGCCCTTGGCCCAGCATGTCCTCCGGCGTCAATTTCAGCGCCTCGGCCGCCTCGACCTTGTGCTCCCAGTTCCGCCACAGGATGGAAGAGCACGATTCGGGCGAAATCACACTG
>Ga0315899_10004374_pt1 | contig 15276 bp, 13 predicted proteins | sample LakEriMetagenome_2_FD_203518 | JGI IMG/M metagenome (GOLD analysis project Ga0315899, IMG submission 203518) | Freshwater fungal communities from buoy surface, Lake Erie, Ohio, United States - Buoy 4 MA112 | ecosystem: Environmental > Aquatic > Freshwater > Lake | place: USA: Lake Erie, Ohio... | reverse complement strand
AGCAGCCCGCAGCGATTGGCTGCGCTGCGCAATGCGGGCTGTCACTTTGGCAACGGTTGCATTCAAGGTCATAGGCAATCTGATTTGAGGTGAAATTGGTTATGTAACTTTGTTACATGGCGAATGGTAACTCGACATGCTCGGCTTTGGGGCACTTGAAGTTACAGATTGGTTACAAAATATCAAAGCTCAGTTTCAAAAAGCACATGTTTGCCCTCAAAATTGAAAGCATTCATTTCAAAGATTCCCTTGATTCCAAGCCTTTCCGCCCCTGACAATCGCTCTGACCAAGCCTTTTGCGAGCCTACCCAAGAGGCCTTGATCAAGCATTGGCCGCGTTCTCAAGATTTATGGGTCTTTGGGTATGCGTCACTTATTTGGCGACCCGAGTTTGAGATTCTGGAGCAACACAAGACAAAGGTACAAGGCTGGCATCGCGCCCTCAAAATGTGGAGTCGCTTGAATCGCGGAACACCCGAGTGTCCAGGTTTGGTTTTTGCCTTGTTGTCTGGCGGCAGTTGCCAAGGTATGGTTTTTAGAACGCCTGCCCAAAAAGTGGCGCAAACCATCGAACAACTCTGGTTTCGTGAAATGCCCAACAATGTTTACACCACTCGGTGGTTGCAATGCCCTACCCCTCATGGACCAGTCAACGCGCTGGCCTTTACCTTGCCCAGAAGCAGCCCCAGTTACACCGGCACCTTATCCCCTGCGCAATATCAACATATCTTTCAAAATGCCACAGGGCGCTACGGCACTACCTTAGACTACGCGCAAGAAACATTGAACAGCTTGAAACAACACGGCATTCATGACAAGGCCCTCGAAGCTTTGTTGCAATTTGCCAAGGACAGACCATGAACATCGCCGATTTGCGCAAGAGTTATGAAAAAGCAGAGCTGAGTGAAGACGCCTCGGCTGCCGATCCGCTGAAGCAATTTGAGCGTTGGCTCAATGAAGCCATTCAATCTGAAGTCCCCGAACCCAATGCCATGACCGTGGCCACAGTGGCCAGCAACATGCGCCCAAGCACGCGCGTGGTGCTCATCAAGGGCTATGACGAACGCGGTATTGTTTGGTACACCAACTACGACAGCCGCAAAGGCAAAGAGCTTGCTGGCAACCCCTTTGCGGCCTTGCAATTTCACTGGGTCGAATTAGAGCGAGTGGTGCGCATTGAAGGCCGCATGGAAAAAATCAGCGACGCAGAAAGCGACGCCTACTTTCACAGCCGCCCCCTAGATTCGCGCATTGGCGCATGGGCTTCCCCCCAAAGTCAGGTCATTGATGGCCGAGGCGTGTTGGTTACCAACGCCGCCAAGTATGCAGCTCAATTCATGCTTAACCCGCCACGCCCACCGCATTGGGGTGGCTATCGTTTGGTACCCGATGAATGGCAATTTTGGCAAGGCCGCAAAAGCAGATTGCACGATCGCTTGCGCTATCGCTTGAACGAAGGCAATTGGCTTCGCGAACGCTTGGCGCCTTAATTCGGTTACAGCGTTAACAATGGTTACATCGGTAACAGCGGCAGTAAGAACATCACCAGTGTGACGCTGATCATGGACAAAGCGGTTGACACAGCCACCGCTGCTGTGACCACTTCTTCTTCCTTTTGGTAACGCTGAGAAAACAAAAAAACATTGGCACCAATGGGCAAGGCCGCTGCCACCACCATCACCGCCAAATGCAAACCACGCATGCCCATGGCATAACCGGCTGTGGCCATAAGCAATGGGTGAACAAATGTTTTCACCAAAGACAACTTGACAGCTTCCTTGAGGTGATGACCGATGGGTGTTTGCGACAAGGAAATACCCACCAACACCAGCGCTATCGGTCCAAAAGAAGCGCTGAGCAGTTGCAAAGGCTTGTCGACAATGGGATGCAAACCCCAACCTGTTTGGGCATAGAGCAAGCCGCACAAAATGGGCAATGGCACGGGATGCAAAATGGCACTTTTGATGGCCATGCCAAGCGTTTGCAAAATGTGCCTTGACTCGCCTGTGGCAGCAGCCTGTTCATGGGCCATTTGCAACTCCAGAACCAAGGTGGCCATGGTGAGCAAGACCAGCGCATGCAATGAGATCAACGTGAACAACAACACTTGACCAGGTTCACCGTATGCCAAGCCCACCAACGGCACCCCAATCATGAGGGTGTTGCTAAAGATACTGGCCAGCGCCAACACCGAAGCACGCGAATCTCGCCCATACAAGATGAGCATGGCAAAAAACAAAACACTTGCCATTAAAAAATATTGGAAAACTGGCTGGAGGTCCAACTTTTCAAGGTGCACAGAACTCATGGTTCTGAACAACAAGGCTTGTATCAATACCAAGAAAACCAAATTGGACAAATCGCGGACGGCTTCTTGTCGAACCAATTTGGTGTAACCCGCTACAAAGCCAACCAGAATCAGCAATACAACGGGCAGAAGCGCACTTAAGACAGGGTGATCGAAATTCATGAAGCCCCGATTATCGGGGCTTCATGGCTTCAGATATTCAACAAGGCTGGTGTTGGCATTAAAAAGAAGCCAACACGCCCAACTTGACACTTCGCCCTGGCAAAGGCGCTTTGCCAGGTGCTGTCGAGGTCAAGATGGAGGTGGCACTGTAAGCCCATTGATTGCTCAGGTTGTCGACCCTTGCAAACCAATTGAGCACACTGCCAGACACTTTTTGCTTGTATGCCACGTGGCCATGCCAGAGTGTGAAAGCAGGCGTTGTCAAACTTCCCTCTGGCACCCTATTTTGAGCAGCATGCCAATCAAACCCAAGGTGTGAGCTCCAAGCGCCTGTTGCATGAACCAAACCGGCCCCCAAGCGCAGCGGGGCAATTCGCGGCATGGCTTCGTTGGTGTTGAGGTTGATCGCTCGCACCGCATCAGCTCGCCAAGTCAAATCCAAAGTACCAGCTGATTGCGCCAAGCGCCATTGGCCTGACGTTTCAAAGCCTGAAAACTTGGCGCGAACACCTTGATAAATCTGTACGGGTAAATCGTCTTCCACTTCCAAAGAACCTAGAAGTCCAATGAAATTTCCAAAGCGACTTTGGAATGCGGTCAACTTGAATTGATGTGCACCCTTTTGCCATTGAGCCGAAATATCCATGCTATTGGCTTTTTCCAAACCAAGTCCTGATTGACCTCGCTCCCAAGCAGCAGTCGCAATGTGCGGGCCATTGGCAAAGAGTTCGTAGTCTTTAGGCGCTCTTTCAGTGCGCGACACGTTGGCACTCAAGCGCCAATTGGGCCGCCACTGCCAAGCAGAAGACATGGCATAGCTTTGGGGTGAGAATTTGCGGGTTCCCAATTCAAATCGATCGACACTGGGATCTGGATTGCCAAGAGACTGAACAGAAACCTGCTCTCGGCGAACTCCCACATTGAGTCTCGCCTTGCCAAATGAAAACTCTTCAATGGCAAACAAAGCTTGTGTTCTGCTGTGACTAAAGGGGGCAAAAGCCTCCGCACCATCGGCCGAGAAGCGTGCTTGCTCAGACTGCCACCCCCAAATGCCTTCCCAAGTACCAGCAGCTGTTTTCCATGGCTTGTGTCGAAGCTGAACACGTCCATCATGGCCTTTGTTAGCAAACACAGTACCCGCCTCAGCACCTTCAAATTCGGTGTGTTGATAACGGGTCTGGCTGGCTTGCCAATCTACATTTTTGAAGATGCCACTTGTTGGGCGCCAAGCACCCTCCAAGGCTGCGCGGTCTGATTTCATGCCAATGGTGACCTCGTCTTCAGCCACTGTGCCGTATTGGCTTTTGTAGGTTTGCAAAGACAAGCCCACAAAGCCTTGGTCGAAGAACACACTGGCACCAAGGGCACCGCCATTGGCGTTGTTGGCCGAGTTGCAGATGCGCTTGGAGAGTTCGGGGGAGCCTGGTTTGGTGCAAGCCAAAGCCTGCGGCACTTTGACATCTTTTGAATTGCGATCAAACGCATCCGCGTGCAAGACCCAAGAGCCAAAACCAGTTTCAAGCAAAGCGCCTTTTGACACCTCCTGATTGCCTGAAGCACCTTGCAATTGAACCTTGCCCAAAACACCTTGCATCGGTTTGCGAGGAATGCGGTTGTCAATGACATTGACCACGCCGCCAATGGCACTGCCGCCATATTGCAATGCGGCGGGGCCTCTCAAAACTTCAATGCGTTCGACCGACAACACATCGAGGGGCACAGCATGGTCATAGCTGAGCGAAGAGACGTCTAAGCTAGCGCCACTGTTGCTCAACACGCGAATGCGATCACCATCCAGACCTCGAACAATGGGGCGACTGGCGTTCGGTCCAAAGTAGGTGCTGCTCACACCAGGCAAGTTGTTGAGCGTTTCGCCCAAAGTACTTTGTCCCTGCTGGGTTAAGGTCATGCCCGACAAGCTGCTGACATTGTTGACATTTTCGGATCTGGAAAGTGGGTTGCCCGTGATGATCACCTCGTTCACTGCTTGAGCGATGGCTTGGGTTGCAAAAACTGACGAGGCCATGGCCATCAAAGCCAGCACAGAGGTCGAAGTGTGAAATGCAAAAGGCGTGCGTCGCCCACAAACATGGGAAGAAAAGAAAGACATAGAAATCCTTTGAAAAACAAAAGTACCCTTTCCGCTTAGGAAAGAGACCCAAATGACAAATGTTCAAAGGAAATAAGGTGGCGCGCGGGCAGAGAAACATTGGGCTGGTGTTTGAATGCTTTTCTCAAACAAAACCCATTGATAAGAGCAGACAGCTTGTGAAGCAGCCACAAAGCCGTGATGGCCAACAGGTGCTTCACCAGAACCCAAGTGGTCAAGTGCCACACACGACAGTGAGCCTTCTTCATGGTCACTGAACAAGACCGATTGAACGTCTTGCTGACAGTCCTGAGCATGCAAAATTTGATGGACCCGCCCTAAGGCAGGCGCCACCAACACAGCGCTGATTAGCAGCGCTTGAAGTACACGAACAAAAATAGACTGTCGTTTCACTTGAACTTCACTTGAACTTCATTTGGGCTTGACCCAGTCAGAAAATGTTTTCTTGAACTTCCAGACCTTGGGAGCAGCCACTGCCAAGCAGTAGCCCTGGGTTGGGTTGCGTTCAAAGAAGTCTTGATGGTATTCCTCGGCGGCGCTGTAATTTTGCAAAGGCAGGACTTCGGTGACAACGGCCGTATCGAACACGTTTTCAGCTTCTATCTCTGCAATGACGGCTTTGGCCACCTCAGCTTGCGACGGCGATGTGACATAAATACCGCTTCTGTATTGAGTTCCTCGGTCATTTCCCTGCCGATTGAGGGTGGTGGGGTCGTGAATGACAAAGAAAATTTCGAGCAAGACCCGTGTGCTGATAACTTGTGGGTCGTAGGTGAGCCTCACCACCTCGTTGTGGCCAGTATCTCCGCCACAAACTTGCTCGTAAGTGGGGTTGATGGTTCGACCGTTGCAATAACCCGACTCAACATCCAGCACACCTTTGACTTGAACATAGACAGCCTCAGTGCACCAAAAGCACCCACCGCCAAGAACCAAGGTTTCAGAATGTGAAGGAATAGTCATAGGCTGATTGTCTCTTAAATTCAGCCCCATTGATCTCTTCGTGCTTGCAATTGGCTTGCTAAGCACTGCGCCAAGTGGTCCTATTAACAGGACATCTGCATGGGACATTTCGCATCGCGATAAAATAACCCATCTTTTATCTTTCACGGATTCAAATCATGAAGCCCTCCTTTCAATGGCAAGACCCCTTTCTCCTTAACTCACAACTGAGCGACGACGAAAGAGCCATCGTTGATGCCGCCCATGACTTCTGCCAAGAAAAATTGCAGACCCGGGTTTTGATGGCGGCGCGTCACGAAAAGTTTGACCGCGAAATCATGAACGAGTTTGGTAGCATGGGCTTCTTGGGCTCCACCATTGAGGGTTACGGCTGTGCCGGTTTGAACTACGTCAGTTATGGCTTGGTGGCTCGCGAAGTGGAGCGCGTTGACAGCGGCTATCGCAGCGCCATGAGCGTGCAAAGCTCTTTGGTCATGCACCCCATCAACGAATACGGCTCAAAAGCCCAACGTCAAAAGTACTTGCCCAAATTGGCCACCGGCGAATGGGTGGGCTGCTTTGGCCTCACCGAACCCAACCACGGCTCCGACCCTGCCAGCATGATCACCCGCGCCAAACCTGTGGATGGCGGCTTCATCATGAAGGGCGCCAAGATGTGGATTACCAACGCCCCCATTGCCGATGTGTTTGTGGTGTGGGCCAAGTTGGAAGGCGAAGGCGATGGCCAATCTGCTATTCGCGGCTTCATTTTAGAAAAGGGCATGAAGGGTCTCACGGCCCCAAAAATTGAAGGCAAGATGAGCTTGCGCGCCAGCATCACAGGCGAAATTGTCATGGACGATGTGTTTGTGCCCGAAGGCAACATGTTGCCCAACGTATCTGGTTTGAAGGGTCCGTTTGGCTGCTTGAACAAAGCGCGCTATGGCATTGCATGGGGTGCATTGGGCGCAGCAGAAGACTGCTGGCACCGCGCTCGCCAATACACCATGGACCGCGTTCAATTTGGCCGCCCCTTGGCCCAAAACCAATTGATCCAAAAGAAATTAGCCGACATGCAAACTGAAATCAGCTTGGGTTTGCAGGGCTGCTTGCGAGTCGGCCGTTTGATGGACGAAGGTCAATCTGTGCCAGAGATGATCAGCCTGATCAAACGCAACAGCTGCGGCAAGGCCTTGGATGTGGCTCGCATGGCTCGCGACATGCATGGCGGCAATGGCATTCATGACGAATACCATGTCATTCGCCACATGATCAACTTGGAAACAGTCAACACCTATGAAGGCACACATGACGTGCACGCCCTCATTTTGGGTCGCGCTCAAACAGGTTTGCAGGCTTTTTATTGATCTTTGATTCAAAGCAAACTCACTGCAAAAGACCGCTTCATGCGGTCTTTTTTTTCGTTCCCAATCGCCTTGCGTCTTGACTGCCAGTTGCTTGCGCTTTACATTACTAACCACTGAGTCATTAAACGTGTCTGAATCCCTCCATACCCCCAAAAGAGAGCGCCGCAAGCAGCACCGCCCCGGTGAACTGCTGGAGGCGGCACTCGATTTGTTCGTGGAAAAAGGATTTGCTGCTACCAAATCGGAAGAGGTTGCAGCCAAGGCAGGCGTTTCAAAAGGCACCCTCTTCTTGTACTTTCCCAGCAAAGAAGAATTGTTCAAAGCTGTGGTTCGAGAAAACGTCGTCAAAACGGTCAAAGAAGGCGCTTTGGAAGTTGCCAATTTCAAAGGCTCTTGCTCTGAATTGCTCAAAACATTGATGATGGAATGGTGGCGCAGATACGGCGCCACCAAGGCATCGGGCATCACCAAATTGATCAGCAATGAGGCCCATCACTTTCCAGACTTGGCAGCCTTTTACCAAGAGGAAGTGATCGACCCTGCCACCCGTTTGCTCCAAGACATTTTGGAGCGTGGCCGCGCAACGGGAGAGTTCCATCACTTCGACACGGCACACACTGCCACGGTGGTCATTGCGCCCATGCTGTTTCTGATCATGTCAAAAAACACTTACGGTATTTGTCTGTCGGGCTCTGGTGCAACCACCCCTGAAGATCTCATTGCACAACACGCTGATTTGATCGTGCGTGGACTCTGCACCAACCCGAAAACACAATGATTTCAAAAAAACTGAGCTTGAGCATTCTCGTTCTGGCAGTGGCTGGCCTCATTGCTGTAGGCCTTCAAAAAGGCTGGATTGGCAAACGCGCCTCACCCACTGAGATGGTCAAAAGCAATGGTCCTGTGAGTATCGAGTTATCGGAAACTGACATCGCCGTGGCCCAAACCATGACCATGTCGCAAGGCGTGCCCGTCACAGGCACACTCAAAGCGGTGCGAACAGCCATGGTCAAAGCCCGTGTTGCGGGTGAACTTGTGATGCTGGAAGTGCGCGAGGGCGACCCTGTGAAAATGGGCCAAATTGTGGCGCGAGTCGACAACACCGAATACTTGGCACGGCAGCGCCAAGCGCAGCAGCAAGCAGAAGCTGCGCGTGCGCAAGTCGACGTGGCTCAAAGACAATTTGATAACAACAACGCTCTGGTCAATCAAGGCTTTATTTCTAAAACAGCTTTAGACACTTCAATGGCCAACCTCAATGGCGCCAAAGCAAGCTATCAAGCAGCTTTGTCAGCACTCGATGTCAGTACCAAGGCCTTGGACGACAGTGTTTTGAAAGCCCCGCTCCACGGCTTCGTGAGTCAGCGCTTTGTTCAACCGGGTGAGCGGGTTGCCCCAGAAGCTCGCATCATTGAAATTGTTGATCTTTCCCAATTGGAACTTGAAGCCACGCTCACATCGGCAGAGGCCATGAATGTCAAAGTGGGGCAAATTGCCAAACTGAATGTGGAGGGCACGTCGCAAGAAGTCTCAGCCAAGGTCTTGAGAATCAATCCAAGCACTCAAACAGGCAGCCGCAGTGTCTTGGTCTATTTAGGACTCCAATCGCACCCTCTCCTGCGCCAAGGCGTGTTTGTGCAAGGCAACTTGGGCACCCAAAAAGTTCAAGCCGTGGTTGTGCCCCTTGAAAGCGTGCGATCGGACAAAACCAAGCCTTATGTTCAAACCCTGCAAGACAATCAAGTCGTTCACCTGCAAGTAGAACTGGGCGCCAAGGGAGAAGCTGATGGCAAAGCCGTCATGGCTTTGAAAGAAATCAAAGAAGGCACAAGGGTGTTGGCGCCCAGCGCAGGTGCCGTGAGGGATGGCACTTTGGTCACCCAGTCTGTGAAAGCGGCTGTTTTGCCTTGAAACACAAAACCTTAAGCACAGCGCATGTGGTTCACCAAAGTCAGCCTTCAAAATCCGGTCTTCGCGACAATGATCATGCTCGTGTTTGTGGTCATGGGCTTGTTTTCGTTTCAACGCCTCAAGGTTGATCAATTTCCCAACATTGATTTTCCAGTGGTGGTGGTGCTTACGGAATACCCCGGCGCCTCACCCGAAATTGTCGAGAGCGAAGTTTCAAAAAAAATTGAAGAAGGCGTCAACGCCATTGCAGGCATCAACGCGCTCACTTCGCGCAGTTATGAAAATCAATCGGTGGTGGTGATTGAGTTTCAGCTCAACATGGATGGCCGCAAAGCGGCAGATGATGTGCGTGAAAAAGTAGCAGGCATTCGCGCCACTTTGCGTGATGAAGTCAAAGAGCCGCGCATCATTCGCTTTGACCCAACCAGCAAATCTATTTGGTCCTTGGCTGTCATTCCTGACACCCAAAAAGACGCAAAGGCCACCAACTTGGTTGAGCTGACCAACTACGCGGAACAATCCATTAAAAAACGTCTTGAAAACGTGCGAGGCGTTGGCGCGGTCAATGTTCTGGGGGGCAGCCGAAGAGAAATCAATATCTATCTGCGGCCAGACGCCATGGAGGCCTTGGGTGTGTCGGCCGAGCAAATTGCCTCAGCCGTGCGCAATGAGAACCAGGACTTGCCGGTGGGCGCCTTGCGCTCCTTTTCACAAGAGCGTGTCATTCAAGTTCAGTCACGCGTCAAAAGACCCGAAGATTTCGCCAACATCATTGTGGCCAGAAAAGGCAGCACCCCCATTCGCCTCTCGCAAGTTGCCCATGTGAATGATGGCGCCCAAGAAATAGAAAACATGGCGCTTTACAACGGTGAGCGCACATTGATTCTGACAGTTCAAAAATCCCAAGATGCCAATACCATCGAAGTGGTTGATGGCTTGATGAGCACCCTTGAAGGACTCCGAGCACAAATGCCTGCTGGCATTCGTTTAGAACCAGTCTCTGATGGCTCACGCCAAATTCGCGTTTCGGTAGACAACGTTCGCAGAACCCTGATTGAAGGTGCCGTGCTCACCGTTCTCATTGTGTTTTTGTTTTTGAACTCCTGGCGCTCAACAGTGATCACTGGCTTGACGCTGCCCATTTCATTGATCGGAACTTTTTGGTTCATGAGCATGTTTGGCTTCACTGTCAACATGATCACACTCATGGCGCTGTCTTTGTGTGTGGGCCTCCTGATAGACGATGCCATTGTGGTGCGTGAAAATATCGTGCGGCATGTGCAAATGGGCAAGAACGCTTACAACGCCGCCTTGATTGGTACCCAAGAAATTGGTCTTGCTGTCTTGGCCACCACCTTGTCCATCGTTGCGGTGTTCCTGCCCATTGGTTTCATGGAAGGCATCATTGGCAAGTTCTTCCACGAGTTTGGCATCACCATTGTGGCGGCCGTCTTGATTTCGATGTTTGTGAGCTTCACGCTCGACCCCATGTTGTCAAGTGTTTGGCATGACCCCAGCATTCACCATGCCGGTCAAAACAAAGCGCCTGCAAATGGGTATGACAAATCGATAGGCCGTGTCACACATTGGTTTGAAGTTCAGACCGATCGCATTTCAGACCAATATCAAAACATGCTGGCATGGGCTCTTAAGCACAAGCGCAGCACCTTGTTGGCGGCCTTGCTCATCTTTGTGGCCAGCGTGTTCATGGTGCGCTTTCTAGGCACAGAATTTGTACCCAAGGGCGACTACTCAGAAACCACACTCACCTTTCAAACCCCCGTGGGCACTTCGCTCGAAAGCACCGCTTTGAAGGCCCAACAAGTTGAAAAAATAGTGCGTGAATTTCCGGAGGTGAAGTACACCCTCACGGGCATGAACACCCCCAATGCACAAGGCAAGAACAACGCCAGCATTTACATCCGTTTGGTAGACCGAAAACTGCGGCAGCGCAGCGTGGAAGAAATTGCCACCCAGCTGCGAGAGCGCCTGAGCAAAGTCGCTGGCATCACCGTCACTCACGTCGGAACCCTCGATGCAGTGGGTGGTAGCAAACAAATAGAGTTCTCTCTTCAAGGTCCAGACCAACGTGAGCTAGAAAGACTGACCTTGCAGATTCTGGATAAGGTTCGCAACATTCCAGGCCTTGTCGATTTGGACTCCAGCGTCAAACCCAACAAGCCTTCCATCGCCATCAAGGTGCTGCCAGAGTCGGCAGCCGATCTTGGCCTTAGCGTTGCACCCATCTCTAACGCACTGCGAACCCTGATTGCCGGACAAACTGTGGGCAATTGGCGTGCCCCCGACGATCAAACGTACGACGTCAAAGTGCGGCTTGCGCCTGAATATCGCAACAGCCCTCAGGATTTAGAGCGTCTTTCCTTCAGCCTGCCTGCGGCTGATGGCTCTTCTCGCACTGTTCGATTGGGTCAAATTGCGCAGATTCAAGAAACAACGGGTTCCAATCAAATCAACCGGCGCGATTTGATGCGCGAGGTTTCCATCAACGCCAACTCATCCAAAAGATCAGCAGGCGAGATTTCGAACGACATTCGCAAAATTCTAGACACGGTGGCCTGGCCGCCTGGTTATCGCTATCAATTTGGTGGCTCAACCAAAAGCATGAATGACTCATTTCAATATGCCATCACAGCGCTCTTCATGGCCGTGATCTTCATTTACATGATTTTGGCCAGTCAGTTCAAGAGCTTCTTACAACCCATTGCCCTCATGACGGCCCTGCCCCTGACATTGATCGGCGTGGTGTTGGCCCTCATGGCGTTTGGGTCGGCACTGTCCATGTTCTCTGTCATCGGCGTGGTGATGCTGATGGGTTTGGTAACCAAAAACGCCATTTTGTTGGTCGATTTTGCAATCAGGGCGCGCGAAGGCAGTGTGTCTGATTCTGGTCAGCCCATCGCAGGCTTGAGCCGACATGACGCCCTGTTGATGGCGGCCAAAGTCCGGCTTCGCCCCATTTTGATGACCACTTTGGCCATGATTTTCGGCATGATCCCCCTGGCATTCGCCCTCACGGAAGGCTCAGAACAAAGAGCCCCTATGGGCCAGGCTGTGATCGGTGGGGTCATCACATCTTCCCTGCTGACGCTGGTGGTGGTACCCGTGATGTATTGCTACATGGACGATTTAAGTGAGTTTTTGAAAAGGCTCTGGTCTGGCAAGCAAAATTCACCGCCTGATGCGCCTGTAGAAGCTAAAATATAGATTGCTAGAATTAGATACCCCCTGGAGTAGAAATGAACAACGATATCGCCCGTTTCAACATGATTGAACAGCAAATCCGTCCTTGGGAAGTCTTGGATGGCGCAGTTTTGTCACTGTTATCTGTGGTGAAGCGCGAAAACTTCGCACCCTTGGCTCACAAAGCTTTGGCTTTTGTGGACATGGAAATTCCCCTCAAAGACGGCAATGAAACTGGCCAAGTCATGTTGGCTCCCCGCGTTGAAGCCCGTTTCTTGCAAGATGCCGATGTCAAGCGCACCGACAAAGTGTTGGAAGTTGGCACAGGATCTGGCTACATGGCCGCACTTTTGGCTCATCAAGCTGCCAGCGTTTTAAGTTTTGAACTCGACGCCGCTTTGGCCCAGCATGCACGCACCAATCTGCAAGCAGCAGGCGTTCACAACGTTGAAGTTCGACAAGCCGATGGAAGCCAAGGCGCTCCTTCGGAGGGTCCTTTTGACATCATCATGCTGAGTGGCTCTGTGCCGCACGTGCCACAAGTGTTGCTAAACCAATTGAGCATTGGCGGTCGTTTGTTGGCTGTTGTAGGCGAAGACCCTGTCATGCGCGCCAGCGTGATTACGCGCACAGCCGATCAACAGTGGCAAACCTCAGAGCCCTGGGACACCATGGCGCCCCGCCTTCAAGGCTTTCCCGAGCACAATCGTTTTTCTTTCTAAAACGCTTGATACACAAACCTTCGATCAGAACTTTTCAGAAATGCAACAAGTCAGCCCCGCCCAATTCAAAGAATGGATCTCCCAATCGTCTGCGCAAGGTCAGCCCTTGATCTTGGATGTGCGTGAAACTTGGGAGTGCCAGCTGGCAAGCATTGCACCCGAAGGTTGTGATGTTCAGATCATGCCCATGCAAACGATTCCTGCTCGAATTGACGAACTGGACAAAAACAGAGCCATTGCGTGCCTGTGTCATCACGGCGGACGCAGCATGCAAGTGGCAACGTTTTTGGAGCACCATGGCTTTACAAACATCACCAACATCAGTGGCGGTATCCAAGCATGGTCTGACCAGGTCGATGCCAGTGTGCCTGTTTACTGATTTAAATTGAATTGATTTCCATGCCCATTGGCTTTTGCCTCGAAAGAACTTTATGAATTTGCGCTTTCTTCCCATCACGTTGGCCATTTCTGCTGCTTTTGCTGGCTCAGCGCAAGCGCAAAACTTAATGTCTTTGTTCGAGACAGCTCGAGGCTACGATGCCACCTATAAAGCCGCGCAGTCACAGTACACGGCCAATTTGTCAAAGGGTGAGCAAGCCAAAGCGCTGTTGTTGCCCACAGTGGGCTTAACTGCCAATCTGAACAACACCAACTTTGACAGATTGACACCCCCGCCGGGAACATTCTCTGCACAAAGCGCGGCACTGACTCTCAATGCCTCTCACCCCCTGTACCGCCCCGCCAATTCTGCAAGTTACCAACAAGGCATGCGCCAATTGGAATTGGCAAGCATCCAACTCAAGGCTGCAGAACAAGACCTCATGGTGCGTTTGAGCCAAGCTTATTTTGACGTGCTCATTTCTCGTGAAAGTTTGGAGTTTGTGCGGGCACAGAAAATGGCAGTTGCCGAGCAATTGGCCGCTGCCAAGCGCAATTTTGAAGTTGGTACATCCACCATCACCGACAGCCGCGAAGCCCAAGCGCGTTATGACTTGGTGTTGTCCCAAGAAATTGCAGCTGACAACGATTTGCGCATCAAGCGCTTGGCTTTGAATCAACTGGTGGGACTGAACAACATTGAACCCAAATCGCTGTCAAGCAAAGCCAAGTTGACGACCCCTGAGTTATCGTCCATCGATCAATGGGTGCGCCAGTCATCTGAGTTCAATCCCGTTGTTCTCCAAAATCGCGCAGCGCTCGACATTGCCAAACTCGAAACCACCAAGGCAGAAGCTGGCCACAAACCCACCCTTGACTTGGTTGCAGGTTTTACGCCCACACGCTATAAAAATGGAACAGGCATCAACGCAGCACAAGTTGATAACAATTTAACCTCCATCTCCTTGTCATTCAACATTCCTTTGTTTGCTGGCTATGCCACGCAAAATCGCATCAAGGAGACCTTGGCTTTGGAAGAAAAAGCGCGCTCAGACCTTGATGCCGCAGAACGCAATGTGGCGCAGGCCACGCGCACTGCGTTTTTTGGATTGCTGTCAGGCATTGGCCAAGTCAATGCCTTGCAAGCCGCTGAAGCCTCAAGCCAAAGTGCTTTGGATGCCAACAAGCTGGGCTACCAAGTTGGCGTACGCATCAACATTGACGTGCTCAACAGCCAAAGCCAGCTGTTCCAAACCAAACGCGATTTGGCCAAGGCACGTTACGATGTTTTGCTGGGTCAACTCAAATTGCGACAAGCTGCAGGCGTTTTGACCGATGCCGACTTGGCTTCGATCAATGCGCTTTTAAATCCTTGATTCAATCCTGGCTGGCTTGTATCTGTGCCAGCACAGCTTGAACGGTGAGTTGTGTTGCGCCGCCATGTTGCTGTGCAAATTGAAAGGCATTGACTGACTTTTGCTTTTGCAGGGTTCTGTTCTGAACGGTGTCTACAACCAACTTCAAAGCCGCAGCCATGTCCGGAACACGTTGTGCAGCACCGGCAGATTCTGCAGCCTGAGAGGCCTCTGCAAAATTGAATGTATGCGGGCCCATCACGATGGGACAAGCGCAAGCTGCCGCCTCAATCAGATTTTGACCCCCTAGTTTTTCAAAACTACCGCCCAACAAGGCGGCATCGCAGAGGCTGTAATAAAGCGCCATTTCACCAAGGGAATCCCCCAGCAAAATGACAGCGCTGTCTTGAGCAGCTTCTTTCAACTGAAATGCCGATAACGCAGGATCTTGGCCCCAGGTTGAACGCCTAGAAACCGTCAAGCCACTCGCCGCGATCAAGCTCTCAACTTCGCGCACACGTTGTGGATGCCTTGGCACAATCAACCAGTGAATTTTCACATCTGGATGCTGCTTGGTGAATGTCTGCCAAGCAGCCAGCCACAAACTTTCTTCGCCTTCGCGCGAACTGGCCAACATGACAACAGGTGCGCTCAATTGTTCACGCCATGAGCGTCCCATGGTCACTTGTGATGCATTAGGTTTGGCGTCAAACTTCAAATTGCCAAAAACGCCTTTGACAGATGCCCCCAAAGATCTCAAACGCATGGCATCGTCTGGTGCTTGAGCACAGACAGCGCTCAGCCCTGCAAACGCAGGCTT
>Ga0315899_10004372_pt1 | contig 15278 bp, 7 predicted proteins | sample LakEriMetagenome_2_FD_203518 | JGI IMG/M metagenome (GOLD analysis project Ga0315899, IMG submission 203518) | Freshwater fungal communities from buoy surface, Lake Erie, Ohio, United States - Buoy 4 MA112 | ecosystem: Environmental > Aquatic > Freshwater > Lake | place: USA: Lake Erie, Ohio... | reverse complement strand
TTACAGTGCAGATAGGGCAATGGTAGGTACTATTGAAGATTAATATGTTGGGGGGGGGGATGTCGGAGTTCTTCTGGTGCATTAATTAGGGACCTTGTGGATGTCGCTACTTGGGGAATCGTTCCAGGAGTATGTAAGATCTATGCGCTGCGTATAGAGGGGTAGGGATGTATACGCTGCCAGCGTATATAGGGGATGCAAGTGTACTCTGTGTACTGGAACTCTTTTGAGTTACGGTGCCTCTACCGTCGCTCGTACTTCGGGCCGAGGACATGTGGCGGAGGTATAACCAATGTCATCGAAGTTGGTGGGGCTCTCAATCAGGGTTTCCCCTTCTCACCCCTTGTATTCAAGTTGCACTCGGGGTGGAAGTCGCCGCCTCATCCTCAAAATACGTCCGCAGTGGTCGGAAATTTAAAATATAGGATTGATTCTATTGGTTTCTGGGTTCTTTCCGAAATACCGATCGATCCGGTCAACCTCTCGCCTCTTGGAACAGTTTGTGGGCTGTGGGCTGGGAGGGAAGACGAGAGAGGGAAGAGAGAGAGATGGAGACCGATGCGCTTGGTGCGTTTTCGCTGCCCTTTCCCGCCCTGATGCCGCCTGCGAGCGTGGCGAGCGCCGGAGCTCGTCGCGCCCCCCCCTGCGCGCCGTGTTTTAGTTATGTGCGCGCGCGCAGTTCGCGGCGCCCTTGCCTGCGTGCGACGCCGCCATGGGCGGGGCGGGGCAACGCCACGGTGCGCCATTCCGGGCGGCGGGGAGCAGGCCGGCTAGGCAACCGGTAGAAGGACAGACCGCGTGCGAGTGCGATTGTGCGCGTGGAGTGAACCGGCTGGGCTGTGTGGAAAACAGATCAGGCGCGCCAGTACCTTGAGGCGCTTGGCGAGGCGATGAAGGAGACCGACGCTCGAACGAGGGCTGAAATGGGCAGGTTCCGTTCTGCGCAGCGCACGCCGGCCTACTCGCTGCCCGCGCATGCGAATCCGCGGGCTTGCTCTTTGCCTGCCCACGGGCATGCTGTTTGCCAGTCCTGCACCAGAGTTTCCAAAGGCGTGGGCTTTCAGAGCCTGAGAGCTCACGCTCTTGAACCCACGAATGCGTGGGTGAGAGCGATAAGTGCACAGCGCGAGGACACCCCGCATCACACGTAGGGTGCGCGCGTAATAGGCTGAAAAAATGTTATCCATCTTACCAGTAATGAGACTCCAATATTACTCGAATATCCAATTAAATCATTAGACGTGGAAAGAACATCGCTAGAGATTTTTTTATCTAAGCAGCTCGCAAGCGAGGTCTCAGATCCTCCCTCTGTGTGTTGCATACTTACGCTGCCGGCCCGTCTTGGCAGAATCCCTTTAGAGACCCTCCGGGTTCTGCGCGAAGACATGTACAGAGATCAGGACTGGGCGAGTCTCGGTACGCGCAGAGGAGGGACGGGTGCTAGCGTGTGCATGTTGGTGTCAGGAGCTTGGGTGCTGGCGTGCGTGCTATGCTTGCTGACCCTCCACAACATGATCCTCCCCAACCTCGCGCCCTCCAAAACCGTGAATGTTGCTTGCAGAAGTTGTCACAAACCACGTCATCGCTGACAAGCTTGGGCTCCTGGAATTCATTCAAGGTTAGTCCCCGACCCCTTGGCTGTGTCAACTATTTTGGTTCAGTGGCTGCCCAGTGAAAGGACCCCTTTTTCCTTCCAGTAAGGGGCTTTTTCGAACCGTTGCGGTGCAAAGTCTTTCCCGGGAAATGCCTTCGGCAATGACTCTCTCTCCTCTCTCTCTTTCTCTGTCTCTCTATTTCTGACCATTCTCTCTCTCTCTCTCTCTCCAACCCCCCCACCCCCTCTTCTCTCTCTCCCTCCCTCTCCGTCTCTCCCCCCCCCCCCTCCTCCTCCCCCCCTCTCTCGCTCTCTCTTTCCGAAACTGCGGACACCTTGATGTTCGTGGACGCTCGTGGGTCCGCGCAGCAAAGTTCATGAAACAGACTCCGGATCTCAAGGAAGCCGCCTGCGAGCAGGTTTGTGTTGTTACACGTGAGACTTGACACTTGTCAGACACGTGGCACTGGACACGTGACACGCACGTAGCTGGCGGAGTGGCCAGAAGCAGCGAGTCTTCAAAATGCCCCAACCCCCTGTTTTCCCCACCCCCTTTTGTCCCTGGGAAAGCTTGCCTCAACCCAGTTTTTCCCCAGTCCCCTGTGAGGGTGTAAGGTCAGGGTTTATGGATTCCATTAAACCCACACACACACAGCTGGCGCAGTGACTAGAGGCGGCAAAAAACACAAAGTGCACAAATCATTGACGCGCGTGCGCGCGCGCACACACACACACACACTCACACATGCAAAATCACAGCTGGCGCAGTGGCTACAAGCAGCACAGAAAGAACGCCTGGAGCTCGATCCGACGTATCTCAGGAAGATCAGGGAGCTGGCTGTAGGCGAGCTGCGCAACGTCTCAAACTCTGCTAAGGTGCGTGCTCTTGGAATTGGGGTGTAGCGTGTTCGGGTTTAGGGTTCGTGTGCAGCGGCCAAAACTCCGTGTAGGTGTACATTTGCATGCCAATGCACATATACACGGGCGCGTGTACACACTACGTGTACACACGCACGTGTACACACACGTTGTGCATACACGTATGTGTACAGTCACTATTTGCACACAGATGTGTGTGTGTGCACATGTACACCACACACACACACACACACACACACACACACACACTTCAACATCAGCAACAAACACAGATGAAGCAGATGCAAGCGCAGATTCAAGAGAAATTCGGCGAAGCGCTCAAAGATTAAAAAAAATGGAAAATAAGTAAAAAATAAAATAAATTGCAGATGCGCGAGAAATGCGGCGAAGCGCTCAAGATCGTCACCGTAGTGCTAGCCTCCGTCGCGCAGGCGGGGGGCGCTCTGGAACGGGCAGCGGAGGAGGAAAAGGACTTGGCCTATGACAAGACGCTTTTTCAAAACTTACTGCAAGACCTCAAAACTGCCAAGAGCACCGAGTCTGTCAAGGTCCTGGGTGTGACAATGTGTATTTTGGGTGAAATTCACAGGCAGCACGCTGCCGTCATCGGCGCGTGGGTTAGGGAGTATGAGTGGAAAGGGAAAATGCAGTCTGAGAATCTCCAGGAGCAGTTTCTGGAGTACCTAAAAAACAAGCTCAATTACTTTGACGGCGATAAAAAGGAGTCGGGCGAGCTGGTGAGCGGGTACCTCGAGGCCGTTCGTGGCTCCCTGACAGGCTCGTCCCAAAAGGCCGCCGACCACGGCGGCTTTCTGCAGACCGTGTATAGGAAGGTGGCCAAGATTTTGCGCGACAGCGAGAACATGCATCGATACAAGGTGGTGGAGGCGGCGCTGGATCTGCTCAAGGAGCACGCAGGGCACTTTAGGGAATTCTTCCTGTCAGACTCCAAAGAGGAGAGCCCTGCCACAATATATGACGTGCTGCTGCGGCTGTGTGTACACGTGAACAAAGAAGTCAAGACGTCCGCCTTGGTCTGTGTGTTGCCCCGTCCCGTGTGTCTCTCTCCCGTGAGCGTGCGCGACGCACGGCGACCCAAAGTTTGTTGCGCTCATCTTGGGCGCCATTGCTGTGCAGGAAGCAACCGACGCGTGGTTGGGCCAGGTCGCGTCTATGCTGAATGCACAAGATCAACACCTCAAAAATCTGTGGAAGATCTGCGCCGAGAAGCTCCAGGACGAGAGGACGCCAGTGCGGTGCACCGCGCTGCGCGGAATCGGAGCTCTGGCAAAGGCAAGGGAAAAAATATTTATCGCCAAATTTTGGAAGTCGCTCCCGCCGCAAATAAGCAAGATGCTGGTGCAGATTGAGACGGAAGAGGGGGAAGACGCGCAGCGGCTATTGCCGGATCTGGTGGTTTCGCTCGCAGATGTCATTTTACAGCTCCCAGTTGGAACGTCGCTGTCAGACAGTGATCTAGGCATGCTCGATAATCTGTGCGGGGCGCTGCTGGAGAAGTACGCGACGGCTCTTAACGTACGCCGATTCCTCTTCGAACGCGCGTTCTACTTTTTGCTGTATGCGCTCCACACTCTTGATGTTCGTCTGTCTGCTGATGCGAAGGGGGGCGACGGGCGCGCGCTCTCGCTCTTTCTTGAGAGAGCTGTGTATCGCAACATCATCTTCAGCGTCCTGCCCGAGCTCTCCAGTGGATTTTCGCCTCCTGGTGTGCCAGCCGTCGCGTTTCAGAAACCGCAGCCATGCGTGCGTTTCGCCAGATTTTGGGCGAGCATCGGACAAGGCCACAACGATTGGCTGCGCAGGCGTGCTGCGGCTGTGGATCTGGAGCTGGAGGCGGCGCACAAAGCCGTGCAGCAGCAGGTGTATGGACGTGTTTGGCAGGCAATCATTCGAATTGTCTCCAAGCTGGATTTTAGTTTCGACACCGATGCAGCCAAAGACGGCGAGAGTGCTGATGCGCCACGGGAGGGCCAGGTGGACAAAGATGATGATGAAGACGAGGCGCAAGGTGCGCACAACGCAATCCTTTTTACGCAGGCCTCTGGGATGACAGGGCGGGAGCGGCCGCGCAGCACGCGCGACGTGCATATCTTCCTCAATCTGGTCGACTTTTCACGGATGCTGCTGGACGACGTAGAGCCAGAATTTTTCAAAGACTCATGCCATGTCTTTTGCGAAACTGTGATACGGCTCGCGTCGCGCCACACGCTGTTTTCGGGCTTTTTCAAGTTGCTGACCGCCGCCATGAAGTCTGCACGCCAGGGGCACTTCTTTCGCGGACTGTCGCTGGAGCTTGTGCACAACCCCCGCAACAGCTCTGGCGTGGGGCCGCGGTCCGATGTGGACGATATGGACGTTGATGGCGAGCGTGAATGCCGGGGTGGAGCGCGCGGAGACGGTGATGGAGGAGGGAACATTAGCAGACAGTCGAACATCAAGCTTTGTTTCATCGTCACCTCCAAATTTGCCAGGGAGATGCTGGCACGGACTGAGTCGTGCTTCGACGACCTGCTGGTGGCAATGCTTGAGACGATCTTGGTGCTGCCCCGCGAGATGCGTGATCTCAGCCTCCAGGTGCCGGCGCTCAAGCTGGCGCTCAAGCTGGGCGTCAACTACGACGTCATTGCGAAGGTCGCACTCGACTCTCTTGAAGAGTGGGTCGAAGACAGTGATCCGCATTTGCACCGGTATCTGTACGAGATTCTGCCGCTGCTCGAGGTCTATTTCCGGCCGCAAGAGCAGGGGGAGGGCTCCACCAAGGGTGCTATTTCCATCGACAAGAAGGACAGCCAGTACAAGTACCAGATGCGCAAGAAGGCGGGCTTCCGCACGCGCAAGAAGGGGTCTGCATCTACGTCTTCGCAGACTGAGCGCAAGAGTCTGGCGCTGCGAGCTGTGAAGCTGTTGGGGAAGCTCGGATCCGACGAGCGCTGGCTTGCAGGCATGGCCGAGAAGGAGGCGTTTGAGACCTGCCAGCTCAACACCACGCAGGCGCTGCTTAAGCTCAAAGATTTCACTTTCGGGAATAGTGGCCAAGACGTGACGCCCGCCGTTGACTACCAGCCGAGCTTGGACTGCGTGCTGCCGCGCGTGATGTTTTTGGCTGAAAGCTCCGTGGATCGGCAGACCAAGGTTGCCAGCTGTGAGCTCTTGCATGCGCTGGTGACGGCGGCCATAGGCTTCCACGCGCAAGCACCCGAAGACAAGTACAAGAAGCTTCTTGCGTCGATCTTGCCCTGCGTCCTTCGCTTGGCGGTGGATGGCGACCCGGTGTCTTTCCAGCTGTTCCAGCCCCTCATTATGCAGATGATTCACTGGTACACGACCAAGGAGCGGTACGTGGAGGTCGCCGAAGCGCTGCTTAATGCTGTCTTGGGCGGCATCGAGTCCCAGGACAACGGCAAACTGCGAGAGGCCTCCTCGCAGTTCCTCGCTGAGTTCGTGCGCTGGACTCTCAAGGGGCTAACCGATCCTAGGAACATGGAAGACCCAAAGAGCGTAAAGAGTTTGCTGTATCGCGTATACGGCCTGCTCAACCACCCCAGTGCCACCAAGCGACTCGGTGCCTACTTGGCGGTGAAGCAGTTGGCCTCCGTATTGAAGCAGAACGCCCGCAACCACTCGGCGATCGTTGACCAGTTTCTGCTGGAGCTGCTGCACAACGGTATCATGTCGCTTCGCCTCTGCCAGCTCGACGAGCCGTCCATGGGCACCGAAAAGTCGGCCGTGGACGCGCTGGACAAGCTCGGGAGGCTCATGCGCTTGCACAACCCGGGCAGCGACGCGCGCACGTTTGCTGAGCTCTTCAAGGAACCGCGGGTCAGCTCCAAGGGTCTAGATAAGCGGCCGCGACGCAGTCACGAGGACCTCGAAAGCTTCGCTGCCTGGGTGTACAGTCAGGTGGCCTTGCACGAGAAGCCTGCCCGGCGGTATTGCATGAAGACGCTGCCGCCGCTTGCGAAACTGCTGCACAAGGACGGCCCTAAAGGCTGGGTGGTCGCCAAAAGCTCTGGTGAGCGCTGCGGCTTTGCCGCCCGCTTCGAGGACAACCTGCTAAGTCAGGATCCTATTGATAAACAGCCGCTCAAGAACCTGACGGCGCGCTATGGGCGCCTGGAGACAGCCTTGGACGTCTACACCTGGCTGCTGCAGCTCGATTACGCGCGGCCCTCGCATCTGTTCAAGGAGCAGGCCTCGGACGTTGCCGAGAGCTTTGGGCAGTTTGTGGAGCAGAGCGAGCGTGAAGTCGCGTGCCTCTTCCCCACTGCCACTCCCAACGAGCGGCGCAAGCACGCCCTGCAAAAGTCAAGATGCATCTATGCGGAGTTGAAATTGGTGCACATGGCGCTGTCAACCTACGACAGCAAAGAGCATAAAGCGATCCCGCAGCCGCTCGTCTCGCCGCAGATGCTCCGCATGCTGGTCTTGTGCCTGCTGGCGCCTGGCAGTAAGCTGGGTCTTGACGAGCTGGGCGATCCTGTTGTCGATTTGGAAATCCCCCGCATGTTCAAACAGTTTTGCTTCACGCTGCGGCAAAAGTCCACTGCCTTGTGGGAGCGGCTGCAGGCCGCCGTAACTGATGTGCTCTCTAGCCCCGACCTTGAGCTAGGCGACCTGCAGCGCACGCTTGAGTCCGTCGGCAGCGACAGCTTTGCGATGTTGCTGCGCGGCCACATCCACCTCTCAGACGCACAGCTCGCAGTGGGGCAGGGGGAAGATGCAGGCGAGACGCTCTTCGAAAAGGGCGTTAAAATGTGGCTGTGGGAGGTGCATTTCAAAGAAAAGGGAGAGTTTGAGCCGTCGTTCAAAGCACTTGCGCATTCCCTGCTACAGGTGGCGCTGCGACGCCTGAAGATGCCGAAACAGGTTTGGGGACTCTTCAGTGGATTGAACAAGATTGAAAGATGGCGTGAGTCGCCCGATTGGGCCTTTTACTTGGAGCTGCGTGAGCAGCTTGATCCGTACGTGGCTCAGAACACGAATCTCCTAAAGCAATTCCTGCTTCCGCAAATCGGCAAAGTGAACCGCGAATACATCACGTCGCTGCTGTGCAATGTGATTGATAGCCAATTCGCTGTGTCCGACAGCGCCGAGACGGGCGGAGGGGGGAATGCAACCCGCGATGATGTTGCGACAGTATGCATGGACCTTGACGACGATCGCAAAGAGTGGGTGGACTTCCTCATTGAGACAAAGGAGACCAAGGAGACCAAGGGCGACGGCGGGCGGGCACTGCCCTCTTGGGCCGCTACCCAGGAAGACTATGATTATGACCGTCGAAAAAGCGCGGTCGAGGTCTTAGGAAAGTTGCTGCTGCTCATTTGGAGGCGGAAGGAGGCAGCAGGAGCAGGAGCAGGAGGCTTAGCCACTGGCAGTGGAGTGCATAGGAAAATTCAGAGGGTGCTAGCGCGGGTTCTTGAGAAAGAGAAGGATTCTCTCAAGGACATGCGGAGCAGAAATAGGGATCTAGACGGTGATATGCTTGTGAGGTTGTTCGAGACGCTCACACACTTTCTGCGCCTTGCAACTGCTGCTCAAGCACAGGACATGGTAGAGAATGTCGAGAATACATTGCTGGAGGGCTTCCCGGACGATATTCAACGTATGACGCCGGGCCAGAAGAGCTTTTATATTCCGGTGTTTACTGCCTTGCTGAAGCTCGTGCGTGAAAGCCGGTCACGCTTCGTGCTGCCGCTTGTACGCAAATTCCTCCTCACAGAGGCGGATCATGACTTCAAAATCAGCATCCGCGACGCTTTGAACGAGTTTGTGCTACAGATGCCAGATCAAGAGGCTTTGGAAACTGCATTGAGGATCGTGCGCGCGTCACAGGATCAGCAGAGTCTGAATCCAAATGTCCTGCGCGTGGAGCGCAGTGTGGTGGATCAAGTGTGCGGCCGCATCCTCAACAGACTCGAGCCCAATTCACTCATCGCCTTTTTTTGCGAGTGCCTTCCGCTCCTATTGAGAGCTCTCAAGATAGGCGGAACGGGAACGACTGGCCCGCAGGCGGAAGACACTTTCAGGGGCAACATGGCGGCGATGAACCAACTCATATGCATGCTCATTGTGCTCGAATCCATTTACCCCGTGACCTCATACGCGGACATCAAGGCAAACGTGGACACAAAGGTGACGAACGCCGAGATTGAGAAGGAGAGGTATGCCCCCACGAAGGAGTTTAATCTCACATTGTATCTTTTCAAGCGCCTCGACGCCACACGCAAGTTGAGACTGTCGAGCGAGCAGCAGAGGGATAATAACGCAAGAGACGTCTTCACCGTCATGGTGCAGCATGCGATGAGCAGTTATGCCACCATCGTCTGCCACACGCAGTCCAAGCCCAACCCCTTCAAGGTCAGGGAATGCGGGGTTTGTGTGTGTGTTTGTCATGGTTAAACCTTGTTAGCGATGAACATGCGGATGCAGATCATCTGGTGGGGGTTTTGAATGTTGGACTTGAACTTGTTCGTGCCTGATGGCCTGTGAGCAGGGGGTCAGGGGGTAGGGGTAGGGGAAGGGTTCTACATTCATATGTATATGTATATATACACACAGACTATCTTCGACATGAAGAGCACGGATTGGCTAAACGTGGTAGGCGATACGCCACCGACGTTTGCTGCAGAATTAGGCGGAGCGGGTTTAGAGTGCATCAGATGCAAAAGACCCGAAGAAAACCATTTCGGGCCCAGCAAGTTTTGCAATGCGTGTGTCTTCCCCGAGCGTAGCTCGCTGCGCGAGGGCAGACTGGAAGAGAGTGGAGATGACAACTCGACCCTCAGGCGGCAGCACCATCAGCGTTCAGCAGTTTCGTCCACGCTCAGCGGCTCGCTCCGCAGCCAGGTCGGGAGCCTGTCGCAGGATTTGAGCTCAATGCCGCGCACGCTGTTGGGAGACGCGTTGACGGCAGACGGCGGTGCACCCGGCGTGGCTCCGGCCGATCGCGTCTCGGAGGATGTGTTACTGGTAGAGCATGATTTTAATTGCAACCAAGCCATGCGCGCGGTGATCAAAACCCTGTTTGTGATCCAAGAGAAGCAGTTGGGCCCGGCCGACGGAAACATGCCTCCGTGGATGCAGGAATTTTTTAAAACCTTGACTCTCAAGGACACGGATTTTAGAGTGCAACTTTTCCTTATCAAAGTGCTGGTCAACTATCACAAAAATTTGCGCCGCATGGAAGCTGCAGGCAGGCCCATGCAGGATATGTTCCAGCCTTTTGCTGACAGGTTCCACCCATGCACAACGAACGCACGCACGCACGCAGGTAGGCAGGCACGCACTCACGCGTGAGGCGCGCATACACCACATACACATACCGCACACGATAGATTTTTCGAAGTCTTTTTCAACAAGGACAACGGGATTGCACCGCGGCTCTGCGGGCCAGGGATCAAGGACGCCAGGGATAGTGAGGACGACGTGAAGTTTATTCAGAAGATGCAAAAGAATTTCTCGTACTTTCTCAAGGACATCTGCAGTCTCTGGGAGTCTTGGATTTTGCCCAAGTATTCTGCCACGGCACGTGGCTTCAAGATCTCCGAGGGGCAGGGGCGGCATGGGTGGGCCTTCATCAACTCACTCACGTCGATCGCAATCAACGAGTCATCGCAAGAGGCCAACGACAACATCTTTTACTTGAGGTCCTTGATCCGCGCCTGGCGCTGGGAGGCAAAAACTGGGGAGCTGGATGATTGTGTCCTTAAGGGCTTTGGCAAATACCTGGCCTATTACAACAAGTTGCAAAAAGCCAAGGCGGAGAAAGAAGACAGCTCCAAAGTTAAGATTCTAGAGGTCGCTGTAAGGACAGGGCTCAGTCTGCTCTTGCAGTTTCTGGAGCAGGATCTCACCTTGCATACGGAGGTGAGCGCCGGCAACGCCATTCGTGCCGAGTTCATTTCCAATGATGCTCTGAAGAAAGTGCTGAAGTTGGCTATCAGCATGATGCAGCCTGACACGCACAAAAATCTTGAGAACCGCAAGTACAACAAGTTTTTTAAGCACGCTGCAGAGGTTGCGGGGCAAGTGCTCCAGTGCATTCGCAACTCTGCGGTACGCCGCGCAACAGTTGGAGGCGATGGGCTCTCTGATGAGGAGACTCTGCTCAAAAAGCAGGTGGAGAAGATTGACAGCGAGTCGAAGGGGGACCAGCTAGTGACGGCGCTGGGTGGAATTTGCAGCGGGTATGCACGAGCCGGGAAGATGCTGTACAAGCATGCGCTGCCGCACCTCAATATGAGCGGGGTGCTGCTCAACAGCGTGCAGCAAGTGCTCATCTCCTACACCGCCTGTCTGCTGCAGGACAAGGCAGCGACCATGAACGACGACGCGCATGAGGAGGAGGAGGAAAAGAAGGGCAAGGAGCTCGTAAAGGAACTCATGCCCAAACTTGCCCTGTGGCTCAAGAGGCCCGACCCTCGAACGCAAAAGTTCACGCTGCAGTTGCTCACAGGACGGGATATTGACAAGAAAAACACCGCGCCTCCGGGTGCAGGCGGTGTTGCGGCTGCAAATAGCAGCTGCCGCGGGCTGCTTGAGTTTATGGACGAGGAAACGTTTGCGAACGATGTCTCCACAGGCGCTGGGGGGGGCAAGCGCGGAGCAGGATTGATGGCTTGTATCCGCAGCGAGTGGCAGACGTTCACATCCAAGAGTGGCGTGAAGGAGGTGCGCCAGGCGTTTTACTGCATGTTGCAGGACGTGTGTGACCACAAGAATTACTGGGCACGCGAGATGCTGGAGGAGCTCCGCAGTATCCTGGTGGTGGGGCTGGGCGACAGCGACGAAGATGTGCGGCAGAATGTCTTCGACTGGTGGCATCACAGCGGACTGTCCAAGTGCCCGCACGATCGAATCACGGAACTCTTTCGCTCCTTGCGCCCGCACCATCCGAGAACGGTGGACGAGCAGTGGCTGGGCAACAGCGTCGGCCTGCTGTTGCAGCTCTGCCGCGATTCGGCCAGCAGCGAGAAGCTTCTCTTTGACAAAGACCTCCAAGAACAAGCCGTCTTCACCAAAGTCGACATTTCCACAGCGTCGACCGCGGGGAGCCTGCCGCTGGCGACACCCATGTTCGCGTCGTCGCTGGCTATTTCGCAGGCTGCAGCGTCGATGTCGATGTCGCTAATGGGAGCCGGCAGTCAGTCACAGAGCAGCGCCGGCGGGGGCCAGGGCGATGTCATGGCCACCCTGCAGGGCTCGCAGGATGGCAGTGGCGGCGGCGGAACGATGATGACGCTTGACAGCACGCGAGAGTATCTGGCAGAGCAAACGCTGCAAGCGAATGATACCGCGTTGTTCGTGCCGCGGCGCAAGGACGTGCCCCGCCCGGCTGCCTTGGGGGCCATGGGCGGGGGCACCCGGAGGCTGGGGGCTTTTGCCATGCCGCGGACCAAGTCTTCAATCTCGAAAGGGCCGGTGGGCGAAGAGCGCAATCTAGCCATGGCCAGATTGCGGGAGAATCAGCGCGAAATGAGTGAGCGTAGCAAGCAGAATCGGGCGCGGAGGGTGCGCATGGCGCGGGAATACAGGTGGCAAGACACGCGCTCACGCAAAGGCACATACTGACAAACACAATCTCTCTCTCTCTCTCTCTTGCGCGCGCACACACACACACACATGCACACACACATACCAACGCGCGCGCGCGCGCACACACACACACACACACACACACACACATACAGGTCTGGCGAAATCCCCGACATCAAGATCAAGCTGCAAGACATTGTCAAGCCCCTGCAGGAGCTGGCGATGCGAGACTCGGTCGTGTCCAAGATGATGCTCAATGTCCTCTTCAAAGCTGTCCTCGAGCTCCAAGGCGATGACGCCGAAAAGAATCGCAACACGATGAAGGATCAGATCACGGAGGACATTCTGAAGATGCTGGGTACGGGGAGGTCGTCGGACCTGATGAGCGGCGTTTTGGCATTGGCACAGACTGCGCAGATAAAAATCGACGCCTCCAAGGTGGCAGAAGCGTGCGAGCGCACAAAGGCCTTCTACGATGGCATCAAGGCCTTGGAGCTGCAGGCAGCAGCAGAAGCAGGTGCTGCGGCTAACAGGGGTAGCAAGAAACGCACCGGCGGATCTAAATTGTCGCTCCAGAGCGCGAAGAAGAGCGCCACTGTTGGAGGCGCGAGCCAGATACCCCCACCTGGCGCACAAAAGGTGCGTGATGATGCGGATGATTGGAAGCAGCTGGCGTTGCTCTACAAGCAGCTCGAGGAGTCAGACATTGTGAGAGGTCTGTATGACAAGTTCAGCGAGCACCCCGACACGAAGAAAGCGCTCATGTACGAGCTCGAGGGTCGGTACTGCAAGGCCCGCGAGACGTATGACGAGCTCCTGCTGAAGTGCGGTGAGGTTGAGGACGGAACTGGGTTCTGGGACCCAGATCCCGAGCCGTCCGATTTGGAGAAGGATTTGTGGGAAGATGGCAAGGAGGAGGCGATGCAGAAGACGTGTGACTGGCAAGAGCTCGATAGGTGGATCAAGTTGAAGGTCGAAGATGAATTTGAGGACAACATCTGGCTGCTCGAACACCGCCGGCTGCTGAAGTTGCACTTCCGTCAGCTCATCGGTAGCTGCTCTATGTCCGCTGCACGCCGCTCTGGTGGCAATGAAGGGCAGGGCGGGGACTGGGAGATGACCAACGAGTGGCGGGAGTACTGCCAGATGATTGACGAGGTTTGGTTCGGCGGGAAGAAGGAGGCAGCCAAGGTCATTCTGCAGCAGGAGTTTCCGGTAGTAGCTTCTGCGATCTTTATGATACGAATGTCCATGTGCACATGGTGATGTAAGTGTGCATGATACTGGTCTAATTTTTTTCATGATATACAGCACGAGACGGCGCTGGCGCTGCTTGCCAACAAGACTCCAGAGCGGGTGCAGGCAAAGGAGCTCATCAATGGGGCGATGAACCACTTCCTAGCCGACTGGTCGGCGAGCAGCGAGAGCGGGCAAGTGGCGCGGCGCAGCAAGATCCGCTTCCTCCAAAAGGTTGTGGAGCTGAGCGAGTACAACGAGGCGAGCGAGAGTGTCGACAAATGGCGCCAGCTCATTCGGCTCTGGGGCACCCGCCTCCCGAGCAAGGCGCAGCTGGGCGACGTCGAGTCATGGGACGCAATTCTCGTCAGCAGGTTGATGCTCCTGCGGCGCATGAGCATCAATACAGACCTTGCTGACGATGCCAACGCCACGCTTGGCGCCACTTACCTGGCGCTGTCTTCTCTCGCTCGCCGCCGGGGCAACTACACCGTCGCTGACCGCATGCTGGCCTGCTGCCGCGACACTGTGCAAGGCCAGGCCGCGCGTTCGGGCGGCAGGGCAGACGATGAGATGGCCAAGTTGCTGAAAATGCGCAGTGTTGCATTGAAGCTTGCGCTGGCAAAGGCGCGGGATGCGAGCAGCGGAGAGCAGGAGACGGCCTTGGACGCGCGGAAGCTGTTAGAGTCCGAGGACGCACCCATCTGCGAAGCTGACTGCTCGTCACACACATTGGCGGCGCACAAAACTTTCCGCTTCCTCAGCGGTGAAGTATACGCGCTGCAAGGAGGCGCGGGTGGTGACTACAGTAAAAAGGCTCGTGATGAATACGAGGAGGCACTCAAGGTTTCACGACTGCAGCATGCCCGAGCGGAGAGCGGCTTACCAGATCACAGTGGCACGCATCGCAAAGATGCCAAGATCCACGTGGCCTTTGCCGCCTTCTGCGACGCGCAAATCCGCGCTGGGGCAGGGCGAGCAGGGACGGATGGAGAGCAGTATGCTGCCAAATATATGGAAAATCTACTGGCAGCTATTGAAAAGGGTTCGGCAGTCGCGCAAGAGAACTTTCCTCGCTCTCTCGAGCTATTGGCCAATGCTCAGCACTCGAAAGGTTCGAACAAGCCGGGGTGGGTGGGGGGTTGCGTTGGGAGATTTGCTGTGAAGGGAGAGCGCGAGTAATGTGGTTCACATAAGGGGATGTAGATTGTGCTATCCTTCTCGCTCTCTTCCGCCCTCGCTCACTCGCGTTCTTTCCTTATCGCCCGCTCTCTTCGTGCTCTCCCTGTTTCTCCTCCTCCTCCTCCTCCCCTCTGTCGCTGCCCCCTCTCGCCCCCTTCTTTCCCTCTCTCTCTCTCCCTTTCTTTCTCTCTTCCTCTCTCCCTCTCTCCCTCCCTTCCCCCTCCCATTGTGTGTGCGCGTTCTCTCTCTTCCTCCCTCCCCCCCTCCCTCCTCCTCCCTCTCTCTCTCTCTCCCTCCCTCCCTCGCGCGCGCGCGCGCGCTCTCTCTCTCTCACTCTTCTCTCTCTTCTCTCTCTCTCTGTCGGCACGTACGTACACACGCAGGTGGCGCGGCAAGCGTGCGGCGCAAGTGGGCTGAGGGGTGCAGCAGGGTACCGTCTTCAGCTATCATCAAGTGGCTTCCTCAGCTGATTTCGCATTTCAAACACTGCGCCGTCGACGAGCGTGAATGCGTGTTACAGGTTCTGCTCCAGCTCAACGCAGACTACCCGCAAGCCATCTACATGGCAGTGCGAGTCTTGAAGCACGAGGTCCCGGGCTTGTGGAAGAAGCTTGCGGCTCCAAGTGGCGGGCACACACGAAACTCGAAAATTGAGTTGTTTTGCTGTGCAGTGCGCCACCTTCAGCATCCCGAGCACCAACTTAGAGATCTCAAAAATGTGGCGGATATCAATCAAGTGCATGAGAGCATTTTTCAGGAGCTGTGCGCCGATTTTGGGCCTGCCGCTGACAGGTCGGACGTGCTTGGCGATTACCGGAAGACTCTCAACAGC
>Ga0315899_10004371_pt1 | contig 15282 bp, 16 predicted proteins | sample LakEriMetagenome_2_FD_203518 | JGI IMG/M metagenome (GOLD analysis project Ga0315899, IMG submission 203518) | Freshwater fungal communities from buoy surface, Lake Erie, Ohio, United States - Buoy 4 MA112 | ecosystem: Environmental > Aquatic > Freshwater > Lake | place: USA: Lake Erie, Ohio... | reverse complement strand
CAAAGGCTAGAATGGCTGTCTGATTTCCATTCATCAGTACCCAGTCACCCTTATGGTTTTTAACGCCCACGCCTACTCTATCTGCATCGGGGTCGGTTCCAAGCACAATATCTGCATCCATGGCCTTCGCCTTGGCTAAACCTATGCTCATGGTTTCACTTTCTTCAGGATTTGGATAACTCACTGTTGGAAAATTACCATCAGGTATGGACTGCTCTTCTACTACATGTACATTGGTAAAACCATAAGCAGCTAAAACCTTCGGCACTAAAGTAATGCCTGTGCCATGTATCGGTGTATAAACAATTTTTAAGTCGTGTTGCTGAGCAATGACTTCCGGATACACACTTAGCGTTTGAAGCATTTTTGTATAAGCTTCATCCATGGAAGTTCCAATAAGTTCTATATTGGCAGCGCCTCCTTCCCATTTCACATCATCAATAGACTGTATAGCTTCCACTTCCGTGATTACATTTTTATCATGGGGAGGTACTAATTGTCCTCCATCATTCCAATAGGCTTTATAGCCATTATATTCTTTAGGATTATGAGAAGCGGTACAAACTACGCCCGCTTTTGCCCCCAGGCTTCTAATGGCAAAACTTAATTCAGGGGTGGGTCTTAAGGCTTCAAATAAATACACTTTAATACCATTGGCAGCAAATACCTGAGCCGTGGTTTCTGCAAAAAATCTTGCATTATTTCTACTGTCATGGCCTACTACCACTGAAATTTTTTCAGTAGGATAAGTCTTATTTAGGTAATTCGCAAAACCTTGGGTTGCCATACCAATGGTGTACTTATTTATTCTATTGGTACCTACTCCCATAATACCTCTTAAACCTCCCGTTCCAAATTCAAGGTTTCTATAAAAACTATCAGCTAATTCATCCCCTGATTTTAACTGCATTGAGGTAATAGCATCCTTAGTGGCCTGGTCATAATTACCAGCTAACCACTGTTCAACTTTTTGGGCTATTGTCAGACTCATATTTACACTAATTAAAAAGCAATTTTAAGCAATAATTGCAAGTTATCCAATTAAGTAGGCATTTTAGATTTTTGGCTTTCAAAAATGGGTTAAATTTGCACTAGTTTTGATCATTCAATTACCCTTATGGCTATCATAGCGCAAATCCTCTTTACTATTCTTACCATTACGGCACTCTATCTTTTTGGTAAGAACTTACTTAAGATTAGAAGAAATATCTTAATAGGTAAAGCAGGTTTTCTGAATGACCAAAAAGCAAGACGCTGGAAAAATGTTTTTTTATTAGCATTGGGTCAAAAGAAAATGTTTAAAAAACCTATCGTTGCTATTTTACATTTAATTCTATACGTTGGTTTTATCATTATTAATATTGAGTTGCTTGAAATTATGGCCGATGGCGTACTAGGTACACACCGAATTTTTGAAACCTATTTTGAAAAATTCGAATTGGCTTCTTTATATAATTTCATAATAAATAGTTTTGAAATTTTGGCAGCCCTGGTATTGGTGGCTTGTATTATTTTTTTAGCAAGAAGAAATATGCTGAAACTAAAAAGGTTTATGAGTAATGACTTAGCAGGCTGGCCCCGTTCCGATGCGAATTATATCCTAATAGCTGAAATTATTTTAATGGGTTTATTTCTAACTATGAATGCAGCGGATACTGAAACTCATTTTATAATTTCCTCAAGCCTTCAACCTTTATTTAAAGGAATTAATAGCGATACTCTTTTTATTATTGAACATACGGCTTGGTGGTTGCATATTATAGGTATTTATATTTTTATGAACTACCTACCTTATTCAAAACACTTACATATTATTCTAGCCTTCCCTAATACATACTATGCACCTCTAACACCCAAGGGCATGATGCACAATATGCCTGAAGTACAAAATGAAGTATTGTATGCGATGCAACCTGAACTAGCACCTACTGATGCTGCTGCTCCTGCCAGCTTTGGTGCTAAGGATGTAATGGACTTAAGTTCAAAAAACTTAATGGATGCGTATAGTTGCACCGAGTGTGGAAGATGTACTGAAGCCTGCCCTGCCAAGATAACAGGGAAATTATTAAGCCCTCGTAAAATTATGATGGCCACTAGAGATAGACTAGAAGAAGTGGGTAAGAATATGGATTTACATCAAAGTTTTGTTCCAGATAATAAGTCTTTATTACACGATTATATTACAGTGGAAGAATTAAGGGCCTGTACTACATGCAATGCCTGTGTGGAAGAGTGTCCAGTGAGTATATCTCCTTTGGATATTATTATGGAACTGCGTAGGTCACTCGTGATGGAAGAAAGTAATGCACCACAGGAATGGAATAGTATGTTTAGTAATATTGAAAATAATTTTGCACCTTGGAAATTTGCACCAGACGATAGAGACGCCTGGACAAAACAAGCATAAAAGAATATTTATGAAAGTAAGTACAATGGCAGAGATGATGGCAAGCGGACAAACCCCAGAAGTTTTGTTTTGGGTAGGTTGTGCAGGTAGCTTTGATTTACGTGCTCAAAGAATTACCAAGGCCTTCGCTACCATACTAGTTAAAGCAGGCGTTAATTATGCTATTTTAGGCAAAGAGGAAGCTTGTACCGGAGATCCTGCAAGAAGAGCGGGCAATGAATTTATGTTTCAAATGATGGCTTATCAAAACATACAAATTTTGAATGGCTACTCTATAAAAAAAATTGTGACTACCTGCCCACACTGTTTTAATATTTTAAAAAATGAGTACCCAGTTTTAGGCGGCAACTATGAGGTAATACACCATACTCAATTTTTACAAGAACTCATAGAGCAAGGCAAGATTAAATTTACCGATAGTAATGAATGGAAAGGAAAGTCTATTACTTACCACGATAGTTGTTATTTAGGAAGGGCCAACGAAATTTACGAAGCACCTCGAAAGGTCTTGGAAAGTTTGGATATGGAATTAAGAGAAATGAAAAGGTGTAAGTCTAAGGGGCTATGCTGTGGCGCGGGTGGTGCGCAAATGTTTAAAGAAGAAGAAAAAGGAGATAAAAGAGTGAATATGGAAAGAGCTGACGAAGCTATTGAAACGAAGTCTGACTTTGTGGCAAGCGCCTGCCCTTTTTGCAATACCATGTTAAGCGATGGTATTAAAAACAGAGACGAAGAACTGGGTACAGAAGTATTAGATATAGCTGAAATAATTGCAAAAGCAATACAATAGGATTCAATTGATTTTAAATAAATAATAATGACTGTTGAATTAAAGACCATACTGCCTGAAAATTTTCATCCCATGTCTAAAACATGGATATACCAAAGTAATAGAACTTTTACATTGCCAGAACTATTTCAAGCAGAAGAAATACTAGAAGCTTTTACTGATAACTGGAAAAGTCATGGCGCACCCGTTAAAGGCTTTGCCACCATTTTGTATGGCCAGTTTATAGTGATTATGGCAGATGAGTCTCAAACGGGCGTGGGTGGCTGTAGCACCGATAGCTCGGTGCATGTGATAAAGCAAATTGAGGTAATGAATAATGTACAAATGTTCAATAGAGAGCTCTTGGCTTTTTGGGTAAAGGATAAAGTGCAGACTATTCCCCTAGCACAAGTAGGTTACGCTTTAGAAAATGGCATTTTAACAAAAGATACTTTATACTTTAATAATTTAGTAGCTAATAAAGCTGCCATGGAAAAAGATTGGCTGCAACCTATTTCAGAGAGTTGGTTGGCTAAGAAATACATAAAGTAGTGTTTCAAAGCTTGAAAAATATAAGATGCAAAAAAGCCTCCCATTTTATTGAGAGGCTTTTTTTATTAGAAAATGATTTTAATTACTTGACTGCTTTTCTAATTTACGCTTTTTGAAAAAAGCGATAACTGCAAACAATTCCATAATTATACCAGCTCCCATAAGTGCGCCTTGGAAGAACGAATATTTGCTTCCACTTGATACTTGAAAAAAAACAGCCACTAAAACTAGGGCCATGCCCATTAAAAATTTAGCTAAAGGGCTTACACTGTTAAATGAGAAATTCATAAAATATAGGTTTTAAAATTATTCAATAAGGCCGCTACATTTTCCTACTGCAAAAGCTGCATAACTTATTGCACATGGATTAAAGGTACATGCAAAATCACAAAGCCAATCGTTTGAACAAGTATTTTTTGCTTCTTGATAATAGGAATTAAATTGAGCTTTAGAACATTTCCATGCCGCAAATGATTTTATATTTTTATTGTTTGTTAATACACTAGAACTTCGATTATTTTCTATGGACGCCATTGGATCTGTTATTATTTTTTGATTGTCAAAATAATCATTTGCAAATTCTCTTCCATTAGGCTCCTTGAATATAACGCGTCCTTTTTTATTTCCCTTAAAGCCAATTTTTTCTCTAATAACAGATAAATCTATTTTGGTTACTAGATCAACTACATAAAATAAATCTGTAGTAGTAGAGTTGGCACCATATAATGCAACATGTATACCACTTAGAGAACTAAAACCCTTAAATTTAATTTTGTAGAAAACTGCATTTTTGAAATTGATCTTACTTTCTACTAATTCACTAGATGCTAATAATTCTTTGACTTGATTATCTTGAATACTAACCATTGTAGTAGTTTCTACTTCTGGCAAGAGCTTATTTAAGCTTTTAACTTCAAGGTTAGCCTCTGGAGTAATGGGGATGGTGGGCTCTTTTTGACAAGCTTCTAATAAAAATAAGAAAGCTAAGACAATTGAAATGAACACTCTGTTGATTGGATTTTTTTTCATAATTAATAATTTAAAATTTAAGAATTAAAAATATAAAATTGAAAAACTCAAAAACAGCGTATTTATACGCAAAAAAAGCCCCCCGATTTATCGGAGGGCTTTTAGTCTAAAAAATAATATTTTTACTAGTAGGATTTGTTCTATTTAATAACTGCTTTAAGCGCTTTTACTAAGTCATCTCCTCTTAAGTCTCTACCAATAATGATACCTTGAGGATCAATTAAGAAACTAGCAGGAATACTTTGAATACCAAACCGAACCGCTACTTCATTGTTCCAGTATTTTAAATCACTTACATGCGCCCAATTAAGGCCATCTTTTTTAATAGCTTCTAACCATCTAGCTTTATCTTGGTCTAAAGAAACACCTAAGACAGTGAAGTTTTTATTTTTAAATGCATTGTACGTTTTTACCACATTCGGGTTTTCAGCACGACAAGGGCCACACCAGCTAGCCCAAAAATCTACTAGTACATATTTACCTCTTAATGAAGATAAATTCAAAGGTTTGCCATTCACATCATTTTGCGTGAACTCAGGAAGTAAACTGCCTATTTTTCCTACACCCGAAGTTTGTAAAGTTTTTTCTATTACTTCTGCGAAAGTTCCTTTTTTAGCATCTCCCTCTAAAGCAGCATAATAATCGCTTAAAGTTTCTTTGACAGCGGGGAATATATTCGCCATTTGAAACAAGAAAAAAGTAGTTACAGGAGATTGATTATTTAATTTACTTGTACTCACATACTCGGCTATAATCGCTTCTGATTGTAATTCAGCTTGCTTACCAATAGAGTCTTTCTTAGTGGCCTCTTTTTCTGCCTGCGCTGCATTTAAACTTCCAAAATAACTAGACATTAATGGGTCTAATTTTTTCATATAGGATTGATAAACATCTTGACTTGGTGAACCTTGGTATTCAATTTCCTCAGGTGAATTTATATCTCCCTCCATACTAAATATATCGTTACCAATAAATAATGGAAACTGTCCTTTAACGCCTTTAAATGAAACTACATAAATACCAGTGCTTACAAGCGTAGTTTTTAATTCAAACTTACCCCCTACTACAGTAGCCGTAGCAACTTCCTTATTAGCCATACCATCTAATAAACTAACTACAGTTTGGTCGGGTACATTTTTCATGTTGCCAGTCATTTGTAAAGACTGCGCAGTTAAATTCATGCTGCAAATGGCAAGCATTGCAACTACTAGTATTTTTTTGATCATTGTTTTCATATTAATATATTGAAAGATTCATTTATTCAGTTACGATATCAAAGATAAGCATTAAAATTTAGGGTTTATGCCTTTGGGCTAAAACCTTGGCCACATCAGCCAATGTATAACCCTTGGACTGTAAAAGTATCATGTAGTGAAACAACAAATCGGCCGATTCATCTAAGAATAACTGCTCATTACTGTCCTTAGCCTCAATGACCATTTCTACTGCTTCTTCCCCTACTTTCTGCGCTATTTTATTAATACCCTTTGCAAATAAACTAGCTACATAAGAGCTAGAAGGATCTGCATTTTTTCTATCTGCAATGATTTGTTCTAATTTATTTAAAAAAGCGATGCTAGTATTATTATCTTCTCCCCAGCAAGTGTCCGTACCCATATGACAAACAGGACCTTCAGGATTTGCTTGAATTAACAAACTATCCTGATCACAATCCAAAGACATACTTATATAATTCAAGAAATTACCACTCTCTTCCCCTTTTGTCCATAATCTATTTTTAGAACGGCTATAGAAAGTGACTTTACTTCCAGCAATCGTTGCATCTACTGCTGCCTGATTCATAAAGCCCAACATTAAAACATTTTTAGTGTTAGCGTCTTGCACTATAGCGGGCACTAGTCCGTCTGCGTATTTTGTAAAATTGATATTCATAGCAAATGTATTAGTTAGTTAGTTAGTTAGTTTGTTTGTTAGTTAGTTAGTTAGTTTGTTAGTTTATTACATTCTTACCGCAAGCCCTTTTTCGTTTAAATATTTTTTTAAATGAGGAATAGCTACTTCTTTATAATGAAATATACTAGCAGCCAATGCAGCATCGGCCTTGCCTGTCGTAAATACATCATAAAAATGAGCCTCATTGCCTCCACCACCCGATGCAATTATGGGAACAGGTAAGGCTGAAGATAAAGCTGCTGTAATATCCAAGGCAAAGCCTTGCTTAGTGCCATCATGGTTCATAGAGGTTAATAAAATTTCTCCTACGCCTAAATCCACCGCTTGTTTAGCCCAGTCCATGGTTAAGGTATGGGTCTTTTCTCTGCCTCCCTTTAAATACACATACCAATTGCCATCGGCTTCTAATTTAGTATCAATGGCTAGTACTACACACTGGCTACCAAAGTTTTTGGCAAAACGATTGATGATAGCAGGGTTTTGAAAAGCTGCTGTATTGATAGAAATTTTATCGGCACCGTTTTGTAATAAAATGCTCACATCTTCTTCTGTTTGAATGCCACCACCTACCGTAAAAGGAATATTTATTTTATGGGCAATCTTATTTACGAGTTCACTTAAAGTTTTTCTCTTTTCTACAGTGGCTGTGATATCTAAAAATACTAATTCGTCTGCACCCTCATTTGCATAGAAAGCAGCTAGCTCTACAGGGTCTCCTGCATCTCTTAAGTCCTCAAAGTTCACACCCTTCACAGTGCGTCCGTCTTTGATATCTAAACAAGGTATTATGCGTTTGGTTAACATGAATGATTAATTAAAATTAGCTAATTCCGAAATGGTAATTTTATTTTCATAAATAGCCTTACCCACAATAGCAGCGCTACATCCTATCTCTTCTAGTTCTATTAAATCATCTAAAGAACTAACTCCCCCGCTAGCAATTAGATGCAAAGCTGGAAATTGTTCTATGATTTTTTGATATAGCTCAATGGAAGGGCCTTGTAATTTGCCATCTTTTTTTATATCGGTACAAAAAATTTGTTTTACCCCTTTATCAATATAAGATTTCATAAAATCAAATACCGATATCTCCGTTTTTTCTAACCAACCCCCAATGGCTATCTTTTCTTCCAAGACATCAGCGCCTAACATAAAAACCTTGGCGCCAAATCTGGCTATCCACTCTTGAAACAATAATTCATTTTTCACCGCCAAACTTCCAATAGTTGCATAAGTGGCTCCCGTGTCTAATACTGTTTTTAAAGTAGCTTCCGTTTTAATACCGCCTCCAAAATCTATTTTGAGTTCTGTATTATTGGCAATTTTTTCTAAAACCTTCCAATTCACTACCTGTCCAGCTTTGGCACCGTCTAAGTCTACTAAATGCAAACGCATTAATCCAATACCTTCAAAAGCCTTGGCTACTTCTAAGGGGTCTTCGTTGTATATTTTCTTTTGCGCGTAATCTCCTTCCGTTAAACGAACACATTTGCCATCAATAATATCTATAGCCGGTATAATTTGCATCTAATTGTTATTTTTAATTCTTTTGTCTTTAATTCGTTTTTTCTTTATTCATTATTCTTATACTCTTTAGTATTCTTTTTATAGCGCTAGGAAATTTTGTATGATTTGCTCTCCAACCTTTGCCGATTTTTCTGGATGAAATTGAACTCCATAAAAATTATCTTTATGCAAGGCACTACTATAGTCTTGAATATAATTTGAAGTGGCAATGGTATGCTTTCCTAAAGCAGCGAAATAACCATGTACAAAATAAGCGAAACTATTTTCTGCAATGCCATCAAATAAAGGGGTTTTCAATGCAGTAAGTGTATTCCAACCTATCTGCGGTACTTTAATAGTAGAGTCGGATGTTTCAAATTGTTTTACTTGCTCTTCAAAAATACCTAAACAGCTAGTATTGTTTTCAGTAGAATGCGTGCACATTAATTGCATACCCAAACAAATACCTAAAACAGGTTGCTTTAAATTTTTTATAAGCGTATCTAAATTTCTTTCTCTTAGGTATTGCATTGCAGTGCTGGCTTCCCCCACGCCCGGAAAAATAACTTTATCGGCCGTACTGATTTCTTCCATAGAATCAGTAACCCTGGCAGATACCCCTATTCTCTCAAGCGCATAAAGCACCGATTGAATATTACCTGCATTGTATTTAATGATGACTGTTTTCATTTTTTTATTTACTTAGGCGCCCAAAACACTATTTAAAAATTGACTGGTACTTGCTTCAATATCGCCACCTTTAGATAATACCTGAATATACGCAGAGCCAATAATGGCTCCTTGGGTATGCACAGTAGCTGCATCAAAGGTAGCCTTGTCCTTAATGCCAAAACCCACTAGTATGGGGTTTTTTAACTGCATAGCTTGTAATTTTTGTAAATACTGGGAAACTACATTAAAATCCTTGTCTTTCCCGGTGGTAGCTGAAGAACTTACTGCATATAAAAATCCATTACTTAAGCTATCTAATTTTTTTACTCTTTGCTCGGGGGTTTCTGGAGTCACTAAAAAAATGAAATCTAAATTATTTTCTGTAATTATTTTTCCATAAGAATCTTCAAACTCAAATAAAGGCAGGTCGGGTAAAATAAGTCCGTCAATACCTACTTCTTTTGCTTTTTTACAAAAGGCTTCAAAACCATATTGTAAAATAGGATTCATATAGCCCATTAATATTACTGGAATAGAAATGCTTTTTCGCATATCCTTAATTTGATCAAATAAAACAGCAATATTCATTCCATTGGCTAAGGCTTTCATACTGCTTACTTGAATTACTTCTCCATCAGCTAAGGGGTCACTATAGGGCATGCCTAATTCAATAATGTCTGCGCCGTTTTTTTGCAAACTTGCCATTACTTTCATGGTACTATCTAATGCAGGATACCCCGCAGTGCAATACACATTTAAAATGCGCTTCGATTTTTCTTTAAACACCAAGTCTAAGTTAGACATATATTTATTCTTCGCTTTATTTTATAAAATTTTATTGTAAGCATTTTTTAGGCTTTATAAATGCTCCATATAAGTGGCTAAATCCTTGTCGCCTCTACCACTTAGACAAACTACCACCACATCAGACGCCTTTAAATTCATTTTTGGAAGCACTGAAAATGCATGCGCCGTTTCAAGTGCAGGAATAATACCTTCAATTTTTGAAAGGTGAAAGGCAGACTCCAAAGCTTCTTCATCCGTGGCACTTAAAAATGTTCCTCTTTTACTTTCATATAAATAAGCATGCAAGGGACCAATACCTGGATAGTCCAAGCCCGCAGAAATACTGTGCGGCTCCACCACTTGACCATCACTAGTTTGCATAACTATACTTTTAGAACCATGTAAAATACCAGGACTACCTAACTGCGTAGTGGCAGCACTTAGGCCAGAATGCACACCATGACCTGCCGCTTCCACTGCAACCAGTTGAACAGTGGGTTCATTTAAGAAATGATAAAAAGCACCTGCTGCATTACTGCCCCCACCAACACAGGCCACCACATGGGTAGGAAGTTCAGAACCTGTTTTATCTTTTAATTGATTTCTGATTTCTTCACTAATCACACTTTGAAAACGCGCTACTATATCTGGATATGGATGCGGCCCCACTACACTGCCAATTATATAATGTGTTTCATTAGGCTCGTTAATCCAAGCTCTAATAGCTTCATTGGTAGCATCCTTTAAAGTTTTACTTCCACTTTTTGCAGGAATAACGGTTGCTCCTAACATTTTCATACGCGCAACATTGGGGGCCTGTCTTTCAATATCTTTTTCTCCCATATATATGACACATTCCATTCCTTTTAATGCACATACTGTGGCAGTGGCTACCCCATGTTGACCCGCACCTGTTTCAGCAATAATTTTTTTCTTACCTAATCTTTGTGCTAAAATAATTTGCCCAACGGTATTATTAATTTTATGTGCACCAGTATGACAGAGGTCTTCTCTTTTTAAATATATAGTAGCACCTATTTCTTTACTTAATCGTTCAGCTAAAAAAAGAGGTGTAGGTCTTCCCACATAGTCTTTCAATAATGCTTGAAACTCTGCTTGAAAAATGGGGTCTTGCATAATTTGCAAGTACTGTGTTTTCAATGTCTCTACATTACTATATAACATTTCAGGAATATAGGCTCCACCAAAAGCACCATAGTAACCTTCCGCTGTGGGGTTTTGATAATTATCGTTTACATTAAATAAAGGCATCTATAAAAGTTTTAATTAATTCAATATTTTTAATTCCTGGGCTTGTTTCAAATTTACTATTTAAATCTAAGGCCACTAAGTCCTTGCCTGCTGTGGCCGCTTTCAATACTTGTACTCCTTGTACATCATTCATTCCAATACCCCCACTTAAAAAAAAGGGTTTATTAAAACGCGTTTTCTTAATAATTTCCCAATTAAAATGCTGACCTGTTCCACCATACAAGGCGCTATCGGTATCAAATAAATAATAACTAGCTACATTTTCAAATAAAGCAAAATCGGGAATAGTTTTGGAGACTCTAAATACTTTAATGACCGGAAAGGCTTCTTGAATAGTCGCACAATAAGTCGCGTCCTCCTCTCCATGCAACTGAATCATATCAAGGCCTGCTTTGTTCGCAATATCTAATACATTTTCAATGGTCTCATTCACAAAAACTCCAACTTTTTTACTATTGGTAGGTTTAAACGCTGCTATATCTTCCAAACTCAAACTAGATAGCGCATATCTTTTTGAAATTGGATAAAAAATAAACCCAATAAAATGCACTCCCTGACTATTGATAGCCTCGGCCTGTTCAATACTCGTTATACCACAAACTTTAAATTCCATTTTAGTTTGTTTTTATTGCTTTTGTAAATAATTCAAATGCCAATGCCGGATTTTCCTCTTTCATAAAATACTCTCCCATTAAAAAACCATCGAAACCTTGTTTTTTTAATAATCGATAAGTTTCTTCACTATAAATACCGCTTTCAGCAATACTTAATTTCCCTTTAGGGAGTTTATTTTTAAGTTCTAATGAATGATTAATATTCACTTCAAAAGATTTTAAACTTCTATTATTAATACCCACAAAATCTACTTCATCACAAATATGTTCTAATTCTGTTTCGTCGTGTAGCTCTAATAATACTTCCAAGCCTAATGCTTTCGCCTTCATAGCCAATAATTGAGTATTGGCGACTGTTAAGCAAGAAGCAATTAATAAAATAACTGATGCACCATAAGCCTTTGCTTCAATAATTTGAAACTCATCTATAATAAATTCTTTTCTAAGTACTGGTATATCATTTTGAATAGCCAAAGATAAATCATCTAAACTGCCTCCAAAAAATTCGGTATCGGTTAATACAGAAATACCCGCTGCGCCATATGCATGATAGGCTGCTGTTACTTCGTTTACCGAAGCTTTATTATTAATAATGCCTTTAGAAGGAGACTTTCTTTTAAATTCTGCAATAATGCCCGTGCTATCTTGCTTTAATAAATTGGCTTTTAAAGAAAGGGCTTGTTTTGAAAATAAAGGCATAGCTTCTAATTGCGTAATGCTAATTTCATTTTTACGCGCAGCCACTTCCTTCAACTTATGAGTAACGATGGTAGCTAATATATTAGTGCCTGTTATTTTAGTACTCATTGCAAATTAATTAATTTTTCTAAACATTTATTGGCAGCCCCCGATTCTAAACTTGTAACCGCTGCTTGAAAAGCTAATTCATAGGTTTCATACTTGCCTGTTACAAATAAAGCCATGGCCGCATTCGATAATACCACTGCATTTTGAGACCAGGTACCCTTGCCTTGAATAATATTTTTAAATATTGCAGCCGCCTCTTCCACTGTCTTGCCCCCATGTAATTCTTGGCTAAAAACTTTTTTCTTGCCTAATTGATAAGGCGTCATTATATATTCACCTTTATTGGTTATAACCTTTGTATCGGTGGTTAAAGCAATTTCATCATAACCATCTAAACTATGTATCAGGGTAAAATCTTTACCAATGGACTGTAGTAAATAATTATAAATTCTTGCCATCTCTAAATTATACACACCAATTAATTGATACTTTGGTTGAGCAGGGTTCACAATAGGGCCTAGCATATTAAAAAAAGTACGCACCCCTATATTTCTTCGAATGGGGCCAACTGTTTTTAAAGCAGGATGAAATAAAGGCGCATGTAAAAAACAAATACCCGCCTCTTTTACTTCTTTAGCCAAGGGGGATTCTTCATTTTTGAATACATAGCCCAATTGCTCCATCACATTCGAAGCGCCACTTACACTGGAAGCGCCATAGTTGCCATGCTTCACTACTTTCTGTCCCGCCCCAGCTACTATAAAACAAGCTAGTGTAGATATATTAAATGTGTCCTTGCCATCACCTCCAGTTCCTACTATATCAATAGCATCATCTACTCCCAAATTCACTTTCACTGCTAAAGAAAGCAAGGCATCTCTAAAACCCATTAATTCCTCAATGGTAATACTGCGCATTAAATAAACTGTGACAAAGGAAGTAATTTCATGCTCGTTATACTTACCCTCAGAAATTTCCACTAGCACTTCTCTAGCCTGCTCTCTTGTCAAGGTCTTATGCTCAAATAAATATTGTAATAATTTTTTCATGCTTATTTTTTTAGCCAATTCTTTATAATGTTAGCACCCATGGGTGTTAACACACTCTCTAGATGGTATTGCACCCCTTTCACATCATATTTTTTATGTTCTAAGGACATAATAAAACCTTGATCGTCTTTAGAAGTAATGGTTAATTCGGCTGGAAAATTATTTTCATCAACCACCCAGCTATGATAACGACCTACATTAAATGTTGTAGGCATTCCTTCAAATAAACTAGATGCAGTAGTAATATGCACAGGTGTTGCTAGACCATGATACACTTTACTTAAATTAGTAAGCTTTGCTCCAAAATTTTCTCCAATAGCTTGCTGACCTAAACAGACACCAAAAATAGATTTACTAGCTGCATATTCTTTTAGAAGGGGCAACAACAAGCCCGACTCCGATGGCAAGCCCGGACCAGGTGATAATAAAATTTTATCAAAGGCTTTAATATCCTCTAAAGCAATCTCATTATTTCTATGTACTTCCAAAGAAGCCATGGGCGCTATCTCCCTGATCAACTGTACTAGGTTGTAGGTAAAGGAATCGTAATTATCAAAAACCAATATTTTCATTTTTCACTTATTTCTATGTTCAAGAATGGTAGTTCTATATTTATATTTCTATATTCAAAAATTAGCCATGTATTTTTTCTGCTAATTCAATGGCCATTTTTAAGGCGTTCAATTTATTATTTACTTCCTGCAATTCATTTTCTGGCACACTGGCCGCCACCACGCCTGCACCCGCTTGATAAGTAAGTGTATTATGCTTACTTAAAAAAGTACGAATCATAATGGCTTGGTTGCAAGAACCATCAAAACCCAGAAAACCAATACAGCCTCCATAATAAGACCTCTTAGTAGGCTCAATAGCATCAATTAATTGCATGGCTTTAAACTTAGGCGCCCCACTTAAGGTACCCGCAGGAAAAGTTTTAGATACTAATTGTAAAGGATTAGCATTTTTGGCTACTAGTCCTTCTACTTCACTTACCAAATGAATCACATGACTATAATAATGCACTTGTCGGTATTGTTTCACTTTTACTTCTGTACAAACTCGGCTTAAATCGTTTCTGGCTAAGTCTACAAGCATTACATGCTCTGCATTTTCTTTTGGATCGTCTAATAATTGCTGGGTCATCGCTGCATCCTTGGCTTCATCGCCTGTTCTTTTAAAAGTACCTGCAATCGGATGCACAATGGCCTTCCCCTCTTTAATGATAATTTGCGCTTCGGGAGAAGAGCCCATTAATTTATAATCGCCGTAATCAAAGAAGAATAAATAAGGAGAGGGATTAATGTTTCGAAGCGTTCTGTATACATTAAACTCATCGCCTTGAAAGCTTTGTTGAAACCTTCTACTTAATACAATTTGAAATACGTCACCACGCATACAATGCTGAATGCCTTTTTTAACCGCTTCACGGTACTGCTCGTCCGTTAAATTAGAACTTTCTTCCCCTTTCATAGAGAAAGGATATTGAGGAAGGTCCTTACTTTTAATATAAGATACAAGTGCATTGCAATCAGAAGCAATACCATCTATTTTATTTTCACAAATAAAAATTTCATCTTTGAAATGATTAAAAGCAATCACATACTGATACAAACGATAACGCATTAAAGGAATAATAGGATCACCTTGCTTAAATTCAATAGTATCAAAAAAGGGAATGGCGTCATAAGCAGTATAACCATATAAGCCTTGTGCAAAAGATGCTTCTTTCTCTCCTGCCCCTTTCATTTCATATTGTTGCATATAGGCCCAAATACGATCGGGCGCATCATGCACATTTTTTATAATTTCTTTCTCTGGTTCCTGGTTCGGATATTTATATTCAATTTCATTTAAAGAAGAAATCTCAATACCTCCAATCGCATTCACCCCAATAAAAGAATAACTATTTTCAGCAGCATGAGAATCGGTGCTTTCTAATAAAATAGTATCCCTATACCTATCTCT